>Ga0335077_10001350_pt1 | contig 29076 bp, 23 predicted proteins | sample Lox_Sample_31_FD_207151 | JGI IMG/M metagenome (GOLD analysis project Ga0335077, IMG submission 207151) | Soil microbial communities from Loxahatchee National Wildlife Refuge, Florida, United States - Lox_Sample_3.1 | ecosystem: Environmental > Terrestrial > Soil > Wetlands | place: USA... | reverse complement strand
ATGTTCTTCGATGCGCTCGAGGCGGGAACGCCCCCCAGCCCCCGCCTCATGCGCACCGGGAAGGCGGTGCGGGAGCTGCTCGTCTCGCGGATCCGCTCCGAGGGCCACCCCGGGGGCCACGTCATCGTGAAGTGCAACCACCTCACCGATCGGCCGGTGCTCTCCGCCCTAAGGGACGCCGCCTCGGCCGGTGCGCGGGTCGACCTCCTCGTCCGCACCACCCTCACCCAGATCACCCCCGCGGTCCACGCCCGGAGCCTGGTGGGGCGCTTCCTCGAGCACGCCCGGGCGGTGGCCTTCAGGCGGGGCGGACAGTGGGAGGTCTGGGCCGGGAGCCTCGACTTCATGCCCCGCAACTTCGACCGGAGGTACGAGCTCTTCTACCCGGTCCTCGACCCGCAGGCCCGCGCCTCGGTCCTGAACGAGCTCAAGGAACAGCTCGCCGACGACGTGAACGCCTGGGAGCTCAAGGCCGACGGGACGCAGGCGCCGCTCTGGGGCGGCCATCGCGACGCCCAGCGGTCCGACGATCGCGAGCTGCGCGCCGCGACCCCGCAAAGAGTACACGCCCGGGCGCGCACCAGCCGCCCGGCGGCGTGACCGCCGAGCTTCGCCACGCCCCGGGCCCAAACGAACGTTTGCCCACCCGCCCGAAGGCGATTAGACGTCGAGCACCCTCACCCGAAAGGCGAGCCCGCCGATGTCCCAGGCCCCCGACACCGACCCGCAGGAGACGAGAGAGTGGCTCGAGGCGCTCGAGGGCGTCCTCGATCGGGAGGGGCCGGAGCGGGCGCGCTTCCTCATCCAGGAGCTCATCGACCGCTCTCGGCGCTCGGGCGGATATCTGCCGTTCTCGGCCACGACCGAGTACATCAACACGATCCCCGTCGAGCGGCAGGCCCGCTTCCCGGGCGACTTCGCCCTCGAGCAGACCATCCGCCACTACGTGCGCTGGAACGCCATGGCCATGGTGGTCCGGGCCAACAAGCACAAGAACGTCGGCGGCCACATCGCCAGCTTCGCCTCGGCCGCCACCCTCTACGACGTCGGCTACAACCACTTCTGGCGCGCCTGGACCGAGGAGAAGCCGGGCGACCCCATCTTCGTCCAGGGCCACTCCGCCCCCGGCATCTACGCTCGGGCGTACCTGCTCGGCCTGCTCACCGAAGAGCAGCTCGACAACTTCCGCCAGGAGGTCGACGGCAAGGGCATCTCCTCCTACCCCCACCCCTGGCTCATGCCCGACTTCTGGCAGTTCCCCACGGTGTCCATGGGGCTCGGGCCGCTCATGGCCATCTACCAGGCCCGCTTCATGGGCTACCTCAAGGATCGGGGCCTCTCCGATACCACCGGACGGAAGGTCTGGGCCCTTCTGGGCGACGGCGAGATGGACGAGCCCGAGTCGATGGGAGCCATCGGGATGGCCGGCCGGGAGAGGCTCGATAACCTCGTCTTCGTGGTGAACTGCAACCTGCAGCGGCTGGACGGCCCGGTGCGGGGCAACGGGAAGATCATCCAGGAGCTGGAGGGCACCTTCCGGGGGGCGGGCTGGAACGTCATCAAGGTGATCTGGGGACGGCACTGGGACCCGCTCCTCGCCAAGGACCGGGACGGCCTCCTGCGCCGGAGGATGATGGAGGTCCTGGACGGCGAGTACCAGGTGTACCGGTCCCGCAACGGCGCCTTCGTCCGGGAGCACTTCTTCAACAGCCCCGGGCTCAAGGACCTCGTGGCCGAGCTCTCCGACGAGGACATCTGGCACCTGAACCGCGGCGGCCACGATCCCTTCAAGGTCTACGCCGCCTTCGACGCCGCCTCCCGCCACGGGGGGCAGCCCACCGTCATCCTGGCCAAGACCATCAAGGGCTACGGCATGGGCGAGGCGGGCGAGGCCATGAACATCACCCACCAGCTGAAGAAGATGCCCACCGAGGCGGTGAGGCGCTTCCGCGACCGGTTCCAGGTACCGGTGCCCGACGAGAAGCTCTCCGAGGTCCCCTACATCAAGTTCCCCGAGGGCTCGAAGGAACACGAGTACATGAAGTCGCGCCGGCGTGAGCTCGGGGGCGACCGCCCCAGGCGCCGCCGCCGCTCCGAGTCCCTGCCCGTCCCCCCCCTCTCCGCCTTCGACCGCTTGCTCCGCTCCACCGAGGATCGCGAGATCTCCACCACCATGGCGCTCGTGCAGATCCTCCAGGTGCTCATGCGCGACAAGGCCATCGGGCGGCGGGTGGTCCCCATCGTCCCGGACGAGGGGCGAACCTTCGGGATGGAGGGGCTCTACCGGCAGGCGGGCATCTGGAGCCAGGTGGGCCAGCTCTACACCCCGGAGGACGCCGAGCAGCTCGCCTTCTACCGCGAGGCCAAGGACGGCCAGGTGATCCAGGAGGGGATCACCGAGGCGGGAGCGATGGCGGAGTGGATGGCCGCCGCCTCCTCTTACTCGGTGCACAACTGCCCGCTCGTCCCCTTCTACATCTTCTACTCGATGTTCGGGTTCCAGCGGGTGGGCGATCTGGCCTGGGCCGCGGGGGACATGCGCTGCCGCGGCTTCCTCGTGGGCGGGACCTCGGGAAGGACCACGCTCAACGGGGAGGGGCTGCAGCACGAGGACGGCCAGTCGCAGCTCTTCGCCTCGGTCATCCCCAACTGCCGCTCGTACGATCCCACCTTCGCCTACGAGCTCGCGGTGATCGTGCAGGATGGGCTCCGTCGGATGGTCGCCGAGCAGGAGGACTGCTACTACTACCTCACCACCCTGAACGAGAACTACACGCACCCGGGCATGCCCGAGGGGGCGGCCCCGGGCATCCTCCGGGGCATGTACCTGTTCAAGGCCGGCGCCCGGACCGAGGGCAAGGCGCCCCGGGTGCAGCTCCTCGGTTCCGGCGCCATCTTCCGCGAGGTCATCGCCGCTTCCGACCTGCTCCGCAACCACTGGGGCGTGGAGAGCGATCTGTGGAGCTGCCCCAGCTTCACCGAGCTCGCTCGGGACGCGATGGCGGTGCAGCGCGAGAACATGCTCGATCCAACCGGTCCGGCGCGCCGTTCCTACCTCGAGACCTGCCTCTCCGAGACGCGGGGGCCGGTGGTGGCCGCCACCGACTACGTGCGCGCCTACGCCGAGCAGATCCGGCCCTCCCTCTCCCGCCGCTACCTCGTCCTGGGAACGGACGGGTTCGGCCGCTCGGACACGCGCGAGAAGCTTCGGCGCTTCTTCGAGGTGGACCGCCACCACGTGACGGTGGCGGCGCTCCACGCCCTCGCGCAGGAGGGGGCCGTCCCGGCCGCCCGGGTGGGAGAGGCCGTCGCCCGCTACGCCCTCGATCGCACGAGGCCCGCGCCCTGGACCGTCTAACTCCCCGGAGCCCGGCATGAGCACCATCGACGTGAAGATCCCTCCTCTGGGCGACTACAAGGACGTGCCGGTGATCGAGGTCCTGGTGAAGCCGGGGGACTCCGTGCACGAGAACGACGCCCTCGTCACCCTGGAGTCGGACAAGGCCACGATGGACGTGCCCGCCCCCGCCTCGGGACGGGTGCGCGAGCTCAGGCTCAAGGTGGGCGACCGGGTGAGCGAGGGCGCTCTCGTCGCGGTGCTCGACGAGGCCGACGGCGCCACGGCTGCCGCCCGGACTCCCTCCTCCCCCGCCCCCGCGGCCCCTCCAAAACGAATGGCGCCCATCGCCCCCGCCGCACAGGCCCCGGAGGGCGAGATCCCGGAGGCGACGGCCGCGAGCGACACGATCGAGGTGAGGATCCCGTCTCTCGGGGACTACCGGGACGTGCCCGTCATCGAAGTCCTCGTGCACCCGGGGGAGGTGGTCCACGCCAACGACGCCCTTCTCACCCTCGAGTCCGACAAGGCCACGATGGACGTGCCTGCCCCGGGCCCGGGCCGGGTCCGCGAGCTCAAGGTGAAGGTGGGCGACCGCGTCAGCGAGGGGACGGTGGTCGCGGTGCTCGTGGGAGCGGGAGCCGCCCCTTTGCCGGCCGAGGCGGCGAGTCCCCCCAAGGCCGCCTTGCCCCCGCCCCCCGCCCCGGCCGCTCCACCGATGGCGCTCGCCCCACCGGAAGCCCCGACCCCGCCCCCGGAGGCCGAAAGGGTCCCCCACGCCTCCCCCTCGGTGCGCAAGCTCGCCCGCGAGCTCGGCGTCCTGCTCTCGCGGGTCGAGGGGAGCGGCCCGCGGGGGCGGATCCTGCAGGGAGACGTCCAGAGCTACGTCAAGGAAGCGCTCACCACTGGCGCGGTCGCCCGCGGCGGCGGCCTCGACCTGCCGCCCTGGCCCAAGGTCGACTTCGCCCGGTTCGGGCCGGTGGAGGTGCAGCCGCTCTCCCGCATCAGGAAGCTGTCGCGCGCGAACCTCTCCCGGAATTGGGTCATGATCCCGCACGTCACCCAGCACGACGAGGCGGACGTCACCGACCTCGAGGCGTTCCGGGTCGAGCTCAACGCCGAGGGGGCGCGCGACGGGGTGAAGGTCACCGTGCTCGCCTTCGTGGTGAAGGCCTGCGTGGCCGCGCTGCGCCGCTACCCCGAGGTGAACTCCTCCCTCGACGGCGACCAGCTCGTCTTGAAGCGCTACTTCCACATCGGGTTCGCGGCCGACACCGCCGACGGCCTGGTCGTCCCGGTCATCAAGGACGCCGACCGAAAGGGAGTCCTCGAGATCGCCGGCGAGGCCGCGGAGCTCGCCCGCAAGGCGCGGGAGGGGAAGCTCAAGCTCGCCGACATGCAGGGCGGGACCTTCTCCGTGTCTAGCCTCGGGAGCATCGGCGGAGGCTTCTTCACCCCCATCATCAACGCCCCCGAGGTGGCCATCCTGGGCGTCTCCCGGAGCGTCACCCGGCCGGTCTGGGACGGCGAGCGGTTCTCCCCACGGCTCCTGTTGCCCCTCTCGCTCTCGTACGATCACCGGGTCATCGACGGGGCGCTCGCGGCCCGGTTCGTCACCTACCTCTCGCAGGTCTTGAAGGACATGCGCCGGGCGATGCTGTAGGCCCTCGAGCGCACTTTCCCTCTCTTCGCGGACTTCCTTCGCCCGAAGGGGAGACCCAGGACACCTCGGGAGAGCGAGCCGTCCAGGTTCGCCCCGCGCCCGAGCAGGGCCAAAGCCCAACCCCTTGAAATCACTCGATCCGGTCGGGCTAGAGCCCCCGGCACGCGAAATGCCAAGGCGAAGGGGTAGCGGGACACCAACTCGATCCCGTCAGGAGAAGACATGCGCAACCTGTTCCGTGCAATCGCTGCCCTCGCTGCCCTCGCCATCGTCGCCCCGGCCTTCGCCGCGGAGACGGCCTCGGCCGACATGACCCAGCCCGCCCCCAAGTCCCAGAAGAAGGCGAAGAAGACCTCCACCACCAAGAAGAGCACCAAGTCCAAGACCAGCGCGGCCGACACCGGCGCCGCGAAGTAACATACGGTCTCGCGTACGAGCCGGGGGTCGGCCGTGACGCGGCCGGCCTCCGGCTCCGAGGCGAGGTGCGCCGGCATGGTGGCCGAGTCCATGTCCCTGCGGGCGCGCATCATCGTCCTTTTTGCGGCGGCGCTGGTCCTGACGCTGGCCGTCGCCTCCTTCATCGGCGAGCGCGTGGCCGCCCGCGCGCTCGAGAGCTCGCTTCGGGACCGGACCGTGGACCTGGCCCGGACCATCGCCGACGAGCTCGCCCTCACCCCCCATACCGATCCCGATCGCGCCGCCCGGCAGCTCGGCGCCATCCTCATGCGCCGCCGGGGCTTGCGCTCGGCCCAGCTCACCATCCGCCACGGCCACGAGACGAAGACCATCCACGTCGCCTTCGGCGAGGACGGGGCGGTCCTCGACGCGAGCTCCGACCCCTCCACCTCCATCCCCACCTCCACCCAGGTCGCCCTGGTGGACGAGGGGGGAAGCCGGGGCTGGCGGGTGGAGCTCCCCCTCCACGACGGCGGGGGCAGGACCTACGGCGCCCTGCGCCTCGAGGCCAGCCTCTCGGAGGCCGAGGAGATCGTCACCCGGGAGCGGAGCGTGTTCTTCCTCATGGCCGGGATCGGGGCGGCGTTCATGGCCGGCCTCTTCAGCCTGGTCCTCGGACGCTGGCTCACCCGACCCCTCACCCGGCTCGCCGGCGCCATGGAGGCGGTCGCCTCCGGGGCCATCGACGAGACGAGCGTCCCCGGGACGGGCCGGGGGGACGAGGTTGGGGTGGTGGCCCGGGGCCTCTCGGCGATGCTGGCCCGCGTCCGAAGGTTCAACAGCGAGTTGCAGGGCAAGGTGGACGAGGCGGTCGCGGGACAGGCCCGGAAGAACCGGGAGCTCGCCGAGGTGAACCAGCTCCTCGTCGAGGCGCGCCGGGACCTCACCACCAAGGAGCGGCTCGCGGCCCTGGGCCAGATCTCGGGGACCATCGCCCATGAGCTCGGCAATCCCTTGAACGCGATCAGCGGACACATCCAGCTGCTCGCCCGCGACCCCGCAACCCCCGAAGAGATCCGCCTCGGCCTCGAGACCGTGGAGCGGGAGGTGCGGCGGATGACCTCCATCATCCGCCGCTTCCTCGATTCCGCCCGGGCCCTCGCCCCCGTTCCCGAGGACGTGGACATGGCGGAGCTCCTCGACGAGGCGGTCACCCTCTCCGTCCCGGTGGAGGCGCGCCACCGGATCGAGGTGCACCGGGAGGTCTCCCCCGAGGCGGCCCACGTGCGTTCCGACCCGGGCCTCCTCCGCCACGTCCTCGGGAACCTCATCGCCAACGCGGTCGACGCCATGCCCGCCGGGGGGACCCTCACGGTGCGGGCCAGCCGCGAGGGCACGACCGTCTCGGTCACCGTGAACGACACCGGGGTGGGGCTCGGTCCCGAGGAGCGCCGTCACCTCTTCGAGCCGTTCTTCACCACCAAGCCGCGGGGCAAGGGGACCGGGCTCGGTCTCTCCATCTCCCGCGAGATCGCCAGCGCGCTGAAGGGTCGGATCGAGGTCGACAGCGCCCCGGGGCTCGGGTCGCGCTTCACCCTCTCCTTCCCCGAGCCGTCCGGGGCGGGCACCTCGCCGGCCACGAACGGAGGGGCAGGCGGATGAGCCGGCGAACGAGCGGGAGCACCGGGTGGCGTACCCTCCCAGAAAGTCGCCACCCGGCGAGCCCAGCCAAGGGGAGATAGAGAGGAAGTATGGCACAGCGATCGCGCATCCTCGTCGTGGATGACGATCCGGCCAGCCGCGAGCTGCTCCGCAAGGTGCTCGCTTCCCAGGGGCACGAGGTGGTCCAGGCCGAGAACGGGCGCGCCGCCCTTTCCGAGCTCACCCGACAGGCCCCCGACCTGGTCGTATCGGACATCCGCATGCCCGACGTCGACGGGGTGCAGCTCCTCGAGCGGATGCGAGAGGTGGCGCCGGACGTCCCGGTCATCCTCGTGACCGCCTTCGGGGACGTCGAGGGGGCGGTCGAGGCCATCCGCCGGGGCGCCTTCGACTACATCGCCAAGCCCTACGACGTGGACGGCATCCGGCTCCTGGTACAGCGCGCCCTGGCCCAGTCCGCCCTCCTCGCCGAGAACCGCGAGCTCAGGCGCCAGGTCCGAGAGAAGTACCGACTCGAGGGCATCATCGGCCGCAGCGAACCCATGCTCCAGGTGTTCAAGACCGCGGCCCGGGTGGCCCAGAGCGAGGCCACCGTCCTCATCGAGGGCGAGAGCGGCACGGGCAAGGAGCAGGTGGCGCGCGCCATCCACGCCGCCTCGAAGCGCGCCTCCGGTCCGTTCGTGGCCGTCGATTGCGGCGCCATCGCCGAGGGCGTCCTCGAGTCGGAGCTCTTCGGCCACGCCCGGGGGGCGTTCACCGGCGCCCAGACCGCCCGGCGCGGGCTCTTCGAGGAGGCCCACCGCGGCACCCTGTTCCTCGATGAGATGGGCGACGTCGGCCCCGCCCTCCAGGCCCGGCTCCTACGGGCCCTGCAGGAAGGCGAGATCCGCCGGGTGGGCGCCAACGAGCCCATCCCGGTCGACGTCCGCGTCCTCGCCGCGACCAACAAGGACCTCTCCCGCCTCGCTCAGGAGGGGAAGTTCCGGGAGGACCTGTACTACCGCATCAACGTGGTGACCATCCGTCTGCCCCCCCTCCGGGAGCGGCGGGAGGACATCCCGCTCCTCGCCGAACACTTCGCCGCCAAGCACGGCCGGCCCGAGGGGGCCGCCATCACCCCGGCAGCCCGCGAGCTGCTCCTCGCCTACGACTGGCCCGGCAACGTCCGCGAGCTCGAAAACGTGATCGCCCGGGCCCTCGCGCTCAACGCGGCAGGATTGGTCGTCCCCGAAGATCTCCCGGAACGCCTCCGCGGCCTCCCCCCCGGCGTTCCCCCGCCCGGGTCAGCGGAGCGCCCGACCCTCTCCGAGGTCGAGCGCCGGTACGCCACCCAGATCCTCGCCGAAACCTTAGGCAACAAGACCCGCGCGGCCGAGATCCTGGGAATCGACCGGAAGACCCTCTACCGGATCCTCGGCGAGAAAGAATAACCCGAGGCGCCGAGGCAGCCCCAAAACCCCGCCCCCCCGCCCCGCCGACCGGAGGAGCACCTAGGGCGCACAGACCGCGTTCGAGGGCCCGATGCTCCCGGCACAGACGTCGCCCGGGAAGCTCGCCGAGCACAGATCCGCGCCGAAAGAGCCGATGACGGTCCCGCCGTCCGTGAGCTGCGCGTCCACCGTCCCCTCTAGCTCGCTCCCGTCGATCGAGATCACCGTCACGGTCCCCGCGAACGCGGTCACCTCGCTCACCCCGCAGGAGGCGTCCCGCTGCACCACCGAGACCAACGCGTAAGTCCCCTCGGCCGAGGCGCCGCTTTGGACCGCATAGCTCCCCGGGGCGATGCTCGTCGTGAGGTTCGAGAGGTCGACACGCACCACGGCGATCTCGATGGAACGCGCGTTCGCCTTCTCCTCGCCTTCCAAGAGGTACGTGCAGGTCCCGGGCTGGTCCGATGCGAGAAGGGCCGCGACCGCCACCCCCGCAGAGGACGTCCCCACTGGGCAGGTCGCCGAACCCAAAACCGTGGTCCCGTTTCCAGCGTTCAACGAAAGCGCCCCGGTCGCGACGATCACGACCCCCGTGGCCGGAGGCGGGAGCGACCCACCTTCGGACGCACACGCAGCGAGGGCGAGCCCCGCTATGGCAGCGATCCGCCTTCTCCCCGTCGAGGCGCCCATGAGCGGGACTCTACGCCCCCTTTGCCCTTGGCGCCCCGCACCGTCGGCCCGTGGCCGCTCCGTGCCCACCCTCGGCCTCCGTAACCCCGGGCGCCGCCCGGCTCGGCCTTCGGGAACGAGATGGACGGCATGGAAGGAGAGCCAACCCGGTGCGACTCCCAAGGGTCCGAGATTTGAGCGCTCGGGCGCGTGCGGTCGCGGCCCGGCAACAGGGCGTGATGGAGAGGCACGGTCCTATAGGCGGTGGGTTCTCCATATATCCGTTGAGTTACGCGGGATTACTCCTTGGCCCCTCGCATGCACAGCATCTCTTCGAAGCTTCTTCCAAGGAGCGCGGCCCAAAGCCCCGCGCGGAGGACGTGACAATGAAGACCCGAGCACTCGCCCTCTTCGCCGTGGCCTCCCTCGCTCTTTCCGCCTGCGTGACGACCACCACCGAGACCCGAACCTTCGAGGACCCCTACGGGCAGCCGGCTTACCGGTACGGGCGCGTGGAGCGCGTGCAGGAGGTCGTAGAGAGGCAAGAGGGCAACCCGGCGGCCGGCGCGGTGGCCGGCGCGATCGTCGGCGGAATCCTGGGCGGAGCGCTCACCGGCTATACCCACTACGACAGGTGGGGGTACGCGCACTCCGAGATGAACCCGGCGGGAGCGCTCGTGGGTGCAGCAGGCGGTGCGGCGGTCGGCGCGGCGGCGAGCCAGAGCGGCCCGGAGAACCGATGGTACGAGGTCCACGTCCGCTTCGACGACGGCGGATACGAGACGTTCACCTATCGGGGTGGCTCGCCCTTCCGGCCCGGCGAGGTCGTGGCTCTCGGGCCGCAGGGGCTCGCGCCGGTGCAGTAGAAGGCCCAAAGGCCGAGTCGCGGTCGCCTCGAGGACGAGGCGAGCGCGTCGCCGCTTCAGGAACGCCCCTCAGCCGTGGCGGCTCTCCTGGGCCTCCACCCAATCGAGCGCCCGAAGGGCGTCGAAGCGATCCATCCCGTCCTCGAAGAGCAGGTCGGCCATGAGGAAGGCGTCGTCGAGGGGCTTCTCGTGGAGGTACGGGACCGCGATGCAGCGCATGAACGCCCGCCGAGCCGCCTCCACCCCGTAGCGGGAGTCCTCCACCACCGCGCATTCCTGGGGCGAAACGCTGAGGCGCCGGGCCGCCTCCAGGAAGACGTCGGGTGCGGGCTTCCCCCGGGGAACCTCCTCGGCCGACACCACCACCTCCACCTCGGTCCGTAGCCCCACCACCTCGAGGAGCCGGGCGATCACCTCGGGCGCCGTGCCCGAGGCGACCGCCACCTTCATCCCTCGGCCGCGGACGAGATCCCAGAACCGCTTCATCTCCGGGTACAGCCGGGTGCGCGTCTTTGCGAGCTCCATGTAGGCCCGATCCTTCTCCTGGCAGAGCACCGCCGGATCGTCGGGCAACCCGTATCGGCGGACGAGGTCCGACATGAGCACGAACCCGCTCACCCCGATGTACTTGCGCTTGTCCTCCTGCGTGAACTCGACCCCGCGCCGGCCCAGGACCTCCCTGTCGGCCAGGTAGTAATTCTCCTCGCTGTCGATGAGGGTCCCGTCGAGATCGAACAGCACCGCCCGGACCGGGTAGAGTGGCTCCGGCCCGATCCGGGTCGAGATCTCGACCAGGTTCCCCTCCGGATCCCGGAGCGTGAGCTCCCGGAACCCGTCCCCGGTGTTGCGGGGCGGCCCCACCAGGGCACCCGGGAACCCGAGGCCGGCGAGGCGAGCGTGCTCCGCGTCCACGTCCGGGACCCGGAGCGAGAGGTGATCGGGGGCGAAGGCGCGCCGGGCGAGGAAGTCGTCGGGGCGTGGCCGCTCCAAGAGCTCGAGCCGCACGCCGTCGCGCTCCAAGAAGACGGTCCGTAGGCCCGGCGTGTTGTGGCTCACGTATCGATACCGAAGCGTGAACCCGAGAGCCTTGCGGTAGAAGAGCTCCACCGCGTAGAGATCCTTCACCTCGATGCCGACGTGGTCCAGCGTCATCCGCTCGCTCCGCCTCCCTTGAGGCGAGGCAGGATGCGGTGGCCGGACGGGGGTGTCAACTCTCTTGGGCCGGCAGCCCCGGCGCTGCTACAAGATGGGCGTGCCCACCATCGCGATCGGCTTCCTCGCCTTCCAAAGGCTCACCCAGCTCGACCTCACCGGCGCGCACGAGGTCCTCTCCCGCGTCCCGGGAGCGCAGGTGCACCTCCTCTCCCGCGAGTCCACCCCGGTGGTGGCCGAGGGCGGCCTCGCCCTGCTCCCCACCTTCACCCTCGACCGCGCTCCCCCCCTCGACGTCCTCTGCGTGCCCGGCGGCGCCGGGGTGAACGCCCTCCTCGAGGACGACGCCACCCTGGACTTCATCGCGGCTCGGGGGCGCGAGGTCCGCTTCGTCACGAGCGTGTGCACCGGCGCCCTGGCCCTGGGAGCGGCCGGCCTCCTCCGGGGCCACCTCGCCACCACCCACTGGACGGTCCTCGACCTCCTCCCCATCTTCGGCGCGACGCCCATCGCCGAGAGGGTGGTGGTGGACCGGAACCGGGTGACCGGCGCCGGCGTGACCGCCGGTATCGATCTCGGGCTCTCCCTCGCAGCCCTGCTCGCGGGCGAGGACGCGGCCCGAAGGATCGCTCTCGCCCTGGAATACGCTCCCGCCCCCCCCTTCCCCGGCTCGCCGCGCACCGCCTCCCCGGGCCTCGTCACGGGCATGGCCGAGGCCCTGCGAGGAGCCCACGAGGAGCGCCGACGGCTGTGCCAGGCGGCCGCCCTGCGACGGCGGGTGTGACGCCCGAACTCCCCGTTCAAACCGTCGACGGGCGGGTGGAGCGAAGAGAAGCTCGAGGCGAGGCCGCCGGTCGCTCTGTCCGCGAGCGCCCCGCCTAATAGAGGGGCCCCCCGACGAGCTGTTCGCGTTCCCCCCCTTCCTGTGATTTCACCCTGCGGCGGGAACGGACATGGTCGGGCGAGCGGTCCTTGCCAACATTCGGGTCGAGGGGAGCACCGTCCGGTGCACTGGCCCTTGGACGGTCCGCGAGCTGCACGGGGTGCAGAAACGCCTTCCCCGGCTCCTCTGGCCGACCGCGGTAGAGGTCTCGGTGGACGGCTCGGGGCTCTCCGCACTCGATTTCGCAGGCGCCTGGGCGCTCCGTAAAGTGCGCGAGGCCCTCGAGCACACCGGGCACAAGGTCGAGATCCGGCTTCACACCGAGCACGAGGCCCTCCTCCAGATGGTGACGAGGGAGAGCGCCACCTCCCTCCTCCCGGCATTGCCCGCTCGCTCGCTCAACCCCCTCGACCGCATCGGCGAAGGGGTGCTCGCCATCTCCCGCGACGCGGTCGGAGTCCTCTCCTTCTTGGGCCACGGCGCGTGCGTCGCGGCCCGCGCCTTCGTGGACCCACGGCGCATCCGCCTCCGGTCCGTCCTCCACAACCTGCAGGCGGCCGGCTTCGAGGCCCTGCCCATCGTCGGGCTGCTCTCGTTCCTCCTCGGTATCGTCATCACCTACCAGGGAGCGGCGCAGCTGAGCCGCTACGGCGCGAACATCTTCGTGGCCGATCTGGTGGGGTTCGCCATGTTGCGCGAGCTCTCACCGCTCCTCACCGCCATCATCGTTGCCGGTCGCTCGGGGTCGGCCTTCGCCGCCCAACTCGGGGCCATGAAGGTGACGGAGGAGATCGACGCCCTTCGGACGGTGGGGATCTCGCCTACCGAGCTCCTCGTCCTCCCCAAGATCCTGGCGCTCCTCATCGCCCTGCCGCTCCTCACCGTCTACTCCGACGCGGTAGGGGTGATCGGGGGGATGGTCATGGCCCGGGCCAAGCTGTCGGTGGAATGGGACGTCTTCCTCGAACGCTTCGTGAAGGCGATCGGCCTCTCCGACTACCTCGTCGGGGTGGGGAAGGCGCCCGTCTTCGCCGCGATCGTCGGGGTGATCGGCTGCTACCAGGGGTTGCAGGGGGCCGGGGACGCCGAGAGCGTGGGGCATCGCACCACGGTGAGCGTCGTCCAATCGGTGTTCCTCGTCATCGTCGCGGATGCGCTCTTCTCCGTGGCCTTCAGCGCGCTCGGGATCTGACCGTGACCACCGCCCTTCCCGTTGAAGGCCCGATCATCGAGGCGCGCGAGGTGCGGACCCGCTTCGGGTCCACGATCGTCCACGACGGCGTGAGCCTCGCGGTGGAGCGGGGGGAGGTCTTCGCGCTCTCCGGTGCCAGCGGGTGTGGCAAGTCCACCCTGCTGCGCGAGATGATCCTTCTTCTGCGGCCCGAGTCCGGTTCGATCCGGGTGCTCGGGCGCGATCTCGGCGACCTCGGCGGCGCGGAGGCGCTGGCGCTTCGGCGGCGCCTGGGGGTCGTGTTCCAGCGGGGTGCGCTCTTCAGCTCCCTCACGGTGGCCGAGAACGTTGCCCTGCCCCTGCGGGAGCACACCTCCCTCCGCGAACCGTGGGTGCACGAGCTCTCCCTGCTCAAGATCGCGCTGGCGGGCCTTCCCGCCGACAGTTCCTCCAAGTACCCGTCCCAGCTCTCGGGCGGGATGCGCAAGCGGGCCGCGCTCGCCCGCGCCCTGGCCCTCGACCCGGAGCTCCTCTTCCTCGACGAACCGACCTCCGGCCTCGACCCGCTGAGCGCGAGCGGCGTCGACGACCTGGTGCGAAAGCTGAAGGAGCTCCTCGGCCTCACGCTCTTCGTCGTGACGCACGACCTCGACTTTTTGTGGCGGGTCGCCGACCGGGTGGCCTTCCTGGTCGACGGTCGCATCATCGGGCCGGGAACCATGGAGGCCCTGTCGAGCTCGGAGGGTTCCATCCGGGAGTACTTCCACGGTCCGCGGGGCCGCGCCGCAAGGGAACAACCATGGACACGAAAATGAATCCAGCGGTCGTGGGCGCGTTCGTGCTCGCGCTCGGCCTCGCCGGGATCGGCGCCGTGCTCTGGCTCGGCTCGGGTCAGCTCTCGCGGAAGGCCCGAGACACCTACCTCACCTTCTTCTCCGACTCCGTCTCCGGGCTCAACCTCCGGTCCTCCGTGAAGGTGCGGGGCGTCGAGGTCGGTACCGTGCGTGCCATCGAGCTCGCTCCTTCCGATCCCGCTCGGGTACGGGTGGAGCTCTCCATCGAGAAGGGGACGCCGGTGCAGGAGGACACCTACGCCACCCTGGGAGTGCAAGGCCTCACGGGGATCGCGTACGTCGAGCTGGAGGGCGGCACCCGCGGCTCGCCTCCGCTCCGGGCGAAGCCGGGCGAGGCCCTGCCCGTCATCCCCACGCGGCCCTCGCTGTTCTCCCGCCTCGACCTCGCCGCGACCTCTCTGGTCGCCGATCTCGACCGGGTCACCACCCGGTTGAACGAGACGCTCGATCCGAGCACGCGTGAGGCGCTCAAGGGTATCGTGAGCGACCTCGCCCGCCTCACGGGCACCCTGGCCCGCCGGTCCGACGAGATCGATGCCACGATCGTGGCGACTTCCCGGTTGCTCGAGAACGGCGAGAAGGCGAGCGCCGCCCTCCCCCGGCTCATCGAGCGCATCGGCAAGAGCGCCGACGCCGTGGAGCGCATGGGGGACGAGCTCGCCCGGGCGGGAGAAGCGGCCCGGGCCACCCTGAGCGACGCGAACGCCACGATCGAGGACGCGAGCACGGGCGTGAGGCAGGTCCGCACCGAGGTGCTCCCCGAGGTGGAGCGCCTCCTCGTCGACCTGCGCGAGACGAGCGCCTCGCTGGGGCGGCTCTCGGCGGAGCTCGAGCGGGACCCGAGCGTCCTCGTCCTCGGACGCGCCCAGCGGGCCCCCGGGCCGGGGGAATGACATGCCCCCGGTCAAAGACCGCCTGCTCCTCGCCCTTGCAACCGCGTTCCTCGGCTGCATCTCGCCGAACCTGCCCAAACCGGCCGCCCAGGATCTCTACGCCCTCGACCCCGCCTCCCCGGCGAACGATCTCCCCGCCACCGGCGCGAGGACACCCATCACCCTCGCCCCCCCCCGCGCCGCCCCGGGACTCGAGGGCCACGGGATGATCTACGTCCCTCGGGAACACCAGGTCAGCTACTTCGCTCGTAGCGCCTGGGTGGACACCCCCGGACACATGCTCGCACCGCTCCTGGCGCTGGCGCTCGAGGCCACGGGCGAGTTCACGGTGGTGGAGGACCGGGCGACCGAGGCGCCGGCCCGCCTCTCCCTCGACACCCAGATCCTGCATCTCGAGCAGGATTTCACCGTGCGCCCGAGCCGGGTCCGCCTGGAGCTCCGGGTCCGCCTGGTCGACACCGTCGCCCGTCGGACCCTCGGGGATCGGGTGTTCGCCGCGCTCGAGCCCGCGGCGACCGACGACCCGTACGGCGGGGTGGTCGCCGCCAATCTCGCCGCGGCCCGCCTCCTCGCGGAGATCGCCGCGGCTTCCGCCGGCTGGGCCGAGAGCGCACGCGCCGCCCCGGGCGGATGACCGAGCGGCGGTGCTCCCGCGAGGGAAAGCGCCGGAGCTCTGACGCCGGCCCCCGTGGCGAGCCGGCTCTTTCTCCACAGGCTCGCTCCCTAGGTCCGGCTCCCTCGTCCGGCGAGCCCGTAGCGGAAGGCGATGCTGATCCGCGGGCCCGCCCTCGCCACCTTGGGCACGGAGTGCTCGAAGGCCCGCTGGGCGGTGCCACCGGTGACGAGCAGGTCGCCCCTTCCCAAGAGAAAGGCCCGGGAAGGCCCCCCGCCCTTCTTCCGGAACGCGAGCTTGCGCTGCTCGCCGAGCGAGACGAGCGGCACGATCGGCTCGGCGATGGCAGGGTCGATGCGGTCGCCGTGCCAGGCGACGCTGTCCCGCCCGTCGCGGTAGAGGTTGAACCCCACGGAGTCGAAGACCACTCCATACCGCTCGCCCAGGCACAGGCGCAGCTCGTCCACGAGCGACGGGCAGAGCGCCTCGCCCGAGGCGAGGGACCAGCCGGAGGTGAGCCGCGGCTCGAGGACCTTTCCCTGGTGCATGGTCCGCGTCCGTTGCTTCCAGGTCCTCCCCGAAAGCACCTCCTCGAAGAGGACGTCGGCGCCGGTCACCCAGCCGGGCGCATAGTCCAGCCAGGCGGCCTCGTCGAGAAAGATCCGCGAGGCCCCGCGGAACGCGGGGTCGAAGCCGGGGGGCCCAAACCCCAGGAGGCTCGGCTGGAAGGGGGTAGTGAACACCGAGTGTTCCTTAGTCAGGCTCTCGGTGCCCCGCGCGGGAAGAGTTAGCCGAGGGGAAGGACCCCGTCCCTCTCCGCGATCCAGATCCCCGCCCCCTGGGACTGCGGGGGGAGCTCGAGCACCCCGTCTTTCACCCGGGCCGTCCGCCCGCTGAAGCGCTCGACGAGCTCGAGCCCCTCCGGCAGGCCCCCACAGGCCACGGGCAACGGGCCGGCCGGGCGGGGCTCGGTCCCCCGGTGGGCGACCACCACCACCCGGTCGAGCGCCCCCTCGCGCTGGTAGGAGAGCGTGTCCCGCTCCACCGCCAAGACCTGGAAACCTCCCGATAAGAGCGCCGGCGTCCCGCGCCGTAACCGCACGAGGTCCTCGTGGTAGGCGAGGAGCGACGCGTCCCAGCGCGCCTCGTCCCAGATCATGCAGCCGCGCTCGGAAAGCCCGGGCACGTCCTCCATCCCGATCTCGTCGCCGTAGTACACGGCCGGGAGCCCCGGATAGGTGAACTGGACCGCGGCGGCGAGGCGGTGGAGGGCGTCGCGGCCGGACAGGGCGGTCCGGATGCGGGGGATGTCGTGGCTGCCGAGGGCGTTGTACTGGCGAAGCGCTACCGCCCAGGGGATCGCGGAGCGGCGCGCCCGCAGGGCCGCCTCGAACGCCTCGGTGGTCGAGGGAACGGGAGAGGCGATCTCCGGCTCCACCCCGCGGGCGCGCAGGCGAAAGCCGCGCAGCCAGGTCCTGAGCGGGAAAGTGAATCCCGCGTAGTTCATGGTCGCGTCCCACTCGTCCCCTTGCAGGCTCCCCGAGGCGTCAAAGAAGTGCTCGCCGAGGAGAAAGGCGTCGGGGCGAGCCTCCTTCACCGCCCGGCGGATGGCCCGCGCCACCTCCGCGGAGAGCTGCACCTCGCCCGCCCGCCCCAGCATGTTGGCGACGTCCACCCGCCAGCCGTCGGCCGAGAAGGGAGGGCGGAGCCACCTTCGAACCACCGACTCCGGGCCGGTCACCATCCGGCGCAAGAGCTCCTCGCTCCGGTAGTCGAGCTTCGGAAGGGTCCGGACGCCGAGCCAGGAGAGATACCGGTCGGGGTGCTCCTCGAAGGTGAAGAACGCAGCCTCGGGCGAACCGCGGTCGGCCTGGGCCGCCCCGAACCATGGGTGCGATACGCCGACGTGGTTGGGGACGAGATCGAGGAGGTAGCGCATCCCCCGGGCGCTGAGCGCCTCCCGCAGGCGGATGAGCGCCGCATCGCCGCCCAGGTGCCGGTCGACGTGGTCGAAGTCGGCCACGTCGTACTTGTGGTTCGAGGGGGCGGTGAAGACCGGGTTCAGATACACGACGTCCGCGCCCAGGCGGACCACGTGCTCGAGCCGCTGCACGATGCCGGGCAAGTCGCCGCCGTAGAAGACCAGCGGGAACGGCTGCTCCCTGGGGGGCGCCTCCCCCCATCTGAAGGTGCGCGGGCGCCCGCCGCGGTAGACGTACTCGTCCGGGCGCGGATCGAGCGTGGGGTCGCCGTTGGCGAAGCGGTCGGGGAAGATCTGGTAGAAGACGGCGCGCTCGAGCCAGGAGGGGGGCGGCTCTCCCGAGAGGAGCCGGAAATCGGTGGCGTCCAAGGGGTCGTGGGCGGACGGGCCGGCCGCACCGTAGAAGAAGACGCCGTCCTCGGCCTCCAGCACGAACCGATAGTGAACGATCCGCTCGGTCGCGACGAGCGAGGCCTCGAACCAGCGGGCCGGCCCCCCCTCCCGGATGGGCGCGAGCGGCGCCAGCGCTTCCTCCCCGTCCGGGCAGGTGCGCAGGAACGCGCGCCGGAGCGGTGCCTCGGCCCCGACGCGGAGCCTCACCCGGACCTTCTCCCCCGGCTGCGGATTCAGCCGGGAGAGGTAGCGCGGGGAGCCGTCGTGGTGAACGGACGAGAGCCACCGGGGGAGGAACGGCTGCATCCTTAGGAATCTATCCGAGACCGAGCGGCCGCGGCGGTCGGGTGCGCAGATGGGGCCTCGAGCAGAACGACCCTTCCTTGCGGAGCCCGGCGCCCTCGAGCGCGGCCTTCGTGTCGCAGCCCGCAATGGGTCGGCGGGTCCGACGCAGGGCGGGAACGCCATCCCCGCCTTATTCCCCGGTCGAGGAGAGCCCCCATGGACGACCAGACCACCCCGGCCCTGGACTCGCCCCATCCGGTCCACCCCGCTCCGGCCGTCCGGGCGAACGGCGGGAGCCCGGTCCGAGCCCCGAGGCCCACGCCGCGCGAGGGCGAGCCCGCGGCCGACGAGTCGGGGACCCTCCCCCGCCGTCCCTACCGGCGGGCTCTCGTCGCCATCCTGGTGCTCGTCGCCCTCTCCGGGGGGATCGCCTATTGGCTCTACGCCCGGACCTACGAGGATACCGACGACGCGGCGGTGGACGGCGACATCGTCGCCGTGAGCTCCCGAGTGGTGGGAAGCGTCACGGCGGTCCACGTGGTCGACAACCAGGCGGTGAAGAAGGGCGAGGTCCTCGTGGAGCTCGACCCCACCGATCTGGAGGTGGCGGTGGCCCGGGCCCGCGCGGCCGTCGCCCAGGCGCAGGCGGAAATCGCCTCCGATCAGCCCACGGTCGCCATCACCCGGGTCACGAGCCGAAGCGCGGTGCAGCAGGCTCGGGCCGATCTAGAGAGCGCCCGCGCCGACGTGGACGCGTCCCAGCGCAGCCTGGACGAAGCCGGGGCCAAGGAGCGGCTGGCCCGCTCTCAGCTCGCTCGCGCCAAGGAGCTCCTCGCGGGCCAGAGCATGTCCCAGGAGGACTACGACGCGCGCGCGACCGCCTACGACATCGCGGTGGCCGCCGTCCTCTCCGCGCAGAGGCAGCTCGACGGCCGGGAGGCCCGGCTGCGGGCCTCCGAGTCGCGGTTGCACGAGGCCGAGCAGACCGCCCCCGGACAGCTCGCCTCCCGCGAGGCGCTGGTCGAGGCGCGCCGCGCGAACCTCGAGCTCGCCCAGGCCGAGCTCCACCAGGCGGAGCTCAACCTGAGCTACGCGAAGGTGGCCGCCCCGGCCGACGGGATCATCGGCCGCAAGAGCGTCAACCCCGGGGAGCGTATCCAGGTGGGCCAGGAGCTCATGGCCCTGACCCGCACGAGCGGCCTGTGGGTGACCGCCAACTTCCGCGAGACCCAGCTGCGCCGGATGCGCCTCGGGCAGCCCGCCATCGTCCACGTGGACGCCCTCGGGAAGGACTTCCGGGGCCGGGTGGAGAGCTTCGGCGGCGCCACCGGGTCGATGTACAGCCTCCTCCCCCCCGAAAACGCCAGCGGCAACTACGTGAAGGTCGTGCAGAGGATCCCGGTCCGGATCGCCCTCGAGCCCGGCCAGAGCGGCCTCGATCGGCTCCGCCCGGGCATGTCGGTCGAGCCCAAGGTCTCGCTCCGATGACCGAGCGGCCCCAGACCTTCACCGGGGGCTACAACCCCTGGGTGGTGGCGATGACCGTGACGCTCGCCACCTTCATGGAGGTCCTGGACACGAGCATCGCCAACGTCTCTCTGCCACACATGGCGGGGAACCTCTCCGTGAGCCAGGACGAGGCCACCTGGGTGCTCACCTCCTACCTCGTGTCGAACGCGATCGTGCTGCCGGTGAGCGGCTGGTTCGCGACCCGATTCGGCCGCAAGCGGTTCTACATGACCTGCGTGGCCCTGTTCACCACCTCCTCCTTCCTGTGTGGAGTCGCCCCGAACCTCGGGGCGCTCGTGTTCTTCCGGGTGCTCCAGGGCGTGGGAGGCGGCGGTCTCGCCCCCACCGAGCAGGCCATCCTCGCCGACACCTTCGCCCCGGCGAAGCGGGGCATGGCCTTCGCCGTCTACGGCATGGCGGTGGTCCTCGCGCCCGCCATCGGCCCGACCTTGGGGGGCTTCATCACCGACCACTTCTCCTGGCGCTGGGTCTTCTTCATCAACATCCCGGTGGGCATCACCTCCCTCCTCCTCTCCAGCCGCATCCTGCAGGATCCCCCCTGGCTCAAGGAGGCCCGCCGGCGCTCCGGGCGCATCGACTTCGCGGGGCTCGGGCTCATCGCCCTGGGCCTGGGCGCCCTGGAGGTGGTCCTCGACCGGGGGCAGGAGTCCGACTGGTTCAACGACTCCGCCATCACCGCCTTCGCCCTCATCGCCGCCGTTTCCCTCGTCGCCTTCGTCTTCTGGGAGTGGCACCAGCAAAACCCGGTGGTGGACGTGCGGCTCTTCCGGAGCCGGAGCTTCGCCACCTCGAATTTCCTCATGCTGGTGCTCGGGATCTCTCTCTACGGCTCGACCGTGCTCTTGCCCCAGTACACCCAGACCTGGCTCGGCTACAGCGCCCAGCAGGCGGGCGAGGCGCTCTCCCCGGGAGGGCTCACGATCATCCTGCTCTTGCCGCTCGTGGGGCGGCTCATCGGCCGGATCGACGCTCGCTGGCTCATCGCCTTCGGCTTCGCCGTCCTGGCGCTCTCCCTCTTCCACATGGCCCACACCCTCCATCCCGGCATCGACTTTAGGACCGCCACGATGCTCCGGGTGTACCAGTCGATCGGCATGGCCTTCTTGTTCGTCCCCATCAACACCGCCGCCTACCAGGGCATCCCGCCCTCCCGGAACAACGCCGTCTCCGGGATCATGAACCTCTCCCGCAACATGGGCGGCGACATCGGCATCGCCCTCTTGACCACCATGCTGGCGCGGCGCTCGCAGTTCCACCAGGCGCGCCTCGTCGAGAGCCTGGGGCGGGGCAACCAGGCCCTCCGGGCCTGGCTGGACGCCGTGGCGGGGGGACTCGCCCGGGCCGGGAACTCGTCCTTCGACGCGGCAGAGAAGGCCTACGGCGCCTTCGGCCACGAGCTCGCTCGACAGGCGCAGACGCTCGCCTACATCGACGTGCTCTACGTGCTCGGCTGGTTCGCGGCCCTCATGGTTCCGCTCGTGCTCCTCACCCGCCGTGCGGCACCGGGGGGAACGGCCATGGGGCACTGAGGGCTCGAACAGCCCCCCGTCCGGTTGACTTCGGGGCGAACCCGCCCCCGAGCCCCTCGACCGGGGGCGGGGGCGCGAGCGCCGTCATCGTCGCGCGTCCCAGCCGCCTTCCGCCCGGAGCCGTGCGACGATCTCGCGAGCCCACTCCCTCAGGGCGAGGTAGTCGGTCTTGGCCACCCGGTTCATGGGAAGGGCGCCGGAGGGCACAACCTCGACGTGGCTGGGCCGGGCATACGAGGCCACCCCGGCGCAGGCCTCCATCACCTGTTCGGCCGTGACCGCCCGGCCCGGTGCGCACTCCACGAAGAGCACGATGGCCTCCACCCAGACGGCGTGATCGACGCCCACGCAAGCGGCCGCCGCCGCGCCCTCCAGCCGGGACAGGACATGGCTCTCGAGGTCGCCGGGGAACACCTGAAAGCCCTTGGGCTTCAGAACGAGACCCGATCGGCCCACGAGGCGGAGGCCCCGCTCGTCGTAGGAGCCGAGGTCGCCGGTGTAGACGATCCCCTCGCGGGAGAGGGCAGCGGCGGTGGCCACGGGGTCGCCCGCGTACCCGAGGAAGAGCTGCGGGCCGCTCAGGCACACCGCCCCGATCTGGCCCGGCAAGAGCTCGGCTCCGGCGGTGCCGTCGGGCCGCATTGGTTCACGGATGGTGATCGGGCAGAGCGGCATGTCGTACCCGATCGATTCGGCCAGGTCCGGTGGGCTCGCCCCCAGGGCGGTGTAGGTGCAGAAGCCGCTCGTCTCGGTGAGCCCGAGCCCGGTCCCGATCCCCTTCGCCATCTCGGAAAGCCGATCGAGGAAGGCGCGGGGCACCCCCTGTCCGCCGTAGATGGCGAGCCGCAGGGAGGAGAGGTCGAACTCGCGGTAGCGCCCGTTGTTCCACTCGAGATTGTAGAGGGCGGGGATCTGCCCGAGGACCGTGACCCGGTGCCGGGCGATGGCCTCGAGGCTCCTCTCCGCGTCGAAGATCTGGAGCAGCACCGAGGGGATCCCCTCATAGACCGCCGTGCCCAATAGCTCGGTGGTGCAGCCCACGTGGGAGGGGGGAAGGTTCACGAGCAGCCGGTCATCCGCCCGCAGCCCGAACCCCACCGAGAGGGCGGCGTTCTGGGTGAGGATGCCTTCGTGGCAGAGCAGCGCCGCCTTGGGCGATCCGGTCGAGCCGGTGGTGAAGATGACGAGGCTCGGGTCCCGGCGGCGGACGCGCCGGCGAGAGCGACGCACCGAGCCGGAGAAGAGCGAAAGGAGGTAGCGCCGCCGAAGGTCGCGGGTGAACTCCCGCACCCACACCGCGCCGGGGAGGATGCCGGCCGGCTCCTTCTGGAACTGCACCCAGTGCCGCACCCCCGGGACGGCCCCCACCACCTCCCTCAGCACCGGAAAGAGGGCCGGGGCCCCGGCGAAGAAATACCCCTTGGGCCGCAGCTTCTCGAGACAGCCGCGCAGCTCCGTCGCCCTGAGCCGCAAGTCGAGCGGAGCCGCCACGACCCCGATCCGGGAGCAGGCGAAGAGGAGGAAGACGTGCTCCTTCAAGAGCGGGAGGCTCGTCGCGAGCACGTCCCCCTTCGAGAACCCGCTCGAGAGGAGCTTCGCCCCGAGGGCATTCACCGCCCTGTCGAAGGACCTCCAGCTCACCACCTCGCCGGTGTGGTGCTCGATGAGCGCCGGCTCGAGAGGCCTCTTTCGGGCGTGGAGCGCCACGTAGTCGGAGACGTTGTCGAGGAGGGCCTCGCAACGCGCGCGGACCGCACGGTCCTGGGCCTCGGTCTTCATGCCGGTGGAATGAGCATGCTGGCATGCGCCCCCGCCGGGGGGCAAGCGGCACGCCGAGGCCGCTCGCCGCCTCGCCCCTTGGCGCGCGCCGCGTCCCACCATCTCCCTTTACGCCACCTCGGCCCGAGACCAAGATCCGCCCAACGCGAACGACACCCGGGAGAGCGTTCCCATGGCCACCTCCGAGCCCTCGAAGCCCCTCGCCCCGCTCAGCCCCTTCGGCAAGGCCCGCTCCACCATCGCCGGCGCGCCCCTCTCCCCCGAGGAGCTTCGACTCCTCGATCTCTTCTGGCGCGCCTGCAACTACCTTGCGCTGGGGATGATCTACCTGCGGGAGAACCCGCTCCTCCGTCAGCCGCTCGCCCCGGAGCAGGTGAAGAGCCGGCTCCTCGGCCACTTCGGCGCGAGCCCGGCCCTGTCTTTCGTCTGGACACACCTGAACCGCATCATCCGCCGGGAGAACGCCGACCTCATCTTCCTCGCCGGGCCGGGCCACGGCGCGCCCGGCGTGCTCGGGCCCGTGTTCCTGGAGGGCACCTACTCCGAGGTCTACCCGGACAAGGGGCAGGACGAGGAGGGGCTCCGACGCTTCTTCCGGGAGTTCTCGTTCCCGGGCGGGGTGGGCAGCCACTGCACCCCCGAGACTCCCGGCTCCATCCACGAGGGCGGCGAGCTCGGATACGTGCTCTCGCACGCCTGCGGGGCGGCCTTCGACAACCCGGAGCTCATCGTCGCCGCGGTGGTGGGCGACGGCGAGGCCGAGACCGGACCGCTCGCCACCTCCTGGCACCTGAACAAGTTCTTGAACCCGGCCCGCGACGGGGCGGTGCTCCCGGTCCTGAGCCTCAACGGGTACAAGATCAACAACCCCACCCTGCTCTCCCGGATCTCCCCCGAGGAACTCGAGGACCTCCTCCGCGGCTACGGCTGGAGCCCCTGCTTCGTGGAGGGCTCCGAGCCGGAGAGCATGCATCAGGCCATGGCCGCCACCCTGGATCACTGCCTGAAGGCCATCCGGGCCGCCCAGACCGAGGCGCGTCAGGGCGGCATCGTGCGCCGCCCTCGCTGGCCGATGATCGTCCTCCGCTCCCCGAAGGGCTGGACCGCCCCCCGGGAGGTGGACGGCCACTATCTCGAGGGGTTCTGGCGGGCCCACCAGGTCCCCATCCCCGACGTGAAGACCAACCCCGCCCACCTAAGGCTCCTCGAGCAGTGGATGAAGAGCTACCGTCCCGAGGAGCTGTTCGACGCGGCCGGTGCGCCGGTGGCCGCCCTGCGGGCCCAGGCGCCCGCGGGAACCCGGCGCATGGGGAGTAACCCGCACGCCAACGGGGGTCTCCTCAAGCGTCCCCTCCGGCTCCCCGACTTCTCGGAGTTCGCCGTGAAGGTGGAGGCGCCCGGACAGACTCGCCACGAGAACACCCGGCCCCTGGGACTGTTCCTCACCGAGGTCATGCGGCAGAACCCGAAGAACTTCCGGGTCCTTTCACCGGACGAGAACTCCTCCAACAAGCTCGACGCCCTCTACGCGGTCACCGGAAAGGCGTGGATGGCCGAGGTCTTGCCCGAGGACCAGGACGGGACCCGGCTCTCGCCGGACGGGCGGGTGGTGGAGATGCTCTCCGAGCACACCCTGGAGGGCATGCTGGAGGGGTACCTGCTCACCGGGCGCCACGGGTTCCTCTCCTCCTACGAGGCCTTCGTCCACGTGATCGACTCGATGTTCAACCAGCACGCCAAGTGGCTCGACATCTGCCACCGCATCTCCTGGCGCGAGGAGATCGCTTCGTTGAACCTGCTCGTCACCTCCACCGTCTGGAGGCAGGACCACAACGGCTTCACCCACCAGGACCCGGGGTTCTTGGACGTGGTCGTGAACAAGAGCGCCCGGGTGACCCGGATCTACCTCCCCCCCGACGCCAACTGCCTCCTCTCGGTGGCCGACCACTGCCTGCGGAGCGAGAACTACGTGAACGTCATCGTCTCCGACAAGCAGGCCCACCTGCAGTACCTCGACATGGAGGCGGCCCGCATCCACTGCACCAAGGGGATCGGCACCTGGGACTTCGCCTCGAACGACCAGGGCACCGAGCCCGACGTCGTCCTCGCCACCGCCGGCGACATCCCCACCCTCGAGGCCTTGGCCGCCGTCTCGATGCTGCGGGACGACTTCCCAGACCTCAGGATCCGGTTCGTGAACGTCGTGGACCTCTTCGCCCTCCAGCCGGAGAGCGAGCACCCCCACGGGCTGTCGGACCGCGACTTCGACAGCCTCTTCACCCTCGACCGGCCGGTGATCTTCAACTTCCACGGGTACCCGTGGCTCATCCACCGGCTCGCCTACCGGCGCACCAACCACCGGAACATCCACGTCCGCGGCTACAAGGAGAAGGGCAACATCAACACCCCCTTGGAGCTCGCCATCCAGAACCAGATCGACCGGTTCAGCATCGCCATCGACGTCATCGACCGGGTGGATCGGCTCAAGGTCGCGGGCGCGCACGTGAAGGAGAAGCTCAAGAACCGCCAGATCGGGTGCCTTCTCTACGCCCACGAACACGGCGTCGACCCGCCCGACGTCGTCGACTGGCGCTGGCCGGGCGGGACGAGGTGAGCATGGTGGAAACCCTGGAACAGGAGCTCACCCGGGTCTTGGCCGAGGAGCGCGAACTCGTCCTCGATTCCCTCGACAACGAGGACGCGCTCGACCTCGGCCTCTCCCTGGTGGAGAGGGCGCGGGCCGAGAAGCTCCCCATCGCCATCGACGTCGAGCGCTGCGGGCAGCGGATCTTCCACGCGGCCATGCCCGGCTCGTCCCCGGACAACGCCCACTGGATCGAACGCAAGAAACGGCTCGTCAACCGGACGTTCCGAAGCTCCTACGCCACCGGGCTCTCCCTCAGGCTCAAGGAGCAAACCCTCTTCGAGGCCCTGGGGCTCGACGAGCGGGACTACGCCGCGCACGGTGGGTGCGTGCCCTTGGTGGTGAGCCGGGTGGGCTTCGTGGGGACCTTGACGGTGTCGGGGCTCCCCCAGCGCGAGGACCACGAGCTCGCGGTCCTCGCCCTCCGGGCGCACCAAAAGGCCCGCACCGAGGGGTAGGGAAGAGCGGGCCTCCGCCTTGAACGGGGAGAGCCCGCAGGGGCCCCCCAAACCCGGTACCATGAGTCCCCCATGGACCGGCCCGACTGGCTTCGCATCGCCGACGCGCTCCAGACCATCGCGTCGGCCGGACTCACCTACTCGCAAGACCCGTTCGATCGCGACCGCTTCGAACAGGTGCGCGCCCTCGCCGCCGAGATCCTCTCCGGCCACACCGACCTCTCCCTCGAGGAGGCCTCCGCCCGGCTTCGGGCCGAGCCCGGATACGCGACGCCCAAGGTCGACGTCCGCGCCGCCCTCCTCGACGGCGACAAGGTCCTCCTCGTGCGCGAGGTCTCCGATGGGCGCTGGTCGCTCCCGGGAGGCTGGGCCGAGGTGGGCGAGAGCCCGGGGGAGGTGGCGGTGCGCGAGGTGCGCGAGGAGACGGGGCTTTCGGTGCGGGTCTTGAAGCTCGCCGCCGTCCTCGACAAGCGCAAGCACCCCCATCCACCGCAGCTCTCCTACGTGTACAAGCTCTTCTTCCTCTGCGAGGCGTTGGGCGGCACCCTGAGGACCAGCTTCGAAACGCCGGGGGTGGACTGGTTCCCTCGGGCGGCGCTTCCCCCGCTCTCCTTGGACCGGGTGCTCCCGTCCCAGGTGGAACGACTCTTTGCGCACCGCGACGATCCCGCGCTCCCGACCGAATTCGATTAGGGGCCGGGGCGGCTTGATCGCGCCTTAGACTTGCACTATCAACGGTTGAGCCAGACAACCATTCCCATGCCCGACCTCCCCATCGGCCTGCTCGCCTCGCTCTTGGTACGCTCCGTTCGCCAACTCGTGATCACCCAGGTCGAGCCGCTCGGTCTCTCCACCCGGCAGTTCTGGGCCCTCGTCGCCATCGCCGAGCACTCCACCTCCTCGCAGGCGGAGCTGGCGGCGCGCCTGCGAGTGGACGAGGCCAGCGCCTGCCGCGTGGTCCGGGCGCTCTCGGAAGCGGGCCTCGTGACCGCTCTCCGCGACCCATCGGACCGCCGCCGGGTGAGGCTCAAGCTCTCCTCGGGGGGGGAAACTCTCTCCCGCCGGCTCGTCCCCGTGGCGCAGGACATCCGGAGCGCCATCGACGCCGCCCTCTCGCCGGAGGAGCGATCCGCCACCCGCCTCGCGCTCGGCAAGGTGGTGGCGCGCCTCTCGGCCCTGACGAAAGGGATCCCCGCGAGCCCGGCGGACCCGCCCGCCGCAAACGGCCTGCGCTCCCGCGGCGCAGCGATCCTGCCGGCGAGGACGCGCGAGGCCGCCCGCCGCTCTCCATCACCCGTAAGGGGTACACCGTGATGTTCCGCATCGCCCTCGTTCTCTCCCTGGCCGCCGCCCTCTCCTGCTCGAAGGGGGACTCCGCGCCGCGCCAGCGCCCTCCCCCCACCGTCACGACGGGGCCGGTCGCGATCCGCGACGTGCCGGTGGAGATCCGTTCGCCGGTCGACCTGCGCCCCATCGAGCAAGCCGAGGTGGGCGCCAAGGCGCTCGGATACCTGGACGCGGTCCTCGTCGACCGCGGCGACCGAGTGCGGCGGGGCCAGCTCCTCGCGGTGGTACGGCCCTCCGATCTCACCGACCAGCTCCAAGCGGCGCGGGGCACCCTGGCGCAGGCCGAGGCCCAGGCCGCTCTGGCACGCGCCAACCACGAGCGCGCCGTCGAGCTCGCCCCCACCGGTTTCATCTCCCAGCAGGACCTGCAACAGGACGAGGCCGCGATGCGGAGCACCGAAGCGGCCCTGGCCGCGGCCCAGGCGAACGTGGGCGTCATGGCCATCCGGCTCGGGGAGATGAAGATCGAGTCGCCGCTCGACGGCTACGTGGCCATCCGGAGGCTCGATCCCGGGGCCCTGGTCGGGCCCGGCTCACCCAACGGGTCGGTGCTGCTCATCCAGCGGCTCGACGTCTTGCGGGTCTTCGTCCCGGTGAACGAGCGCGACGTGGTCCGGCTCCGGGTCGGCCAGGATGCGCGCCTCGAGGTGGACGCGCTCCCGGGCCAGAGCTTCCGGGGCAAGGTGGTGCGCATCTCGCCCTCCTTCGACCCGGGCGCCCGCACCCTGGATGCCGAGGTGCAGTTGCCCAACTCGAGCGGGATCCTCCGGCCGGGCATGTACGGCCGCGCCGGCATCGTGACCGACATCCATCGGTCGGCCATCGTCATCCCCACCCCCACCGTCCAGATCTCGAACCAGAAGAGCTACGTGTTCGTTCTGGAGCGAGCCGAGGAGGCCTCGCCCCCGGCCGCCCCGGCGGTCGCCGTTCCTCCGCGGCGCGATGGGGGCGCCGGCGCCGGGCTCGTTGCCGTGCCTGCACGCGTCCGGCGGGTGGAGATCCAGGCCGGAGTGGACGGCGGCGACTGGCTCGAAGCCACCGCCGGCCTAAAGCCCGGCGACGAGATCGTCACCGCCGGCATGGACGTGCTCTCCGACGGCGCCGTCGTCCGCGCCTTTCGCAACATCGACGCCTTCACCGCCCGGTCCTTGACCGCGGCGGCAGAATGAAGGGTCCCTGCCATGTGGCTCACCCGCCTCGCTCTACGGAACCCCATCCTCATCCTCATGATGTCCCTCATGGCGGTGGCCCTGGGATGGGTGTCCCTCACCCGGCTCTCGGTGGATCTCTTCCCCAACATCGACATCCCGCTCGTGCAGGTCGCGACCTTCTACACGGGCGCCGGACCCGTGGACATCGAGAAATCGATCACCGTCCCCATCGAGCGGGCCGTCTCGGCCTCGCCGGGCGTGGACCGGATCGAGAGCACCTCCAAGCAGGGGGTCTCGGTGGTGCGGGTCTGGTTCCAGTACGGCACGAACCTCGACAACGCCCAGTTCGACGTCTCCCAGCGCGTTGGGCAGATCCTGTTCTCGCTCCCG
>Ga0335077_10001346_pt1 | contig 29082 bp, 31 predicted proteins | sample Lox_Sample_31_FD_207151 | JGI IMG/M metagenome (GOLD analysis project Ga0335077, IMG submission 207151) | Soil microbial communities from Loxahatchee National Wildlife Refuge, Florida, United States - Lox_Sample_3.1 | ecosystem: Environmental > Terrestrial > Soil > Wetlands | place: USA... | reverse complement strand
CCAGCTTTTCCGGCCGCAGGGCCAGCGCCCAGTCGGTGAGATCGGCGTCCATCTCGACGCGCGCGAGCCGCAGATGATCGAAGTCCGTGTAGAGGTCGACTCCGATCGGTCCGACCTCGTGCTTGCGCCCGGTAAAGCGCCCCAGCCACAAGCGGTCACCCCAAAGCAGGTGATTCAGCGTCGAATGGATCGAGCGGAAGAACGCGCCGCGATCCAGCTTGCGATCCGCGTCCGACAACTGCTGCGCGCAGTCGTACAGCTTCTCGTTCATCCAGGTGTTGTAGGCCGCAAACATCTGGCAATGCTCGGCATCGATCATCGCTTGTCTCCATCTGCCCAGGCGATCAATGTCGCCCATTGCTCCAGATCCTTCTCGACCCGGCTCGGCGAGACATCCCAGACGGTCAGGCCATGGGCGGCAAGCTGCACGTAGTTCTGGGTGTCGCGCAGGAATCCGAGCACCGGAAGATTGAGCCCTTCGACGAAGCGCTGCAATTGATCGGACGCCCGCGTACGCTGGTTGACGCGCATCCCCAGCACTCCGACCTGTCCATTCGCTTTCAGTTCGCCGCGGTCGGCGAGCTTGGCGAGAAACGCCGTCGTCGCGTAGATATCGAACAGCGACGCCTGCAGCGGCACGATCACGCGGTCCGAAACGCGCAGCGCCTCCTTCAGGAGGCTGCCATGCAACGCCGCCGGAGAATCGAGCACGACGTGGGTGACTCCCTTCGGCGGGCGTGCGATCCGGTCCGCGTCGACATCCCAGGTCTCGATTTCCGGCAGGTGGGGCGGGCGCAGCGCGAGCCACGCCCGCGAGGAATGCTGGCGATCCAGGTCGCCCAGCATGGTCCGGTACCCCTGCCGCGCGAAATAACCGGCCAGATTGGTGGCGATGGTGCTCTTGCCCACACCGCCTTTCGGATTGGCAACCAGGAAAACCGGCATTGCGCCCCTCGCGCGCCGCACTGCGCGGTTTCTTTCGACCGCGTGGCCAGGCGGGTAGGCGGCGACTATAGCGGAGGGCTATCGCGCGCGGCAGGCGATTGCGGCACGAGGACCTCGGCAGATCCGCTCGAGCCGGCAGGATGCAGCGCGACAAACGGCGTCGCAAACAATGCACTCATGCGCTGCGCGCTCAGAACCTCGCGCGCCGGCCCCGCGCTCCACTCGCCCCGGCCCGACAGCAGCAGCGCGTGCGTCGCAAACCGCAGCGCGCCATTGACATCGTGCAAGGACGCCACCACCGTCCGGTCCGGCGCGGCGCGCAGCGCGTCCAGTACGAGCACCTGATGGCGCGGGTCCTGGTGCGCGATCGGCTCGTCGAGCAGCACGACCGGGGTCTCCTGCGCCAGGGCGGCCGCGATCGCCACCCGTTGGCGTTCGCCGCGCGACAGCGTTCGGATGTCGGCCTCGGCAAGGTGCCCGCAGTCGAGGCGATCGAGCGCGGCGGTCGCCGCGGCGACCGCCGCCGCATCGTTGGCACCGAAGCGATAGCGCGCAGTCAGGACAGTCTGCAACACGCTCGCGGAGAACGCGTCGTGCCAGCGGTCGGTCACCAGTGCCCGGCGCGTCGCCTGCGCGAGCACGTCGATCGCGGACAGCGGTGCACCGCCATAGAGAACCCGTCCTCCATCGACCTGGCGTACGCCGGCGAGTGCCGCGAGCAGCGTCGACTTCCCGGCGCCGTTCGGACCCAGTACGACCCAGCGCTCTCCGGCCTCGACCTGCCAGTGCAGATCCCGCACCAGCACCCTTGGCTCGCGCGCCCCGCGCACCTGCAGCGAGACCCCGGTGCACGCCAGCAATGATGCCTGGCTCATCGGCGCTGCAGCAGCCATAGGAACACCGGTACGCCGATCAGCGCGGTGAGCACGCCGACCGGCAACTGCAACGGCGCGACGACCGTGCGCGCGATCGTGTCGGCGATGACGAGCAACGTGCCGCCGAACAGCGCGGAGGCCGGCAGCAGGACGCGCTGATCGTTGCCGATCCAGGTGCGTACGACGTGCGGCGCGACGAAACCGACGAACCCGACCGCGCCCGCCAGCGTCACCGCGCATCCGGTCGCGAGGGCGGAGGCGACCACGAGCACGCGCCGCACCCGGTCGACGTCGACGCCCTGGGTATACGCCGCCACCTCGCCGCGCAGGATCAGGTTGAGCGGGCGCGCGAACGCGGTCGCCAATGCAAGCAGGAGTGCGAACAGCAGCAGCGCCACCGCCGCGGTCGGCTTGTCGGTGGCGCCCGCGAGATCGCCCAGCAGCCAGAACACCATCGAGCGCAGGCGGCCGTCCGGCGCCAGCGCAAGCAGAAGGCTCAGCAGCGCCGCGGTGAGCGCCGCAATCATCACGCCGGTCAGCAGCACGCCGCTCGCCGCGTCGTCGCCGGCCAGCACGGCGCGAGAAAACAGCGAACGGCGCGCCAGCAGGACCAGCAGCAGCAACGTGGCGAGCGCCCCGGCCGCACTCGCGAGCTGCATCACCCACAGTGCCGCCCCGGTGGCGAGCGCGAGCAGCGCCGCCACCGAGGCGCCGCCCGAAATGCCGAGCACGTATGGATCGGCGAGCGGGTTGCGCAACAACGCCTGCAGCAGTGCGCCCGAGAGCGCGAGCAGGCCGCCCACCGCGAACGCGGAGAGCGCGCGCGGGAGACGCAGGTCGAGCACGATCGCCGCGAGCGCGCCGCTGCGGTCGCCGCGCAACGCTTCGATCACCGCCGGCCATGGAGCAGCCACGCTCCCCACCGCCAGCGCGAGCGTGATGCTCGCGACGCCCGCCAGCGCCAATGCGGCAAGCACGTGGCGGTCACGCGGGCGTGCTGCGGGCGCCGCCAATCTCAAATCCGGACCTCGGCACCGATGAAAGCGCCGCGGCGTTGGGTGTTGTAGCCGCTCACGAGCTGGTAGTGCGCGTTGCCGAGATTTTCCCCCCGCAGCGTAATGCGGACCCGATCGCCGATGCGGTAGGCGAGCGTCGCGCGCAACAGGGTGTACGCGTCGAGGCCGATCCGCTCGAACGTGTTGATGTCGGTGTCGTAGCGCGACGCAACGTGCGTCACCGACGCATCGACGTCGACCGGACCGAACCCGCGGCCGAGCGCCAGCGTCGCGCGATACGGCGCGCGTCGCAGCAGGCGCTGATCCGTGGTGTCGTCGGTCGGGCGCGATGCGTCGACGATGAGTTCGATGTGCCAGGCGGCGACCCGCGTGATCGCCGTCAGCTCGCCCCCGTAGATCGTCGCGCTGGCGATGTTCTCGGGCTTGTTCGTCGCCGTGTCGAACTGGATCAGGTCCGCGGTGCGGGTGTGGTAGAGCGCAAGGTGCACGCTCGTTTCGCCCCGCGCATAACGCAAGCCGCCCTCGATGCTGCGCGAGCGTTCGGGCATGAGCTGCGGGTTGCTGAACCCCGGAAAGTACAGATCGTTGAAGCTGGGCGCGCGAAACGCGGTCGAATATTGCGCGCTGATGCGCCACGCCGGCGTGATCTGATAACCATAGGCCGCGAGCCCCGTGGTCGCCGAACCGACATCGCTGTAGTCGTCGTTGCGCACGTTTAGCTGCAGCTGCTGCATCGAATCGTGCATCGTCAGGCCGGTCCAGAGCGCGCGCACGCGGCGATCGAACGACGTCAGCGCCGCATTGTTGAAGGTCGGGTCATACGACGTCGAGGCGCCGTGCTGCCGCAACGCCTCGGCGCCGAGATGCGCCTCCAGCGACGGCAGCAACGCGAACGTGTTGTCCCAATCGACCTGCCGGTTGCGCGCCTGGAATACGCCGTTGCTGAATGAAAACGGATCGCTGGACGTGCTGCGGCTGTCATCGCGCGCTTCCCCCCCCTGCAGGCGCGTGGCCCAGGTCGCCGTGACGGTCGCGCGGCCGGAGACCTGCCAGGCCGTCTGCTGCGCACGCTCGTGATGGGTCGCGGCCGGTCCGTCCGACGGGCTGTCGAAGTCGGTATCGTTGAGCGTGGTCCACGCGCTCGCGGCGAGTTCGGTCCGCTCGCCGAGCGGCTGGCGGATGCGCAGCGATCCGGTCCGATTGCGGTTTTCGTCGAGATCGGGATTCGCGCCGAAGGTGAACGTGGCCGGATTCACGATCACCTGTCCCGCGTCGATCGCCGAAAACGGCTTCGCCTCGCGGAATCCGCCGGACACCGCCACCTCGGTCGTCCCCACATGGGTGTTCGCCGCGACCGATGCGGCGCGATAGTCGCCGGCACCCGCCTCGACACCCGCGCTCGCCCCCGGTGCCGTACCGCCGCGCGTGAAGATCTGGATCACGCCGCCGATCGCGTCCGAGCCGTACAGGCTGGACAAATTGCCGCGCACGATCTCGATGCGTTCGACCGTGTCGAGATTGATCCCGCCCACGCTGGCGGTGCCGCCCACCGCCGTGTTCAGGCGCACGCCGTCGACCAGCACGAGCGCCTGGCTCGAGTTGGTGCCACGGATGAACAGCGACGCTTGTGCTCCGAATCCGCCGGTACGCGCCATCTCGACGCCGGCCTGCCGGGTGAGCAGTTCGACGAGGTCGCGCGTCTGCGCCCGTTCGATGTCGGCGCGCGTGATCACCGTCGTGTGCGGCAACGTGTCGGCGAGCGGCTGCTCGCTGCGCGCGGCAGTCACTACCACCGTATCGAGTTCTGCCTGTGCCGTGACCTGCGCGTTGGCGAGCGTTCCCAGCGCGCACGCGATCCCTGCCGCCGCGTGCAGCATGCCCGCTGCGCGCCGCGGCGGCGAACGATGTTCCATGATCAGGATCCCGACACGCCGGCCCGCCGCCGGCAGGAAACACACGGATCTGCGGGAGAAGCTACGGGCCACCGAGCGTGGGTCGCACGGCCGGCATCCGCCGCCTCCCCGCGGCAGGTCCACCGCGCACCCCGATGCGAGAGCGGTGTGCGGCCGTCGGCCGGTCTCCGGGCTGCAGGCGTACGCCCGCGCCTTCCCGCGCCCGCAGACTTCGTGGTGCATGCGGTCGCAGTGGCTGCTGCGGACGTGCCGGGACGGGTCCCGGCACCTGCTTACCGTTGCGGGGGCAGCACAGGTTCGACACGCCGCAGGGCGCCGTCTCCTGTTTCCCGTTTCATCGAAGACGCGAGTCTTCGACACCGACAAGCGCGCGCAGTCTAGCGCTTGCACGTATCGACACGCCGATTCGCGTAGTCGCGGTGCTAGGATCGTTCCATGCTGGAGGAACTGGAGACGCTGTCGAACAAGCTCGCTGAGCTGGTGACGCACGTGCGTGCGCTGAAGGACGAAAACACCCGGCTGCGCGCGCAGACGACCGCCGCGACGGCCGAACTCGCCGCGCTGCGCGCCAAGGTGACCGCCGCCACGGAACGCATGGACGCATTGCTCGCGCGCCTGCCGCAGGAAGACGAACCGGCGGACGCCAAGGCCAGGTAGATGGACAGCCTGGAACTTTCCATCCTCGGACGCAGCTATCGAGTCGCCTGCAAGCCGGAAGAGCGCGCCGACCTGATCGCGTGCGCGCGCTATGTCGACCAGAAGATGGAATCGATTCGCGCCGCCGGCAAGGTGCTTGGCGCGGATCGCATCGCCGTGATGGCCGCACTGCAGATCACGCAGGAGATGATGGCGGCAAAGAACTCCGACGGTATCTCGATCGTCGAGTTGCGGCGGCGCCTGCGCGACCTGAATGCGCTCGCCGACGACATGCTGGCGCCACAGGAAAAGCTCTTCCCCTAATCGCGGGGGCTGAGTGCATATCGCATCGCTCTTCGCGCGATATTTCGCGACCAGCGCGCGCACGGGCGCGTTAAACTGTTTTCACCCTGCGGTGCTCGCGCAAAGGCCCTTTAGTTCCTTGAACCGATGCGCTTTGCGCTAGGTTGCCGGGCTCGCGTCGTAGTGCGATCGGCACGCGTCTGCTGAACCTAAGCGGCGTGGACGGCGACCACCCTGAACCCATGGTTCAGGACATCGGGTCGGGCGGCATGCGCGGGGACTTATGACGGCAGTTGGCGGGGTTCGGTGCGAGCCGAACCCCGCGCTGCGTTTCGGGGGCCTCAATGGCTTACTGGCTGATGAAGTCCGAACCGGACGAGTGTTCGATCGACGACGCTCTCGCCGCCCCCGGCTCGACGGTGCCGTGGACGGGTGTGCGCAACTATCAGGCGCGCAACTTCATGCGCGACCGGATGAAGCTCGGCGACGGCGTGCTGTTCTATCACTCGAGTTGCGCCGAACCCGGGATTGCCGGGCTCGCCGAGGTAGCGAGCGAAGCGTACCCCGACGCCACCCAGTTCCATAAGAAGAGCCACTACTACGACCCGGCGTCGAAGCGCGAAGATCCGCGCTGGGTTCACGTCGATGTGCGCGCGCTGCGCAAGACACGGGTGGTCGGGCTGCCCGAGCTGCGCTCGCATCTCGAGCTCGCGGACATGGTCGTGCTTCGCCGCGGCAACCGCCTGTCGATATCGCCCGTCACGCCGACCGAGTGGCGGTTCATCACCGAGAAGCTGCTCGGGGAATAGCGCTTGTCCGACCTGCCGCACGTCGTGGCGCTGCTCGCGCTCGGTGGGGCATCCGGCTTCGCCGCCGGCCTGATGGGCGTCGGCGGTGGCATGCTGCTGGTGCCGTTTCTCACCGCCATCTTTTCCGCGCGCGAGTTCGCGCACGAGCACGTCATCCACTTGGCGGTCGCCACGTCGCTTGCGGTCATTGCGTTTACGTCGATCTCGTCGGTACGCGCACATCACCAGCGCGGCGCGGTGCTCTGGCCGGTCGTTCGTGTGCTCGCACCCGGCATCCTGATCGGATCGCTCGCGGGGGCACAGGTCGCCGCGCTCTTCCCGACCCTATGGCTCGCATGCGGTTTCGCGCTCTTCCTCGCGTTTTCGGCGACGCAGCTATTGCTCGATCGCAAGCCGCAGCCGCACCGGGAATTGCCGCGGGCACCCGGAATGTTCGCGGCGGGCGGCACGATCGGTGTCCTGTCGAGCTTTGTCGGCGGCGGAGGGGGCTTTGCCTCGGTGCCGTTCATGATCTGGTGCAACGTGCCCATTCACAATGCCATCGCGACCTCGGCCGCGCTTGGTTTCCCGATCGCTCTAGCCGGGACGATCGGCTATGTCGTCGCGGGATGGCGGGTGCCGGGATTGCCCGCCGGCGGCGCGGGATACGTCTACCTGCCGGCCCTGATGGCAGTGGCCGCCGCAAGCGTGCTGACGGCGCCGCTGGGGGCGCGTGTTGCGCACACCCTGGACACGAAAAAGCTGAAGCGGGTATTCGCGGGCCTGCTCTACCTGCTGGCCGCGTACATGCTCACCAAGGCGCTGCGCGCCTGACAGCCGAGTGCGTTCAGCGCACCGCGTCCTTGGCGGGCGGCGGCGCGGCAACGAAACGTCCCTGCGCCGATGCGCCGAGCGACTGCCACGCCTGGGCGGCCGCCGCGGCGAGCCCATGCTCTTCGTACGCGATCGCAAGCAAGGTGCGCGCCGTCGGGTCATCGCCCGCGGCGGCGCGGGCCTGCAACAGACGATCTTCGAGGGCCGCATCGACGAGTTCGAACCGCTGGGCGTCGGAGAAGCGCCGGCCGAGCGGCCCGGTTGCTATGACTTCGCAAATGTACTCGCGGCCGCGCACGAGGGCGATGCTGCCGGGGATCAGCGCCTCCGTGGCGCGCGTGGTCGTTTCGTAAGCGACGTTGCCGTCGTCGTCGGAAAGCACGATGTGATATTGCCAGTCGGCGGCGCGATCGGCATCGACCGGCCGCCACGCGAGCCGGCGCGCGTCCGGTTCCAGTTGCAGGCCCTTAGGGGTGAGCATCGCGAACCCGCGGGAAAGGCCATCGCCGCGAGTGACGATGGTCGCCTGTGCGTTGCGCCCCGGGTCGATCGACAGGGCGCGGATCGCTGCGGCCAGCTCGCGCCGCTCGACGCGCCCGCGCGCGCCACGCTCGACGACGAGACCGTCTTCCTGCAGGCGGAACGTGCCGGGTCCGAAAGCCTGAAACACCTGCCCGCGCGCGACCAGCGCAATCGCCACGCGTGCACCGTCGGGCAGGCGCAGCCAGTCGTTCGTGTTCATCGCCGCGCGCACCTGCAACGGCACGTGCTTGCCGTCCTGGACCAGGTCGCCCTGGCCCTGCACTTCGGTCACCATTGCGACAGTGCCGGCCCATGCGAAGCCCTGCATCGTCGCGGCAACGACGAACGCGACACAGCGCAGCAGGAATTCACGTTTCATCGATCCCGACCTCGACGGGATGCTTGCAGATCGCGTTCCGGTCCCGGACGCACCATGACGAGCGTAGGTTACGACGCCCCGCCGCACCGCGCGACGGATTATTCGACAACCGCGCGCGCCGCGCGGCCGGTCGGCGGCCATCCCGCAATCGCCACCGAGGAGTGGCCTTTGATGGGGGTCTCGCCAAGCTCCTCCGGCGCGGAGTCGGCCCGCGTCTCGGGCGACAGACTGGCGGCGAAGGCCGCCGTCATCAGGACGGGGAAGCCGAGCGACTTGGCGAGGTCCTGCAGTCGGGCGGCGACGTTGACGGCGTCGCCAAGCGCCGTGAAATCCTTGCGATCGGTCGAGCCGAGATCGCCGAACACCGCATCCCCGTAGGCCAGCCCGATCGCCACGGACAGCGTCACGCCGTAGCCGGCCAGCTGGGTGCGATTGAGTTCGTCCAGCGCGTCCAGGATGCCGCGCGCCGCCCGGAACGCGCCCTCGCACGGAGCGGCGTGCGGCTCCGGCGCGCCGAACATCACCATGATCCCGTCGCCGCGGAAGTTGTCGATCGTGCCGCCGTGGAAGTGCACGACGGGAGTCACTGCGGCGTAGTAACGGTTGAGGACATCGAGCACCTGCTCGGGCTCGGTCCGCTCGGACCACCCCGTGAAGCCGCGCAAGTCGGCGAACATGAAGGCCATCGCGCGCCGGCCGCCGCGCAGGTCGACGCCGCCGCCGATGATCGCGCGCAGCAGTTGCGGACTGACGTAGCCGCCGAAGGTTTGCGTGAGACGGCGCCTTTCCTCGCGCGCCAGGAACACGTCGGCCGACGTGCGTAGCGCCACCGCGGCAACCCCCGCGGCCCACGCGGTCGCGAGCGGCAGGAAAGCGCCGTTGGCATGCAGGCCCGTCGCCGCCAGGAACGTGACGGTCATCGCCGCAAGCAAGGCGAGCCAGCGCCCGACCATCTTGTGGATGAAGGCCAACAAGGCGAACAACGCCGCGAGGCCCCAGGCCACGGGCAAGGGGACAGGGCGGATCAGCCCCGCACCGAGGATCGAGCGCACCGCCTGGGCGTTCAGGACGACACCGGGCGGTGCCGCGGCGAGCGGTTCCCACGCGGCGAGGTTGACCGGCTGCGGCAGGCGATCCACATAGGGCAACACGCTGCCGATCAGCACGACCTTGCCCGCGAACCTGGCCCGCATCGACGATTCGTCCGCGGCGCCCTTCACGACGTCGGCCAGGGGCGTGTACGCGATGGCGGCAAAGCGCGTGAAGTCGATCCACCCCGCCCGCCCGACCCGATCGTCGAGCTGCAGACGGGACGCCACCCGGCCAAGCAGGCTCGGCGAAGCACCGGTTCGCGCGGGGTCGAACCGCCGCACCACGTTGTCGGCGTCGACCGGATAGATCGGGAAACCGAACGCGTCCTCGCCCGCGGCGGCGACGAACGGCGCATATGGCGCGATCGCGGTTCCATTTGCCTCGTTGGTGAGGCTCACGACGACGCCGGCCGCATCGCGCGCGGCGATGAGCCCGCTCATCAGGGCGGCGTCGTAACCGGGCCGCAACGATTCGACCGAGCCGGCCGCGAGCGCGATGTCGATCACGATCAGCCGCGGATGGGCGCTCGCGAGCGCCTCGAGTGCGCGCCCCAGCTCGCGGTGGATGAGCGACAGCGGCAGCGGTTCGCCGGTCGCAGCGAGCGTGGCATCGTCGATGCCGACCAGCGCGATCGGATCGCGCTCCGGCGGCGGCTGCGTGCGCAATGCGCGTACCGCGTGCGCCTGAAGATCGAAGCCCGCGAGATCCAGCCGGCTCACGAGCGGCGCCGCAAGTACCGCCAGCACGAGCGATGCGATGGCACACCAGCGCGCCGTGCGACGGCGCGCTGCGCGGCGCTGCTCGACGGGATTCAACGCCCTCTCCGTGCCGACGGCCCGGCCGGGGGACGTGCCCTCGGGCCGGTGACGCCGATGTCGCAGCCGTGCCGAAAGTTCGGCTTTGCAGCAACGCTTGCCGCGCGGATAATCCGTCGAACGCAAAGCAATTGTTTACTTGCTGTTGGCATTCGATTCCCTGAAAGGGCCGGCGTGAGTTCCGTTGAGCAGATGATCGCCTCGATCGGCGACCCGATGGTGCGTGAACTGGCGACGCGCGGCCAGGTGCGCAGTTTCCCGAAGAACACGGTCATCATCAACGAGGGGGATCGCGGCGACTCGCTGTTCATCATCCTGTCGGGCAAGGTCAAGGTCTATGTGTCCGACGACGACGGCCGGGAGATGATCCTGGACATCTACAACCCGGGCGACTACGTCGGCGAGATGTCGCTCGACGGCCGGCCGCGCTCGGCCTCCGTGATGACGCTGGAGCCGGCCACTTGCGCAGTCGTGACCCGCGAGACCCTGCGCGATGCGATCAGCCGCAACCCGGATGTCGCGATGGCGCTCATCTCGACGCTGATCGACCGCGCGCGCATCGCCACCGACAACGTCAAGAACCTGGCGTTGATGGACGTCTACGGCCGCGTTGCGCGATTGCTGCTTTCGCTCGCCAAGGAGCAGCCGGACGGCAAGCTGGTCGTGCCGGAGAAGATGACGCAGCAGGACATCGCCGACCGGGTGGGCGCATCGCGCGACATGATCAGCCGCATCTTCAAGGATCTGACGATCGGTGGCTACGTCAGCGTGGTCGACCGGGTCATCACGATCAACCGGCGGCCGCCTCCGCGCTGGTAGCGCCGTCAATCGCCGACGCATGCCGGGCCGACCGGCACGTCCCTGCTCCTGATGTCCGCGACCGATCCCGAAACGCGTTTCGCGTTCGCGCTGCATCACGCCACCGCCGATCTCAAGCTGGGTGATCCGCTTTCCCCGCCGATCGTATCGACGAGCGTGTATCACCTGCCCGGCGATCCTGCCGGGCCGTACCAGTACGGTCGCTGGTCGAACCCGACATGGGATGTCCTCGAACGGGCGCTTGCCGCGCTGGAAGACGCGGAAACGGTGGTGTTCCCCTCCGGCATGGCGACGGTGGCCGCGATCTACTACACGCAGCTCAAGGCCGGGGACCGCGTGCTCCTGCCTTCGGACGGGTATTACGTCACGCGCGCGCTGGCGGACCGCTTCCTGGCGGGTTTCGGCGTCGGCGTGGACACGGTGGCCACCGCCGCGCTCGAGCGGGCCGAGCTCGCCGGCTACCGCCTCGTCTGGATCGAGACGCCGTCCAACCCGGGACTCGACCTGGCCGACATCGAGCGGGTCGCGGCGCGGGCGCACGCCGCCGGCGCGCTGGTCGTGGTCGACAACACGACGATGTCGCCCCTCGGCCAGCGCCCGCTCGAACTCGGCGCCGATGTGGTCGTCTCGTCGGACACGAAGAGCGTCGGGGGGCACTCGGACGTCTTGTTCGGGCATGTCTCGTCGCGCAACGCCGTGTTGATGTCCCAGGTGCGCGACTGGCGCAAGAGTGCCGGCGCGATTCCTGGCGCGTTCGAGGCGTGGCTGGTGCATCGTGGCCTCGAGACGCTCGACGTGCGCTTCGAGCGCATGTGCGCGAGCGCCCTGGTCCTGGCGCAGCGACTGGCCGGACACCCGCAGGTCAGGCAGCTGCGTTATCCGGGGTTGCCGGATCACCCTGCGCACGCGCTGGCAAGGCGTCAGATGCGTCGCTTCGGCGGCCTGATCGCGCTGACGCTCGCCGACGCGCAGGTTGCCGAAGCGTTCATCCAGCGCTGCCGCTTCGTACGCTCGGCGACCAGCTTCGGCGGAGTACACACTTCGGCGGAGCGGCGCGCGCGCTGGGGCGACCAGGTTGCACCCGGGTTCATCCGGCTCTCCGTCGGGTGCGAGCCTTGCGAGGTCCTCTGGCGGGATTTCCAGGCTGCCCTCGACGGTCTCTGAGGGGAACACCCCGTCGGTGTAGTCCGATTTCCGACAGCACGGCGAGGGCATAGACGACTCACGTCGAACCGGCGTCGGGTTCAAGATACCCGTGCGCCGGAGAGCGGCGCATGGAGGAAGCGATGACGGTTGTCGAAGAGCTGGTTGTCGAGCCCATGTCTCCAGAAACGCAGGATGCGGCAGCGATGCATTCGCCGTTCGCGCTGATGCATCCCGATGCCGCACGCCAGATCGTGGCGCGCGCCGCCGCGCTCGATCTTCCGAGCCGCCGCTGCAGCCCGCTGTCGAACCCGCGCCTGGGCGGCAGCCCGATGGACGACGAAGCGGGCGGCGATCTCGCCTGATTCCGCCTGGCTCGCGTTGCCGGGCGGCCTCCTCTTCGCGGCGGGCCTCCGGGTCCGCGCCGGAAGCTTTGGAAGCACGACACGCAAGGCGCGGGTAGAGGCCCTGCAATCCAGCCTATCGCCGGCCCGCAGGCGCCCGGCGATCGAACGCCGCGCCAGCCGCGTCGAGCAACTGCCCCCGACTCCTGAGCACTGATAGCCTCGACGCCCCCGCCGGTGCGTGCCGCCGCATTGCGCGTCGCTGCGCGGCGTGAATATTCCTCGACGCCTGTGTCGCCTCCGCCCGTGCGCCCACCACGGCGATCCGAAACAATGCCTCGTCTTCAATGGCCGGAGCGCGGTGCATCGGCCGCGGCGACGAAGGACCCCCATGTTCGCGATGATCGAGTTGACCGACGCCGATGTCGACGTCAGACGCCCCGTCCATCGCGAGCCCATGCCCGAGGTCGGCATCCTCGCTTACCAGGCTGGATGGGACGCAGGCTTCCGCGCGCAGGCCGATGTCCTCGGGGAAGCCTTCGCCCCGCTCTCTCCGCACATCGAACACGTCGGTACGACCGCTATTGCGGGTACGGCAGCACGCCCGATCATCGACGTTCTCATGGGCGTCGTACAGCCGCCGGCGGTCGAAGTCCTCATCGAGGGCCTGTACATCCATGGGTATCGCAGGAGCCTGAACATGCAGGGATCACCCGGCGAAGGTCCGCTCCTGGTGCGGTGGCAGCAGGGGCTGCCGACCCATCACGTGCACGTGGTCGAGTATCTCGGGCCGGCCTGGCGCCAGATGATCCTGTTCCGTGACGTGCTCCGCCTCGACGCGCGCCTGGCGCGCGAGTACGAGTGGTTGCGGCGCCGCTTCGCCGGCCTGCATCCCGCGAATCAGGTGGCTTACGTCCGCGCGAAGGCGACCTTCATCCAGAGCATCGTCGGCCAGGCGCGCTGAGACGCCGAATTACCGCGCTCACGCAAATGCGGCGCGGTGGCGCTCACGCAGTACGCTCTTCTGCACTTTGCCCATCGCGTTGCGCGGCAGCTCGTCGACCACGAACACGCGCTTCGGCACCTTGTAGTTGGCGATCAGGTGCTTCAGGCGACCGATGATCTGCGCGCCATCGACGCTCGCTCCGGGCTTTTGCACCACCACCACGGCAACGGCTTCGCCGAAGTCGGGATGCGGCAGACCGATCACCGCCGACTCCGCCACGCCCGGCATCTCGTCGATGTATCCCTCGATCTCCTTCGGGTACACGTTGTAGCCGCCGGAGATGATCAAGTCCTTCGAACGCCCGACCAGGGTCAGGTGGTTTTCGGGCCTGCCGGGCCCGTCGAAGTTGCCGACGTCGCCGGTCCTGAAGTATCCGTCTGCCGTGAACTCCTCGGCGTTCTTCTCGGGCATGTGCCAGTAGCCCGCGAACACGCTTGGCCCGCGCGCCTGGACGTGGCCGATCGCGCCGGGCGCGCACGCGGTCCCTTCGTCCGTCACGACCCGCACCGACGTGCCCGGGAGCGGCGCGCCGACGCTGCCTGCGATGCGATCGCGGGTCGCAATGCCGAAGTACGGGTTCGACGTGAGCATCAGCGTCTCCGACATGCCGTAGCGCTCGACCACCATGTTCCCGGTGCGGCGGTACAACTCCTTGTGCGTTTCGGCGAGCAGCGGGGCCGAGCCGGAAATCATCAGCCGCATGTTGCGGCAGGTGTGCCGGTCGAAGCCGGCCTCGGCGAGCAGGCGCGTGTAATACGTCGGAACACCCATGAACACGGTCGAGCGATGCAGCAGGCGGATCACCTCGCGCGGGTCGAATTTCGGCAGGAAGAGCATCTTCGCGCCGGCCAGGAGGGCCGCGTGTGAAGCCACGAACAGGCCATGCACATGGAACAGCGGCAGGGCGTGCAGGAGCACGTCTTGGCCACCCGCATCGCGTTCCTCCTTGAACCCCCAGTATTCGTCCAGCACGAGCGCGTTGGAGGCGAGATTGCCGTGCGTGAGCATCGCGCCCTTGCTGCGCCCCGTGGTGCCGGACGTGTAGAGAATCGCCGCGAGATCGGCCGCGCCGCGCGCGACGGTCGGGTAGTGGTCGGTGTGCGCGGCCGCGGCTGCGAGCAACGTGCCGTCGCGTCGCTCGCCCAGCGTGACGGTGTGCGCGACACCTGCTTTCGCAGCGAGCGGTCCGAGGTCCGCCAGGCGTTCTGGCGCACAGACGAAAACCGCCGGTTGCGCATCGCCGAGGAAATACTCCAGCTCGGCGCGTTGATACGCGCTGTTCAACGGCACGTAGACGAGCCCGGCACGCAGGGTGGCCAGGTACAGGATCAGCGATTCCGGTGACTTTTCGACCTGCACCGCGATGCGCGCCGGGGTGCCGTCGGCATCGGAGGGGAGCGCGAGGCTGCGTAACCACCCGGCGATGCGCGCGGAGGCGTGGTGCAGGTCGCGCCACGAGTAGACGTGCCCGCCGGAGGTCTCCAGGAACGGGGTGCCCAGGTCACGCGGAAACTGCGCTTCGAACAGCGCGTAGAGGTTGTCGTTGTTCATGGGTTCGATCACTTGCCCGCGAACTGCGGCGGACGCTTGGCGAGGAACGCTGCGATGCCTTCTCGATAATCGTCGGAATCGAGGAAAGCGAAACTTGCCTCGAGCTGAGCCTGCGAATACCTGAACCCGCCATCCAGGAGGCTGCGGATCTGCGCCTTGTTCTGACGCGCCGCAGCGGGCGAGCCCGCAACGATCGCGCGCACGATCTCGTCGATGACGCGGCGGTGATCATCGCGCGGGATGGCGCGCTGAACCAGCCCGGCCTCCTGCGCCTCCCTGCCACTGAACACGCGACCGGCCAACAACAGGTCGGCGGCGACGCCGGGCCCGACCAACGCGAGCAGCGGCAACAGCTCGGGAAGGGCGAACGGAAATCCGACCTTGCCCACGGGGGCACCGATGCGGGCATCGTCGACCGCGATGCGCAGGTCGCACGCAACCGCGATCTCCAGGCCGCCGCCGATGCAGAATCCTTCGATCGCGGCGATCACCGGCTGGGGAACCGTGCGAATCGCCTCGATCGCAGCGCCCAGGATCTCGAGGTGGAAGCGCCTGCCGCTCGCCTGGTCGAAGCGTACGGTGGCGAATTCCGAGATGTCCGCGCCCGCCGCAAAGTTTCCGTCCGCGCCGCCTACGACGATGCAACGCACGGCATCGTCGCGGGCCAGCTCGCCGAAGATGCGCGCGAGTTCGCGCCACATCGCAACGCTGATCGCGTTGAGCTTGCCCGGCGAATCGAGCGTGACGCTGGCGACCTGACCAGCAATGTTCAGGTGGACCGGCATCCGAGGACGCCCGCCTCAGTCGAGCGCCTTCGCAGCCGGCAGGCCGGCCGTTCGACAAAGCGCGATGCAATGGCTCATCGCGCCGTCTTCCGCGGCGGAGCGGCCGGCAACTGCGCCGGCGGCGGCGCCGAACGGCGCTCGCAATAGATGAACAGGCCGACACCGATGACGATCATCGGCAGCGACAGCCACTGTCCCATCGACAGATCGAAGGCGAGCAGCCCCAGAAACGCATCCGGTTCCCGGCCGAACTCCGCGATGAACCGGAGCACGCCGTAGCCGATCAGGAACGCCGCGCTCACCGAGCCCAGGCGGCGCGGCCGGCGCGAATAGAACCACAGGATCGCGAACAGCAGCAGCCCCTCGAGCAGGAACTGATAGATCTGCGACGGATGCCGCGGCACCCTGTCGCCACTCTGCGGAAAGATCATCGCCCACGGCCACACGTTCGGATCGGCCGGCCGGCCCCAGAGCTCGCCGTTGATGAAGTTGCCGACGCGCCCGAGCGCCAAGCCTTGCGGGATCAGCGGCACCACGAAGTCCGAGATTTGCAGGAACGGCCTGCCGCGGCTGCGCGCGAACAGGACCATCACGATGATCACGCCGATGATGCCGCCGTGAGAGGCCATGCCGCCCTTCCAGATCATGAAGATCTCGAGCGGGTGGGCGAGGTAGTAGCCCGGTTTGTAGAACAGCACATACCCGAGCCGGCCGCCCAGGATCACGCCCAGCACGCCGTAGAACAGGAGATCGTCGACGTCCTGCTTGGTCACGCCGCGCCACGTGTCGTTGGCACGCCAGCGGCCGAGCAGGAGGAAGCCGAGGAACGCCAGCAGGTACATCAGGCCATACCAGCGCACCGCCAGCGGGCCGATGGAAAACGCGATGGGATCGAACTGCGGATGAACGAGAGGCATTGACCCGGGTCACGCGCGAGCGCGGCCGACCGCCGTGCGCGGCAGCGATACTAGCCCAGCGTGGCGCGCCGCCTTCCCGGCGCATCGGGCCATATCGACCGCTTTCAGCGCCTGCGCGGTCGCTTGACCTGCTCCATGGTCTTCTTGATGCGCTCTTGTTTGGCGCGATCGAGTTCGTCAAAAGCTTTCTTCTTGTCCAAGCCCAGGCGCTTTTCGAACAGCTCGAACCAGACGAACGCGCCCACGAACGGCAGGACGACCCACCACCACGAAAGATCGGCGAACGGCCCGATCGCCGCCAGCTTCAGCAGCAGCAGGACCAGGCCGACCCACAGAATCCACATAACCCACCCGCCGGTCCGTTGGGGACCGCGCCAACTATAGTCGCGCAGCCATGCGATTCCCACCGCAGGACGCTGTCAACATCCGGCCGGCTCGGCCGTTAGAATCCGCTGGGAAGCCGACTTCGCCACCCAAAACGGAGCCACGAATGAAAAGAGTGCTGCTCATCGCCGCCGCCGGGCTGTCACTGGTCTCGGCCAGCGCGTTTGCCAACGCCGACCTCGCCAAGGCCAAGAACTGCCTTGCCTGCCACGCCATCGACAAGAAGCTCGTCGGGCCGGCCTACAAGGACGTCGCGGCGAAGTACGCCAACGACAAGGACGCCGCCGCGCGGCTGGCAAAGAAGATCCGCGAAGGCGGCGTCGGCGTCTGGGGTCAGGTTCCGATGCCGGCCAATCCGCAGGTCAACGAGGCGGAAGCCGCGACCCTGGCCAAGTGGGTTCTGAGTCTCAAGTAAGAAGTCTCGCCTGAGTCGGACTGAATCGGGGCGCTGCCGGCGCCCCGATGCGTGTCGTGCGGCCCGATCTCTCGCTGGGACTACCGCACGGCGCGCAGTTCAACCGCCGGCCTGCGCCCGCCGATCACGTCGGCGATGATCTGGCCCGAACCCGGTCCCATGGTCCAGCCAAGCGTGCCGTGCCCCGTGTTGACGTAGACGTTCGGCACGCGCGTTCGCCCGATCAATGGCACGTTCGAGGGCGTCATCGGCCGCAGTCCCGTCCAATAGCGCGGGTGATCATAGTCGGCGGCGCCGGGAAAGATCTCGCGGGCGCGGCGCGTGAGCATCGCGCAACGAACCGGATTCAGGTCGCGGCTGTACCCCGATAGCTCGGCCGTGCCGGCCACTCGCAGGCGCTTGCCCAGGCGCGTCACCGCCATCTTGAAGGCGTCGTCGGTGACGCTCACCGACGGCGCGCGCGCCGGGTCCACGATTTCGAAGGTCGCGGAATAGCCCTTGCCCGGATAAAGCGGCAGGTACACGCCCAGCGGCCGCAGCAGGTCGACCGAGTACGAGCCCAGAGCGACGACCACCGCGTCGGTGTCCAGGCGTGTGTGCCAGCCGTCGGGCGCGATCACTTCGACCTGATTCGCCTTGCCGCCGCTCGTCAGGATGCGCGTCGCCAGGTGATTGAGGAGCAACGTCACGCCACGCCGTTGCGCGTGCTGTGCAAGCTGCTGCGTGAACTTGAGGATGTCGCCGGATTCGTCCTCGGCGCAATAGTCGGCGCCCGCGATCTTGTCGCGCAGCGATGCGAGCGCGGGTTCGATTTCGATCGCCTCCTGCGCGGACACCGTGCGCCGGTCGCAACCGAGCTCGCGCATCACGGCTGCGGCCGCGCGCGCCGCGTCGAACTGCGCCGCATCGAGGTAGAAATGCAGGATGCCGCGCTCGAGATGGTCGTAGTCGAGGGCGAGTTCGCGCCGCAATTCGCGCAGGATGTTCCGGCTGTGCAGGGCGAGCCGCACGCAGGCGCGGGTGTTGCTGCGGGTCGACCCGGGCGTGCAGTGGAACAGGAACTGCAAGGCCCATAGCCACTGGTGCGGATCCGCGGTCAGGCGGAACAGCAACGGCGCATCTTCCCTGCCGAGCCACTGCAGGATCTTCAACGGTGCCGACGGGCTGGCCCAGGGCTCCGACTGGCTCGCCGAGATCTGGCAGGCATTGGCGAAGCTCGTCTCCAGCGCGACGCCGGATTGCCTTTCGACGAGCGTAACCTCGTGCCCGTCCTGCGCCAGGAACCAGGCGCTGGCGGAGCCGACGACCCCGCCACCGAGCACGACAACGCGCATCGCTCCGTCCCTCGTCGCAGCTTCGACCGGCCGCGCGGCGGCGGATTCTACGGACTGCGAACGCCGCCGCTGTCGCGCGGGCACGGCAGCTCGCGGACCGCCCGTCGCCACCTTACAGGCTGCCCGCGTGACCGCGGCGGCGGTGGTACTACAATCCGCCGCTTTCGGATCGGGGTGAGCCGTCGCAGCCGCTCGGGACCGGAATATCCACCGGTGATGCTGCTTCGTGCCATCGCCGATTCCCTGTGAGGAGAACTGAATGAAGCAAGTGATCAAGTTCGCGCCGGTCGCGTTCGCCATCGCGGTCGCGCTCGCTGCCTGTGGCAAGAAGGAAGAGGCTCCGCCCAAGGTGGAGGCCAAAGCGGCGGCACCGGCCGAAGAGGTCGTCAAGATCGGCCACGTCGCGCCGCTCACCGGCGGCATCGCGCACCTGGGCAAGGACAACGAGAACGGCGCACGCATGGCGGTCGACGAGATCAACGCCGCCGGCGGCATCAAGCTTGGCGACAAGACGATCAAGCTCGAGCTCCAGGGCGAAGACGACAAGGCCGACCCGAAGGAAGGCACGCTCGCGGCGCAGAAGCTGGTCGATGCCGGCGTGGTGGCCGTGGTCGGTCACCTGAACTCGGGTACGTCGATCCCGGCGTCGAAGATCTACGCCGACGCCAACGTGACGCAAATCTCCCCCTCGGCGACGAATCCGAAGCTGACGGAACAGGGCTTCAAGACCACCTTCCGCGTCGTGGCCAACGACAACCAGCAGGGCGGCGTGCTCGCCAATTTCGCGGCGACCGAGATGAAGGCGAAGACGATCGCCATCATCGACGACCGCACCGCCTACGGCCAGGGGCTCGCCGACGTGGTCGAAAAGGTCTCGAAGGAAAAGGGCGTCAAGGTCGTCGCGCGCGAGTTCACCAACGACAAGGCCACGGACTTCAACGCCATCCTGACCAAGGTCCGCGCGGCCAAGCCCGACGTCGTCATGTACGGCGGCATGGACGCGACCGCCGGCCCGATGGCGAAGCAGATGAAGCAGCTCGGCATCAAGGCGCCGCTGCTCGCCGGTGACGGCGTTTGCTCGCCCGAGTTCATCAAGCTGGCCGGCGATGCCGCCGACAAGCTGACATGCTCGATGGCCGGCGAAGCGGTCGAGAAGCTGGCGAAGGGCCAGGAGTTCATGCAGAAGTACAAGGCCAAGTTCAACGCCGACGTGCAGGTCTATTCGCCCTACAGCTACGACGCGGTCTACGTGATCGCCGATGCGATCAAGCGCGCCGGCAAGGCCGATCGCGCCTCGATCACCGCCGCCATGCCCGCCACGGACTACACGGGACTGACGGGCCAGATTGCCTTCGACGACAAGGGCGACATCAAAAACGGCGCCATTTCGATGTTCAAGGTCAAGGACGGCAAGCTCGAGTACATCTCGACTTCGCGCTGAACGTTGTCCGGGCAAGACAAAACGGCACCTTCGGGTGCCGTTTTGCTATGTCGCAGCGCGGATGCGAGGCAAGCGCGGCATCGCTTGCTAGCATGCACGGGCTTCACGCTGCGTAACCAGGCCAAAGCGCCGGAGGGGATATGGACACCTTCATTCAGCAGCTGTTGAACGGCCTGGTGCTGGGTAGCCTGTACTCGCTGATCGCGCTGGGCTATACGATGGTCTACGGCATCCTCAACCTGATCAACTTCGCCCACGGCGACGTGCTCATGGTCGGGGCGCTGACAGCGCTTTCGACGATCGTGCTGCTGCAAGCGCACTTCCCGGACGCACCGGGATGGCTGCTGATCATCTGCGGCCTGGCCACCGCGATCCCGACCTGCATCGTCGTCAGCCTGATCATCGAGCGCGTGGCCTACCGGCCGCTGCGCAACGCGCCGCGCCTGGCGCCGCTCATCACGGCGATCGGCGTCTCGATCGTGCTGCAGACGGCCGCCATGCTGATCTGGGGGCGCAACTACATGACGTTTCCGCAGCTGCTGCCCTCGGCGCCGCTCGAGTTCCTGGGCGCGATCGTCACGGTCACCAAGCTGGTGGTGGTCGCGCTCTCGGCGATCATCATGATCGGGCTGATGGTGCTGGTCAACCGCACCAAGCTCGGCCGGGCGATGCGCGCCACCGCCGAGAACCCGCGCGTCGCGAGCCTGATGGGCGTGAACCCCAATGCCGTGATCATGGCGACCTTCGCGATCGGCGCCGCGCTGGCGGCGGTGGCCGGCGTGATGATCGCCGCCACCTACTCGGTCGCGCATTTCTACATGGGCTTCATCCCCGGCCTCAAGGCGTTCACCGCGGCGGTGCTGGGCGGCATCGGCAACATCCCGGGCGCGATGGTGGGCGGTGTGCTGCTCGGCCTGATCGAAGCCCTCGGCGCCGGTTACATCGGCCAGCTCACCGGCGGCGTGCTTGGCTCCAACTACCAGGATGTGTTCGCGTTCATCGTGCTGTGCGCGGTGCTGATATTCCGCCCCAGCGGCCTGCTCGGCGAGCGGGTTGCGGAACGCGCCTGAGGAGTCGCCATGGCTTCCCTCTTTCCACGGCTCCGCAACAACCCGCGGGCCTCCTTCATCGCGACCCTGGTCGTGGCGGCGGTGCTGATCGTGCTGCCGTTCGGGGTCGGCGTGATGGGCAACGCCTGGGTGCGCGCGCTCTCCTTCGCCTGCCTCTACGTCATGCTGGCGTTGGGGCTGAACATCGTCGTCGGTTTCGCCGGGCTGCTCGACCTGGGTTACGTGGCGTTTTACGCGGTCGGTGCCTACATGTATGCGCTGCTCGCCTCGCCGCATCTGACCAGCAATTTTCCGGCCCTCGCGGCCGCGTTTCCCAACGGCCTGCACAGCTCCATCTGGCTGTCGATTCCGCTCGGCGCGGCGCTGGCCGCCTTCTTCGGCGTCGTGCTGGGCGCGCCGGTGCTCAAGCTGCGTGGCGACTATCTCGCGATCGTGACGCTCGGGTTCGGCGAGATCATCCGGATCTTCCTGAACAACCTGAATGCGCCGCTCAATCTCACCAACGGTCCGCAAGGCATCACCCTCATCGAGCCGGTGAAGGTTGCTGGCATCAACTTCGGCAAGACGCAGCACATCTTCGGGCTCGAAGTGCCGTCCGTGCACATGTACTACTTCCTGTTCCTGGCGCTCACGGTCATCGCCATCACGGTGTGCCTGCGCCTGCAGAACTCGCGCCTCGGGCGTGCCTGGATGGCGATCCGCGAGGACGAGATCGCGGCCAAGGCGATGGGCATCAACACGCGCAACGTCAAGCTGCTGGCCTTCTCGCTCGGCGCTACCTTCGGCGGCGTGGCCGGCGCCATGTTCTCCGCGTTCCAGGGCTTCGTCTCGCCCGAGTCGTTCTCCCTCATGGAGTCGATCATCATCCTCGCGATGGTCGTGCTCGGCGGCATCGGCCATATCCCGGGTGTCGTGCTCGGTGCGATCCTGCTCTCTGTGTTTCCCGAAGTGCTCCGCCACACCGTGGTGCCGGTGCAGATGCAGCTCTTCGGCAAGGTGCTGGTGGACGCGGAAGTGCTGCGCATGCTGCTCTACGGCCTGGCGATGGTGCTGATCATGCTGTATCGGCCGCGCGGCCTGTGGCCGGCGCCCGAGCACGGCGTCGCTCCGGCCGACGCGGGCAAGAGCGTCGGCGCCAAGCCGCTGATCGCCTGACGGGAGCAGCCAATGGACGTGATCCTCAGGGTTACGGGAGTCAACAAGCGGTTCGGCGGCTTGCAGGCCCTGTCGGACGTCGGCCTCACGATCCGACGCGGACAGATCTACGGCCTGATCGGCCCGAACGGCGCCGGCAAGACGACCTTCTTCAACGTCATCACGGGCCTGTACACGCCGGATTCGGGCAGCTTCGAACTGGATGGCAAGCCCTATTCGCCGACCGCCGTGCACAAGGTGGCCGAAGCCGGGATTGCACGCACGTTCCAGAACATCCGGCTCTTCCCCGACATGACCGCCCTCGAGAACGTGATGGTCGGCCGGCACGTGCGCACCAAGGCGACCGCGGTCGGTGCCGTGCTGCGCACGCCCGCGACGCGCGCCGAGGAAGCGGCGATCCGCAAGCGCTCGCTCGAACTGCTCGATTACGTCGGCATCACGCGCTATGCCAACTTCCAGGCGCGCACCCTGGCCTACGGCGACCAGCGCCGCCTCGAGATCGCGCGCGCGCTCGCGACCGACCCGAAGCTGCTCGCGCTGGACGAACCCGCCGCCGGCATGAACGCAACCGAGAAAGTCGGGTTGCGCGAGCTGCTGTCGAACATCAGCAAGGACCGGGTCACCATCCTTCTGATCGAGCACGACGTCAAGCTCGTGCTCGGCCTGTGCGACCGGGTGACGGTGCTTGACTACGGCAAGATGATCGCCGAAGGCACGCCCGGCGACGTGCAGCGCAACCCGGCGGTGATCGAGGCGTATCTCGGCGGATCGCACAAGGACGTCGCGACCAAGGAGGTGGCATGAGCGACGTCGTGCTTCGCGTCGCCGGCCTTCGTGTCGCGTACGGAGGCATCCAGGCGGTCAAGGGAATCGACTTCGAGATCCAGGCCGGCGAACTGGTCACGCTGATCGGCGCCAATGGCGCGGGCAAGACGACGACGCTGAAGGCGATCACAGGCACGCTGCCCTGGCAGGGTGCGGTCGAGTACATGGGGAAGTCCTGCAGCGGCGCTCCTTCCTACAAACTGTTGCAGCAGGGCCTCGCGATGGTTCCGGAAGGCCGCGGCGTCTTCGCGCGCATGTCGGTGACGGAGAACCTGCAGATGGGCGCGTTCTCGCGCTCCGACGCCCCCGAGGTGCGCGCCGACATGGAGCGGATGTTCCAGACCTTTCCGCGTCTGAAAGAGCGCGCCAAGCAGCTCGCCGGTACGCTCTCCGGCGGCGAGCAGCAGATGCTCGCGATGGCGCGCGCGCTCATGAGCCGCCCGCGCCTGCTGCTGCTGGACGAGCCCTCGATGGGACTTGCGCCGATCATGGTCGAGAAGATCTTCGAGGTGGTGCGCAGCGTCTCGGCGCAGAAGATCCCGATCCTGCTCGTCGAACAGAACGCACGCCTTGCGCTGGAGGCTGCGCACCGGGCCTACGTGATGGACTCCGGGCTCATCACGCTTTCGGGCCACGCCGCCGCGATGCTGAACGACCCGAAGGTGCGCGCGGCGTACCTGGGCGAAGCACCGCATTGAGAAAGACTGGACCCGCGCCGAGTGCGCGGCGCGTCCGGCGTCAGCGGCTACAGCCGCCGCCCGAGGCTCACCACGGGATCCGGCTGATAACCCGCGGCGCGCCAGAAACGCAGCGCCTCCTCCTTGTCCGCGAGCACCTGGATGTTGATCTTCGGGCAGCCGAGCGCGCGCAGTTGCGCCTCGGCATGCGCGAGCAGCGCCCGCGCATGCCCGCGGCCCCGCTCGGCCGGCGCGACGCCGATCGAGTAGATCCAGCCGCGATGCCCGTCGTAACCCGCCATGGCGGTCGCCACGACGCGGTCGCCCATCTCGACCAGCCAGAACAGGCCATCGCCGAACGCCAGCTTGCGTGCGATGTTGGCGCGCGGATCGCGCTGCGGGCGCGCCGGGTCGTTGTATTCGGGGAAGACGTCGCGCCACAACACGACGATGGCCTCGGTGTCGCCGCTTCCGACGCGGCGAATGCCGCTCATGCGACACCGATGCCCAGGCGCCGCATCCACTCCGCCAGCGCACGCTCGCCCGCCCCCCCCTCTTCCATCGCGGCGAGCACGCTCGCGCGATCCTGCGGCGGACGGTTCTGGCTCAGCTTGAACTTGCCGTCGACCCGCTCGACGGCGACTTCGAAGCCGACGATGCCGCGCTTCATCTTCTCGCGGAACTCCTCGCCGAGTTCGTCCCACTGCGCGCGGTACGCCGGGTCGTGGTTGTCGATCAGCGCCTTCAGGATGCCCTCCTTGCCGGCGCTGCTCTCGATCGCACGCAGCCGGCCCTGAGCGTGCACCACGACGTAGTTCCAAGTCGGCACCGCCTCGCGCACGCTGTAGAGGCGCGGCGACACGTAGCCGTTCGGCCCATGAAACACCGCGATCACCGGGTGCTCGGGGGCCCAGGAGCGCCAGTGCGGATTCGCGATCGCGACGTGCCCGAGCAGGGCGATGCTCTCGCCCCGCTCCTCGACGACGAGCGGAACATGCGAGAACGCCGGCACGCCATCGGCGACCGAAACCAGCGTGGCGAACGGACTCGCCCGCATCACCGCGAGTTGGCTGGTCCGGTCGGGCACGGAGAAATGAGTCGGCATGTAGATCATGATGCGGCTCCGTAGATGGCGGGAAAGAATCGCTCCATCCAGCGCTCGGGGTTGGCGAGCCCGGCGAAGCCGGCGTGCTCGTAGAGTCCCTGCGCGTCGCGGCTCGTCAGCGCCATGCGGCGCAGGCCCTGCAGATCCGGGTGCCGCATGATCGCATCGACGAGCCGGCGCGCGACGCCCTGCCCGCGCGCTTCGGGCACCACGAACACGTCGCAGACGAAGGCGAAGGTCGCGCGATCGGTGACGACGCGTGCGAATCCGATCTGCGTGCCGTCGCGAAAGGCGCCGAAACACAGCGAGTTGCGCACCGAGCGCTCCACGGTCGTGCGGTCGATGCCGCGCGCCCAGTGCGATTCCTGCGCGAGAAACCGGTGCACGGCCGCCACGTCGAGCCGCGCGGCGTCGATGGAGATATCGATGTCGTTCATGTGGAGTCCATGAGGATCCCGTCGAGCATGGCGAGCATCCGCTCGATTTCGTCCGCCTTCACGTTGAGCGCCGGCATGAAGCGCAGCAGGTTCGGCCGCGGCGCGTTGAGCAGCAGGCCATCGGGTACGAGCGAACGCGCGACCTCGACCACCCGGTTCGCATCCGGCGTGCCGAGATCGAGCGCGCGCAGCAGGCCGCGCCCGCGTTGCCCGGTCAGTCCGTGGCGCGCGATCAGCGCGGCGAGGCCACGCTCGAGTTGCGCGGCCCGCTCCCTGACTGTTGCCAGAAACGCGGGCGTCGATACGGCGTCGATCACCGCGCTGCCGACCGCGGCCATCAGCGGATTGCCGCAGTAGGTGCCGCCCTGGTCGCCCGGTTCGAAACACATCGCCGCGTCCGTGGCGAGCAGCGCGGAGAGCGGCACGCCGCCGCCGATACCCTTGCCAAGCGTGAGGAGGTCCGGGCGGATGCCAACCTGCTCGAACGCGAACATCGTTCCGGTGCGGCCGATCCCGGTCTGCACCTCGTCGAGGATCAACAGCAGGCCGTGTCGATCGCACAGCCTGCGCAATGCACGCAGGAACGCATCCTCGGCGGGCACCACGCCCGCCTCGCCCTGCGTCGGCTCGAGCATGATGCCCACCGTCGCGGGTCCGACGAGCGCCTCGACCGATGCCAGATCGTTGAGCACGGCCTTGGGGAACCCGGGCACCTTCGGCTCGAACAGCCGTTCCCATCCCGCCTTGCCGGAAGCGGACATCGTCGCCAGCGTGCGGCCGTGGAACGCGTCGCCGAAGGTGATGATCTCGTGCGCGCCTTGCTTGTTTTTCTGCCCCCATTTGCGCGCGAGCTTGATCGCCCCTTCGTTCGCCTCGGCGCCGCTGGACGCGAGGAACACGTGCGGGAGCCCGGAGAGCGCTGCGAGTCGCCCGGCCAGTTCGATGGCCGCGTCGTTGAAGAACGCCGGGCTCGGGTTCACGAGGCGCTGCGCCTGGCGCGCGAGCGCGCGCGCGATCTCCGGCGGGCAGTGGCCGAGTGCATTGACGGCCCAGCCCTGCACGAAGTCGAGATAACGCTTGCCACGATGATCGAAGAGCCATGATCCGTGGCCCTCGACGAACACGAGTTCGGGCCGCGCGGCGACCGCCATCACGGCTGCGGTGTCGTACTGATCGATCTTCATCGTTGCTCCGGGGTCCGAAAAAACAAAGGCCGCGAATTTCGCGGCCTTGAGTGAGGATTGGTGGCGTCCAGCCGGATCATGCCGGGGCGTCAGGCCGCACGCTGACGCCCGCATGGAGATGCGTGCACGGGCGTCGACGTCGGGCAACCAGACACATGCGGCGCAATATAACTCAGGTCTGCAGCAAATCGGCCTCCGACGTGAACGCGTCGGCAAAAAAGTCGTCTTCGGGCAGGCCGCAGCGTTCGGCAAAGTCCCTGCGCGCCGCTTCCACCATGGCCGGCGCGCCGCACGCGTAGACCTGGAAGGCCGAAAGATCGGGCAGGTCCTCCATCACCGCGCGGTGCACGAAGCCGGTCCGGCCGGTCCACGCATCTTCGGCAAGTGCATCGGAAAGGACCGGCACGAAGCGGAAGTTCGGCTGCTCGCCGGCCCATCTGGCGGGCAACTCGAGCATGTAGAGGTCGCGCCGGGCGCGGCAGCCCCAGTAGAGCGCCACCCGGCGCGCCGGTTTGTCCGGCTCGTCGCGATTGATGCGCTTGTGAAAGATGTGTTCCGCGATCGCCTTGATCGGCGCGAACCCGGTCCCGCTCGCCAGCAGCACGATCGGCTTCGGATTGTCCTCGCGCAGGAAGAACGTCCCCAGCGGTCCCTCGAAACGCAGGATGTCGCGCTCCTTCACCGGCGGCGTCTTCGCTCCGAACAACGCGTCGGTGAACAGGCCGCCCGGCATGTGACGCACGTGAATGTGAATCCGCTCGTCGGCATGCGGCGCGGTGGCGATTGAGTAGCTGCGTCGCTTCCCGTCCTTGAGCAGGAACTCGAGGAACTGCCCGGCGCGAAACTGCAGCCGTTCGTTGGCCGGCAGCTGCAGCGAGATGATCGCCACGTCGGGCGCGGGCCGTTCGATCGTGGCGATCCGGCACGGCATCTTGCGGATCGGGATATCGCCGAATCCGCTCAGTTCGCGCTGCTCGATCACCAGGTCGGTCTTCGGCTGGCTGCAGCAGAACAGCGCCAGCCCGCGCGCCTGTTCCTGCGCGTTCAGTGCCGAGGCGGCATGCGGCCCGTAGACGAGCTCGCCCTCCAGCAGCTTGCCCTTGCAGGTACCGCACGCGCCGTTCTTGCACCCGTAGGGAAGGCCGATGCCGTTACGCAGCGCCGCGGCCAGAACGGTCTCGCCCTCTTCGACCGTGAACTCGCGGCCCGACGGCTTGACGGTGACTTTGTGGCTCATGGACCGGACTGCCCGCTCCTAGAATGCCCAGATGGAAACGCCCGCGGACTCGGAACGCAAGCCACGCGGGCGCAAACGTTTCGGACGCCCCCGCCTGCTCATAGTGGGTTGCGGCGACGTCGGGCTGAGAATTGTCGCACGCCTGCGCGACCGCTTCCGCATCATCGCCACCACCGCCACCAGCTTGCGCACGATCGAGCTGCGCACCGCGGGCGCGGTGCCGCTCGTCGTCAACCTCGACATCGCACATACCGTGGCGCGCCTGCGCGGCCTTTCGTCGCGCTGGATCGATCTCGTTCCGCCGCCGGCGACGGGCACGGGTGATCCGCGGACACGGCGCTTGCGCTGCGCCTGCGGCGCCGGCATCGAGCGCGCGGTCTACGTGAGCACGACCGGCGTCTACGGCGATCGCCAGGGCGCTCGCCTCGACGAAACCGCACGACCGGCACCGGCGACCGAGCGCGCGAGGCGCCGGCTCGCGGCCGAGGCGATCGTTCGCCGCGCACCGATTCATGCCAGCGTCCTGCGCGCTCCCGGCATCTATGCCGCGAACCGGCTTCCCTTCGACCGGCTGCGCGCGGCGACGCCGGCGCTGCGTCCCGAAGACGACGTCTACACGAATCACATCCATGCCGACGACCTGGCGCGGGCCGCCGTCGTCGCGTTGTTTCGCGGCGCTCCGGCGCGCATCTACAACGCGGTGGATGACACGCAATTGAAGATGGGCGAATTCTTCGACCGGGTGGCCGAACGGTTCCGCCTGCCGCGGCCGCCGCGCCTCTCGCGGGCGATGCTGCAGGCGGCGGTATCGCCGGCCCAGTATTCGTTCATGAGCGAATCGCGCCGGCTCGCGAATCGCCGGCTCAAGCGCGAACTGCGGTTGCGCCTCGCCTATCCCACGGTCGAGGCCGCGCTCGCAGCAATGCCTGACTAGCCGATCGCACCGGCGCGCCGCAAGGCGTCGATGGCCGCGCGATCGAATCCGGCTTCCCCGAGAACCGCGTCGGTGTTGGCGCCGATCTCCGGCGGCGGTCGCGGCGTATCGGGCTCGGAGCGCGAGAAGCGCGGTGCAGGTCCAGGCTGGGCAAATCCGTTCAGTTCGACGAACATGCCGCGCTGCGCGTTGTGCGGATGA
>Ga0335077_10001345_pt1 | contig 29094 bp, 28 predicted proteins | sample Lox_Sample_31_FD_207151 | JGI IMG/M metagenome (GOLD analysis project Ga0335077, IMG submission 207151) | Soil microbial communities from Loxahatchee National Wildlife Refuge, Florida, United States - Lox_Sample_3.1 | ecosystem: Environmental > Terrestrial > Soil > Wetlands | place: USA... | reverse complement strand
TGCCTATCGGGAGTTCATCGAGCGGGATGGGCTCGGCGCGCGCATTCGCGCCGCGCTCGCCGCGCTCGATGTCGATGACGTCGCCAAGCTGACCGCCACGGGCGCCGAGATCCGTCGCTGGGTTCTGCAGACTCCCTTCCCACCGCAGCTCGAGAAGAGCGTGCTCGAGCAGTTTCGCAGCATGGGTGCCGGGCGGTCGATCTCGGTCGCGGTGCGCTCGTCGGCGACCGCCGAGGATCTGCCGGAGGCCTCCTTCGCGGGTCAGCAAGAGACGTTCCTCAACGTCAGCGGCGAGGCCGCGCTGCTGCGCTCGATGCACGAGGTGTTTGCCTCGCTGTTCAACGATCGCGCGATTGCCTACCGTGCGCACCACGGCTTCGATCACGGCGCCGTCGCCTTGTCGGCCGGCATACAGCACATGGTGCGCAGCGATCTCGGCGCGAGCGGCGTGATGTTCACGCTCGATACTGATTCCGGCTTTCGGGATGTGGTGCTGATCACCGCCTCCTACGGGCTCGGCGAGACCGTGGTGCAGGGGGCGGTGAACCCCGATGAGTTCTACGTCTACAAGCCTGCGCTGCGCGCCGGCAAGCACTGCATTCTGCGCAAGAACCTCGGTAGCAAAGCCATCAAGATGGTCTACGCGGAGCCCTCCACCCGCGAGCGCGTGCGCACCGTGGAGGTGCCGCGTGAGCAGCGCCTGCGCTTTGCGGTGAGCGATGCGGATCTGGTGACGCTCGCGCGCCAGGCTCTGGTGATCGAGGAGCACTACGGGCGACCGATGGACATCGAGTGGGGCCAGGACGGCGCGACGGGCGAGATCTTCATTCTGCAGGCGCGCCCGGAGACGGTGCAGAGCCGCGCCGGTCGGGCGATCCAGCGCTTCACGCTCAAGCGTCGTTCGCAGGTGCTGGCGAGTGGCCGCAGCATCGGTCAGCGCATCGGCGCCGGCCCGGCACGCATCATTCGCAATGTCGCGGAGATGGCGCGCGTGCAGCCCGGCGACGTGCTGGTGGCCGACATGACCGATCCGGACTGGGAGCCGGTCATGAAGCGCGCCGCCGCCATCATCACCGATCGGGGCGGGCGCACCTGCCATGCGGCGATCATCGCGCGCGAGCTGGGGATTCCCGCCGTGGTCGGCTGCGGCAATGCGCTGACGAGCGTGCGCGACGGCCAGGAGGTCACGGTGTCGTGCGCGGAAGGCGACACCGGCTATGTGTACTCGGGGCGGCTCGAGTTCGAGCAGCGCCAGATCGAGCTCGATCGCATGCCGCCGGTGCCGGTGAAGATCATGATGAACGTCGCCAATCCGGACCGCGCGTTCAACTTCGCCGTCATTCCGCACCGCGGCGTGGGTCTGGCGCGGCTCGAGTTCATCGTCAACCGGATGATCGGAGTGCATCCGCGCGCGCTCCTCGATTTTGCGCGCCTCGACCCGCCGCTGCAGGAGCGCATCCGCGCCCAGATCGCCGGCTATGCCGATCCGGTGAGCTTCTACGTGGAGAAGCTTGCCGAGGGCATTGCGCAGATCACGGCCGCCTTCTCCCCGGAGCCGGTCATCGTACGTCTCTCGGACTTCAAGTCGAACGAGTACGCCAACCTCGTCGGCGGCAAGCAGTACGAGCCGGTGGAAGAGAATCCGATGCTCGGCTTCAGGGGCGCCGCGCGCTACGTCGATGCGGGCTTTCGCCCCTGCTTCGAGCTCGAATGCCGCGCGCTGCGCCGCGTGCGCGAGGACATGGGCCTTACCAACCTGCAGGTGATGGTGCCTTTCGTGCGCTCGGTGTCCGAGGCGCGTCAGGTGAGCGAGCTGCTGGCGCGTAACGGGCTCGGCCGCGGGGTGAACGGTCTCAAGGTCATCATGATGTGCGAGTTACCGACCAACGCGCTGCTCGCGGATCAGTACCTCGAGCATTTCGACGGCATGTCGATCGGCTCGAATGACATGACGCAGCTCACTCTCGGCCTCGACCGCGACTCCGGGATCATCGCCAAGCTCTTCGATGAGCGTGATGCCGCCGTGAAGGTGCTCCTGCAGATGGCGATCGCGGCCTGTCGCAAGCAGGGCAAGTACGTCGGCATCTGCGGTCAGGGCCCCTCGGACCACAAGGACTTCGCGCTCTGGCTGGTCGAGCAGGGGATCGACAGCATCTCGCTCAATCCCGATACGGTGGTGGAGACGTGGCTGTTCCTCGCGGGCGATAGGACCTGACGGCAGCCGCGCTCGATGCCGGCGCTGCTCGCCCGGCTCAGCGCATCCCGGAGTAGGCGGGTGCCAGGAGCTGCGTGCGGTAGTGGCGCAGCTCGCGAATCGATTCGCGAATGTCCGCCAGCGCCAGATGCGCACTCTCCTTCGCGAAGCTCTCCGCGACCTGCGGTGCCCAGCGCCTTGCGAGCTCCTTGAGCGTGCTCACATCGAGATTGCGATAGTGGAAGAAGCGCTCGAGCTGCGGCATCTCGCGCGCGAGGAAGCGCCGATCCTGACAGACACTATTGCCGCACATGGGTGAGCTGCCGGCGGTCACGAGTGCGGTGAGAAACTCGAGGGTGCGCCGCTCGGCATCCGCCGCCGCCAGCCGGCTTGCGCGCACGCGCTCCAGCAGGCCCGAGGAGCGATGCTGCTTCTGATTCCAGTCGTCCATGCGCGCGAGCACCTCGTCCGACTGGTGAATCGCCATGACCGGACCCTCGGCGATGAGCGCGAGATCCTTGTCCGTCACGATGGTCGCGATCTCGATGATCGAGTCGCTCGCAGGCTGCAGCCCCGTCATCTCCAGATCGATCCAAATCAGTAGCTCGGCGCTCGGCATGCTCGTTCCTAGCTCAGGAGCTGCCGACCGGCAAGGGCATGCGCGAGCGTGCCGCCATCGACGTATTCCAGCTCGCCGCCCATCGGCACGCCGTGTGCGATCCGACTCGCGCGCACGCCGCGTCGCCGGGCGAGCTCGCTCAGGAAGTGGGCGGTCGCCTCGCCTTCCACCGTCGAGTTCGTCGCGAGGATGAGCTCCTGCACGCCTCCCTCGGCGAGCACGGCATCGAGATCGCGCGCGCCGAGCTGCTCAGGGCCGACGCCATCGAGCGGCGACAGATGCCCCATGAGGACGAAGTAGCGACCGCGAAAGCTGCCCGACTGCTCGACGGCAACCACATCGGCCGGCGACTCCACCACGCACAGCAGCGCGGCATCGCGCTGCGGGGAGGCGCAGATCGGGCACAGCTCCTCCTCCGTGAGCATGCGGCAGCGCCGGCACCGCTGCACCGAGCCGAGCGCGCTCTGCAATGCGCCGGCGAGCGAGTGCGCCTCTGTGCGGCCCTCCTGCAGCAGGTGGAAAGCCATGCGCTGCGCGGTTTTGGGACCCACGCCGGGCAGTGCGCGCAGCGCATCGATGAGCAGGGACAGGCGCGGCGAGAATTTCATCATCCGACCGGAACTGAGGCGTGCCCGCTCAGAAGGGCATCTTGACACCGGGTGGCAGCTGCACGCCGGCCATCAAGCTCGCCATCTTCTCCTGTACACGCGCCTCCACCTTGTGCACGGCGTCGTTGAAGGCCGCCGTGAGCAGATCCTCGAGCATGTCGCGCTCCTCGCCCGCGAGCACGGACGGCTCGATCTGCACGCGTTTCGCCTCGTGACGCCCATTCAGCGTCACTTTCACCATGCCTCCGCCCGACTCGCCCACGACCTCGATGGTCGCGAGCTCCGCCTGCGCCTTCTGCATGCTCGCCTGCACGGCCTGAGCCTGCTTCATGAGATTGCCAAAGTTACCCCGCATAAGTGCCTCTGCTGCCAAATAGGATGGAAGTCATTTCAGCGGCCTGACCGTCTCGGGCAACACCGTCGCCCCGAAGCGCTCCTTGAGTGCGCGCACGGTAGCGTCTGTATCGAGCGCCTGACGAGCAGCCTCCAACTCCGCCGCGGAAGCCCGCTGCCCGGCCTGCGCAGGGGTCTCGTTCGCGAGCTCGCCGACGCTGAGCTCCAAGCGTACCGGCTCGCCGTAGTATCTGGAGAGCGCCTGCGCGAGTTTGTCCTCCTGCGCACGCGTGCGCACCAGCTGATTGCGCGCGTCGAGTGCGAGCCGCACCAGCCCGCCGCGCCGCTCGAGCAGCACGCAATGGCTCGCGAGCTGGCGCGCGGCGCCTTGCAGATCCAGCTGATTGAGAATCTCGCTCCAGCTTCCGGAGCCGGCGGGGGTGAGCGGCAGCGCCGCGCGCTCCTCTGCAGCCTGGCCGGCGCCGGGCGTGTCGAGGGATTGCGCTCCTGCGGGGCGGGCAGCACTCGGTTCGCTCGTCGACCCCGCATTCGCGCGGGCCTGAGCGGAGGACGTGCCGGGTCGAAATGCCAGCATCCTGAGCAGCGTCATCTCGAATCCGGTGCGCGGATCCGGGGCAAGCGGCAGATCGCGCCGCCCGATGATCGCGGTCTGATAGTAGAGCTGCACGTCCTCGGCGGGTATCGCAGCTGCCAGGCGCTGCAGCACCTCGGGCGCGTGCAGCTCGTCGCCCTCGAATTCCGGCACGGCCTGCTTGAGCGCTATGCGGGTGAGCAGTCCCGCGAGCTCATCGAGCAGCTGTGCATAGTCCGGCGCCCACTCCTCCAGAGCGCGTGCGTATTCCATGAGCTGCACCGGATCGGCGTGCGCGAGCCGCTCCGCGAGCGTCACGACGTGATCGCGCGCCACGGTGCCGAGCATGGCGCGGGCCGCCGCCTCCGTGACCGCCCCACCGCCGAAGGCGATCAGCTGGTCGAGCAGCGAGAGGGCATCCCGCACGCTGCCATCGGCCGCCTGCGCGATGAGCCGCACGGCCGGCGGCTCGAACGCGATTGCTTCGGATTCGAGAATCTGACGCAGGCGCTCGCTGATCAACGCCACGGGAAGCCGCTTGAGGTTGAACTGCAGGCAGCGCGACAGCACCGTCGCGGGCAGCTTCTGTGGATCCGTCGTGGCGAGCAGAAACTTCACGTGCGGCGGAGGCTCCTCGAGCGTCTTCAGCAGCGCGTTGAAGGAGCTCGTGGAGAGCATGTGCACTTCGTCGATGAGGTAGATCTTGTAGCGCCCCCGGATCGGCGCGTACTGAACGTTGTCGAGCAGCTCGCGCGTATCGTCGACCTTGGTGCGCGAGGCGGCATCGACCTCGATCAGATCGACGAAGCGTCCTTCATCGATCTCGCGACAGCTCGCGCACTGTCCGCAGGGCTGCGCGCTGACGCCGGTCTCGCAATTGAGGCAACGCGCCAGGATGCGCGCGATGGTGGTCTTGCCTACGCCGCGCGTTCCGGTGAACAGGAACGCGTGGTGCACGCGATCGGAGGTCAGCGCATTCGCCAGCGCCTGACGTACGTGCTCCTGGCCGATCATTTCGGCGAACTGCTTCGGACGCCATTTGCGCGCGAGCGCGATATAACTCATCGGGACGAGCTCTGCCTCAGATGGAGGTGATCCGCACCAGCCGTGGCTCCGGCACCCGACATCGCCGCTGCCGCTGCTCCCTTCCGGGCCTGACGGGGTTCACGACTGGTCGTCGCGGAGTAGCCGATGCGGATCACCATGTACACGGAGAGGGTGGGATTCGAACCCACGAACACCCGTGAAGATGTTACTGGAATTCCAGTCCAGCGCCTTCGACCGCTCGGCCACCTCTCCATTCAATAGGTTACAACTGAAATCTAACGAACTTCCGAGCATCGTGGGCACCGCTCGAAGCGCGGCAGATGATACTACGAGTGGCACGCAGCCGAGCCGCCGATCAGGCGGCCGGAGGAGCCCGAGGCGCTTTGGGAACGGTGAAACTTGGCGGCGCATCCAGGCACGGGCCACTCAACGGACGCGGCGGCGGCGCCGGTTCGTTGAGCTCGGGAAGACGCAGCGCGGCGTGGGTGTCTGGCCGGTCGACGCCCGCGGGCACTTTGAGTGGCGGGATGCTCTGCGCCGACTCATAGGCCTGGGGCTTGTTGCAAGCCCTCGCGGTCTTCAGTCCGTGATGGCAGCCCGATACCGCGAGCGCCGTGCTCAGTCCGAGCAGCCAAGCGATCCATGACAATCTCGAGATCATATTGCGCATCAAGCTCCCGCCGCGGCACTTTCGATTCGTGAGCCCGGCACCGCGTTCAGTGCGCGCAGCACGGCGCCGAGCTGCGCGTGATATTCCTCGCTCAACTCCGTGAGGGGCAGGCGAATGCCGCGCTCGATCAGGCCCATGCGCCCGAGCGCCCATTTCACGGGAATCGGATTGGCCTCCAGGAACAGCGCCCGGTGCAGATCCGCGAGTCCCGCATCGAGCTCTTCCGCCCGCTTTCTGTCACCGCTTGCCGCTGCCGCCATCAGATTCGCCATCGCCCGGGGCGCCACGTTGGCGGTCACCGAGATGACCCCGTCGGCACCTGCGAGCACTGCCTCGCGCGCCGTCGGATCATCACCGCTCAGCACCGCGAGCTCCGTGCGGCACGCGGCCCGCAACTCGCGGATTCGCTCCACCCGCGGAACCGCCTCTTTGACCGCCGCAACGGCCGGAAGTTGCGCGAGTCGGGCGACCGTCGCGGGCAGCATGTCCACGGCCGTTCGCGCGGGTACGTTGTAGAGGATGATCGGCACACGCGTCGCCTGTGCGGCTGCAGCGAAATGGCGATACAAGCCCTCCTGTGTCGGCCGGTTGTACGCGGGCGTGACGAGCAGCACTGCGTCGATCGGCAGCTGCGAGAGCCGGCGCACCCGCTCGACGGTGTTCGCGGTGCTGCTCGTGCCCGCGCCGACGATGACAGGCATGCGGCCGCCGAGCTGCGCGCACGCGCGCTCGGCGAGCTGTGCGAGCTCGGCATCGCTCAGCGTCGCCGACTCGCCGGTCGTACCGCCGACGACGATGCCGCTGGTGCCATTCTGCAAATGAAAATCGAGCAGCCGCTGCCATGCGCCGTAGTCGACGGCGCCGTCGGCACGCATGGGCGTGACCACGGCCACCAGGCTGCCGGAGAAGCGTTTCATCGCACGATGATCTTACGGTGCTGCACGTGAGCGCGCGATGGTAAGAGCGGGTGCTCGGACTAGGCAAGCGCCGCTTGCGGTACAATCTGCGCCCCGGGTGGTCGCCCGGCGTAGGTCGCAACCCGCTCCTGCTACCGGTACACTCCGGCGGCGAGCAAGGAGAACGGCCCAGCAGATGAAGCAACACCTCGCGGTTTCAGCGATCGGCAGCGACCGCACCGGAATGGTCCATGAGCTGACGCGCGTGATCACCGATTGCGGGGGCAACATCAGCGAGAGCCGCATGGCCAGCCTGGGCTCGGAGTTCGCCATGCTGCTGCTGGTGTCGGGCAACTGGCATTCCCTTGCCAAGCTGGAAACCGAGCTCAAGCGCCTCGCCGACAGCAGCAGTCTCAGTATCCACCTGCGCCGTACGGAGCCGCGCACGGCGCGCACCGACATGCTGCCGTACTCGATCGATGTGGTGTGCCTCGATCAGACCGGGATCGTCTCCGGCCTGAGTGGATTCTTCGCTACCCGCGGCATCGACATCGCCGAGGTCTCCACGCGCAGCTATCCGGCCGCGCACACCGGCGCGCCGATGTTCTCGGTGCAGATGATCGTGAACGTTCCGAGCCGCATCCACATCGCGCACCTGCGCGAGGAGTTCATGGAGTTCTGCGATTCGCTCAATCTCGATGCCATCCTCGAGCCCGTGAAGTCGTGAGCGCCGCAGCACGCAAGCCCACCGTGGGACAGCCCATCCCACAGTTCTCGCTGCCCGCCGCCAGCGGCGGCAGCTGGAAGCTCGCGGACGCCGCCGGAACGAAGCTCGTACTGTACTTCTACCCCAAGGACATGACCTCGGGCTGCACGCTCGAGAGCCAGGGATTCCGCGACCACTACGCCGCCTTCCGTCGCGCCGGCACGGCGATCGTCGGGATCTCCCGCGATGGGCTCAAATCGCACCAGAAATTCAAGGACAAGGAGCGCTTGCCCTTCGAGCTGCTCGCCGACGAAGAGGAGCAGGTCTGCAGGCTGTTCGATGTTCTGAAAGAGAAGAACATGTACGGCAGAAAATCGCTGGGTATAGAGCGCAGCACCTTCCTGCTCGACGGCGCAGGTGTGCTGCGGCGCGAGTGGCGCAAGGTGAAGGTGCAAGGACACGTGGAGGAAGTGCTTGAAGCGGCGAAGTCTCTCTGAGCGGGGACACGGACCCGGCGCGGTCACGACCGAGAGCTCATCGAGCATCACCAGCCTGGAACGTCAGCCGATGCGGCAGACCGGCGCCGTGCGCGTTGCATCCGACCCAAGCCCGCTGCGGCGCCGCTGGTTCGTGCTCGACACCAACGTGCTCATGCACGATCCCACGGCGATCTTCCGCTTCGAGGAGCACGACATCTATCTGCCGATGATCGTGCTCGAGGAGCTCGATGCGCACAAGAAGGGTCTGTCCGAGGCCTCGCGCAACGTGCGTCAGGTCAGCCGCTTCCTCGATGACATGATGCGCGACGCGACCAAGGAGCAGATCGATCGCGGCCTGGCTCTGCCGGCGAGCTTCTCGGGCAATCACGGCAAGAAGCCCTCGAGCGGACGGCTGTTCTTCCAGACCCGCCAGCTTGCGAGCGCGCTGCCGGACAGCCTGCCGGGACACGGGGCCGACAACGCCATTCTCGCCCAGACCCTCGCGCTGCAGACGGAGAATCCCGACGTGCGGGTCACGCTCGTATCGAAGGACATCAATCTGCGCATCAAGGCAGCGGTGCTCGGCGTGCACGTCGAGGACTACTACAGCGACAAGACGCTGGAGGACTCGGATGTCCTGTATTCCGGAATGACGGCTCTGCCGAAGGATTTCTGGGACCAGCACGGCAAGGACATGCGCTCGTGGAAAGAGGCGGATCGCACCTTCTACGAGCTCAGCGGACCCGCGGTGATCGAGTGGCAGCCCAATCAGGGTGTCTACGAGGACGCCGAACGCGGCATCGAGGGCATCGTGCGCAAGGTGTCCGGCGCTACCGCGATCATGGAGATCACGCGGGACTATCGTCACGAGCGCCACAACGTGTGGGGCATCACGGCGCGCAATCGCGAGCAGAATTTCGCGCTCAATCTGCTCATGGACGCCGAGATCGACTTCGTCACGATCCTAGGGCCCGCGGGTACCGGCAAGACGCTGCTCGCGCTCGCCGCCGGGCTTGCGCAGACGCTCGACACGAAGCGCTTCGTCGAGATCATCATGACGCGCGTGACGATCCCGCTGGGCGAGGACATCGGCTTCCTGCCCGGCACCGAGGAGGAGAAGATGGAGCCCTGGATGGGCGCGCTCATGGACAATCTGGAGGTCTTGACACAGAGCCAGGAGGGCGGCAACTGGGGCCGGGCGGCAACCAATGACCTCCTGCGCAGCCGCATCAAGATCCGCTCGCTCAATTTCATGCGCGGACGGACCTTTCTCAACCGCTACATCATTCTCGATGAGGCGCAGAACCTCACGCCCAAGCAGATGAAGGCCCTGATCACGCGCGCGGGTCCGGGAACCAAGCTCGCCTGCCTAGGCAACGTTGCCCAGATCGATACCCCCTACCTCACCGAGACCACCTCCGGCATTACATATGCGGTCAACAGGTTTCGGGGCTGGAACCACTCGGGCCATGTTACCCTGATGCGCGGCGAGCGCTCCCGGCTCGCGGATTTCGCTTCCGATAGCTTGTAGCCATTGGTAACGATTGGCCTGAAACTCGGCCAAATCCACCCGGTCGAAGCTTACGGCCGCCGCAACTCACACAGGACGTATGCCCTTCCCCTTCGCCCATCCCCTGCTGCGCCGACTGGCGGTCATCCTGGGCCTGACGGTGTACGTCGCCGCCGCCTCGACGATCGCCCTGGCGCAAACCACGGAGGAGCTGCCCGATATCGGCAACCCGGCAGGCACCATCTTGAGCAAGGACGACGAGTATTCGTTGGGGCTCATGGTGCTGCGCGAGCTGCGTCAGCAGAACGAGATCCTCGACGATCCCGAGAGCGCGGAATACGTGCAGGCGCTCGGCTCCAGGATCGCGGCCCAGGCTCCCGAGGCGGCCCACCAGTTCGTTTATTCCATCGTCAGGGAGCGCGACATCAACGCCTTCGCGGTTCCGGGCGGCTTCATCTTCCTCAATTACGGAACCATCCTCGCCTCGGGCAACGAATCGCAGCTCGCTGGCGTGCTCGCGCACGAGACCGCACACGTCGTGCAGCGTCACATCGCGCGCGCCATCCGCGCGCAATCCCGGCAGAGCATCACAACCGCCGCGGCCATACTCGCCGCGATCCTCCTCGGTGCCATGGGTGGGGGCGGTGCGGCGGTCGAGGGCGGCATCGCCGCCGCCGAGGGCATGGCCGCCCAGCAGCAGATCAACTTCACGCGCGGGGAGGAGTACGAGGCCGATCGCGTCGGCATGGGTTTCCTCGCGCGCGCAGGCTTCGATCCCGAAGGCATGCCGGACTTCTTCGAAGCCCTGGAGCACCGCGTCGGTGTCGAGGAAGTGCTCATCCCCAAGATTCTGGTCGATCACCCGGCGACCGCCGACCGTATCGCGGAAGCCAAGGGCCGCGCGGCGCAGCTCGAGCGCCCCAAGCATCTGCAGGATTCGGTGAGCTATGCGCTCATTCGCGAGCGCGTACGGGTGCTGATGGCCGACCCGGATACCGACATGCGCGACTTTTATAGGAGGCGTCTCGAGACGCGCTATCCGCTCATCAGCGATCAGTACGGGGAGGCGCTCGCGCAGATGCGCAGTGGCCATCCCGCCGAGGCGGTAGAGATCCTGCGGCCGCTCGTCGCCGCGCACGACAGCGTCATTCTGCTGCACTCGGCGCTCGGCGAGGCACAGGTGGCGGCCGGGCAGATGCAGCAGGGACTCAGCACCTTTGCGCGTGCCGAAGCCCTCTTCCCGCGCAACGTGCCGCTCAGCGTGCGCTATGGCGAGGCGCTCATCAAAGCCGGTCATGGCAAGGAAGCGCACGAGCTACTGCTCGATGTATTCAACAACGCCGAGCCCACGCCGCAACAGATTCAACTGACGGCACGCGCCGCGAGCGCTGCGGGCGACCCGGGCGATGCCTATTACTACATGAGCGAGTACCACATCACGAGCGGCAATCTCAATCTTGCCTCTCATCAGCTGGAGCTTGCACTCTCCACGCCGAATCTCACCATCGTGCAGCGCGAGCGTTATCGGGCCCGCCTCGATGAGATCCGCGAGTTCCTGGCCGAGGAACGCCGCGCCCACCACGGAAGGCAGACCGCGGATAACGACGGATCACACCTCGAGGAGATGCGATAGATCGGCTCGCCGCGGGCGCCCTGCTACAATCGCGCCCTTTAGCGGTCCTGCCCTCAAACATGATCCGAACCCACGCGGCCCGCGCCGTGCTCGGCCTCGCTTTGCTCTCGGCGCTGCTGGGCGGCTGCGCCTCGCAGCCGGTCACGCACAAGGATCCGCGCGATCCCTGGGAACGCTTCAACCGCCCGATGTACGAGTTCAACGACGGCTTGGTGCATCACGTCGCCTACCCCGTCGGCCACGCCTACACGCGCGTCACGCCGCACGCGATCCAGGTCGGCATCGGCAATTTCATGGACAACCTGGGCTATCCCGTCGTCATCGTGAACGACTTTCTGCAGGCGAAATTCGTGACGGGGATGAGCGACTTGGCGCGCCTGCTGCTGAACTCGACGCTCGGCATCGGGGGACTGTTCGACCCCGCAACGCACGCTGGACTCGCCAAGAACGACAATGACTTCGGCAGAACGTTGGGAACCTGGGGTGTGCCGCCAGGACCCTACATCGTGGTCCCGTTGCTCGGACCTTCCGATATGCGCGACCTGCCAGCGAAGGTGCCCGACGGCTATCTCACGCCCCAGAACTATCTCGGCTACACGTACGGCTTCCTCGGCTTCTACCTGGTGTATCTGGTCGACCTGGATGCGCGCACCCTGATCCCGGTGTACACGACACTCGATCAGCAGAATGTGTTCGACAAGTATGCGTTCCTGCGCAACGCATTTCTGCAGCGGCGCGCGTTCCAGATCCACGGCACCTCCGCGAAGAGCGAGGAGCAGCAGGAGGAGGAACTGGAGAAGTCCATCCAGGATGAGGGCGCGGACAGCGCCAAGCCCCCTCCCAAGTAGCGCAGCGTCAGCGCCCGGGCGTGCCAGCGGGCGTGGCACCGGGCTCGAGCAGCCCTTCGACCTCACTGATGCGCGCAATGGCGCGCACCGTTTCGGGCAGCTGCGCGAAGTGCAGCTCGCGACCCCTCCGGCGCGCCCAGGCGAGCCACTCGATCAAGACCGCCAGGCCGGCGCTGTCGGAGGCGCCGACTGCGCTGAGATCCACCTCGAGCGCACCGGCGGGAGCTGCGCTAAAAGCGCGAATCCCCGCTTCGCATGCGCGGCGTGCGGTGGCAAAGGTGAGCGGCCCGCGCACGCTGTAGCGGCCCGGTGCCGTCGCCGCGATCTGCACGGCGCCCTCGCGGCTCTCTGAATGGGTCTCGGGCTCTGTCACGTGCGTGAGGGCCGCAGCGGCAGTCAGGACTTCTGACTCGACTGCTGCTGCAGCGACTGCGGCTTGGCACCCTTCTCCAGGCGCTGGATCACGGCTTCGATTCCCTGCTGGTCGATCTGCGCTCCGAAGTCGTCCCGGAAACTCTTCACGTAGCTGATGCCCTGGATGATCACGTCCCAAGCCTTCCAGCCCTGCGGGGTCTGATGCATCGCGTAGTTGACGGGAACCGTGGAGTTGTCGTCGCGGCGGATGGTGGTGCGCACGATCGTGGAGGTCGCGCCCGACTCGACCTTGCTCGGCAGCACCTTCAAGCGATCGGATTTGAAGTCCACCAGTGCATTGCCGTAGTTGTCGAGCATGGACTTCTCGAATGCGTCGACGAAGCGGTGCCGCTGATCCTCAGTCGCATCGCGCCAGTGGCGACCGAGCACCAGGCGGGCGGCGTACTCGAGGTCGAAGAACGGAAGTACGTCCCGGTCCACCGCCGCGCGCAACTGCTGCGGATCCTTGCGGTAGGCATCGCGATGCGCATCGAGATCCTTGAGGAAGCCCGTTGCAACGCTCTGCACCAGCTGCGAGGGATCCTGCGTGTTGGCAGCCGCTGAGCCGGCGGCAGCCGCTGCTGGCGCTGTCCCGTTCGACGGGCTTGCAGCCCAGGCGAGCGGCACCAGCAGGGCGCTGCCGAGGAGCAGCGCGCTGCCCAGCCGGATCAGCCGGGCACGACCATTCACATCGGTACTCCATCTCATCGGGCAGACTCCTCAGTTCTGGCCGTGCGGTGGCGCGCTTGCGGCACCGGGGCCCTTGTCGCTGCCACCAGCATGGCTCGTGCCGCCATCGCCACGCGAGCCGCCTGCGGGCCCTTTGTTGCTGCCCCCCGGGTGTCCCGGACCGCCGGCGGCCCCCTGGGCACCGGGGCTCCCGGCTCCGCTGGAGCCGCCCGAGCCAGCGGAATTGCCGGAGTTCCCGCTCGAGCTGGAGCCCCCGCTCGCAACATTGGCGAAGAACTTGTTGATGATGCTCTCGAGCACGAGCGCGGACTGGGTGAATTGGATCTGGCTGCCGGCCTTCAGGTAGGTCTCAGAGCCGCCCGCACCGATGGCGACGTACTGACCTCCAAGCAGGCCCTGTGTGTTGATGCTCGCGTCGCTGTCGTCGGGTATCTGCCGGAACTGCGGATCGATGCGCATCGTGACCACGGCCCGGTAGTTCTGCTGATCGATGCGAATGGATTCCACGTCGCCGATGTCCACGCCGGCCATGGTGACCGGTGCTCCGGTCTTGAGGTCGCCGACATTGTCGAACTGCGCCGTGACGTGAAAGCCCGCCTTCCTGCCACTCAGCTTCAGACCGCTCGAGGGCAGCTGGGTCGTCAGAAAGAAGAGCGCGGCAAAGCCGAGCAGGACGAACAGTCCGGTGCCGATCTCGAGAGTTGGATTCGCGCGCATGGTGAGCTACACCTTCAATCGCCGGTTGCGAGAGTCACAAGAACGCCGCGGTAAGTACATAGTCAAGCAGCAGCACCAGCACCGAGGAGGCCACGACCGTGCGGGTGGTCGCAAGCCCGACACCCTCGGCCGTGGGCTCTGAATGATAGCCCTCGAAGACGGCGATCAGGCTGCAGACGAAGCCGAACACCAGGCTCTTGATGATCCCCTCGTTGATGTCGTGGAGGTCGACCGAGCTTTGCATCTGTGACCAGAACGAGCCCGCATCGACGCGCATCATCTGTACGCCGATCAGCTGCGCGCCATAGACGCCGACGACGTTGAAGACCGCGGTCAAGAGCGGCATGGCGATCAGACCGCCCAGAAAGCGGGGCGCGACCACGTAGCGCAGCGGATCGACCGCCATGATCTGCATCGCCGTCAGCTGGTCCGTCGCAGACATCAGGCCGATCTCCGACGTGAGCGCCGTGCCTGCCCTGCCGGCGAACAGCAGCGCCGTGAGCACTGGCCCGAGCTCCCGGAGCAGCGTCAGTGCCGCGGCGACGCCCAGAAAGTCCTCGGAGCCGAAGCGCTGGAGCAGATTGAAGCCCTGCAGCCCGAGCACCATGCCCGTGGAGACGCCCGAGAGCATGATGATGATCAGCGAGCGCGCGCCGGCGTTGTAGATCTGATGCGCGATGAGCCGCGGGCGCGCGAGCGCCGGACCGCACTGAGCGAAGAGCCTGAACATGAACCACGTGATGGCACCGAAGCGCCGCACGCCCCTGAGGATCATGCCCTCGGCTCGGCTCACGATTGCACGTCGTCCAGCAGCTCGGCGGTGTAGTCAGGCGCGGGATAATGAAACTGCACCGGGCCATCGGCACTACCGCCCATGAACTGGCGCACGATCGCCGAGGAGCTGGCGCTGAGCTCGCGCGGCGTGCCCGCCGCGACGACCTTGCCATCGGAGATGAGGTAGCTGTCGTGCGCGATCGCCTCGAGCTCGTGCACGTCGTGCGAGACGATGATGCTCGTGATCCTCAGGGCTTCGTTCATCTTCTGGATGAGTCGCAGAATCACTCCGAGTGCAATCGGATCGAGGCCGACGAACGGCTCGTCGTAGATCAGCAGCTCCGGGTCCATGACGATGGCACGCGCGAGCGCCACGCGTCGTGCCATGCCTCCGGAGAGCTCGGCCGGCATGAGGTATGCGGCGCCGCGCAGCCCCACCGCATGCAGCTTGGTCAGCACCAGCTCGCGGATAAGTGGCTCGCTGAGATCGGTATGCTCGCGCAGCGGAAAGGCCACGTTCTCGAACACGTCGAGATCGGTGAGCAGCGCGCCGTTCTGAAACAGCATGCCCATGCGCTTGCGCATCGCGAACACGGCGCGCGCATTGAGCGTGGCCACGTCGCGCCCCCACACCATGATCTGCCCGCTGTCCGCGTAGGCTTGCGCCGTGATCAGCCGCAGCAGGGTGGTCTTGCCGGTGCCGCTCGGCCCCATGACCGCAGTGATCCGGCCACGACGCGCGCGCAACGTGAGCCCGGAGAAGATCTTGCGATCACCGATCGCGTAGTGCACGTCGCGCACATCGACCACGACGTCGTCGGCTGCTTGCTCGCTGGGATGCGCTCCGGAAACGGCCACTTGCGATGCGCCGAGCGCCGCTAGGCGGCCTGGCTTTCCATCGCGGCCTGGTAGCGACCGAGCGTCGCCAGGCCGTTGAGCTTGGCGCGCTTCAAGAACTCCTTCTGGCCAGAACCGAAGTTGGCAGCCGACCCGCCCCAGGCCTTGAGCGCCGTATCTTGCAGCGCGCGGCCGTAGCTGAAAGTCACATTCCAGGGCAGCGGACCCATTTGATTGATCAGCGAGAGATGCTGGGTTGCCTCCTCCGGCGACTGGCCCCCGGAAAGAAAGGCAATTCCCGCCACGGCCGCGGGCACATGACGCTTCAGGCAGCGCACCGTCGCATCCGCGACCTGCTGCGGACCCGCGCGCGAGGCGGCTTTCTTGCCGGAGATCACCATGTTCGGCTTGAGCACCATGCCCTCGAGCACAATGCGATGCTGGAAGAGCTGCCCGAACACCTGCTCCAGGACCTGATCGGTGACCTGCTCACAGCGCTCGATGGAATGGGCTCCGTCCATCAGCACCTCAGGCTCGACGATCGGAACGATATCCTGCTCCTGGCACAGCGCAGCGTAGCGGGCCAGAGCATGAGCATTGGCGGCGATGGCGAAGCGGGTGGGAATGCCGTCGGCGATGTCGATCACCGCACGCCACTTGGCGAAGCGCGCGCCGAGCTTGCGATACTCGATGAGTCGGTCGCGCAGGCCGTCGAGTCCCTCGGTGATGGTCTCGCCCGCAAAGCCCGCGAGAGGCTTGGCGCCCAGATCCACCTTGATGCCGGGGATGATGCCATGCCGCGTCAGATACTCCCCAAAGCTCGTGCCGTCGCGGGTCTTCTGCCGGATGGTCTCGTCGTACATGATCACGCCGCTGATCGATTCCGGTGCCGCCGCGCTGGTGAACAGCATTTCCCTGTAGGTGCGCCGGTGCTCCTCGGTCGACTCGAGCTTGATCGCGTCGAAACGCTTCTTGATCGTCCCGGTGCTCTCATCCGCCGCGAGAATGCCCTTGCCCTTGACCACCATTGCGCGCGCCACGCGCTCGAGCTCGTTGCGATCCATATTCAAGTCCTCCTGGAAGTGCGGCATTTGCGCACGGGCGGATACGCATATGCTCCGGCCCCGGTCACGGCCGCCCGGTGTGCGCCCCCGCAGTTTCGCGAAGGATAGCAAATCGGGCGCCGCTGCCGCCCGCGCCGCGAGCTGCCGCAGTAGTCCTGTGAACGAATTAGGACTAAAATAGTCCTACTTGAGGGTATTGACCATGCTACGTATCAGCAAGCTTACGGACTACGCGACGGTGCTCCTGGCCGCGCTCGCAGCCGAGTCTTCGCGCGTGCAGACGGCGAGCGCGCTGGCCGAGCGCACCCGCATCGCGCTGCCGACGGTGAGCAAGCTGCTCAAGCAGCTGCATCGCGCGGGGCTCGTGGCCTCGACCCGTGGGCTGCACGGCGGTTACCAGCTGGCGCGCCCCGCCGCCGAGATCAGCGCGGCCGCCATTCTCGATGCGCTCGAGGGTCCGCTCGCTCTCACGGACTGTTCCGCCGGGCACGGTCAGTGCGGAATCGAAGAGACCTGTCGCGTCGGGCGCGCATGGCAGCGACTCAACCTCGCCATACGCCGCTCGTTGCAGGAGGTGACATTGGCACACCTCGCGGGCCTCGATGCAGTGCAGCCCCGGCTCCCCGCGGTCGAGCGCGAGATCAAGCTCGCGGCGCGCGGGGGCATCATCACCAAGGCTTGAATCATGAGTGAGACCGACACTCAACTCCAAGAGCTCGTAGGGCGCCAGTACCGCCACGGCTTCGTGACCGATATAGAAGCGGACACCGTCCCGCCCGGCTTGGACGAGGACGTGGTGCGCCTGATCTCGCGCAAGAAGAAGGAGCCTGCGTTCCTCACGGAATGGCGCCTGAAGGCGTTGCGCCACTGGCTCACCATGCGCGAGCCGCACTGGGGACAGGTGCGCTATCCACCGATCGATTACCAGGCGATCTCCTATTACTCCGCGCCGAAGGCAAGGAGCGACGCCCCCAAGAGTCTCGAGGAGGTCGATCCCAAGCTCCTGGCGACATACGAGAAGCTCGGCGTGCCGTTGCATGAGCGGGCGCGCCTCGCAGGGGTGGCGGTGGATGCCGTGTTCGACAGCGTCTCCGTCGCGACGACCTTCAAGGAGCGGCTCGCCAAGGCCGGCGTTGTGTTCTGCTCATTCTCCGAGGCGGTGCAGACGCATCCGCATCTGATCGAGCAGTATCTGGGCACCGTCGTGCCCTCCGGCGACAACTTCTTCGCCGCGCTCAACTCCGCAGTGTTCACTGACGGCTCGTTCGTGTACGTGCCGCCGGGTGTGCGCTGCCCGATGGAGCTCTCGACGTACTTTCGTATCAACGCGGCCAAGACCGGCCAGTTCGAGCGCACGCTGATCATCGCCGACGATGGTGCGTACGTGAGCTACTTGGAAGGGTGCCTGCCCGGAGACGAAGAGGTCAGCTACGGCGACGAGCTGCGCTCGGTCCGAGACGTGGCAATCGGCGATACGGTGCTCAACTCGCTCGGCGAGGAAGCGCGCGTCGCGAAAATCATGCGTCGACCCTATGCGGGCGAGCTCATCACCATCACGCCGCGTAGTCCCGCAAACCGCTTCTCCGTCACGACCGAGCATCCGGTTCTCGTGATCCCGCGTGCGCAAGTCAGCCGCGGCACGCGCGGCCCAAACCGGCTCGCGGACATCGACGCGCGCAAGCTCGTGCAAGCGTCACCGCAGTTCGTGCGGGCGAGCGAGCTCCGACTGGGCGACCTGTTGTGCTATCCAATCAACAAAGTTGAGCGCGATGAGGCCACGCTTGAGGATGACTTCCTGCGGCTGCTCGGCTACTACGTGGCCGAGGGTTGCGTCACGCACTTCAACGGCTGCCCTGCCGTCGAATGGTGCTTCGGTGCGCACGAGCTCGAGTACATCGAGGATGTGTGCCGCTTGGTGCATCAGCTGACGGGCAAGCGGCCCTCCGTCGCGCACGATCGCCGCAAGAACGGCGTTTATCTCGTCACCTATTCGAAGGAGCTGTGCTTCCTGATGGAGCGGCACGGCGGCAAGTACGCGCACGCCAAGCGCTTCAGCAAGACCGTGATGGATTTGCCGCCTGCAAGACAGAAGCTGGCCCTCGATACCTATTACCGCGGCGACGGCAGTGTTAGCCAGCGAGGCAAGCTGCGCGGCATCCGCGCCACGACCGTCTCGCGCACGCTGGCCTTTCAGCTGCAGGAGATCTGGTCGCGCAACGGCGTTTTCGTGTTCGTGCGCGAGCGCCGGGCGTTCACCGAGACGATGCGCGACGGGCGTACGATCCGGCATCGCCCAGCGTGGGTGCTCTATCACAGCGAGGGCGCGCGTGGCCGGCGCGCCATCCGCCACGGCGATATGTTCCTCGTTCCGATCCTGAGAATCGAACGCCGTCCGCACGAGGGCCACGTATACAACTTCGAAACCGTAGCAGAGCCGCACTCCTATCTGGTCAAGGGCTTCGCCGTGCACAACTGCACAGCCCCAATGCGCGATGAGAACCAGCTGCACGCGGCCGTCGTCGAGCTCGTCGCGCTGAACGATGCCTTTATCAAATACTCCACCGTGCAGAACTGGTATCCCGGCGATGCGGCGGGAGTCGGAGGCATCTACAACTTCGTCACCAAGCGCGGCGAGTGCCGCGGCAGGAACTCGCACATCTCCTGGACGCAGGTCGAGACGGGCTCTGCGATCACGTGGAAATATCCCAGCTGCATCCTGCGCGGCGAAGGTGCGATCGGCGAGTTCTACTCGGTCGCGACCGTCAACAACTATCAGCAGGCCGACACCGGCACGAAGATGATCCACATCGGGCGCAACACCCGCAGCACGATCATCTCCAAGGGCATCTCGGCCGGGCATGGGCAGAACGCCTACCGCGGGCTGGTGAAGATCCTGCCGAGTGCGGCCGGCGCACGCAACTTCACCCAGTGCGACTCGCTGCTCATGGGCGGGCATTGCGGTGCGCATACCTTTCCCTACATCGAGGCTAAGAATCCAACGGCCACCGTCGAGCACGAGGCGAGCACTACCAAGATCAGCGAGGATCAGCTGTTCTATTGCCTGCAGCGGGGCATCACGGAAGAAGATGCCGTGAACATGATCGTGAGTGGCTTCTGCAAGTCGGTGTTCAAGGAGTTGCCGATGGAGTTCGCCGTGGAAGCACAGAATCTGCTCGCGGTGAGTCTCGAGGGAGCGGTGGGCTGATGCTCGAGATCAGTGATCTGCACGTCAGTGTCGCTGGCACCGCGGTGCTGAAGGGCCTCACCCTGCAGGTGCCGCGCGGCGAGGTACACGCGGTCATGGGTCCGAACGGCTCGGGCAAGAGCACACTCGCCTACGTGCTCGCCGGCCGCCCGGGCTATGAGATCACGCGCGGCACGGTGAGCTATGAGGGCCGCGATCTGCTCGCGCTCACGCCCGAGGAGCGCGCGCGTCTCGGCGTCTTCCTGGGCTTTCAATACCCGGTGGAGATTCCGGGAGTGAACAACGTCTACCTGCTCAAGGCGGCCCTGAATGCCATGCGCAAGGCACGCGGCCAGAGCGAGGTGGATGCGTTTGAGTTCCTGGCGCTGGTGCGTGACAAGATGAAGCTCATGCGCATGGAGGACAGCTTCCTGTCGCGCGGCGTCAATGAGGGCTTCTCCGGAGGAGAGAAAAAGCGCAACGAGATCCTGCAGATGCTGGTGCTCGAGCCGCGCCTGGCAATCCTGGACGAGACCGACTCGGGCCTCGACATCGATGCGCTCAAGATCGTCGCCGACGGCGTGAACAGCATGCGCGCGGCCGATCGTTCCTTCGTGCTCGTCACCCACTATCAGCGGCTCCTCGAGCACGTGATACCCGATCGCGTGCACGTGCTGGTGCGCGGACGCATCGCACGCAGCGGGGATCGGACGCTCGCTCACGAGCTGGAGCGGCGCGGCTACGACTGGCTGCTGGGCGAGGCGGCATGAGCGCGGATCCCCGAGCGGCACTGGCGGCGCGCATCGGCCGCGAGTATGCCGAGAGCTGGGGTACCCAGACGGAGGCGCGCGCGGGAGCCGCGCGCCGCCAGCGGGCGCTCGAAGCGCTGGTGAGCCAGGGCCTGCCGAGCTCGCGCGACGAGAACTGGAAGTACGCCAACTTGCGCCCGCTCGAGCGTGCGCGCTTCGCTGCGCCCCGGCTCGAGCCCTCACGCGACGCCCTGATCGCGACGTTGCCGCCCGCAATTGCCGGGTACGCACGCTACACCTTCATCGACGGAGTGCGGCTCGAGGACGCCGGGGGCGACTCCAAAACCGCCTCACCGGGACTACTGAACAGCCTGGCCTCCGAGAGTGGCAGGCGCGCCCTCGCTGACCTCGACTCGATCGCGGACGCCGGCCCCGATACGCGCTTCGCGCTGTTGAACGAGGCGTTCGCGCCCGATGGTGCGCTCATTCGCGTGCCCGCAAGCGCAGCAGGCGTCGCGCGTATCGAGCTCGTGTTCGTCTCGGTCGCCGCTGCGCAGGCAGGGGCATCCCACCCGCGCGTGCTGGTACGGCTCGAGCCCGGTGCACGGCTGGATCTGATCGAGAGGCACCTGAGCAGCGGTAGCGGCTCCGGCTTCGTCAATAGCGCCGTCCAGGTGGCACTCGAGGCTGGCGCCACGCTCAATCACTACCGCGTCCAACAGCTTGGAGCGCGGGCGGTTTGGTTCGATACGCTGAGTGCGGAGCTGGCTTCCCGGGCCACCTACCGCGCGTACTGCGCGAGCCTCGGCGCGCAGTCCGCGCGCTCGACGCTGCAGGTGCGTCTGGGTGGTGAAGGCGCGCAGCTCGCGTTGCACGCAGTCTCCGTGGGTGATCGTCAGCAGGTGCTCGACGGCTATGCGCGGGTCGAGCACGCCGCGCCGGCGACGCGAACGGAGGAGACTTTTCGCGGCATTGCCGCAGGGCGCGCGCGCGTGGCGTTCAATGGCAAGATCGTCGTGCGTGCGGGAGCCCACAAGACGGACTCCAGTCAATCGCTGCGAGGATTGCTCGCCGGGCCCGAGGCCGAGATCGACGTGCGGCCGCAGCTCGAGATCCATACCGATGACGTGCGCTGCAGCCACGGCGCGACGGCGGGCAAGCTCGACGAGGCGATGCTGTTCTATCTGCTCACGCGCGGGCTCGAGCCCGACGCCGCACAGCGGCTCTTGAAGTGGGCCTTCTTGGAAGACGTGGTGGCGCGCATCGAGATCGTCGAGCTGCGGCGCCAGATCGAAGCAAGCCTCGCGGGCCAGATGCACGAGGCAGATGCCTTGCAGGAGTTGCTCTGATGGCTGTGAATGCGCGGGACTTGCACACTGAAGCGCAAGCACGCGCCGCGAGCTCGAGTGCTCCGCCGCTCGATGCCGAGCGCGTGCGGCGCGATTTTCCGATCCTTGCACGCACCGTGCACGGCAAGCCGTTGTGCTATCTCGACAGCGCCGCATCGGCGCAGCGTCCGCTCGCCGTGATCGCCGCGGTGGATGATTACGAGCGGCACTCGCACGCCAACGTGCACCGCGGGGTGCACCTCCTCAGCCAAGAGGCGACGTCCGCGTACGAGGGTGCACGCGAGCGCGTGCGGCGCTTCCTCAATGCCAGCTCGACGCGCGAGCTTGTGTTCGTGCGCGGCACCACCGAGGCGATCAATCTCGTCGCGCAGTCCTATGCCCGACCGCGCTTCGGCCCGGGCGATGAGATCCTGATCACGGGCCTCGAGCACCACGCGAACATCGTGCCCTGGCAGATGGTGCGCGAGCAGACCGGCTGTGAGCTCGTGGTGGCCCCCATCAACCAGCGCGGCGAGCTGCCGCTCGAGGAACTGCTGCAGCGACTCTCGGCGCGTACGCGCCTGGTGGCGCTTGCTCACGTGTCGAATGCGCTCGGCACCGTACTGCCGGTTGCAGAGATCGTGGCGGCCGCACACGAGCGCGGCATTCCGGTGCTCATAGACGGCGCGCAGGCGGTACCGCATCTCACCGTCGACGTGCGCGCGCTCGGCTGTGACTTCTACGCCTTCTCAGCTCACAAGCTCTACGGCCCGACGGGCATCGGCGTGCTGTACGGACGTGAAGAGCTGCTCGGATCGATGCCGCCCTGGCAAGGGGGCGGCGACATGATTCTGACGGTCTCGTTCGAGCGCACGACCTACAACGAGCTACCCTGGAAGTTCGAGGCGGGCACACCCAACATCTCGGGCGCGGTGGGTCTTGCGGCCGCCATCGACTACGTCGAGGGCCTCGGTCTTCCGGCGATCGCGGTCCACGAGCAACGCTTGCTCGCCGCCGCCACGGCGGAGCTGCAGGAGATTCCGGGACTGACGATCATCGGCACGGCAGCTCACAAGGCCGCCGTCATCTCCTTCACGCTCGAGGGCATTCACCCGCACGACCTCGGGACGATCCTCGACAGTGAGGGCATCGCGGTGCGCACCGGGCATCACTGCGCCATGCCGGTGATGACCTTCTTCGGAGTGCCGGCGACCGCACGCGCCTCCTTCGCCTGCTACAACACACTCGACGATGTGCGCCGGCTCGCGACTGCGCTGCGCAAGGCACGCGAGATGTTTCGTTCCTGAGGGTGTACGGATCGTTGCCATGGATTTGCGAGATCTCTATCGGGACGTGATCTTGGATCACAATCGTCACCCGCGGAATTTCGGCCGCCTGGAACGGGCCGATGCGCAGGCGGAGGGCCACAATCCGCTCTGTGGGGATCGCCTCACATTGTCGCTGCGGCTGCAGGGCGATCGCATCGAGGACATTCGCTTCGAAGGCAAGGGCTGCGCCATCTCCACCGCCTCGGCCTCCCTGATGAGCGAGGCGGTCAAGGGCAAGGACCGTTCCACGGTGCGCCGGCTGTTTGAGAGCGTCCATGCCCTGCTCACGCGGCACGATGCCGCCGCTCAGCCAGCCGAGCTCGGCAAGCTCGCGGCACTTTCCGGGGTGCGCGAATTTCCCGCCCGTGTCAAATGCGCGAGCCTGTGCTGGCACACCCTGAACGCAGCGCTAGAGCAAAGCGGGGGAACGATCACCACCGAGGTGCCGGACGAGGTGCCCTCGAGCGCGGCCGAGCGGCTCGCAGGGGAACCCTGATGCGCTCGCACGAGAACGAGCCCGTGGTGATCTTCCGCGACGTGCGCGCCGTGATGGTGCCGGCCGGTGCCGAGGTGACTCTCAAGACGGGCCAGGCAGGCTACATCACGCAGGCGCTCGGTGGCAGCTTCACGCTCTATGTGGACGGCAATCTGTTCCGCATCGCGGGCGAGGATGCCGACGCGATCGGCAAGGAAGTCGTGAAGACGCCCGAGCTGCCGCCCAACGCGACCGAGGACGACGTTCTCGAGGCCGTGTGGGCACAGCTGCGCACCTGCTACGACCCGGAGATTCCGATCAACATCGTCGATCTCGGGCTGGTGTACGAGTGCATGGTGAAAGCCAACGAGCAGGGAGCACGCATCGTCGAGGTGAAGATGACTCTGACCGCCCCCGGCTGCGGCATGGGCGAGATCCTGGTCGATGATGCGAAGGACAAGATCGAGCGTATCCCGACGGTGCAGGAGGCGCGCGTCGAGCTCGTGTTCGATCCGCCCTGGAACCAATCGATGATGTCCGAGGCTGCACGGCTGCAGACGGGAATGTTCTGACGTGCAGCCGCGATGACGGGCGAGTGGATCGATGTGGCGGATGCCGCGGCGGTGAGCGATGAGGAGCCCTGCGCCGTGGAAGTCGACGGCCACGCGGTGCTCATCGCGCGCTGTGCCTCGGGATATTTCGCGGTCGAGGACCGCTGTACGCACGATGGAGAGCCGCTGAGCGGCGGCGAGGTCGAACCTGAGCAGTGTCGGATCGTGTGTCCGCGACATGGGGCACGCTTCTGCCTGAAGACGGGAGAAGCCCTCACACCGCCCGCCTACGAGCCCGTGCGCACCTACCAGGTGCGCGCCGAGAACGGCCGCATTCTGTTGCAGCTGCCCGAATAAGGCCCGCGGCTACAGCGTGAGCAGACTCGCATTGCCTCCGAGGGCTGCGGTGTTCACGGTCACGGTCTGCTCGGTCGCAAAGCGCGGCAGGTAGTGGGGACCGCCCGCCTTCGGGCCGGTTCCGGACAACCCACAGCCACCGAAGGGCTGCACGCCGACCACGGCGCCGATCATGTTGCGATTGACGTAGACGTTGCCCACCCGTGCGCGCGCCGCGATCTGCTCCGCGACACTGTCGATGCGCGTGTGGATCCCGAGGGTAAGACCGTAGCCTTTGGCATTGATCGCATCGATCACCGCGTCCAGATCGCGCGCGCGGTAGCGCACCACGTGCACGATCGGCCCGAACACCTCCCGCTGTAGCGCCTCGACCGTTGCGATCTCCACCGCGAGCGGCGCAAAGAAGCGCCCGCTGCGCGTGTGTAGCGGTGTGCGGTGATACCAGGGCGCACCGGCGGTGATGCGCGCCGCGTGCGCTTCCAGGCTCTCGAGCGCTTCGCGATCGATGACCGGACCGACGTCGGTCGCAAGCAGCGCCGGATCGCCCACGGTGAGCTCGTCCATGGCGCCTGCGAGCAGCGCGAGCACCCGCGGCGCGATCTCCTCCTGCAGCAGCAGCAGCCGCAACGCCGAGCAGCGTTGCCCGGCGCTGTTGAAGCCGGAAGACACTGCATCGAGCACGACCTGCTCGGGCAGTGCCGAGCTGTCGACGACCATCGCGTTGATGCCGCCCGTCTCGGCGATGAGGGTTGCGATGGGACCCGCTCGCGATGCGAGGCTTCGCTCGATCTGCCGCGCGGTATCTCCCGAGCCGGTGAAGACGACGCCCGCGATCCGCGGATCGCGCGTGAGCGCCGCGCCGATCGTCGCACCGTCCCCGGGCAGAAAATGCAGCACCTCGGGAGGCACACCGGCCGCATGCAGGATTTCCACGGCGAGCGCCGCGCAGAGCGGTGACTGCTCGGCAGGCTTCGCCAGCACCGCGTTGCCTGCGGCGAGTGCCGCACTCACCTGTCCGGCGAAGATAGAGAGCGGGAAATTCCACGGACTGATGCAGGCGAACAAGCCCCGTGCGCGCAACCGGAGCACGTTGCGCTCGCCCGTCGGTCCCGGCAGCGCGCTCTCGCCGCCGAACAGCGCCCGGCTCTGCTGGGCGTAATAGCGCAGGAAGTCCACCGCCTCGCGCACCTCGGCGACACTGTCGGGCACTGTCTTGCCCGCCTCGAGCACGCAGCGTGCGATGAGCTCGGCGCGGCGCTCCTCGAAGAGATCGGCCGCACGCTCGAGCAGTGTCGCGCGCTCATCCACCGGGCGTGCCTCCCAGCAGCCCTGTGCCATGCTGGCAACGCTGAGCGCGCGCTCGACGTCGGCCGTCTGCGCGCTCGCCACAGCTCCGATGGCCTGCGACTCGCGTGCCGGATTGCACACGGTCACCGCCGCGCCGCCGGCAGCGCTGCCGACCACGAGCGGCGTTGCGCTCCAGGGCGTTTGAGTCGCGCGCTCGCACGCCTCTTTCAGGCGCTTGAGCTCCGCGCCGTCGGCGAAGTTCACACCGCGCGAGTTGCGCCGTTCGGGTGCAAAGAGTGCCTCCGGCAGCACGATGCGCGGATGCGCTGCCGGGCGCACCTGATCCGCCTCCTGCACGGGGTCGCGCACCACCTCCGCGACGGGCAGCCGCGCATCGACGATGCGGTTGACGAACGAGGTGTTGGCGCCGTTCTCGAGCAGCCGGCGCACGAGGTACGGCAACAGATCCTCGTGGGGCCCGACCGGCGCGTAGACGCGGCAGGCGTAGACTGCCGCATGCTCGCGCCCGCTGCCCTCCCCGCCGGCGCCGTCACCTTCAACGACCCGCTCGTAAAGCTCCTCGCCCATGCCGTGCAGGCGCTGGAACTCGAACGAGCGCGCATCGCCACCGAGCAGCTCGATCACATAGGCGACGGTGTGTGCGTTGTGAGTGGCGAACTGCGGGAAGATCACGTCCGCGGAATTCGCCAGCAGCCGCGCGCAGGCGAGATAGGACACGTCGGTGTTCTGCTTGCGCGTGAAGACGGGATAGCCGGGCAGCCCGCGCTCCTGCGCCCGCTTGATCTCACTATCCCAGTACGCGCCCTTGACCAGGCGCACGGTCACGCGGCGCGAGAGCGCGCGCGCACGCGCAGCGAGCCATTCGAGCACGGCGAGGGCACGCTTCTGGTATGCCTGCACGGCAAGTCCGAACCCCTCGTAGCCGGCGCTCACCTCGCTGCGCAGGACGGCGTCGGCCAGCATGAGCGAGAGCTCCAGACGATCGGCCTCCTCCGCGTCGACGGTCAGCGCGATGCCGGCCGTGCGCGCCTGCTCGACCAGCGCGATGAGCCGCGGCGCCAGCTCCGCGAGCACCCGCTGCTCCTGGGCAGGCTCGTAGCGCGGATGGAGCGCGGACAGCTTCACCGAGATGCCGGGGCGCGCGTGGTAGTCCTGCTGGCGGCTGCCCGGATCGGCACCGATGGCGGCGATGGCGGTGGCGTAGCGCTCGAAGTAGCGCTCCGCATCCGTGCGCGTGATGGCCGCCTCGCCGAGCATATCGAAGGAGTAGCGGTAGGCGCGCTCGCTCGCACCGCGCGCGCGCTCGAGGGCTTCCTCGATCGTGCGGCCCATCACGAACTGATGGCCGAGGATGCGCATCGCCTGGCGCAGCGCCGAGCGCGCCACGGGCTCGCCGATGCGACTCGCGAGCCGCGCGAACCAGGTGCCCATCGAGCCGATCTCGCGCCGGTCGATGTCCACCAGACGGCCCGTCAACATGAGCCCCCACGTGGAGGCGTTCACCAGCAGCGAGTCGCTGCTGCCGAGATAGTCCTCCCAATCTCCGGCTGCGATCTTGTCTGCAATGAGACGGTCCGCCGTATCGGCGTCCGGAATGCGCAGCAGCGCCTCCGCGAGGCACATGAGCACCACGCCTTCGCGCGAGGCCAGGTGGTACTGGCGCAGCAGCGCATCGAGGCCGCCGCCGCTCGGGCGTGCCGCGCGCACCGCCTCGACCAGGCGCAGCGCGCGCTCCTGCACCGCGGCGCGCTGCGCGGGATCGAGCCGTGCACCGCCGCTCAGCCGACGCACGACCGTCTCCTCCCCCGCCAGGTAGCTGCCGTTGACTGCGCGCCCGATGGGACTATCGAGTGCGGCCGCGGAGCGCGAGATGAAGGGCGGCGCGGACATGGGACGCTAGCGCTCGGCGCGCACCGCGCCTCCACTGCGCAGCCGCGCGGCATCCGCTGCAGGCTTCTGGGGCGCCGAGACGCGCAAGGCGAACGGATTGAAATTGGTGCCGCGGTCGAAGTAATCCTCGTGCTCGGCCCGCTTAAGGAAGCCGACGATCTTGTAGGTGAGCGGCGTGGCGATGATCTCCCAGCCGGTCTTCAACACGTACTGCGTGGCCATGACGGTCAGCAGATCGCGCCGCGGCCAGAGTCCTGCGAACGCGAGGGTATAGAAGAGTCCCGAGTCGACAAGCTCGCCGCACGCGGTCGAGCCGATCGTGCGTGTCCAGAGCCAGCGCCCGCGTGTCCAGAGCTTCATTTTCGCGAGCACGTAGCTGTTGACGAAGGATCCGCACCAGAATGCGATCACCGAGGCGGCGATGATGCGCGGCGTATTGCCGAAGATCGCATCGATCGCCGCTTGCTTGTCCCTCCAGAAGTCCGCCGGGGGCAGGTGCACGATCACCGCCGCCATCAGCGATGCGAACAGCAGCGCGGCGAAGCCGCTCCAGACCGCGCGGCGGTCGCGAGCGTAGCCGTACACCTCGGTGAGGATATCGCCGAAGAAATACGAGATGGGAAAGAACAGCACGCCGGCCAGGAACGTGACCGCGCCGATCCCGGGCACGTGCACGGTAGATACCTTGGCGGGACCGATGAGGTTGGCGCACAAGAGCACGCAGACGTACGCGCCGAGGATCAAATCGTAGTACTTGTAGTTTCTCTCCACGCTACCCCCGGCCACGCATGCGTCTCAGCACGCGCCGCTCGTGCTTCTCGGGTCGCCCCGCGGGGCGCGGAGCGAGCGCGGCGGCGAGGCGCATGCGCGCCGCGAACTCGGTGCGCCGCGCAGCGCTTGCGGGCGATTCGCTGTAGCACGATGCGACCTCGCGCGCCGCTCCGCGTCGAGCGGGGAATGCCGCCACCTCGCACTCAAAGTCCACCGCTCCGCGCATCAAAGTGATGCGATCACCGACACGCAGCGCGCGTGCCGGCTTCACGCGTGCGCCGTTCACGTGCACCTTGCCGCCACTCACCGCCTCCGCCGCCTGCGCGCGCGACTTGTACAAGCGCACCGCGAACAGCCAGCGGTCGATGCGCATGGCAGGCGCGCCGTGGCTTTCCAGGCCCTGCTCTTGCATGGAGCGAGTATAATTGAGACGACTCATCGAGGATGAACCACGGTGTATTCATCGCTTCGGGACCGGCTGGCGGGTGAGCTGGCGGCGCTGCGCGAGCAGGGGCTCTACAA
>Ga0335077_10001344_pt1 | contig 29095 bp, 28 predicted proteins | sample Lox_Sample_31_FD_207151 | JGI IMG/M metagenome (GOLD analysis project Ga0335077, IMG submission 207151) | Soil microbial communities from Loxahatchee National Wildlife Refuge, Florida, United States - Lox_Sample_3.1 | ecosystem: Environmental > Terrestrial > Soil > Wetlands | place: USA... | reverse complement strand
GCGCCGTCGATCGAGCGCATCCTCAGGCGCGCCCCAGATGCCGCGGTGCTGATCGATGAAGCGTACTTCGAATTCAGCGGCGTTACGGTCCTTCCGCTGCTCAGCCGGTATCCGAATCTGTTCGTTTCGCGAACATTTTCGAAGGTGTATGGCATGGCCGCGATGCGCTGCGGCTGCCTGTTTTCGCAAGCCACGAATGTCGAATTTCTGCGCAAGGCGCAATCGCCGTACAGCGTGAACGCGGTGGCGGCGCTTGCCGCGCGCGCGGCTATCCGCGACCGCGCCTACGTGCGCGACTACGTGTGCGAAGCACTCGCGGCGCGCGAGATCCTTTACGCCGGACTGCGGGACTTGGGGATTCATGCTTTTCCCAGCCAGGCGAACTTCGTTTTGTTCGAAGCCGGCGATCGCGCCATCGCGATTCGCGACGAGCTGCGCCGCCGTGGAGTCCTGGTTCGCGACCGCAGCTATGAGATCCCCGGTGCCGTGCGGGTCACGATTGGAACGCGCGCACAGACCGAAAAACTTTTGCAGGAGCTCCGCGCAATATGGTGAAACACGGCGTCATCGCCTTCGATATGGACGGCGTGCTGGTCGAAGTCGGCGATTCGTATCGCGAAACCATCGTCCAGACCGTGCGCCACTTCAGCGGCGCCACCATCACTCGCGATCAGATCCAGGTTTACAAGAACGCCGGGGGCTGGAACAACGACTGGGCGCTGTCGCAGAAAATTCTGCGCGACTTGGGCGTCGGGATCGAATATGACGTCGTGGTGGAGCAGTTCAATAAGCTGTTTTTGGGCGATAACGGCACTCCCGGGCTGGTCACTCGCGAGCGCTGGATCGCGCAGCCGGATTTGCTCGAACGGCTCTCGCGCCGATTCCATCTGGCGATCTTCACCGGCCGGCTGCGCGATGAAGCAGACATCACGCTCAAGCGTTTCGCCGATCCATGCCCGTTCGATCCGATCGTGTGCTCGGATCACGTGATCAATCCCAAGCCGCATCCCGAGGGCCTTCACGCGATCCGGAAGGCGCATCCGGAAAAGCCGATGTGGTATCTCGGCGACACGGTTGACGACGCGCGCAGCGCGAGAGCGGCTCGAATTCCGTTTATCGGTGTCGCCGCGCGCGATCATTCCCGCCGCGCTGAGCTCATTCGCCTGTTCGAGCAGGAGCAAGCCATCGCCGTCATTGATGATGTCAATCAACTGGAGGGCGTGCTCGCGTGAGATCAGCTTCCATCACGCGCGATACGAAGGAAACGCGGATTCGCGGCAAGCTGTGCATTGAAGGCCGCGGCAGGCACCGGATTTCGACCGGCATCCGCTTCCTGGATCACATGCTGGAGCTTTTTTCGAAGCACGGCGCCTTCGATTTAGAGCTGCGCGCACGGGGCGACCTGGATGTCGATCAGCACCACACCGTCGAAGACACCGGCATCGTCCTCGGCCAGCTTTTTGATCAGGCTTTGCGCGATCGAAAAGGAATTCTGCGCGCCGGATATTTCGTGATGCCGATGGATGAGACCCTGGCCGTCGCCGCGGTCGATCTAAGCGGCCGCCCCGCGCTGGTTTACAAGGACCGCGTCAAGGTGCGAACGGTGGGCGATCTTCAAACCGAGCTTGTCGAGGATTTTTTTCAGGGCTTCGCCACGCATTGCAAGGCAAACGTCCACCTGAAGGTTCTGTATGGACGATCGAGCCATCACAAAATTGAAGCGCTTTTCAAATGCTTCGCGCGGGCCATGCGCTTCGCGTGCGCGAAAGACGCGAGCCTGAAGGGACAGCTTCCGTCCACCAAGGGGTTGTTGTGATCGCGATCATCGATTATGGCGCGGGCAATCTGCGCAGCGTGTGCAATGCGCTCGACGAGGTTGGTGCCGCGTACCGGGTGCTCGCCGGGCCGGCGCTCGTGAGCGAGGCGAACAAAATCATTCTGCCGGGCGTGGGTCATTTCGGCCAGATGATGCGCGCGCTCGACCGGCGCGGGTTCCGGTCGCCGCTTATGGATCGCATTCGCGCGGGCGTTCCGTTTCTCGGGATCTGTCTCGGCCTTCAGGCGCTGTTCGAATCGAGCGAAGAAGCGCCGGACGAGCGCGGCCTCGGGGTCTTCCCCGGTCGCGTTCGCCGCTTTCGCGAGCGGCGCGTGCCGCAGATGGGCTGGAACAGTCTCGAAGCCGTGCGAGCGTCGCGCCTGCTCGAGGGCCTCCCGCCGCGGCCTTACGTTTACTTCGCGAACAGTTTTTATGCAGGCGAATGCGAGGCGACCTCGGCTGTCGCGAATTACGGTGTGCGCTACACCGCGATTCTCGAACGCGAAAACATCGCCGCGGTTCAGTTTCATCCGGAAAAATCGGGTCCGTGCGGACTGCGTCTCATAAAGAATTTCGTTCATGCTGGTTAAGCGAATCATCCCTTGCCTAGACGTGACCGCCGGACGCGTGGTGAAAGGCGTCCAGTTCGTCAATCTGCGCGACGCGGGCGATCCGGTGGAACTTGCCGAGAATTACAACCGGCAGGGCGCCGACGAGCTTGTTTTTCTGGACATCACGGCTTCCTCTGACGCGCGCGCGATCATGGCCGACGTGGTCCGGCGCACTGCGCGCCGCGTGTTCATTCCGCTGACGGTCGGCGGAGGAATCCGGTCAGTTGCCGACGCGCGGGCGATTCTGCTTTCCGGCGCCGATAAAGTCAGCATCAACACCGCGGCGATTCGACGGCCGGAACTCATTCATGAGTTGAGCGAAGAATTCGGTGCGCAAGCGGTAGTGCTGGCGATCGACGCCAGGCGCGCGCAATCCGGATGGACCGTTTTCACTCGCGGCGGCCGCGATGACGAGCACTTGGATGCAGTCGCCTGGGCGCGCCGCGGCGCGGACTTGGGCGCCGGAGAAATTCTGCTGACCTCCATGGATACCGACGGCGCCCAAACCGGTTTCGATTGCGAGCTGACGCGCGCGATTTCAGAAGCCGTCAGCATTCCGGTGATCGCGTCTGGCGGCGGAGGAACTCCCGAGCACTTCGCGCGCGTGCTGAGCGAAGGCAAAGCCGACGCCGCGCTGGCTGCGTCCATCTTTCATTACGGAACCTTCACCGTCGCCGATCTCAAGCGCGAGTTGATCGCACGCAACATCGCAGTGAGGCCGCCCGAATGATCATTCCCTGCATCGACCTGATGGAAGGCAAGGTGGTCCAGCTTGTCCGAGGCCGCGAAAAGGCGCTTGAGGCTGAATCTGTCGATGAGATGCTGGACAAATTCCGCGCCTTTCCCGAAGTTCAGGCGATCGATCTGGATGCTGCGATGAATCGCGGATCGAACCACGAATTGATTGCTTACATCGCGGCGCACGCCGCGGCCAGAATCGGTGGAGGGATTCGCACGCCGGAACGCGCGCGGGAGATGATTGCGCGCGGCGCGCATCGCGTGATCGTCGGCACTTCCGCGTTCAACGCGAGCGGAGTGAACCACGATCTGCTCCGGCAAATGCCGCGCGACAGGTTGATTATCGCGCTCGACAGCCGAAACGGCCGCATCACCGTGCAGGGATGGCGGCAATCGATCGAGGCGAGGGCCGAAGACGTAGTACGCGAACTGGAACCGTACTGTTCGGGCTTTCTGTGCACCTACGTGGACAAGGAAGGGACCATGCAGGGGACCGATCTTGAATGGTTCGGGCGATTACGCGCAACCACCGCGCATGAAATCACCGCGGCCGGCGGCATTTCGACCATCGAAGAGATCATGGCGCTCAATAAGTTACGTATCCATGCGGCGCTCGGAATGGCTATCTATACGGGGCGCCTGGATTTATGGGAGCTCGCGCGGATGAACCTTACGGGGGCTTGACAACGCGCGCACCTTCCTTAGAATAGGGATAATCTGCATCTATTATGCCGGGCTGTGAGCACAATCGCACGGAATTTCTGATGCGGCGAGACGGGGTCGACTACGTGCGATGCCAGGATTGCGATCAGGTCTTCGAAGCCGAAGATCTCGAGCAGGTCCCGGTGTTCGACGACGAAGAAGAACCGCGCCGCAAACGCGCTTCCTGAACGAAACTACGCTTCTTCGACGCTCAGGTTCGGTACCGGCGTCCATTGGCGCTCCACGCGCCGGCTCCATTTCTGCGCGAACCACAGCTCCAGTGCGTAATTGACGGCGGTGATGGCGGGAATCAGCGCGAACAGCGGAGCCAGCAGCAGCGCGGCGCGATGTTCCCGCACCAACTCTGTCCCGATCTCGAAGATGGCGCGAGTGAGCTTCCAGTAATCGCCCGATTCTCCCGCGACCACGCTGCGGGCGTGTCGCAGCCCGGCCAGGAATTCCTTGGCGTCGCGAGCGCCGCGCACCTCCGTGTAAGTTCGACCCAGGCAGGTGAGCGTGTGGGCGTCGCTGCCCCCGACAGCGATTTTCCCGGCGCGGCCGGCGAAATCCGCCGCTCCGCGATTCGCACGGGGGAGCATCTGCCCGTTTCGCGTTTCCACTGCGGGAAAGCGATTGACGAACTCCTCGAAATCGGCGTTGCGGCGCGAGCCCGTCAGACCGGAGAAGACATGATTTACGCTGAACAGCAGCTTCTGCTCGTCCAGATAGGCCAGCAAGGACGCCATGTCCAGGGCGCGGCGCTGAAGCTCGGCGTGATGGCGCTCCTCGATGCCGTACACGCCCATGTGAAGATACGTTCCGCTGCTGGTGCGGCAGCTCACCTCCTCGCTCAGGAAGAAATCGGGATGCCGGCGAAGGGGCTCGGCAGCATCGATGGAATCGTGATCGGTAACCGTCACCAGGTCCATTCCGCGCTGCTTCAGACGCGCGTAGACTGAGTGCGGATCGTTATAACTTTCGCGGCAGATCCGGTTGAGCAGTGGTACCGTGCACATTCCGGAGTGGATGGTGTGGACGTGCAAGTCGCACTTCATGCCCCTTGTATAACAGCGCTTTGTTACAGTCAGGAGTATTTGTCAAAAAACATTAGTTACAGAAGCTGTTTTTGCGACATGATGGGTCAAAAACGTTTCCGCGCCGGTCTTGGAGAGATAGCGATCGAGAACGCCCCGGTCGAGGCGTCGAAGATCGACCACCACCAGGCCATCGACCACGTCGGAAAAATCAGCATCGACATTGAACGCCAGGACCTGCGCGCCCAGGTTCAGGTATTGGCGCACCAGCACCGGCACTCCTTTGCCGTCGGGTTCCAGCTCCGCGACCAGGTCGGACAGCTCATCGACACTGCCCAGCAGGGAACCCAGCACGTGTGGGTTGCAGGCGCGTAATCGCCGCGGCCGAAGCTTCCGTTTAGGCTCGACCAGTCGAGCGAGCTCGCGGTTTCCGCAATGCGCCTCCAGAAAAGAGACGATCAGGTCACGCGAGGTGCGGTTGTATTCGCGGCTGATGCTAACCGGACCGAACAGAATCCGGTAGCGCGGATTGCGCGCGATGTAGCGGCCGATTCCCTTCCACAGCAGCAGCAAAGCGATGGGGTTTTTTTGATACTCGACGCGAACGAAAGAACGACCGAGTTCGAGCGCGGGGTGAAATTGCTCGAGCAGTCCGGGACGAAAGCGGAACAGCGTGCTCGTGTAAAGATCGCGGCGGCCGCGGACCGAGTCAGTCCCGGCGAGCCGGTACGCGCCCGCCACTTCCGCGGCTTTCGAGTTCCAGATCCAGAGGTGTTGATAATGCGTATCGAAACGATCGAGATCGAGCGAGCGGCCGGTGCCCTCGCCGGCCTTGCGGAACGCGATCTCCCGAAGTCGGCCGATTTCCCGCAGCACGTTGGGAATCCGGATCGGGGGCGCGCAATAAACGCGGTAATCGCCGGTTTCGAGCAGCAGATTTTCAGGCTCTAGCGCGGCGATTTCGTCGCGCATCGCCGCCGGTTCTGGCGGACCGGCCACAGGAGCCTGGCGCGTCCCGAATCTCCAGGATTTGGGAAGATCGCGCGCTTGCAGAATGTGCGTGCGATGGCGCAGGTACTCAGTCGCCCATCCTTCGCTTGAAAGATGCGCGATCCGACCCGAAGCGATTTCCCGGCCAATGAAGACGCGAAACGTGCGGCCGCGCTTGTTGAGCAACTCGCGCGGCAGAAGCGCCGTCCGAAGCCGCGGATGAATCAATCCGGCAACATGAAAGCCGGGTCCGTTGGCGCCCTGAAAAAAAGCCGGCAGGGCTGACGCTCCGGAGAGCTGTATCAGGCGGGGAATGTTTTCATGCCAGGCCGGATCGGCGATTTCCCATCGTCCGATCTCGAATGACGAGACCTCGCCTGCGGGGAAGGTGATCAACGCGCCGCCGCTCCGCAGCCAGTCGAGCGCGGCGCGAAGGGGACGCCAGTTGGAACGCGCGGCCCCGCCGAAAGGGTCGACCGCGATTACGTAATCGCGCAGGGTGGAGACGCCGGCGAGCAGGGAATTGCCCAGAATCTTGAAATCCGTCCGCACACGCGCGAGCAGAGCGGCTAAGATTGCACCTTCGATCAGTCCAAACGGGTGATTGGCGACCACCAGCACTGGCCCGCTTTTGGGAATGCGCGTGATGTCCTGATCGGCGCAATCGTAGCAGACATCCATCGCGGCGAGGAAGCCGGCAAACACGTTCGAATTGATACTTCGCCGCGTCGCCTCGAGCCATGCCGCTTCGAGCTGCTCTGGCAGCAGAAAGTGTTCCATCAGGCGCACCGCGGGACCCGCGGGTCCGCGCTCGAGCAGCGTTCGCGCAGCCTCGAAAACTCCAGAATGTTTGTCTGCCATGATTCCTCCGCAGGCAGGATAGGCAACAAACGTGACGAGTGGATGTCAACAGAGTTAGTAACGTTTGACGGCGCATCATTGCAGTGGCCGCGGATTGCGACTCCGTGCGATGCTCAAGATAAGGGTGAATTCGGCTCCCACATCGGTGCAGCCCCTGAAGATCGTTTCGATCGGAGGGGGCAACGGACTCTCCACGCTGCTGCGTGGGTTAAAGCGTTACGCCAAGGCAAGCGCCGGCGCTCTCGACATTGCTGCCATTGTCACGGTGACCGACGACGGCGGCAGTTCCGGCAGGCTGCGGCGCGATTTCGACGTCCTCCCCCCAGGCGATATCCGCAACTGCATGGTGGCGCTGTCCGAGGACGAGGCGCTTCTCAGTCGGCTGTTTCAATATCGCTTTTCGAACGGGCGCGGTCTCAAAGGGCACAGCTTTGGCAACCTGTTTCTGACCGCCATGACCCACCTGACCGGCGATTTCGGTCAGGCGGTGAAGCTCTCATCCGAGGTTCTGGCCGTGCGCGGCCGGATTTACCCCGGCACGTCTGCGAATGTTGTCTTGGAGGCAACGCTCGCAGACGGCAAGAAAATCACGGGCGAGACGAGGATCAGCCGCAGCCGTTCGCGCATCGAAAGGATCGCGCTACGGCCGTCGCGGCCCAAACCGTTGGCGGGAGCGCTAAAGGCGATCGCCGAGGCGGATCTGATTACGCTCGGTCCCGGTTCGCTGTTCACCAGCGTGATTCCCAATCTGCTGGTGGATGGGGTTGCGGCGGCGATTGCCCGGTCGCCCGCGCTGAAGGCGTATATCGTGAACCTGATGTCGCAGCCTGGGGAGACGACGAATTTCCGCGCCTCGGACCATCTCGCCGCGCTGCTCGGTCACGCGGGCCGGAGCCGGCGCGGGCTGATTGATGTGTGCGTGGTGAATACGCGCGCGATCGGAGGTCCGGCGCTCGACCGATATCAAAGACAAGCGGCGCGTCCGGTGGAGACGGATTTCGATAACCTGGCGCGCATGGGCGCGAAGGTGCTCGGAGCGGACCTGGTGAGAGCGAGCGCGGTGCAGCCGAAGGCCAAGATCCGGCACGATCCCACCGTGCTCGGCGCAGTGGTGCTGGAGTTGGCTCAACAGGGGCGATGCCTGAAACGCGAATGATGAACACACACGTGGTGATATTGGCCGCGGGCCTGGGAACGCGGATGAGATCGAAGCGCGCCAAAGTCCTGCATCGGGCCGGAGGGTTGGCGCTGATCGAACACGTGATCGCCGCCGCGCGGGCGTTGGCGCCCCCGTCGTCGATCGTGGTGGTGACCGGGCACCAAGCCGAGGAAGTCGAGAAGGTCGCCGGCCCTAGCGGCGTGCGGTTCGCGCGGCAGGCCGAGCAGAAAGGGACCGGTCACGCGCTCCAGTGCGCGCGCAGCGCCATCGCGGACGAAACCGGGCTCCTGATGGTGCTGTACGGCGATACTCCGCTGTTATCGGCGGCCACGCTGCTGCGCTTGCGCGACACGCAGTGCGCTTCGGACGCGGCGGCCACGCTGATCACCACGGCGCTTCACAATCCCGCGGGTTACGGCCGCGTTCTGATGGATGAGCGGGGCAACGTTGGCGCCATCGTGGAGGATAAAGCCTGCACGCCCGAGCAGCGCAGCGTGCGCGAGATCAATTCCGGAATCTACTGTTTCCGCGCGGAGCTGCTGTGGAAGTATCTCGGCGAAATGCAACCGGCGAATCCCGCCGGGGAATACTATCTCACCGACATGGCGGAAATCCTGGCACGCCACGGGCACCCGCTCCATGCCATGCATCTCGACGATTCGAGCGAACTGCTGGGGATCAACACGCGCATCGAACTCGCAGACGCGGATCGCCTGCTGCGGCGGCGCAAGGCGGACGAGCTGATGCTTTCGGGCGTGACCATCGAACGGCCGGAAACTGTTTCGATCGATGTGCAGGCTCGAGTGGGGATGGATACGGTGATCGAGCCGGCGGCGCGCATCCTGGGCGCGAGCGAGATCGGCGACGATTGCCGCATCGGCGCGGGAGCGATTGTGGAGAATTCCAGCCTCGCCGATGGCGCGATCGTGAGGCCTTATAGCGTGATCGCCGATTCGCGCCTGGAGAGCGGTGCGCAGGTGGGCCCATTTGCCAGGCTGCGCATGAACGCGGAGATCGGGCCTAATGCGCGCGTGGGGAATTTCGTCGAAGTGAAGAAGAGCCGGCTGGGAACAGGATCCAAAAGCCAGCACCTCGCGTACCTGGGCGACACGCAGATCGGCGACCGCGTGAACATCGGCGCGGGAACCATCACCTGCAATTACGACGGCGAGAAAAAACACCAGACCAAAATCGGCGACGGAGCCTTCGTCGGCAGCAATGCGACGTTGGTTGCGCCCCTGGAGATCGGGAATCAGAGCTACATCGGGGCGGGCAGCGTCATCACCGATGCGGTACCTGACGGCGCGCTCGCTCTGGGCCGCGGACGGCAGGTGGTGAAGACGGACTGGGTCGCGAAAAGAAAGAAGCGCGATTGATTATTTCGTTTTCGGCGTGGTGGTGCGCACGATGATGCGCGTCGCTGTGTATCCGCCGTCGTCTGTGGTGTAGCGGACAGTCACCCGGACTTTGGCTTTCAGCTTCCCCTCAATTTTCGTGTCCGGAGTGATGCGGAACGTGCGCGTCTCTTTGGTCTTGGCGACCACCACTTTTTCCAAAGTGAACTCGACCACAGTGCCGGCGTAATTATCCGGTTTTTTCTGGGGAGTCTGCGCGGGCGGCTTTTCCTGCGCGCGAATGGCGAGCACGGCGAAAATCGCAGCGACCGTCAGAACACTCCAGAACCGAACGCTCCAGAACCGGCTCATCCTCAATAGGATATAGGATAATCGAACCGGCGGCGAAGCGATAGCCCGGCTCTTATTTCGATCCCTGGCCTCCCGGCGCGCGGACGGCGACGGGAGCGCGTCAGTGCAGCCCGACCGTGTGCTGCACCGATTTCATCAGCTTGTCCGGGTCGTATCCGACGCCCTGTTTGAACACGATGCGCACATTGCGCACGTCAGAAATCCTGGCAGCGGGGTTGCCCTGGATCACCACCAGGTCGGCCTGCTTGCCGCGGGCGATGGAGCCGATGCGATCCTCCGCGTTCAGCCATTTCGCGCCGTTGAGCGTGGCGATCTTCACGGCTTCGACGGGAGTGAAATCGGCTTCGACCAGCAACTCCAGATTACGCAGATCTCCGAAGCCGGCCATCGCGCCGCCGTTGCCGGTGGGATCGACGCCGGACATGAGCAGTCCGCCGGCCTTGGCGAACTCGTACTCGAACTGCTCTTCTTTCTTGAGCGCCTCGAGCGCGGCGGTGCTCGACGAATCCGTAGCGCGCGTGCGTGCCTCCAGATACGTAATGGCGCCTTGCGGCGTGAGCACGTCGACCATGCGCGAATCGAACGGCGGACGATGCGGCGCACCGGCGTCGAACACGGCAAGAGTCGAGGTGACCGCGACGTTATGGCGCACCAGATCGCGAATCATCTCCTGAACCGGGGCCGACTTGATATCGAGCTTCACCAGCGTGTCGCGCGTCAGATTCTGCGACGGGCAGACGTCCGGCCGCTTGCCTGGATCGAATTCGGTGTCCACCTCGATGCCGTGCTCCAGATTGTCGATGCCGATGGCGGCCGCTTCGCGAAACCCGACGGCGCACAGATGTCCTGTGACTTTGAGATGCAGCTTGTGTGCTTCCTCGACCGCGGCGGAAAGCTCGGCGCGGGTGATGTGCATGTACGCTTTAAACGATGTGGCGCCTTCGGCGGCCCAATAATCGACGTTGCGGCGTGCGTCCTCGGGGCCGGTGAGGTAATGCATCTGCTCGAACGGCGATCCGGCGCCTTCCAGGTACGGGCCGGTGATGTAAAATTCGGGACCAGGCGCGCGGCCGGAATCGATCAGCGACTTGACGTTGAAATCGGTGAACGGCTCCATGCTGCCGGCGGTGCGCGCGGTGGTGACGCCGCTCGCCAGATACAGTCGCGGGAAGCTGAACGCCTGCTCATTGTAGATCGGGATGCCTTCGCCGGAAGGGTAAAACAGGTGTTCGTGCATCCCCACCAGGCCGGGGATCACGGTGTTGCCCGCGAGGTCCATGCGATGCGCTCCGGCGGGGATCGCGGTCGAGGCCGCGCTGCCGACCGCAGCGATCTTTCCGTGTTCAATGACGATGGTCTGATCTTCCACCGCAGGTGCGCCCGTGCCGTCGATCACGCGGACGTGTTCGAGCGCGATTACCGGATCGTTCACGCTGATGAACTGCTGCACGCCGGAGCGATTGGGCTGCGCCATCGCGCACGCGGCCAGGCTCAAGAACAGGATATTTCTCATTTCCGGATCATCTTATCGAAAGTCGTGAGATGCAGTCCGAATCGCGCCTGCATTTCGCGCGTCCCCGAACGCGTCACTGACAGCGCCCGGCTGTCGAGATCCTGAATGACCCACTTCTTCTCCAGCGCCAGGTTCAAAAACGCGGCCCCCAACGCACCGCCCAAATGCGCGCGCCGCTCGCTCCAGTCGAGGCACGGAAAAGCGAAGCGGCGGCGCAGCCTTTTAAGCGTCGCGACGTCGATCCCGAGCCGCTCAACCGCCGCGACGCCCTGCGGCGTAAGATCGTAGGCGCGGTGGGAGCGCGCCAGCCATCCCATCGCGCGCAGCCGATCGTGCAGCGCGACGCCCAGCGTCCCGGCCAGGTGGTCGTAGCAGGATCGCGCGGCGCGCAGCCGATGCGGCGTGTTGGGAATGTATTTGGGCCGCGCGGCGCCCGCAAGAAGACTCAGACGCTCGAGCGCCGCGGCCACCTGCGCGCCCGCGAGCCGGTAATAGCGGTGCTTCCCCTGCGTTTCGAGCCGCACCAGCCGCGCCGATCTCAGGCGCGCCAGGTGAACGCTGGCGGTCGAAGGGCTCACGCCGGCCACCACCGCAAGCTCGGTGCTGGTCCGCGCGCGCCGGTCGAGGAGCGAAAACAGCATGCGCGTGCGGGCTGGCTCGGCGATGGCGAAAGCGATCGCGGATACTGCTGCATCCATAGTTTGATCCTAAACGAAGCGTGGCATCCGGGCAACAGCTATATTCGATCTCGATGAAAATCCATCGCCGCGGCGCGATCGGAAGCATGCTGGCTTTGCTTGCGGGCATGAAAGCGAGTCGGGCCGCAGGGAGAAAACCAATGATCGTCTGCATTATCCGCTACCAGATCGATCCGTTCCAGAGGGACGCCTTCCAGAAATATGCCGAGACCTGGGGCCGCGTCATCCCCCGTTGTGGCGGACACCTGGTCGGCTACTTTCTCCCCTACGAAGGAACCAACGACATCGCCTGGGGCCTGGTCGCCTGCGATAGCCTCGCATCGTATGAGCGCTACAAAGCGCGTATCAGGGCCGACGCCGAAGCGCGCGAAAACTTTAACATGGTACAGTCCAAGCGCGTGATCCTGCGCGAGGAAAGAAATTTCGTCGAAATCGTGGACGGAACCTTCGAAATTCCGTCAAAGCTAATCGAACACCCCTGACGCCTCAGTACCGATGCCAGGAGCCGTCCACGCGCTGCTGAGCCACGCCGGGCCGTGCGTAGTTGCACACGCCGTCCGGGAAAACAGTTTTCAGCCGCATCATTTGACCGGTCGTCAGAGGCTCGCGATAATCTTTCGCGTCGACCGGTTTCAGCGCGCACTTGAGAATGTCGTCGGTGAGCGGCGCGCCTGCGACGATGCGAGCATCCGAGTGAGCGGGATAGAGCTGGTTGCAGCGCCCGTTGCCGTCAAAAGTCAACGGCTCAACAATCTTTTCGCCTTCCGCCGTCCAGCAGGAATCGGCCAGCCCGGCCGGCTTATCGCGTGCCGCTTTCACCGCGGCACTGGCCTTCGCAGTATCGCTGGCGATCCGGTCGAGCCACTCGTTCATTGTCTCGACCAACTGGCCGGGACGCAGCGGCGCTGGACCCGCGGGCGGAAACATCAGCGTGACCATGTTGTCGGCGCTGCCGTTGGCGGCCTTGATCCTGGCGCGCGTCACCATCGACCGGAAGCGGTCATGTAGATTGCCGGCCATATCGAAATAACCGCGCGTATCGAGAATCGGAATCGAGCCGAGGCTCCCTCCGCCGGTATCCACGCGCCCGCTCTGATATGCGATCTTCAGCGCGGCCGGGTCGGCAACGTCGCGCTCCGCGATGAGGTTTCCGTCCTTATCGTGCCCGCCCATCGCTTCGTTCAGAGCGATGAACTGATCGAAACTGATCTGCTTCGCATTGAACGCTGCCAGCCCGTATTGCACTCCGACGTTGTCGAGCGCACGCCGCGCGGTTCCTGTCTGCGGGTCCTTGCCATAAACATTCACCATGTCGTCGAAGTAATCGCAACGCGCGCCAGTTGGATTCGAAACCGGATCGAACGCGAGTGCCTTGGGAATCGCGGCATTGCACGCCGCCGCCACGATCTGATTGTTGGCGAGGCTCGTCGCCGCACCGCGCCCCATCCATCCGTCGCTGCACGTCTTCCACGTGGCGTAGCCCGAGATCGCCGCCTTCTGATCGTCGTTCAGCGGAATTTTCATGGTGGCGAAAGCGCGGTCAAGCACTGAGCAGTCGATCACGCTCTCAAAAATCGCGTTATCGGAAAAACTGATCTGCGGAAGCAAGCCGTCGAGAATTCCCGGATAATTCTGCGCCATCATGTACTGCTGGATCGCGCCGCCGGAGCCCCCGATTCCAATGGTGTGAACGGGAACGCCGAATTCCTCGATGAAATGCTCCTTCACCATCATCGCCGTCTCCGACGAGATCACGTCGTCGCAATTGTTGCCGAAGACGTTGAGCGAGGACACTGCGACGGCGTAGCCTTTCGACAGGAATTCATCGTTGATGGCAGCGCCGGGGAGTCCCTGCCGATATCCCGCCGCGCAGCCGCCGCCGAACGAATACACCAGGCGCCCGTTCCAGCCGTCGCTCGAGGTCCACGGATCGGGCCCGGCCGCGGTGGGACTGGCAAGCATGGCGATCTCGTAAATCGCACGATTGATCGTCCCGCGCTCCCGCCGCACGATGTAATCGATGGTCTTGCCGCCGCTGGTGGTGACCTGCGCGACATCGGAAGGCCGCGGGCCGGAGGGGTCATACAGCTTGAACCCCGGCGGAAGCGCGCCGGGACCCTGGCCGCGTCCTCGTCCGCGCCCCGCCGGCGGCTCGCTGGATTTATAAACGTAGCTGACCACCGTCTTCACCGTGCAGTTCTCATCGAGCGGCGCTCCGAGCCCGGCCTGCTCCGTCTGGCACACGAAGGGCTTCTGATGCGCACCGGAAAAAACAGGACCGCTGATCGGAAAATTGGTCAGCTCGAGTTTCGCCGACCCGTGCGCCGACTTGATCTCGAGAACGTTTTTTCCGTCCTTCAGCCCTTCGATGCGCGCGATCATGGTTGCCGCAGCTTTCGCGGGCTTAAACGATCCGCTGACGTCCTCGCCATTCAGCGTGGCGCTGAATTTGGCGCGGGAGGCATTGGTTTCGACCAGCGCGTCGCCGCCGGTGACCATATCGGCGCGCCCGGAAAGCACGCGCATTTCGACGCGCGGCGCCGCTTGAGCCACGCCGCACGCGGCGGAAAGCGAAAACAGGGTGAGGTAGAAGCGGGTCACGATCCCTCCATTGATTTTCAAGCTCTATTGAGGATATCAATGCGGCAGGTCAGTTTTCGCCGGGCCGCTCGATGTGATCGATCCGGAAAACTTCGCCGAAACCTTGCGCGGATTCAAGCTTCAAACCGAGTTTGCGGACCGCCGCGAACGCCAGGGCGCTCTCATCGGCGGGCGAGTGCGGCGCTGCGTCGTCCGTCCCGACGGAGGCGTCGGCGGCGAGGTCTTCGACGGGCATTTCCACGTGGATATCGAAGTTCCCGGAAATGCCAGTCTTGTAGATCACGTCCCGGTCGACCAGGATCTGAAGCTGCTCGCCGAAATTCGCCATAGTCGTGCCGACGCGTGATTCGTCCTGGCGCGCGGCGTGTCCGGGCGGCCACGGACGGATCGAAACGACTTCGAATTTGGGCACCGGGGCCGATTGCGCGCGAGTCAACTGTGCACATGAAATCGCGAGGGCGGCGATGGTGGAGAGGGCTCGCGTCGTGAAACGGCAGCCGATTTCAAGACTCATCTTTTCTGACTTCTCAGACGATTCTTTCGGCCCCGCCGTGCAGTTCCGGCCGCGCTCATCGGACCACGCCTCACCGAGATCCGTTACTTCGGCATAAACCTCACCGCATTCGAGGCGTTCGATCAGTCGGCACTTCAGTACTAGTACTTAACAAATTCAGGTTTCAGTACCTTCGTGGGCCAGGTTTAGCGATGGGCTAGCCCATTTTCCTACCCCTACGGCGGGCGCAGCGGCCGATGAGGTTCACGCGTGAGGAATTAATGATCAGACCAACGTTCCTTCTCAATGCCGTTATCTTATTGAGCAGTTTGCCATTAGCTGAGGCGCAGGTTGCGCTCAGCATGAACTCCGGTTCGGCAGCCGCAGGCTCTACCGTGACGCTGGACCTTAGTATGGCGGATTCATCCAGCGACTCGCCGACCGCTCTTCAGTGGACTTTAAATTACTCCACCAACGATTTTTCATCCGCCACGGTCTCAGCCGGACCGGCTGCGACTGGCGCGCAAAAGACGCTGAGCTGCAGTCCATCATCCGGCTCCATGATCTGCGTCCTCTATGGAGATAACCAGACGACGATCGGGGGCGGCGTCGCGGCGACGGTCGAGCTGACTGTCTCCAGTTCCACAACCGACACGTCCTCAGTCCTCATGCTCCCGAGCGGTGTTTCCGCGGACCCGAATGGTTCCGCCCTGACGGTCTCCGAAAGCGGAGGAACCGTTGCGATCACACCTTTCGGGTTGAACGGGTTCTCATGTAGTTCGGTGAGCGTCACTCCGCCCTCCACCGATACGTGTACGGTAAACCTGACGTCCGGTGCGCCAAGCGGCGGGGTCACGGTTACCCTGAGTGCATCTCCCAGCGATGTGACCATTCCGTCGAGCCTGACGATCCCTCAGGGATCGTCATCCGGCAGTTTCACGCTGACTCCGGGAGCGGTGAGCAGTGCCACTTCGGTGACTCTCAGCGCGACATACAACTCGGTGACTGAAACCTACCCGACTACCGTCAATCCAGCGCCAGCGGCCCTGAGTGGCGTCACGCTGAGCTCCAGTTCGGTGACAAGCGGAAACTCGGTCACGGGGATGGTCACTCTAACCTCCGCGGCGCCTTCCGGCGGCGTGGTAGTCACCCTTTCCAGTTCGAATTCGACGGCCGCGAGCGTACCGGCGAGTGTCACCGTGACGGCGGGAGCCACATCGGCGACATTCACGGTTACTGCGGGAACCGTCAGCAGCGCGACTTCCGTGACTCTTAGTGCGACATACAATTCGGTGACGGCAACGTCCCCGATTACCGTCAATCCAGTGCCCGCCGCCCTGAGCGGCTTCACGCTGGCCTCTAGTTCGGTGACAAGCGGAAGCTCGGTCACCGGAACGGTCACACTGACCGCTGCGGCGCCTTCGGGTGGTGCGGTAGTCACGCTTTCCAGTTCGAATTCGACGGCCGCGAACGTACCGGCGAGTGTCACCGTCGCAGCGGGAGCCACATCGGCGACATTCACGATCACTGCGGGAACCGTCAGCAGCGCGACCTCGGTGACTCTCAGCGCGACGTACAACTCAGTGACGGCAACGTCCCCGATTACCGTCAATCCCGCACCAATGGTCGCGGCCCTGAGCGGGATCACACTGAGTTCCAGTTCGGTGACGAGTGGAAACTCGGTCACCGGAACGGTCACTCTGACGTCCGCGGCGCCATCCGGTGGTGCGGTAGTCTCGCTTTCCAGTTCGAAATCGTCGGCTGCGAGCGTGCCTGCAAGTGTCACCGTGGCGGCGGGAGCCACATCGGCGACATTCACCGTCACTGCGGGAACCGTCAACAGCGCGAACTCGGTTACGCTGACTGCATCTTATTCGAGCGTCAGCAAGACCGTGTCTTTGACCGTGAACCCGTCTGCAAAGCTGACCGGACTGAGCCTCAGCCCAACCGATGTCGTAGGCGGCGGGTCCGTGGCGGCCAAGGTCACGCTGAGCGCGGCCGCGCCTGCCGGCGGTATCACGGTGTCATTGGTCAGTTCGAATTCGAGCGTGGCAAGCGTCCCGTCAAGCGTGACGGTTCCGACGGGTGAGACCTCGGCGACGTTTGAAGTCACTACCACGTCGGTCAGTGTCCGGACGTCGGTGAGTCTAAAGGCGTCGTACTCCGGGGTAACGAAAGACGCAACGCTGACGGTCAAGAAGTAAGCGGCTTGTATGTCGGGGGGCGCCTGGCGTTGAGCCGGTGCCCCCTACTGCACCGCGATGACCACGCCGGGCGGGCTCGTAGTGCTTCCCACCACCAGATTTACACTCACGGAATCGCCCGGCGTGACGTCCTGGGGTACGACACAGTTGATCTGGATCAGACCAGCCACTTCCCCAGGAGCGACGCCAGAGTACAGGACGTTCGCAGCGAGCCCCCCAATGGTTACTGACAAGGGTAGATTCGGATAAGAAGCGACAGTGGTGGCCTGGCCGTCGGTCGGTTGAGGATTCATCGATCCGACCCCGGTGGCATATACCACGATCATGGATCCGCGGGCAGCCGGATTCGTCGGAGAATTCAGAGTCAAATCGTAGTTGAGTACGGCCCCTGGCCCGGTGCCGCTCGCATTGAGCGTGAAAATCGCCGGCGCAGCGTCTGCGACTGGAAGGAGGTACCCCGCCACCACTTGTCCCGAGTTTTCGACAAGCATGTTGGTCGCGCTCTCTCCGGCAATCTCAAACGGAACGATCGCGTTAATCTGGTTCGGTCCCGCATACAGCAATGGCGCAGTGATGCCGTCAAAATACACAGTCACACCACCCAGTACGGTGCTCGTAATCCCTGAAGCCGGCTGCTGAGCAGGCACCGGACCTATACCGGAGCCGATCAGGGTAATGATTTCTCCGGGAGCCACCGGCCCCGAAGTAAAGCTGGCGGCGCTGAGGACCTCACTCGTTTCAATGGGCGAATTGGGAGTACCTTGAACGTTCACGCCGCCGCTGGTAGAGGTGGTCGAGACCACGTTGCCGAGAACATCCGTAGCGGTGAAGTTGGAGATCGAAAGCGCATGCAGACCCGAACTGGCACTCGGGGCGATGTTGACGAAAAGATCGATTACAGAGCCGCCGGAAATCACATTCTGATTGATTTCCGAGATCACAAAGCGCCTGGTATTCGCATTCACATCTGTGTAGTACGCGGTCTTGTAGGCGCTCCGGCTGGCTACGCCCGGAACCGATATCAGACTGATCGCACCATCATATTGAAGATCGAATTGCAGCGCGGCGACCGAATCCGAGCCAGGCGTCAGCGCCGCCGAAATCACGACGCTATCTCCCGGCCCGGCGGACTGCACGGGTATGGAAAGATCCGCACCCATCGCGAGACTCGCTGAAACTAAAAGTGCTTTGAACACCGGCAATCCAAACCTCAGCCCGGTTTCGATAGTGTAACATGGACAAACCTGCCGATACTACAGAATTGCCTGCATTTGTTTTTTCCACAGGAAGGGCTCTGTAATCTAAACAAAACAAAAGTATTTATTCCTGTTGAAAACTGAAATTACGGCGTGGACATCCGTCGCCGGTTCATGGCATTGTCTTAAAGCGTATTACTGACAGGTTAAGGTAAATGCGCCAGCATCGGACACCAAAAATCAAGATGCTTGGTATGCAAATTGCTTTGAAATTTTTCCCCGAACAGGGGACTTTTACCAAAAACAAGAAGTAAGCGTGGAATCGACTCGCTTTCCCATCGATTCTCTTGAAACTGTTATAAAGATTTACATCTGTCCGTCGGTAAAAGCTACCGTGCCGCGTTGTAGAGATTGTGGATCATATCTTGCTGGTTGGGGACTCTGTCATGCTGCCTACAATCATGACCGGCGAGGCTGTGGATCGTCGTCGGCGTCCGCGTCTTATGCTGGCATATCCCGTGCGCTTATTCCGGGTCGGCTATGGATCCCGGGTCGAAACGAAAACTGAGAATATCAGTTGCGAGGGATTCTATTGCATCACGGAATCTTTCTTCTCGCCTGGCGAGAAACTGGACTGCGAGATGGTGCTCACCAGTGAAAGCGCCCGGCCGTTTGACGACCCCATCATCCTCCGCTGCCACGCGGAAGTGGTGCGTGTCGAGAGGCACCAGGAAAGCGCCACCTTCGGAGTGGGGTGCCGGGTCGGCGAGTATACCGTGGAATGCCAGCGCATACCGGTCATTTTGAACCACGAACAGCACCGGACGGCGCTCGCGGAAAGCCGAATCTAGGGTTTTAGCCAAGAAACCGGAGTTGCTCCGCTCGCGTTGAAATCGGATGTATAATCGGCATCGATGATGCGCACTGCTTTGCCTTTATCAGGGGCAAGTCTGTTGCTCGCTGCTAGCGTTTGCAAAGGCGCGCCCAGTCTGCCGTATGCCGCCGTACACGATCCACAATTTATCCCGGCTGCGGAGGCCACGTTCATGCATCCCGGCGACCGGCTCATCGGCATAACCGTGGGTGCGATCGCCAAAGCTTATCCGGCGGGGATTCTATCCCAGCATGGGTTGGTCGAGGACCGGTTGCCTTCCGGTCCGATCGCCGTAACCTGGTGATCGTACTGCAATACGGCCCTCGTGTTCAGGGCTGAAGTCAAGGGGCGGCCGTTGGTGTTCGACAACGCAGGCGTTGTCGGCGGAAACGAAGTGTTCAAGGATCGCGAAACCGGCAGCCGTTGGCAGCAATCGAGCCTCGAGGCGCTCTCGGGTCCGCTTCAGGGGGAACATCTCAAGCTGTTTCCGTTTCTGCTGACCAACTGGGCGGAGTGGTTGCGACTGCATCCCGACACGCTGGTTCTGAAACCCTTGCCAGGTTATGCCAATCGAATCGCGGCGAAAAACGCGGAGATTCGCGCGGGACTATCCGGGGAGGGCGATGCTCCCGCCGGGGTTCTGCGCCATGATAATCGCCTCAAGCCGAAGGCCATGATCCTTGGACTCGATGTGGCTGGCGCAAGCCGAGCTTATCCGTTGAGCACGCTTCGCGAAACTAAGGTGATCAATGAGGAACTCGGCGGCGCGCCGGTCCTGATCGTGCACCAGCCCGGTTCCGATACGACCACGGCGTTCGCAGCGCGTTCCGGCGGAAAATCGCTGACCTTCACGGCCGCGAATCCCGCGGCAAGCGAGTTAACCGATGCGCAAACGCACTCCCGTTGGGATGCGTACGGCCACTGCACTGCCGGGAAGTTGAAGGGCGCGCAACTGGAGCCCCTGATTCTCGAACCCGAATATTGGTTCGCCTGGTCGGAATTTCACCCGAAGACCACCATCTACGGCGCTCACTGAGCCGGCACGGTCAGCCGGGCGCCCTTGGGTGCGAAGATCATCGCGAGCAAGCGGGCCGGCTGGGTGGCACTCGCATTTTTGGAGACTTCGTGCGTGCTCCCCGGAGGCTCAAAAAACATTTGTCCAACGGTGTATGTCGTTTCGGATTGTCCGCTGATTTTGGTGATCACCGATCCCTCGAGGACGTATGCCAGAACGAAACCAGCGTGCCGATGCGCCTGTCCGACATGACCCGGCTCGTAATCGACGTAGCTCACGGTCACTTCCCAATTGTCCATGTTGACGTTGGGCAGCTCGTGCTTGAACACGGGCCCGCGCTGCTGCTGGGATTGCGCGTGTGCGGCCGCTTGGTATAACAGAGCCAAAGCCCCGGTTACAGCTTCGCGACGAGTAGTCATAGCGAAACTATCTTATCGCGCCCCGGGGAATCTGAGCCTTCAAGGCTGATTCGATCGCATGGGTTAAAGATCACGATTCGCGAAATGATAAAGCGCGATGCTGAGGACGATCACCAAATAAACGGAAGCGTACGCGATCATCGCCGGACTCGGGATGGAGACGTCGGAAAAAATCGCGAATTGCTGGAGCGCTCCGGCCAGCGGCGATTCCATATCGTAGGCTGCCCGTCTCCACACTGCCTCGGTCGGCATCAGAATACTCGCGACAATGCCCACCATCGCCAGGCGCGAACCTTCGGCGAATCCGCTCATCTGCTCCAGCCATCCGCCCATAAACGCCAGCCCCTGCAGGCCCAGCACGATCACGCCGTTGGTCAACGTCGAAAACCAGGTGCCGAACATGAACGAAATCGAGAGCACAATGAGGCACTCCCAATAAACCAGCATGGCGCCATCGATCGGGTGCTGCGGCGTGAGGCCCGCGATTTCATAAACCACCGCGACGGTCCCGCCGAACATGATCGCAACATAAACCGCCAGCATCGCCGCGAAGCCCAACCACTTGCCGATCAGAATCTGCCATCGCGGCATCGGCTTGATCGCGATGGCGTGAATCGTTCCCGAAGAAATCTCGCCGGCGATCGTATCCGCCGAAGTGAGAATGGTCATCACCACGGCCAGCAGATCCACGGTATACAGTCCGATCATCAGCATGCCGCTGAGGATTTGATAGCGCACGAACGGCGGCGTGGTCCGGCTGAAATCGGCGATCTGAAAATGCAGCCCGATGGCAAACAGCGCGAGGAACCCGAGGCCGGCGAGCAGCGCGGTCCACAGCATCTTCTTGCGCGCCGCCTCGCGGAACGTGACCGTCGCCATGATCCAGGTGTTCACATTCCTCCGTCGCGACCCATCACGCTGATGAACAGCTCTTCGAGCGACATGCGCCGCGGTGTGAACTCGTAAATCTCCGCGCCGCCCGCGATCAGGCAGCGGACCACTTCCGGCAACGCTTCCCGCGAACGCGCCGTGAACGCGAGCCGTTCTTCGTCGATTACGGGAGCCGTGGTCCAGGGCGCAAGCTGCTCGACGACATTTGGAGGCAGGCCGCGCGCCCGCACTTCGACGCGAACTTCTTCTTCACTCACCGTGCGAAGATCGCGGCTGGTGACCACCTCACCCTCGCGAATGAAAACGACCTGGTCGCAAGTGATCTCGATTTCACTCAACAGGTGCGAATTCAGAAAAACGGTGGCGCCGCGCTCGCGCTGCGCGCGGATGATGTCGCGCACCAGGCGCCGGCCCATCGGATCCAGGCCGGAGGTCGGCTCGTCCAGGAAAATCAGCTCCGGTTCATGGATCAGCGCCTGCGCCAGCCCGATCCGCTGCATCATTCCTTTCGAAAAATTTTCGAGACGCTTGTCGCGATGCGGCGTCAATCCGACCATCTCGACATATTCGGGAACGCGCTTGCGAAGCTCACCGGATGCGACGCCGGCCAAACGTCCGTGGAGGTGAAGCAGCTCGCTTGCGGTGAGCCATTCGTAGAAACGGAAATTTTCCGGAAGAAAACCGATACGCCGGCGCGTCGCCACATCGCCGGAAGGCCGGCCCAAAACCATAGCTTCGCCGCTCGACGGCTGCGCGAGGCCGAGCAGCATGCGGATGGAGGTGCTCTTCCCGGCGCCGTTGGGGCCAAGAAACCCGAAAATTTCTCCGCGCGGGACGGTCAGTGATAGATTGCGGACGGCGACCTTATCGCCATAAAGTTTCCGCAGCCCGCGCGTTTCAATCGCAGCCTGGCCCGGCTCGGACTTCATTTCAGCGAATCGGCCAGCGCGACCGCGCCGCTTGGATCGCCGAATCCGGTCAGCGAATACGACATTCCGCTCTTCGCCCACAGTAAAGTGTATCCGGGACCGCGCCGGCCCGCCATGGTCAGAAGAGTTCCCTTGACGCCGTTCACTTTCACCTGCTCGTAGGAACGCAGTTGCCGCGGTACCGACAATGTCAACACCGATTTCCAATCGATCGTGCGAAAGAACTGATCCGCCTGCTCGGACGACATGCCCGCCGCCTGCAACCCGACTTCGGCGAGCTTCTGCACATCCAGTCCCGGCGGAAGAGTGATGGCCGGGCTCGGACCTTGGGCGAGCCGGATGCAATCACTGAATTGGCCGACCGACGGCGCCGTTTCGATCACCTGGCCGGCGATCGCGTTGCTTGCCGTGACCCGGCTCGGGCAGGTTCCGTATTGCGCGTGCACTGCATGAGCGATGCGTACGGAAAAGGTTGCGCCATCGATCGAGGCCGGCACGTCGATCTCGGGGTGACCGGCGGCCTTGAGGATCTCTTGGAGGCGCGAACGGTCGACCGTCATTTTCAGTTCGTGGCGTCCGCCGACGATCAGCCTCGGCGTATCCTTTCTCGCATCCGGAAGCTCAACCGGGAATCCTGCCATCGTGGTCGCGGTCGCGCGATCGGCGGCGGGCCGATTGGTTTCATTCAGCGTCACATCCACTTTGTCGGAGATCATCTGCGAGACCATCTGATGCAGAGCAGGGTTGGCATTCGCATCGACGAATGGAGACAGATCCAGGTTCACTGCCTGGACCTTCTGAACGCGCAGCGGGCGAAGCCAGCTCGCGGCGAACTCCGGTCCAGACGATGTGCTCAAAATACCGGCCACAGCCGCGACACCGACCAGCACGATCCAGAACGGGCGTTTACGAAAAAGAGAAGTGGACAAGAGTTCGGTCCTCCTGTATCGAGCATAGATCAAGAGATGGAAGGGCAAGGCTGACGTTGTCCGTCTCTTGATAAAATCGTTTCACTTTGAAGGAGACGATATGCGAACCCTCCTGCTCGCCCTCACGTTTGCCGCGGCCGCCCATGCGCAGCCCGCAAAATCGAAACAGGCCGAAGTGGATCGGATCTTCGGCGGTTTCAACACGCACACGCCGGGGTGCGCGGTTGGGGTCGCCGACCATGGAAACGTCGCTTTGCGCGCGGGGTATGGAATGGCGGACCTGGAGCGCGGTGTGCCGATCACGGCGGATACCGTATTTGAGAGCGGCTCCGTCGCTAAGCAGTTCACGGCGATCGCGATCCTGCTCCTCGCCAAGCAGGGCAAACTTTCACTCGACGATCCGCTACGCAAGTATTTGCCGGAGCTGCCCGATTACGGGACGCCGCTGACCATCCGCCACGTACTTTCGCACATCAGCGGATTGCGCGAGTGGCGTTTGGTGGCGACCTTCGCTGGCACGCCTGAGGGCCGATACGTGCTCGACAATCATGATTTATTGCGTTTCGCATCGCAACAGCGCGCGCTCAATTTCGAGCCGGGGACGGCATACAGTTACACCAACACAGGGTTCAACATCATGACCATCGCGATCGAACGCGCGCTCGCGAACGGGAAGACCTTTGAGGATTTCACGCGGGAGTCGATTTTTGAGCCATTGGGCATGGTCCATACACGCTGGCGCGATGACTTTCGCGCGATCGTTCCAGGGCGGGCGCTGGCCTACAATCCCCGGGCCGGCGGCTGGATTCAGGATACGCCTGTCGAAAACATCATCGGCGCGGGCGGATTATTGAGCACGGTGGGCGACTGGCTCCTGTGGAATGAAAATTTCACCACCGCGAAGGTCGGCGGGCCGGATGTAGTCAGAATGCAGCAGACGCCGGCGAGGCTCACCAACGGAAAGACGATCGCGTATGCGGCGGGGCTCATGATCGGGACGTTCGACGGCTTTCGCGAAGTGTCGCATGGCGGTTCCACGGGCGGTTATCGGACTTGGATCGCACATTATCCCGACAAGGGCGTTTCGGTCGCGGTGATGTGCAACTCGGCCCAGGCGAATCCGACGCAGCTTGGCCGCGAAACGGCGCGGCTGTGGACCGGAGGGGTTCCGGCGCCGAAGCCGGCTGCGTTTGCCATCGACGCGACGGCTCTTCAAAAGCTGACGGGAATGTATCGAAGAGTGCACGACAACACAGCGGTTGAGCTGCGCATGAAGGATGGCAGCCTGGTGTTGAATCGCGCGACATTGGTGCCGAGCGGTTCCATGGATTTCGTTTCGGGCGAACGTAAATTCCATTTCGCGGACGGGCGCTTTGAAGAAGTCACGCCGGATGGCGATATCGCTTACGAACCGGTCGAGGCGGCGCATCCGGTCGAGAGCGATGTTGCACCGCTCGCCGGAGAGTACACGAGCGCCGAGACCGGTAGCACGCTTACCGTCGCCACGAAGGGCACCGCGGTGACGCTCGCGATTCCCACGAACAATCAGGTGCGCTTGCGGCCGACCTTTCGGGATGCGTTCATGATGGAAGGAGAGGGCGGCGCGACGTCAATTGTGTTTCATCGCGACGCGAGCGGCAAAGTGACGGGGTTGAGCGCGGGCGACGATCGCGTCTGGGATCTGCGTTTCACGCGTGTCGAGCGGCCGGCGCGTTCGTCCGAAGCACCTCGCTGAAATGGACGTAGGGCTGTAAGGATCCGCTCTCCAGACCGGGATGGTTGTAACCCGTCCTAGGGTTAAAATCCTCATTGCATTGGCTGTTTTGAGCACTGCTTCCGCACCCACGTCACACTATTCTGGAGTCGTCCGAGCAGAAGGTGCGCTTTTCATGATTCGTCACAGCATCATCCTGGCCGTCGCCGCTGCGGGCGCGTTGTTGGGGCAAGCGCCCACGATTGGTTCGTGCAGCGTTTTCCCTGCGAATAATATCTGGAATATGCCGGTGGATAAGCTGCCCGTTTCTCCCAACTCGGCGGCGTATGTGAACACCATCGGCAGTACGCTGCCGCTCCACCCCGATTTCGGAACGGTTTATGACGGCGCGCCCAACGGGATTCCGTACGTCACGGTTCCCGGAACCCAAACGAAATATCCGGCGACATTCACCTACCAGAGCGAAAGCGATCCGGGCCCGTATGCGATTCCGCTGAATGCGCCGATCGAGGGCGGCAGCAGCGGCACGGGAGACCGCCACGTCATCTCCATCGACACCGACAATTGCATTCTGTACGAGATGTTTTCCGCTTACCCCGAGACGGCCAGCTGGGAGGCAGGATCGGGAGCCATCTTCAATCTCAATTCGAACGCGCTGCGGCCGTCGGGTTGGACATCGGCGGATGCGGCAGGGCTGCCGATTTTTCCGGGGCTGGTCCGCTATGACGAGGTGTTGAGCGGATCCATCCACCATGCACTTCGCTTCACCGTGCCGCAGACCAAAAACACATTCGTGTGGCCGGCGCGGCACGAAGCGTCGAGTCTGACGGGTTCGCAGTATCCGCCGATGGGCGTTCGTTTCCGTTTGCGGGCCAGCTTCGATATCTCGGGATTCTCGCCGACGAATCAAATCATCCTGCAGGCGCTCAAAACCTACGGCATGATGATCGCGGATAACGGAAGCTCCTGGTTTGTCTCGGGGGCGCCGGATTCGCGCTGGAACGATGACGATTTGCACAACCTGACCACCCTGACCGGCGCGGATTTCGAAGTGGTCGACGTTTCGCCGATGATGCTGAACGCCAATTCGGCTCAGGCGGCGACCTGCGATCTGAATGACGACGGCGTGGTGAATAATCTGGACGTGCAGATCGCCGTGAACGCAGCGATCGGTCTTGCCCCGTGCGGCGCGGGCGATCTCGATGGCGATGGCGTCTGCACTGTAGTGGACCTCCAGCGCGTCATCAACGCGGCCCTCGGCGGCGCCTGCCGGCTAGGTCCTTGATTTTCAGGCTCTATCCCAATTTCAAGCTTTTCGTAGGCGAAAAGAAACGCGCGATGTTCGGATCGCGCGTTGGTGCTGAAAGTGGACGGTCTTTAAAGAACAAGAAATGGTCTAGGCTTCGCGTTTGAGGATCCATCGTTGCATGATTCAGTAAACCAGTCGGGATAAAGTTGTGAACCGGTGCGCGGCGCGATCGCGAACGGCCTGAGTCGCGAGCGCCCTCGGGCCGGGCTTCTGATCAAGGTCGGCTACAGCCTGCGCAGCCATCGCTGGCGACTCCGCGACACCCTGCGCGGCAAGCGCGCTGGCGAGGACGCTTTTCGCCACGGCGATGGACCAAAGATCCGGGAATTCTTTACTGCGCCGCTCCATCGCTTCGCGAGCCAACGGCTCCGCCTCCGGAGCGCGGCCGGTTTGAACAAGAAAATCGGCGAGACCGAGCAGATGCGGCGGCGTACGGTCCATCTCGACGGCTTGTCTCAACTGGTTTTCAGTTTCCGGCCCCCGCGGGGAGATCGTGGCCAGGCGGAAGAGCGCTTCCGCGATATCGCGCGGGGCAGTTCCCGACTTGGAGCGGAACAGATTCAGAGCGGTCTGAACATTTTTTCGTGCTTCTGCTTCGCGCCCTAAGGCAGCCTCCACCGGTCCATATTGCACCAGCACACGGCCTTCGCGAATGCTGTCGCGCAAACTAATCAGAGCGAGACTGCGCTCGAACACCTGCCCGGCTTCCTGAATTCTGCCCTCCTGGAAAAGCGTCCATCCCAGATCGCTCCACCAGGCCGACATATAACGGCTCGCGTCTCCGCCCTTGGACCCAATCGTGGTGACCTGCCGCAGAAGCGCTTCGGATTCCTGCAACGACCCTTCGTCTCCAAGTACCACTCCCAGGACCGAAATGGCTTGCAAAGTTTCCGGGTGCTCCGGGCCGAACAGCTTGCGGTACCGCGCCACAGCATCGCGGGCGAGTTGCTCAGCCTCTCGATAGCGGCCCTCCTTCGCGATCACTAGCGCGAGATGGCGAATGAATATGGGGACTTGCGGGTTGTTCTCGCCGACCAGCTTGCGGCGTTTTTCCAACACGTCGCTCAAGATGGATTCCGCCTCAGCGTCTTTTCCGCGATCCGTCAGAATCAGCGCGAGATTCGCCCGCATGGTCAGCGTTTCGTTGGCTTGCGCGGGATATTTACCGTTGATCGCCACGGCCCGGCGGCTGTGCTGCTCCGCTTCTTCCAGATCCCCGTTGACCTGTTCCACGATCGCCAGATTATTCAATGTGTGCGACTGCTCCAGATCCTGGCCCGGCGGAAGCTTTTCCGAGATCGCCAGAGCGCGGCGAAGATCCGCTTCCGCGCCTTGCAAATTCCCGCGCAAACGCTCGGTGTCGCCGAGCTGGCGCAGCGCGCCGACGGTCTGCTCCGAACCGGGACCGTAGAACTGGCTGACCGCCTCGACCTTTTCGCGAAACACCCGCTCGGCGCCATCGAGCGCGTCCAGATGCTTGTAGGCCTCGCCAATGGTTTCAAGCACTTCGGCGCGCACTTCGGGCTCGGCGCGCAACTCCTTGGAGACGCGCCTGGCTCCGTTGTCGAGCAATTGCCGGGCGGTCAGTTCCGTTCCCTGATTCCGATAAGGATCGGAGCCGCGAAACAATCCGTTCAGGAAGGAAGAGATCTTCTGCGCGGTACGGCGCTCCCGCTGGGCGATGTCGCGCTCCCGCCGGACACGCGCATTTTCGAAAGTCACAATAGAGGCAAACGCCACAAGCAAGGCGAGGGAGGCGCCTAGGGAGGCGACGGCGACGCGGTGCCGGCGCACGAATTTGCCGAGGTGGTAACGCCGCGTTCCGCGGTGCGCGATCACCGGATAACCGCCGAGGTATCGCTCCAGATCGTCGGAAAACTGCTGGACCGATCCGTAGCGCGACCCCGGTTCTTTGCGGATCGCTTTCAGCACGATTTGATCGAGGTCATCGCGCAGATCCGCCGCAAAAATTGGATCCGCCGCAGCCGACGGCGGGCGTGGCTCGTCCTCACAAACCGCCCGCCCCAGCGCGACCGGGTCGTCCGATTCGAACGGCCGCTGCCTGGCTAACAACTCGTAGAGCACCGTTCCGAGCGAGTAGATATCGCTTGCGGTGGTAATGGTTTGCCCGCGGATTTGTTCGGGGCTGGCGTAAGCAGGCGTCATCACCCGTTCGGCGGCCCGCGTCTGGGCGACGCTATACGGCAGGTCCGAAGGGCGAAGGAGCTTGGCGATCCCGAAATCGAGCAGCTTGGGTTCCCCCTGCGGGGTCACCAGAATATTTGACGGTTTAATGTCGCGATGCACCACCAGCCTGCGATGCGCTTCCTGAACCGCCGCGCAAACTTTGCGAAAAAGCACGATCCGTTCGCGCAGCGGAACGTTGCGCTCGCGACAATACTGGTCGATGCGCACGCCGTCGACGTATTCCATCACCAGGTAACGGATTCCGTCCGAGGTGATTCCGCCATCGAGCATCCGCGCGACATTGGGATGATCGAGTTCGCCGAGGATCTGGCATTCGGTGCGGAAACGGCGAGTCAGATTTTCGTCGGAGCTCGCCTCCGTGCGCACCATTTTGAGCGCGACCTTTCGCGGTTCGCCTTCCGCCGGCGCGGCCAGATACACGGCTCCCATGCCTCCGCGACCGATCTCGCTCAGGATTCGATACGGACCGATGCACGCCGGCGGCG
>Ga0335077_10001343_pt1 | contig 29097 bp, 29 predicted proteins | sample Lox_Sample_31_FD_207151 | JGI IMG/M metagenome (GOLD analysis project Ga0335077, IMG submission 207151) | Soil microbial communities from Loxahatchee National Wildlife Refuge, Florida, United States - Lox_Sample_3.1 | ecosystem: Environmental > Terrestrial > Soil > Wetlands | place: USA... | reverse complement strand
GGGCGCTGAAGCCCATGTGCCCGCGCAACCGATCCTCGATCGTTGCGCAGACCTCGTCCGCGTGAGCCTGTACGCCCACCGCGAGGACGGCGCCGCCGACCAAGAAGCCACGTCGCGTAATGACGCCAATCAAACTGCTTTACTCGCGATTGCCCCAAATGAGTCGAAAAATGGCTCTTGCCAGCGACGACAGCTCCTGCCTGTGTGTGCGAAAGCGTCCACGATCGTCAGCGTCGCGATTAGCTCAATGTGCCGCATAAGGGTGAAGTTGAGGGGCACCCCAGAGGCGCCCGGCCAAGCGCCGCGGGCATCTCCGGCGCCCGCGGCGCGGAACTTCAGTCGTATCACGGACCCTCCAACGATTGTTAGGGTGCACCGGATCGTCGCTGCGCCAACAAGTTGTAGAGCCAGGCAAATACAGCGCCGCCACCCGCACCGTCCACCAAGGCATAAAGCGTGCCCGTGATCACGGAACCAGGACCAGACTCCGGATGGTATCCGGGGTAGATGGAGGCAGCCAATTCGAGGAAGGCCCGGCCATAGCTGGGCGAAATGAGATTCATCAGAGCAACGATTAACACCGCGCCGCCCCACAGCAGCCCAACCGTCGAGGCCATTGCGATGACGTTAAATTTCATAATCCCTCCGTAGGACCGTAAGACTCAGAGCGGTTCGCTCATTCAATTAGCAGGATTCTCAAGTGGCTGACGGCGGTGTTCAGTGTGCACGAGTTGAGCGGCCACGCGATACGGACCGATGAGCGATGCGGGCGCACAGTCTCTTCCGCACGCACGGCGCGTAACCACCAGCCGTTCACGGTTCCCTCCAACGATTGTTAGGCATCAGCGCTGTCCGCTACCGTTACCTCTAAACCACCAACGAGTTTCGCCGCATGTTGTATATCCAACACCCAGGAGGAACAAACACCAAGCCGGCGAGCGCATATAGGAACGGAAATGGATTTAGCGCCGGGCTAAAGTGAGGCCCCCGGGCCGGCAGGCTCCGTCACTCATCACGCTCCGCTCCAACGGGAGTTAGACGGTTGGCTCATCGAAGCTGCCAAGTGCGGCCTCCCGCGTGGTGAGTCTCTCGCAGCGTCTATCAAGGTCTGCGTATTGCTTTGAGAAGGCGGAGCGAAATGCGTGGTAGGCCTCTGCATTCTGCCAACGGTCGATCGTGACAAAGTGACGTCGATCCGTTGAGTCCCGAAGCAATAGAGTCTGTATGTAGCCGGGGGCCCTGCGGAAGAGCTCTACCCAAGAACCTTGCGGCCCGTAGTACCGCTGGAACTCCTCAACGTGCTCAGGCTCAACCATGAATTCCCAAAGGTGTGTATAAGCAGTCACCAGCGCCACAGCCTCCGCATGGGTGCAAACCAACCGTCTAACGACAGAGTTGAGCGGCCGCCCAACGCGGCCTAATCGGACGGGCGAGCGCATACTCCGCCTGGCGCTTGCTCCGGAGCCGACTACCTCTCACGGTCCGCTCCCGCGAAAGTTAGACGACCGTCCGCGCACGCTGCTCACGCCCTCCCCGCGCCCGTTCACGAACTCGCACGCCTGCGAGAGCAGCGCACGGAGCGCGGTCCGAGTAATCTTCGAGAGCCTCACGAGTATCGCAGGGTATGGTCCGTAGCGATCCGTCAGGTAGTACGTATCAGGGTCGGCATGGCATCTAACGCCGCAGTCCAGAGGGGCGTGCTGAGCTATGTGCCTTTGTACTTTATCCATGACCGTCCGCTGCAACTGCTTGTTAAGCAGTACTTGACGATTGTTCTTTAATGTCACCCGACGGCCGCCATCGCAGGAGCAGGATACCGATCGCGACATACGACAGAAAGAAGACGTTCAATCCCGCGGCCAGAAATGCGCCGCCGATTGGACGGCCGAGCAAGAGGAGCGGCGCGCCAATGTAGCCAACTAGGATCGTCGGAATCAGCAAAGACCACCCCAGCCACCTGGATATCTGACGACCGCGCACGATCGCAATCGCGATTAGCGGAACCCCGATCGCGAAGAGCACCATGAAGCTGGCGAAATCCATGACCCGGAATGCATTCCCCAACACAGCACCCAGCGCCAGCATCGCAGGTCTCGCCGCTTCCGGGCTCCCCACATACGCCGACGGCAGTGTCATCACCAGAGCGAGCCGAATCGATTCAGCCACGACTCCGAGTAGCATCCCCAAAGACGAAACGACCACGCCGCAAAAGGCTGTTGAACCGCCGCGCGCAAGAACCTGATACATCCCGACCCAAGCAACCATCGTAAGACACGGCGCCAGCACGCCAAACGCCAACAGCCATATGAACCAATCGGATTGGGAAAGCTCGGCGAGTTGCTCTCCGGATCCGAAGCTGATCGAGTTAACAACGGCGGGCCCCCCATGCCCATAGCCCATGCCGACGGCCACAAATTCCGCTGCGATCGACAGCAGAACAAAGACGCCGGCAATTTTCGCAGCCAAAGTGTCGTTCACTAGCATAGGTGCCCTCAGAAGATCTACGAGGAATCTCGCCGGATCATCCGTCTAGCGACAGAATCGAGCGGGCGCACGATGGCGCCTGCTAAGCGACGCGGGCGCATACTCTTTAGCTGCGCCCACGGAGCTCTCCATCTCACCCGTCACGGGCCGCTCCAACGAGAGTTAGGGGTGCGTGTGAACGTTAGAGGCATGGATGTGAACAATCAGCCAAGTGTCTCCCTGCCGGTGGAGCACAAGTGTGCGGCGTCCAAATGAACCCATGGAGCGTCGAAACTCAAATGTAACGATTGCGGTGTCATTGAAGCGCTGAATACGCACCCTCTCCGGAATTATGTGCGATCCTCCAAGGCTGATTCCGCCCTTGGAGCTCGCGCCAAAGACCGCACGAAACGCCTTTTCAATGCTCTCGCGACCGTCAAGGCGGTGCAATGAAGTCACTTCGGGGATTTCCGGGTTAAAGACTGACGCGTCGTCTGCCAAGCAGGCTCGAAACGAATCCCAGTCCAGGGCATTGAAGGCTGCGACGAACCGTTCAAATGCCTTTTGGGGAGATTGTGTATCGCTTCCGCCGGTAGCCGACGAGCCGCCGGAAAATACGGCTGCCAAAAGTAACGCGCTCACGCAAATTATGCGCTGAGCCGGACCTTGCGGTAACACACGCACCCCTAATCCCAGAGTTGAGGGGCCGCGAGGTTCACGGACCCATCCAACGATTGTCAGGCCGCCCACCTACCGAATGAGCTGGTTCAGCCGACCTACGTCGAGGCCCGCCTCGCGGTAGTACTTGCGGCAGAGGTCGAGAACGCTGAATCCATCCTCGTAAGCAGCCATGGCGCCGTTCGTGGGCTTATCTAAATAAATTAGGGCAGCTTCGACCATGAATACAATCTGAGCCGGCTCGGGCGAATCGTCTGTGACCACTAGAGTGTGAGCCTCACCTGCAGGTTCGTAGATAAACGTTCCTGGTTTCGCAATCCAATCGTGCTCCAGATATCTCCAGTGGCCGGATATCGTGTAACCGCGGACCGTGCCGACATGATAGTGAACACCAAGCTTCGCGCCAGGCAACCCCTTGAGAAGTACGCTGAATCCTCCGGACGTTAAGTTGAAGTGACAGGGTTGAAACCATACGCCGGCCGCATAGGGTACCCACATGCGTTTGTCGTCAAAGTCGATGTTCGTGATGAAGTGTCCGCGATGCCGCCGATTTGCATCGAGCCCATCATCCACATTGCTAAACGTTGTAATTGGCATGTTGTTGTCCCCTAGTGTGAGGTTCCCGCGTCACATCTGAGCAAACGACTTGCGCCGCCGCAACAAGGGCGGTCTAACGGTGAAGTCGAGGGCCGCCCAGGAGCGCCCGATGAGCGCCCGGGGTGCACACTGTCTTCCAGCGCCCGCGGCGCGTGACCACCAGCCGTTCACGGACCCCTCCAACCATTGTTAGGCGGCGATAGGCTTGACGCGGCGCGGCTGAGTAGCACTACATTGGCCAAGAGCAACGTGCCTGCCGCGGCTTCACACCAAATCGTTACGTTCATCATCCCGGAGTGATCGGCCATCGGCGCACGAGTGTAGTGAAGTAGCCCAGCAAAGCCGAGGGTAGCGTACGCGCCTAGGATCATGAGCCCGACCTTGCGATGCTGGACGGTGTACAACCCGAAGCCCAGTATCCCCAGAGCCATGACACAACACCATGCAGCGTAGACGTCAGCCCGTGACCATGAAGCCGGTAAATTCGGATACTGAGCGAGGTACTCGGCGTTGTGTGCGAAGTGCAGGAGCGTCGCTGCGGCATACAGGGCAAACAGCCAAGGCAAACTCGTACCAGCGCGCTTGATCGTGCCATCGGCGCTCACAGCAATGCCGCCCAACGACAGAATTGAGCGGCCGCCTGACACGGCCCAATCGGCAGCGCGAGTGCACAATCACTCCCGCACTCGCGCCGCAACTGACTACCTCTCACGGTCCGCTCCAACGAGAGTTAGACCTCAACCAAATCCCAGATGTAAATACCCGCTGCGACTAGACTCAGTACGGTCCGCACCGCGTGCAATTCGCCCCATTTCACGAGTAGATCCCGCGTGCTGTCGCCCGACAAGTCGCGGTCTGTGGCTAGTAGCCGCCGGTTGGTTGGCATAATACTCACGAACGTGAAAGGCACAACGGCGCCGATAGCAAGTGCGGGCAATAGCCAGGGTACCCCGCCACCCACAACCGAGACCGCCACTCCCGACAGGAAGCTGATAAGCGCCAAAGGCGCCTGCAACCGCGTCGCGCGCTTGTAACTAGTTGCCCATTGCAGTGCGGCCTGTGGGGTGTCGAGCTTCAACCTAGCCGGCGGCGCCAGCGAACAATGCCGCAGACAACGCGGCGACGAACTTCAGAGCAGAGATGGACGCCATACCAGTTGGGATCTAACGACCAAGTTGAGCGGCCGCCCAGAAGCGGCCGATCGGCGGCGCGAATGCCACAATGTGTCGCATTCGCGCCGCGGGCACCCACCTATCATAGTCCGCCCCAACGAAAGTTGGACGGCCCGGCAGTCACCGCGACAGTATCGCCGTGATCCACACGGCACGGGTAAGGGTGAAATACACCAGAAGAATGGAGCAGACGTAGAATGCGGCGATGAGGGCGCCCCGCCTCAAACGCCTTGCCGTAGCGTCCGACTCGTCTCGAAGGGCCAAGATCCGCACCTGCGGATCTTCCTGCACCCCGCGCGTGAGAAGGTATGTGAGCACGGTGCCAACTATGGCCATCAACGTTAGTTCCATGGGAGTGGCCACGTAGGTTTTGCAGCCCCGGAGTGCCCACGTAGCCAGCATTACCAAGGCAACGCAATCCGCCCAAATCGGCGGATGAAAGCCAACAAACGTAAAGCGTGTGACGGGCACTCGCTCCAAGATGTAGGCGCGGGTGACGCTACCGACGTAGAGCTCGACAATGAGGCGCTTCAGGATCACGACGGGCTCCACCCGGCCGTCTAACGACAGAGTTGAGCGGCCGCGCGGAAGCGCCCGATTGGAGCCGCGCTGGTGCACACTGTCTTCTCGCACCCGCGGCGACACTACCGACGGTCACGGACCCCTCCAACGATTGTTAGACGGCACGCCCCTGACCTCGACAGCAGCCTTGCTCGAGCTGCACGGGCGGGCACTTGACGTTTCCAAAAGAGCAAAACACACAACAATGGGCAGGCAACGGCCGAAGCAGCCGGTGACAGCGCTGACACTCGTAGAAGAACACGCACGCATCATTAGGCATCTCCTCGGTCGAGGTCGAGCTGCACTCCGGGCACGTAATTTCGCAGCGCCGTATCAAGTCTGGGAACATTTCGCGTGACGTCTAACGACAGAGTTGAGCGGCCGCTTCTACCAGTGGCAACAAACGCGAGTCCTCTAGCGCCGCAGTTCGATGGCCGATACCGGAAAGGTAGCCCTGATTGGATGCGAAGGCCATGAACGAAGCGATGTTGGACTGACGCACTAGCATGGCGGCATCCCAGCGCTCGTTGGTTGGGCCGATGAGAAAGTCTCCGCCGCGACCGTAGAACACCACCTCGCCACCTGACGCACGAAGGTAAGGAAGCGTGTGCTCAAAGTACAAGCCGTATGCCTCCTCACCCGAGATAGGGGACTTCGGAGATAACTCAGGTGTCGCGGAATAGTCTGCGACAGGCCGGAAGCGAAGCAAGTTCAGCATGACGACACTGCCAGATAACCCGCGACCGAATAGGGCACGACCTTGCTCCTGCGTCGGGCTCAAGTATGTCTGAGGCGTCACGATTACCTCCGCAGGTCTAACTCCAAAGTTGAGCGGCGCGGCACCGCGCCACCAAGGGCACTTTATTCAGGCGCGTCCGCTCGAACGAATGTTAGGCGAGTACAACGAACTATACCTTCGATCCGTAGATATGCGCCGCCACGTTCCATACATGACCCGCCGAATCCATGATCCTACCCACGCGGTCACCCCAAGCTTGGTTCGTGGCCGGGAGAACGACCACCGCCCCCGCTCTTACCGCTCGTTCGATCACTACGTCAACATCGTCCACATAAATATAGATAACAACAGAAGAGCTTCCATCCAGCTTCGGAGCACGGCTCTCTAAATGCGGATATTCGCCGTGGACCATAAACATGGTATCGCCAACCTGCAAGGTGGCGTGCACGACGTCACCGTCCGGCCCGGATCTGCGCGAAAGTTCTTGGGCGTCAAATGCGAGCCGGCAGAACTCGATCTCTGAAGCCGCGTCCAGACAGATCAACATCGGGACAAGCAGCGTTGAAGTCACAGTGTCTCCTGGCTGCCTAACGACAGAGTTGAGCGGCCGTACGATGGCGCCTGGTAAGCGACGCGGGCGCATACTCTCTTACTGCGCCCGTGGCGTGATCCATCTCACTCACGGTCCGCTCCAACGAGAGTTAGATCGCGGTTAGCCACCCGTGCACCACTGCCGCTCGCACGGGATGCCGTTATGGTCCCCGTCCATCTTCACATCTGGGCAGTGTGCGAGGAAGTACTTCGCCTCCGCGCACGAGGTCATCTGTGAGCAATAGGTACGGCCGTCACAATGAAACCCCGCGGCTTCGGAGTTCGGGACGTCCGATTGCGCATCTGAGCGGGCCGGTACTTCGGTTGAGATGGCGGGCGCCCAGCGGGGCAAGTGTCGGTGATGCGCAGAATAAACGCCCCATACGGCGGCAAAGATAGCAACGGTCAGCAACAATCGACCTTGGTTCGCCACAGAGTGATGCCTCCGCACCGCGATCTAACTCTAAGTAGATGGCCTAAATGGAAAGCCGAAACCCGTCATTTTCGTCAGATATTCTGCTCCCCAGAGACATAACGAGCTGTTTCCATTGCCACCTTTGGGAGATAGGTGGCCTAAATGAATGGAGCGATAGGCAACGCTGCCAAGGGACGTAGCCTCTTCGATGTAACGCGGGAGACGATGCGTACGCGGCACCTGGCCTACCGCACCGAGCAGGCGTATCTGCAGTGGATCCGGCGCTACATCGTCTTCCATAGGCGGCGTCATCCTCGTGAACTGGGTGCCGCCGAACTTGAGCAATTCTTGACCCACCTCGCGGTCGACCGCAAGGTCAGCGCGTCGACTCAGAGCCAGGCCTTGCAAGCGCTGCTGTTCCTGTATCGCTCCGTATTGCGCATTGAGATGCCCGCGCTTGAGAACGTGACCCGTGCTCATCGGCCACGCCGGCTGCCGGTCGTTCTCAGCCGGCCAGAAGTCCGTGCGATCCTTGCGAACCTGCAGGGCACGACGTGGCTGGTCGCCAATCTGCTCTATGGGAGTGGGCTGCGGCTCCTCGAGGCCTTGCGCCTGCGGGTGAAGGATCTCGTACTGAGCCGCCACGAACTGATCGTCCGGGAAGGCAAAGGCGGGAAGGACCGGATCACGGTGGTGCCTGCTACCCTCGACACGGCGCTCCGCGAGCATCTCACCCGTCTTCGGAGCTGGTTCGAGGCCGAGCGAGCGCGAGGAGCGCCCGGAGTCTCGCTCCCGCGAGCGCTGTCAGCAAAGAACCCGAATGCGGCCACATCGTGGGGTTGGCAGTATGTGTTTCCATCGCGGGATCTCTGTCGTGACCCTTACGGCGGCGGCCTCGTACGTCACCACTTGCACGAGCAGACCGTCCAGCGCGCCGTCAAGAGCGCGGTGCACGGTGCCGGGATCACGCAGCCCGCGAGCTGCCACACGTTTCGGCACTGCTTTGCCACTCATCTCATAGAGGACGGCTCCGACATCCGCACGGTGCAGGAACTGCTCGGTCACTCGGACCTTAAGACGACGATGCTCTACACACACGTGATGCAGAAGGGGGCGAAGGGCGTAAGGAGCCCGCTTGATCGGGGCAGCTGAGAAAGCCAACTGACGCGAGCGTCCCGGCCGGCGAGGCTCGCTAGGGGTAGTCTTGTTCACCGCTCGAGCGAATCAATCGCTCAAGCTGCGTCAGCTCGCTCCAATTCAAGTCCGATACCGCGCAATACTGCACGTCACCGAGGCTCCAGAACGCCAAGTGATAGCCGCTGCGAGTCGTATCGCGCAGTGGTAGTCCGGTGTTTCGTTTCCAGCTGAATACGTTGATCACATGCAAGCCGTGCTGATAGACGGTGACCGCCACGCGTTGCCCGGCGAAATAATCGGCGCGCCCGCCGATCAGAGGGAATTTCTGCTCAGAGAAATCCGCAACGATCGGCGATACATCGGCGTGACCCGCGAACCACGGCTTCACGGTGTGTCGATCACTCGACTGGACCGCGATCAGGTGACCGGGGAACAACGAGTTGATATGCGCGGCGAGGAGGCTGTCGAGCAGACCGGTGCCCGCGTGTGGTAGCACGAGTAGCCAGGCAAACGCGGCCGCGATCGCCGCGGTGCCGATGCCGCTGAGGGCACCGAGCCAGAACGGCCACGACCTCCCCATCGAGGGCTTTGCACGCTGTATTGCGGCCGCAGGGCCGTTCTCGCCATCCAGCGCATGCCCTATGCGCGAGCGCAGTGCTGCGCCCGCTGTGATGGAGCCGGCATCGCGTCGAATCAAAGTGCGCGCCTTGCCGAGATCCTCGAGCAGTGCGCGACAGGCCGCGCACCCTTCGACATGCCGCTCGACCTCGAGGGCCGACAGCGCATCGAGTTCGGCATCGAAATAGGCCTGCACTTTCAATGCTTCTGCGCAGCTCATCGATCTGCCGCCCCGTGTTCCGCGATCCAGAGTTCTTTCAGCGCCACGCGTGCGCGCGCAAGACGGGACATCACGGTGCCGATCGGCACTCGGGTAACGGCCGCGATATCCCGATAACTCATGTCCTCGATTTCCCGCAAGATCAGAGCTTCGCGCTGTTCCCGAGGCAATCTAGGCAGTAGACGACCCAGCGCGCGCTGCTGCTCCTCCTGGATCGAACTGCGCTCCGGATCCGGGCCTGCGGCGACCAGCGAATCCTCCGGGATCTCATCGCAGTCGTCCCGGAGAGGCAGAGCCGTCTCGCGCCGTTGCCGCTCGCGAGCGGTGAAATAACAGTTGCGCACAATGGTCAGAAGCCACGGCTTCGCCTCCGTAGCCTTCAGTCCCTGAAACCCGCGGAAGGCACGCAGAATCGCCTCCTGCACCAGGTCTGCAGCATCGTCCGGTGCCCGCGTCAGTGCCAGGGCGAACCGGTAGGCCGCGTCGAGGTGCGGCAGGACCTGCGCCTCGAAGCGCGAGCGCTCATCGCCCATGAACGAAATCCGGGGTGACCGAGATTGATGACTTGCGTCGTGCGGATTTTATTCCATCTCCCATTTGCACAGCGGCGGGAATAAGAACGAGGGCTGGGCAGTCTTTGCTTGACGGGACGCAGCCAGGGCAACGAACCGGGCCACGCGTCTCGATGCAGCGGTTATTTGCGAAAGCTCCCGATCATTTTTCCAAAGGAGTCCTGTCATGCGTTTTCCGTCGAGACGAGCCCTTGCCGTACTTGCGCTCTCTTCCAGCCTGTTGGGCCTAGTCAGCGTCGCGATGCCGGGACGCGCGGCCGCGGACGGCGCCAATGTCGTGCAGGCGCTGCGCGCCGGAGGTTTCGTGATCGTGGTGCGTCATGGCGCCACCTTCCCGGACCAGGCGGACGCTGATCCGCTCAACTTCGAGAACATCGCGGCCCAGCGGAATCTCAACGACAAGGGCAAGGCGTTGGCAAGGGCTTTCGGCGTCGCCATCCGTGAGGCCAGTGTTCCGGTCGGCAAGGTCTATACCAGCAAGTACAACCGAGCCTACGAGACCGCGGTGCTTGCGGGCTTCAAGAATATCGAGAAGACCGCGGACATCACCGAGGGCGGGCTTGTGGTTTCGCCCAATGAGAATAACCGCCGCACCAAGGCCTTTCAGGCACTGCTCGCCACTGCACCGACCCCTGGCACCAACACGATCCTGATCACCCACAAGCCGAACATCCTCGATGCGCTCGGCAAGGATTGGTTCGACGTCAAAGAGGGCGAAGCCTCGATCTTCCGCCCCGAGAACGGTACCTTCAGGCTCATCGCGCGCGTACAGATGGAGGAATGGCCTGCCTTGGCAGCCGCGGCGCCCTGAGGATCAGCACCGAGGCTCAGTTGCTGGCAGGTTGCCTCACTGGCTACTCTGTATGAGGTGCAGCAGAGTGACGTGAGCACGGCAGGCATGCGAGCCGCGGGCGATAACGAGCAGAGTACGTCGGAGCAACCGGAGCATCGCGCGCGCGGCCGGCTGTTCGTCATCTCCGCACCCTCCGGTGCTGGCAAAACCTCGCTCGTGCAGGCGCTGCTCGCGCGCAACCCGGCACTCACGGTGTCCGTCTCGCACACCACGCGCAAGGCGCGCGACACCGAGCGCGAGGGCCGGGAGTATTACTTCGTCTCGCATGAGCAGTTCGCGGAGCTGGTCGCACGCGGAGCCTTCCTCGAGCACGCGCGCGTGTTCGACAACTGCTATGGCACCGGACGCGAGAGCGTGGAGCGGCTGCGCGCCGCAGGCCACGACGTGCTGCTCGAGATCGACTGGCAGGGCGCGCGGCAGGTGCGCGCGGCCGTGCCCGACTGCGGCACGATCTTCATTCTGCCGCCCTCACGCGCGGCGCTGCGCGAGCGGCTGCAGAAGCGCCGTACGGACTCGCAGGAGGTGATTGCGCGGCGTCTGCGGGATGCGGTGGCTGACATGTCGCACTGGAACGAGTTCGACTACCTCGTGGTAAACGACGATTTTGAAAGGGCGCAGGCCGATCTTGCGCGCATCCTTGCCGGCCACGGTGAGGACCTGCGCGCCGGGCGCGAGTCGCTCCAGCCCCTGCTCGCGGCGTTGCTGCGGGACGGGTGATTCGCTTACACTCAGAGGCTCTTCGCCCGCTCCGGCGGGCCTTCTTTCCATAGTTTCCGAAGTTTGGACCATGGCGCGAATTACCGTCGAAGATTGCCTGCAGAACGTGGATAACCTGTTCCAGCTCGTGCTCCTGGCTGCTCAGCGGGCACGGCGTCTCGCGAACGGCGCGGAGCCCACGGTGGCCTGGGAGAACGACAAGCCGACCGTTGTCGCTCTGCGCGAGATCGCAGAAGGCAACATCACCGCCGACATGCTGCGCGAGCCCGAGCCTCCCGCGGAAGCTCCCGTCATGCCGGACGCCGAGGCTCAATCCACCTTCCGCGCTCCACAGTTCGGCCTCGGAGACTGACGCAGCGCCCAAGCTCCCATGGACTACGCGTCTTCGCTGCTGGGACTGCTCCCCGGTGGAAGGCGCACACCCGGTCTCAAGGAGCTGCTGTCCACCGTAGAAGCCTATCTGCCGGCCGAGCAGGTCGAGCGCATCCGCGCGGCCGCGGAATTCGGCGCCTCGGCACACAAAGGGCAGAAGCGGCTTTCGGGTGAGCCCTTCATTGCGCATCCGGTCGCCGCGGCCGCGATCCTCGCCGACCTGCACCTCGACCCCGATACGATCATCGCCGCGATCCTGCACGATGTCATCGAGGACACTCCGACGCCCAAGGACCAGCTCGTCGAGCGCTTCGGCGCAGACGTGGCGGAGATCGTGGACGGCGTCACGAAGCTCGATCAGATCAAGTTCAAGAGCCGCGAGGAGGCCCAGGCCGAGAGCTTTCGCAAGATGCTGCTTGCGATGGTGCGCGACCTGCGCGTGGTGCTCGTCAAGCTCGCGGATCGCACGCACAACATGCGCACCATCGATGCGATGGTGCCGGCGCGCCGCCGTGCAATCGCGCGCGAGACGCTCGATATCTATGCGCCGATCGCGGAGCGTCTCGGACTCTACAATCTCAAGCTGGAGCTCGAGGACCTCGGCTTCCGCGCGCTCTACCCGCAACGCTATCGGGTACTCGAACGTGCGCTGAAGCGCGCGCGCGGTAACCAGAAGGAGTTCCTGCGCAGGATCGAGAAGCAGATCACCGCGGCGCTGATGAAGAACGGCATCAGCGCGCACGTCGAAGCGCGGGAGAAGCATCTCTACAGCATCTACCGCAAGATGCATCGCAAGCGCACCACGCTCAACGACATCGTCGACGTGTACGGGCTGCGCATCATCGTCGACAGCGCTGACACCTGCTACCGCTCTCTCGGCGGCGTGCACAGCGCCTTCAAGCCGATGCCGGGGCGCTTCAAGGACTACATCGCGATACCGCGCGTGAACGGCTATCAGTCGCTGCACACGACGCTCTTTGGCCCGAACGGCGTGCCCATCGAGGTGCAGATCCGCACCGAGGACATGCACCGCGTTGCAGAGTCGGGGATCGCCGCGCATTGGCGCTACAAGACGGGCCACGAAGAGGTCGGCTCAGCGCAGCAGCAGCGCGCGCGCGAGTGGCTCAATCATCTGGTGGAGCTGCAGGAGGGTGGCAGCTCCGAGGAGTTCCTGGAGAGCGTCAAGGTCGACCTGTTCCCTGACAAGGTGTACGTCTTCACGCCGAAGGGGGAAATTCTGCGGCTGCCGAGCGGCTCGACGGTGGTCGATTTCGCGTATGCGGTGCACACCGATATCGGCAATCGCTGCGTCGCCGCCAAGGTCGACCGGCGCCTCACGCCGCTGCGCACCGTGCTGCGCAACGGCCAGACGGTGGAGATCATCACCGCCAAGGGCGCGATGCCCAATCCCTCCTGGGTCAATTTCGTCGTGACCGCCAAGGCGCGCAGCGCGATCCGTCATTATTTGAAGAGTCTGCGGCGCACCGAAGCGATCGCTCTGGGCCAACGCCTTCTCAATCAATCGCTCGGTGAGTTTCAGCTCGCGATCGATGAGATCAGCGCGGAGTCGATGCAGGCGGCGATCGCCGAGCTCGGCATGAAGGACATCGACGAGCTGTTTGAGAAGATCGGTCTCGGGGAGCGCCTCGCGCCGCTCGTCGCGCGGCGTCTATTGCCGGTCGAGCCGCTGGAGACCGGTACCTCGGGAGCGCCCGCGCCGCTCGCTGTGGCGGGCACCGAAGGGCTGCTGGTGAGCTACGCGCGCTGCTGCTTCCCGATCCCGCACGATCCGATCTTCGCGTTTCTCTCGAGCGGGCGCGGCATCGTCATCCATCGCGAGACCTGCGTGAACGTCGAGGACTACCGCAAGCATCCCGAGAAATGGCTGCCGGTCTCCTGGCAAGCGGGCGCCGAGCGCTTCTTCAGCTCCCAGGTGCGCGTCGACGTACCCAATCGCATGGGCGTGCTCGCTGCCGTCGCGGCCGCGATCTCCAGCACCGAGACCAATATCGATCACGTCGCGGTCGAAGAGCGCGATATCGACACCTCTGCACTCGTTTTCGAGCTGCGCGTGCACGATCGCAAGCATCTCGCACGTATCATCCGCACCATCCGGCGCATGCCGGACGTGCTGCGGGTGACGCGTACCATTGCCGCACACTCCGCCCGGAAAGGTCCCAAGACATGACTCGAGAGATCATCCACACCGCGCGCGCGCCGCAGGCGATCGGCACCTACTCGCAGGCCGTGCGCGTCGGCGACACCGTGTACGTATCGGGTCAGATTCCCCTCGATCCCGCCAGTGGCCAGCTGGTCACGGGAGATATCGAGGCCGAGATCCGCCGCGTATTCGAGAATCTGCGCGCGATTGCCGAAGCCGCCGGCGGCTCCCTGGCGAACGTGGTGAAGCTGGGCGTCTTTCTCACCGACCTCACGCACTTTCCGAAGGTCAACGAGATCATGGCGACCTATTTCTCGCAACCGTATCCGGCACGTGCCGCGATCGGGGTCGCGCAGCTGCCGCGCGGCGCGCGCGTCGAGATGGAGTGCATCCTCTCTCTTGGCTGAGGCACTCAAAACGAGCGCGGCCACTCGCCCTGCGCCCGAGCAGCGGCCTATCACCTCGCTGCGGGGCGTAGGTGCGGCACTCGCCGAGCGTCTGCAGCGGCTCGGCGTCACGCAGGTGCAGGATCTGCTCTTCGTGCTGCCGCTGCGCTACGAGGACCGCACGCGCATCGCGCGCATCGGCGCTCTCGTGCCAGGCATGCGTGCAGCGGTCGAAGGCGAGGTGCAGCTCACCGAGGTGGTCTACCGACGGCGGCGGCAGCTCCTCTGCCGCATCGCCGATGGCTCCGGATGGCTCACGCTGCGGTTCTTTCATTTCTCCGGCAGCCAGCAGAGCGGCCTCGCCCGCGGCGTTCGCCTGCGCTGCTTCGGAGAAGTGCGCCGCGGTCCACTCGGCCTGGAGATGGTGCATCCCGAGTACCGCCGGCAGCTTGCAACTCCCGAGCCGCTGGAAGCAACGCTCACTCCGGTCTATCCCGGCACCGAGGGCATCGCACAGGGCCGCCTGCGGCAATTGATCGAAGCCGCACTGAGCGAGCTCGAGACGCACGCGGGTGGCGCGCAGGCGAGCGTGCGTGATTGGCTGCCGCGCGCCACATACTCGGAGCTGCATTTGCCGGGATTGCGGGAAGCTCTGCGCTACGTGCATCGCCCGCCGTGCGATGCGAGGCTCGATGAGCTCGCACTCGGGCGCCATCCCGCACAGCGTCGGCTCGCCTTCGAGGAGCTCCTCGCGCACCACCTGTGTCTGAAGCTCACGAAGCGCACGGTGCAGGCCGAGCGCGCCTGGCCGCTCGATGACAATGCCGGGCTCGCCTCGCGCCTGCTGCGTGCGTTGCCCTTCGCGCTCACCACCGCGCAGGAGCGGGCGCGACGCGAGGTCGATGCGGACCTCTGCACGGAGCGACCGATGGTGCGGCTGCTGCAAGGCGATGTCGGTTGCGGCAAGACGATCGTGGCCGCTGCTGCCGCCGCGCGCGCCGCGGGCAGCGGCTTCCAGGTCGCGCTCATGGCCCCGACCGAGCTGCTCGCCGAGCAGCACTGGCGCAACTTCAGCGGCTGGTTTCATCCTCTGGGTGTTCCAGTGGCACTCCTTTCGGGCTCGCAGCCAGCACGCGCACGCCGCAGCGCCCTGGCGACGATTGCTTCAGGTGAGATACAGATCGTGGTCGGAACGCAGGCATTGTTCCAAGAAGGAATCAATTTCGCTCGCCTGGCCCTGATCGTCGTGGACGAGCAGCACCGCTTCGGTGTGCAGCAGCGATTCAAGTTGCAGGAGAAGGGGATGACGGCCGGACGCTTTCCCCATCAGCTGATCATGACGGCAACGCCAATCCCGCGCACTCTCGCCATGACGGCCTATGCCGATCTCGATATCTCGGTCATCGATGAGCTGCCTCCCGGGCGCACACCGGTGCGCACGGTCATCGTGCGCGAGCAGCGCCGCGAAGAGGTGGTGCGCCGGGTGCTGCACGCTTGCCGCTCGGGTGCCCAGGTCTACTGGGTGTGTCCGCTGATCGGCGAGTCGGACGAGCTGCGCTATCAAGCGGCAGAGGAGACCGCTGCCGCGCTTGCCGAGGCGCTGCCGGACGTGCGTGTCGGGCTGATTCACGGACGCATGCCGCAGGCACAGAAGGATCAGACGATGGCGGCTTTCAAGAGCGGCAAGCTGCAGCTGCTCACGGCGACGACCGTCATCGAGGTTGGCGTGGACGTGCCACAAGCGACGCTCATGGTGATCGAGAATGCCGAGGCGCTCGGACTCGCGCAGCTGCATCAGCTGCGCGGCCGCGTGGGTCGCGGCACGGACGCCGCAACCTGCGTGCTGCTGTACCGCGGACCGCTCAACGAGCTCGCGCGCAAGCGATTGAAGGTGATCCGCACCACGAATGATGGGTTCGAGATCGCACGCCGCGATCTCGAGCTGCGCGGACCCGGTGAGTTGCTCGGTACGCGCCAGACGGGACTGTCGCAGCTGCGCGTAGCCGATCTGATGCGCGATGCGGACCTCTTGCCGCACGTGCAGCGCGCCGCGGAGCTCATGCTGGGGACGCACCCGGACAGCATCGCAGCGCTCGCGGCCCGCTGGATCGGCGCGGGCGAGCGCTACGGAAGAGTGGGGTGAGGGCCGTAATGATCGCTACCTCGACCGATCTGCTGCTCGGAGCGCCTCGCCCGCAGGAAGCGCCGCTGCTGCACCGGCTGGGACGACGCATCCAGGAGTACGCGCGCCTCGCGCGTCTCGATCGACCGATCGGCACCTGGCTGCTGCTGTGGCCCGTGCTCTGGGCACTGTGGGTCGCGGGCGCGGGGCGGCCGAGCGAGAAGGTGCTCGTCATCTTCGCACTCGGCGTCGTGGTGATGCGCGCCGCGGGTTGCATCGTCAACGACCTCTTCGATCGCAACATCGACCCCTTCGTCAAACGCACGCGGGAGCGACCACTCGCGGCGCGGCGCGTCGCGCCGCGCGAGGCGCTCGTGCTCCTCCTCGTGCTGCTGCTCATCGCGCTGGCGCTGGTCACGCGGCTCGATCGTTTCACGGTGAGGCTCGCCGTCATCGGCGCGGCGCTGACACTCACCTACCCGCTCGCCAAGCGCTTCTTCGCGCTTCCGCAGCTGTATCTCGGGATCTCCTTCGGTGGCTGGGGCGTACCAATGAGCTTCGCCGCCCAGACGGGTGCTTTGCCGCGCGTGGCGTGGGTGTTGTTCATCGCCGCAGTCCTGTGGGCGGTGATCTACGACACGATCTACGCGATGGTGGACCGCGAGGACGACATCAAGCTCGGCGTGAAATCCACGGCCATCCTGTTCGCCGACATGGACCGTGTCATGATCGCGATCCTGCAGGTGATGATGCTGTTCGCCCTGGCGCTCGCAGGTCGTAGCATGCATTTCGGGCGCTGGTATTACGCGGGGCTGAGCGTGGCCGCGCTGTGCTTCCTGCACCAGCAATGGCTCATTCACAAGCGCGAGCCCGCTGCCTGTCTACGCGCCTTTCTCAACAACAATTACGTGGGCATGGCGATCTTCATCGGCATCGCCCTGCAGTACCTGTACCCCTGAAGCCTCAGGTGGTCAGCAGGCTCTCGGGCACCCACCAGCCGTGAATCTGACCAACGATGCGCGTCGGCAGCCGCACGGTGGCGATCGGCCCCTCATCGAGGTGCTCCGCATCGAAGATCAGCAGATCGGCGCGACCGCCCTCGTTGTTGCGCGTTGCCACGCCCATGAGATAACCCACGCCCTCGCCCGCGCGCACTGACTTGGGCGCAAAGCAGGCCTCGGCGAGCGTCGTCCCGTCCGGCGCCTTGTAGAGCTGCACGTTGCGCGTCTGGTTGTCGAAGCGCGCGTAGCAGACGCTGGGCCGCGCATCACGAGCCTGAGGATCCGTATACAGACACGGCAGGAAGCCGATACGGTACGGCACGGTGTGATAGCGGTCGTCCTGCCGCGGCAGCGCGCCGATCTGGTGCGGGTAGAGCACCTCCATCTGGTAGTCCTTGACGCTCTTGTTCGCCAGGTCCACCGACAGACGCGTGATGTGGCTCGAGCCACGCACCGGGTTCCACTGCGTGCCGTCGCGAAACGGCATGAACGGAAACGGATTGAAGCCGGACATCTCCACGTCCACGAATAGTTTGCCGCCGTCGTCGAACGCGCCCATGACGTGCGTCGCGCTGCGCTCGGGTCCCTTGAACCAGCGCACGTCCTTACCGTCGCCGCCGCGGCGCAGGGCACCGAAGTAGGTCGGCTTGGTGCTGTCCCACGACCAGTGGATGCCGCCGCGCTTCATCTGCTCCAGGTCGAACGCCAGCGGAATGACGTAGAACACAATGTAATGCTGGGTCACCGCGAAATCGTGCAGCATGCCGACGTAGGGCACCTTGATCCAGGCACTCCAGATGCGCTTGCCCTGCGGGGTGTACTCGAAGACGTTCACATCGTCGCTGCCGAACCCCTTCGCCTCGTAGCCGAAGGCGATCATGTTGCCGCTCTCCGAGTCGAATTTCGCATGCGCCGTGAAAGTCTTGCTCTCGAGCTGTCCGTTGAACGTGTAGTAGTCGTCCACCGTCTCGAGCGTGAGCGGATTCAAGGCCACCGGCGGGCTGTCCTCCTTGAACGCGAGCAGCAGCTTGTTGTGATACATGACGTGCGTGTTCGCCGTGCCGCGGCTCACGCCCTTGACGCTCGGATCGTCCATGAAGTGATTGCGGTACATCGGAAAGAGAATGCGGTGCGCCTGCGCCTGCGCCTTGTAGCGCTGATTGCGCGCGAAGCGGCTCTTGTAGCTCACGCGGCCGCCTTCGATGCGGAACATGCCGACGTGCCCCTCGCCGTCGAAGGGGATGTTGTGCGGATTCATCGGATACTGCGCGTCGGGTCCGACACGATAGAAGGCGCCGCTGAGATCTGCGGGAATGCGTCCTTCGATCTCGAGGTCGGTGATGTCCGCCTCCACGCGAAAGAGCCGCGGCGGCGCACTCGGGAAGCCGCCGCTCGCGCTGACCGGATGCGCGCCACCGCCTGCACCGGGCGCGGACATCGCCTGGGCACTGGAGGAGCCCGGTGGTGCAGGGGCCTGCGCGGCAGCTGTGGAGGCGGTGCCGATGCTCGCGGCGGCACTCACCGCGCCGACGGTGGCGATCGCCCCCACGAAGCGTCGCCTCTCCATCGAGGTGGCGCCTGTGCTCTGGCTATCCGTCACGGAGTCGAACGGCGCGGAGCCCGCGCTGGTTTGCATGGATTTGCAGCTCATGGATACCGCCTCGCCTCACAGGAAACATCGCAGCTCGCACGGCTATCCTAGCGCGTCCGCCGTGCCGCAGCGCGCGCCGGGGCGCCCTGGCCGCCGCGCCAACCGCTCGTCGGCTGCAGCACGACCCTGGTCAAACCGCGGCCGATTGTCAACCGGTGGAACTATCCGTGGTTGACAGGGTGCGGGGCGCATCGAGAACATGGGCCACCTTGGCCACTGGGCGAGCAGACCTGATGACTCAATCGCAGCCGCACGCGCTCCGGCACGACTTCCGCCTCGATGAGGTCGAGGCGCTGTTCGCACTCCCTCTGATCGATCTGCTGCTGCGCGCGCAGGCGATCCATCGCGCGCACCACGAGCCCAACACGGTGCAGATGAGCACGCTGCTGTCGATAAAGACCGGCGCCTGTCCGGAGGACTGCGCGTACTGCCCGCAGAGCGTGCGCTACGAGACAGGGGTCGAGGCCGAGCCGCTGATGGCGCTCGAGCAAGTGCGCGCAGCGGCCGCGAGTGCCAAGGCGGCAGGGGCGACACGCTTCTGCATGGGCGCCGCCTACCGCGCACCGAAGGCGCGCGAGCTCAAGGCCATCTGCGCGATGGTGCGCGAGGTGCGCGCGCTGGGCCTGGAGACGTGCGCAACGCTCGGCATGCTGAGCGCCGCGCAGGCACGCGAGCTCAAGGAGTCGGGGCTCGACTATTACAACCACAATCTCGATACCTCGGCCGAGTTCTACGGCACGATCATCAAGACGCGCACGTATCAGGATCGTCTCGACACGCTCGAGGCGGTGCGCGCGGCGGGTCTCAAAGTCTGCTGCGGCGGCATCATCGGCATGGGCGAGACGGTGCGCGATCGCGCCCGGCTCTTGATGACTCTCGCGAACCTGCCGCAGCATCCGGAGAGCGTGCCGGTCAACGAGTTGGTGCAGGTGCCGGGTACCCCGCTGCACGGCACCGCGAGCCTCGACCCCTTTGATTTCGTACGCACCATCGCGGTGGCACGCATTCTGATGCCGGCCGCACACGTGCGCCTGTCCGCAGGCCGCGCCGGCATGAGCGACGAGCTGCACGCGCTGTGCTTTCTCGCGGGCGCCAACTCGATCTTTCAGGGCGACAAGCTGCTGACCACGGGCAATCCGGAAGTGGAGCACGATCACGCGCTGCTCACGCGCCTCGGCATGCGACCCGAGCGCGCAGATGCGCACGTCCCGCAGCATGAGACCGCCGCCCTCACCTGAGACCGCGCTCGCCGAGCTCGAACGTCAGCAACTTCTGCGCGTACGGCATACCGTCGCCGACTACGCCGAGCCGCACAGCACCACGCACGCAATCGTCGCGGGCCGTCGGCTGCTCAACTTCTGCGGCAACGATTACCTCGGCCTGGCGCGCCATCCCGAGGTGACCGGCGCGCTGCGCGAAGCAGCGAGTCGCTATGGAGTGGGCAGCGGCGCATCGCATCTGATCACGGGTCACGGCCGCGAGCATGCACGCCTCGAGGAGGAGCTTGCAGCCTTCGTAGGCAGCGAACGCGCGCTGCTCTTCTCTACCGGCTACATGGCGAACCTTGCGGCACTCACGACCTTCGCGGGGCGCGCGGATCGCGTGCTGCTCGACCGCCTGAGCCACGCCTCGCTCATCGATGCCGCGCTGCTGAGCGGGGCGCGCCTGCGCCGCTTTGCGCATGCGGATGCCGCGGCGGCCGAGCGAATGCTCGCCGAGCCGAGCGGCTCGATGCGGCCTCAGCGCTCGACCATCATCGCAACTGACGGCCTCTTCAGCATGGACGGTGACCTCGCCCCGCTCGCGCGGCTCGCGCTGGCAGCGCGCGCGCATGCAGCGTGGCTGATCGTCGACGATGCGCACGGCCTGGGTGTCCTCGGCAAGCGCGGTCGCGGCACGCTCGAGCACTGTGGCGTCGATGTGCGCGAGGTACCGATCTTGATCGGCACGCTCGGCAAGGCCTTCGGCACCTTCGGTGCGTTCATTGCCGGACCGGCAGCCGTGATCGAGCTGCTGATCCAGCGCGCGCGCAGCTACATCTACACCACGGCTCTGCCGCAGGCAGTGGCCGCAGCGACCCGTGCCGCGCTCGCGCTTGCGCAGCGTGAGAGCTGGCGGCGTGAGCGCGTGCTCGCGTTGACGGCACAGTTTCGCGCGGCGGCGGTCACGGCCGGCATTCCGCTTGCGGCCTCCTTCACGCCCATTCAACCGCTCATCCTCGGAGGTGCGCGGGAGGTGCTGGCCGTCAGCCGGCGCTTGTTCGACGCGGGCTTCTGGGTCGCGGCGATCCGGCCGCCGACGGTGCCGAGAAACGCGGCACGGCTGCGCCTCACCTTCTCGGCAGCACACACCGAAGAGCAGGTGGGCGCCCTCGTGCACGCGCTCTCCGGCGCGCTGCACGGGATGGCCCAAGCATCGTGAGCATGCGCGCGCCACCCAACTTGCATGCGTGGCAGCTGGACAAAGCGAGCCTGCGAGAGGCGTTCCACCGCGCCAGCGCCGGCTACGATCGCGCCGCCGTGCTGCAAGCCCGGGTGCGCGGCGAGCTGCTCGAGCGGCTCGAGCTGGTGAGGACGAGCCCCCAGGTGATCCTCGATCTGGGCTGTGGAACCGGTCATGCCGCGCGTGAGCTCAAGCGCCGCTATCGGCGCGCAACGGTCATCGCACTCGACATCGCACCGGGCATGCTGCGCGAGGCCGGCCGGCGCAGTGGGCTGTTCGCACGTTTCCGGCGGGTGTGCGGCGATGCCCTGCGCTTGCCTCTGCGCACTGCGAGCGTGGATCTGCTTTTCAGCAATCTCATGCTGCAGTGGTGCGACGAGCTCGACGCGGTGCTCGCGGAGATGCGCCGCGTGCTCAAGCCGGAGGGCTTTTTGAGCTTCAGCAGCTTTGGTCCCGACACCTTGCGCGAGCTGCGCGCGGCCTGGTCGGCCGTGGATAGCGCCCATCACGTGCACCGCTTTCTCGACATGCACGATGTGGGAGACGCGCTAGCGCGCGCAGGTCTCACAGAGCCGGTGCTCGACGTCGAGAGGCTCGAGCTCACCTATCCGGACGTGCGCGCGCTGGTGCGCGATCTCAAATGCATCGGCGCCCACAATGCAGCGCTCACGCGCCGCCGCGGCCTGACCGGCAAGGGCGCCTGGCAGGCCATGACGGCCGCCTACGAGACCTTCCGGCGCGGCGGGACCCTGCCCGCCAGCTACGAGGTCATCTACGGGGCGGCGTGGGGCGCTGCCGGCGCGCCCGCCGCAAGCGGGGAAGTGCGCATTGCCGTAGACGCGATCCGCCGACCGCCACGCAGCCCACCGGACACGCGAGACTGAGCGCATGTCCGCGTGCGGCGGATGTTTCATCACGGGTACCGACACGGACGTCGGCAAGACCTACGCGTCCGTGGCGCTCGTGCGTGCGCTCGTGCGCCACGGGCTGCGCGTCGCAGTGATGAAGCCGATTGCGGCAGGCGCCCTCACTACACCGGCCGGATTGCGCAACTCCGATGCGACCGCGCTCATGGCGGCGGCCAATGTGGCCGCCGACTACGCCGACGTGAATCCCTATTGCCTGCGCGCGCCGGTCTCGCCCCACATTGCCGCTGCCGCAGACGGTGTGCACATCGATATCGCGCACATCCTGCAACGCTTCGAGCAGCAGTCGGCCCGCGCCGAGTGGATCGTCGTCGAGGGCGCCGGTGGCTGGTTCGTACCGCTCAATGACCGCCAGACGGGGGCCGATCTCGCTCGCGCCCTGGGACTCCCCGTGGTGCTCGTCGTCGGGCTGCGCCTCGGCTGCCTGAATCACGCGCTTCTCAGCGCGCGTGCGATCGAGGCCGCGCACGTGCCGTTCGCCGGCTGGATTGCCAATCACATCGACCCGCAGTTCGAGCGCGCAACCGAGAACCTCCAGACACTCGAACGCCTCCTCGGCAGCGGCGCGCTCGCGTACCTTCCGCATGCTGGGGCGCGCGAGCCGGGCGCGGCGGCAAGCGAGGCCGTAGCGGCCGCGAGTACGGCCGTCATGCGCCTCCTGGCCACGAGGCGGAGCCACGAGTCGCCTGCGATTTGACCCATAAGAGCCGCATCATCAGGCGTATCCCCGGCCGTTTGCCGGGCCGGAGAACCGTGGAGTACCATTTTGCGTGTTCACTGCATCTACCTCTGATCCGGCTCTGATCGAGGGCGCCGAGCTCGTGGACCCCGCGCTGCAGCGCATTGAGATCGCTCCGAACTGCTCGCTGAGCGTCCAGGGTGCGCTGCTCCTGTTCGGTACTCTGTGCCTGGTCTCCTTCGGCATCGCGGGGTTTCTCGCCCTGCGGGGCTACTGGCCCATCCTCCCCTTCGCCGGTCTCGAGATGCTGCTGCTCGGGGCGCTCCTCAAATCGAGCCTCAAGCGTCGCTGGCACCGTCAGACCATCACTGTGTCGGACAACGATATTCTGGTGGAGTCGCGCACGCGCGGGCGCTGCGTACAAGTCGTGTTTCCGCGGCACTGGGCACAGGTTAAACTGCGCCGCCCCGCATCGCGCCTCCATCCGAGCCGCCTGGTGATCGAGTCGCACGGCCGGCAATGTGAGGTGGGGGACTTCCTGACCGAGGAAGAGCGTCGCGGGCTCGCTGCAAGGCTCAGTCGCCTGATCGGCCGCATCAACGAGTCGCCCACGCTGGCTTGAGGGCTTGCGGCGCGAAGCGCCGCGGGCTTGTCGGTGGCCGCATGGTGGTCGCTCGGAGAGCCGGGGGCTGCGCACGCGGCGGGGCACGGGCCGAGGAATGACACAGGGCGTAAGCCCACGAGACATACATGATGATCTGCAAAGCTGCCTCCAAGCTCACCGCTCTCGCGGCCCTCGTCTGCGCCTGTGCGCCGCCGGCGCGGGCGGAATCGGGCTGGAGCCTGCTCAACATGACGCCGGGGGTCACCGAGATCTCGCGCAAGATCTACGACCTGCACATGCTCATCTTCTGGGTGTGCGTCGTGATCGGCGTGCTGGTGTTCGGCGTGATGATCTATTCCATCGTCACCTTCCGGCACGCCAAGGGCGCGGTGCCCGACACCACCATGGTGCACAACACCCGTGTGGAGATCATCTGGACCATCGTGCCGGTCGTCATCCTCATTGCCATGGCGGTGCCCGCGGCCCGCACGCTCGTCGAGATCGAAGACCTGCGCAACACGCAGCTCACGATCAAAGTGACCGGATATCAGTGGGGTTGGAACTACGAGTACATGGGCCACGGCGTCACCTTCTTCTCGCGTCTCGATCGCGAGAGCGACGCCGCACGGCAGCTCGCCTCGGGGGTCGACGTGACCACCGTGCCCCACTATCTGCTGAACGTCGACAACCCGCTCGTCGTGCCCGTGGGCGTCAAGGTAAGGCTGCTCATCACGGCGCACGATGTCATCCACTCCTGGTGGATGCCGGCGTTCGGCGTCAAGAAGGACGCCATTCCGGGATTCATCAACGAGGCCTGGTTCCTCGTCGACAACGACAAGACCGGGCTCTACCGCGGCCAGTGCGCCGAGCTCTGCGGCCGCGATCACGGGTTCATGCCCATCGTGGTCGACGCGCGCAGCAACGCGGATTTCACCTCCTGGCTGAAGGCGAAGGCCGCGGAGCAGAAGCAGCAGCAGGCCGCGCCGCCAACCGCACAGACGGCGGCGGCACCCGCTCCCACGGGTTGAGGTTGCCGAGAATACGCGCTCGCCGCACCCACCGGATGTCGATAGCTTTGCGATTCAAAGAGTAGAGACCATGGCAGAACACACGCTCGCTCAGGCCGCCCACGACGCTCATGACCACAAGCCGCATGGCTGGCGGCGTTGGGTCTACGCGACGAACCACAAGGACATCGGCACGATGTACCTGGTGTTCTCCGGAATCATGTTCTTCGTCGGCGGCTCGGCGGCGATGGCTATCCGTGCCGAGCTGTTCAAGCCTGGACTGCAGCTGTTCGATCCTGCGTTCTTCAACTCGCTGACGACGATGCACGCGCTGATCATGATCTTCGGCGCCATCATGCCGGCTTGGACCGGCCTTGCGAACTGGATGATTCCGATGCAGCTCGGCGCGCCAGACATGGCGCTGCCACGGCTCAACAACTTCAGCTTCTGGATCCTGCCCTTCGCGTTCACGCTGCTGCTCGCCACGTTCTTCGTGCCTGGCGGTGCGCCGGCGGGCGGCTGGACCATGTATCCGCCGCTCATGCTGCAGAGCGGGGCCTGCTTTCCGATGACCATCTTTGCGATCCACATGATGGGCGCCTCCTCGATCCTCGGCGCCATCAACGTCATCGTCACCATCATGAATCTGCGCGCACCCGGCTTGACGCTGCTGCGCATGCCGCTCTTCGTCTGGACGTGGCTCATCACGGCCTATCTGCTGATCGCGGTGATGCCGGTGCTCGCAGGCGCCGTGACGATGCTGCTCACGGATCATTTCTTCGGCACCACCTTCTTCACGGCCGCGGGCGGTGGGGATCCGGTGATGTTCCAGCACATCTTCTGGTTCTTCGGACACCCCGAGGTCTACATCCTCATCCTGCCGGCCTTCGGCGTGATCTCCGAGATCGTGCCGACGTTCTCGCGCAAGCCGCTCTTCGGCTACGAAGCGATGGTGTACGCGACCGCATCCATTGCGTTCCTGTCGTTCATAGTCTGGGCGCACCACATGTTCACCGTCGGCATGCCCCTCGCCGGTCAGCTGTTCTTCATGCTCTCGACGATGCTGATCGCAATCCCGACGGGCGTGAAGGTCTTCAACTGGACCGCGACCATGTGGAAGGGCTCGCTCTCATTCGAGCCGCCGATGCTGTTCGCGCTCGCGTTCCTGTTCCTGTTCACGATCGGCGGCTTCTCCGGGCTGATGCTGGCGATCGTGCCCGCTGACTATCAGTACCAGGACACTTACTTCGTCGTCGCGCACTTCCATTACGTGCTGGTATCGGGGTCGATATTCGCGATCATGGCCGCGGTCTACTACTGGCTGCCGAAGTGGACCGGCAACATGTACGACCTGCGTCTGGGCAAGTGGCACTTCTGGCTGTCGGCGATCTTCATGAACGTGCTGTTCTTCCCGCAGCACTTCCTCGGGCTCGCCGGCATGCCGCGGCGCATTCCGGACTATGCCGTGCAGTTCACCGACTGGAACATGGTGTCCTCCATCGGCGGCTTCGCGTTCGGGCTTTCGCAGTTCTTATTCCCTTACATCATTTGGAAGTGCATCCGCGGCGGGGCGCGCGTCGGCAACCGGGCCTGGGAAGGCGCGCACGGCCTCGAGTGGGAGCTGCCCTCTCCCCCGCCCTATCACACGTGGGAAGTGCCGCCAGCGGAGGCGGTGATCGCGCGCGGCGCCGAGCACTGAGGCGGATCGCGTGATGGTGTCGAGCGAGGACGACGAGCGACGCAGGCGCATCAGGCGCACGACCCTGCTGCTCGCCCTGATCGCGCTCGCCTTCTACGTCGGCTTCATCCTCATGTCGGTGATGCGGGGAACGCGGTGAGCACGGAGCAGCGCGAGGGCACGGAGCCCGGCGGCGGCAAGGAGGAGCAGAGCGCACGGCGCGACGCGGTCAAGACCGCGAATCGCAGCCTGACGTTCAAGCTGCTGTGCTTTGCGATCGGCAGCTTCGGCTTCGGTTTTGCTCTGGTGCCGCTCTATGATGTGCTCTGCAGCGTCACGGGCGTCGGCGATCAGAAGGTTCTCGCGCGTGCGGCGGTCGTGACCGAGAAGCCCGATCTCAACCGCACGGTGACCGTCGATTTCATCGCGGAGCTGCCGAGCGTCGGCAACTGGGAGTTCCGCCCGCTCGTGAGCTCGCTGCAAGTGCATCCCGGTAAGCTGTACGAGGCGCAGTTCTTCGCGCACAACCTGCTCGGCCACGACACGATTGCACAGGCGGTGCCGAACATCGCGCCATCGAAGGCGGTGGCGTACTTTCGCAAGACCGAGTGCTTCTGCTTCTCCCCGCAACATTTTGCGATCGGCGAGGAGAAAGTGATGCCCGTGCGCTTCTATGTCGACCCGGGGCTGCCGGGCTACATCGACCGCATCGCGCTCGCCTACACCTTTTACGATCCATCGACGATGGGTTCAGTCAGGAAGTGACCATGGCACAAGCTCACACCCCGGAGACCGACTCCGCGCGGTATTACATCCCGCACCATAGCCCGTGGCCGATCTTCGGCTCGGTCTCGCTGTTCACGATCATGGCGGGAGCGGTCATTTACCTGAACGACTGGGCTGGGCCGTTGGTGCTCATTCCGGGTTTCCTTCTGCTGGCCGTGATGTTCATCTGCTGGTTCGGCACGGTCATCGGCGAGAACCAGCACGGCACCTTCAACCTGCAGGTGGATCGCTCCTTCCGCATGGGAATGATGTGGTTCATCTTCTCGGAGGTGATGTTCTTCGCCGCCTTCTTCGGCGCGCTCTTCTATGCGCGCATGCTCTCGGTGCCGTGGCTGGGCGGCCAAGGCGTGAAGCTCTTCACCAATCTCGTTCTATGGCCCAGCTATGAGGGCCTGTGGCCGACCAACGGACCCGGCCACGTCGGTGGCAATGCCGGAGGCGCCTTCGAGGTCATCCCAGCCTTCGGCATACCGGCGATCAACACGCTGATCCTGCTGTCGAGCGGCGTCACGGTGACGATCGCGCATCACGCCCTGCGTCAGAACAAGCGCGGCGTGCTCATCACATTTCTCGCTGCGACCTTCCTCCTCGGGTTCACCTTCGTGTCGCTGCAGGTGCACGAGTACGGCGAAGCCTATCGCGAGCTCGGTCTGCGTCTGTCGACGGGCATCTACGGCTCGACGTTCTTCATGCTGACGGGCTTTCACGGCTTTCACGTCACGATCGGCGCCATCATGCTGGTCACGATCTGGATGCGCGTGCTGCGTGGACATTTCACGCCGCAGCGTCACTTTGCGTTCGAGGCCGTCGCCTGGTACTGGCACTTCGTCGACGTGGTCTGGCTCGGGCTCTTTATCTTCGTGTACTGGTTGTAGAGTGCCGCTAGTGCGCCGGCTGCAGCCCATGCGGTGAGATCAAGCCCGCATACCACGCCAGCATCAGCAGCAGGAACAGCACGATCGACAGGCCGATGCGGATGGTGAGCGCGCGCGCCATCTTGGCCGACGCCTCGCCACCTGGCCCGCGCGTCAATTGATACAACGCCGAGCCCAGGCTGACGACGATCGCGATCAGCATCAGGACGACGACAAGACGCAGCAGGCTTTGCATTGTTCGTGGTCGTAGGCGGCGCGTTACGATGCCGCGAGGCCTCGATTATAGATAGAAGGAGAAAGCAAGCGCTGTGCCCATTGTGCGCATTCCCATCGGTCGACGCGTGTTCGCGCCCTCCTGGACCATGACCCTGCTCGCGGCCGCGCTGTGCGTCGCGTTCGTGCAGCTGGGTCGCTGGCAATGGGACAAGGGCGTGCAGCGACAGGCTGAATGGGACGCCTTCGCGCGCGGCGCCGATGCGACGCTCGTTCTCGGCGCGCGCGCCATAGCGACAGTGCCGCGCTTCGCCCGCGTCTCGGTCACCGGCCGCTTCGATGGCCCGCACCAGTTTCTGCTGGACAATCGCACGCATGCGGGAAGGGCCGGTTACGAAGTGCTGACGCCGCTGCACCTCGAGGACGGACGCGTGCTGCTGGTCGATCGCGGCTGGATTCCCCTCACAGGCGCTCGCAGCCGCTTGCCTGACGTGCGGCTCGCGGCGGACACGCCGCTCACCCTCGTCGGGCGCATCGATCAGCTCCCGAGCCCCGGACTCGCGCTCGGACGGATGCCCCCACCCACGGGCCCCTCATGGCCGAAGGTGACGAGCTATCCCGACATGGCGCAGCTCGCCGCCGCGCTCGAAGAGCGCCTCGAGTCGCGCATCCTGCTGCTCGACCCACACATGCCGTTCGGCTATGTGCGCGAGTGGCAGCCGCCGGGCCTTCCTCCGATGAGACACTTCGCCTACGCGGTGCAGTGGTGGGGCTTCGCGCTCGCGTTGCTCATCATCTGGGCCGTTGTGAGTGCGCCTCGGCGTGCGATCACGCCACAGGCCGACTCGCGCTCGAGCGTTC
>Ga0335077_10001341_pt1 | contig 29124 bp, 26 predicted proteins | sample Lox_Sample_31_FD_207151 | JGI IMG/M metagenome (GOLD analysis project Ga0335077, IMG submission 207151) | Soil microbial communities from Loxahatchee National Wildlife Refuge, Florida, United States - Lox_Sample_3.1 | ecosystem: Environmental > Terrestrial > Soil > Wetlands | place: USA... | reverse complement strand
GCGGTCATCGCCTGCTTCCACGACACGCTGATCACCATCGGCCTGTTCTCGATTTTCCACGAAGAGATATCGATGACGGTTATCGCCGCCCTCCTCACCCTGGTCGGCTACTCGATGAATGACACTATTGTGATTTTCGACAGGATTCGCGAGAATCTGAAGTTTTCCCGGCGGGAGCCGCTGGAAGCGGTGATGAACCGGGCGGTCAACCAGACTTTGAGCCGGACCATCATGACGTCCGGCCTGACATTCCTTACCGTGATCGCTCTGTTCATTTGGGGCGGTCCCGTTTTACATGGCTTTTCGTTCGCCCTCGTATGCGGGATTATCGTGGGCACCTATTCGTCGGTATTTGTCGCCAGCCCGATCGTGCTGTTCTGGCATAACTATACGGACAAGCGGCCGAAAGCTGCGGCGGCTGGCACAACGGTTCGCCGGGGAGAGGCTTCTGCGCCCAAGACCCCGGCGAAGGCTGCCAAGTAAAAATCGGCTCCGATTCGGGCACTTCCGGGACCGGATCGGGGTCAAATGGAAAGGGAGTTCATATGGCTGAAATGTTTGCGCAAACCTTCGTCGAGGGCAAGACGAAGAAGACCTGGACCGTGCTGGTCGCCTTCATCGGACAGATAGTCCTGCTGATCGTCGCGGTGATTCTGCCGATGATTTACTTCGACGTTCTGCCGAAGACCACGCTGCAGACGATGCTGATTGCCCCTCCTCCTCCCCCGCCTCCTCCGCCTCCGCCTGCCGCTCCGGCCCCTGTCAAGATCGTAAAGGTGATCCCGCGGCAGTTTGACGCAGGCAAGTTGATGGCTCCCAAGAGTGTGCCGAAGGAGATCGCCCAGATTAAGGAAGAAGAGCTTCCGCCCGCCGCTTCCGGAGCGGGTGGAGTCGTCGGCGGCGTCCCCGGCGGTGTGGCCGGCGGGACCCCGGGCGGCGTGCTCGGCGGCATCATCGGCTCTGTCCCCTCCGCGGCTCCGCCTCCGCCTCCGCCGCCGAAGAAAGAAGAGAAGCCGGCGGCCCCGAAGCGTATCACCATCGGCGGCAACGTGCAGCAGGCGAAGTTGATCCGCCAGCCGAAGCCGGTGTACCCGCCGCTGGCCAAGCAGGCCCGCATTTCGGGCGTCGTGCACCTGGCCGCCGTCATCTCGGCTAACGGCACGATTCAGGATCTTAAGGTGATCAGCGGCCATCCGCTGCTGATTCCGGCCGCTCTCGAAGCGGTGAAACAGTGGGTGTACCAGCCGACGCTCCTCAACGGAGAGCCGGTCGAAGTGCAGACTCAAATCGACGTGAACTTTACGTTGAGCCAGTAGCGCGACAGGAGTGGCGCAGGTCCTCCGGCCGGCGCAGCTTCGGGTCGGGCAGTAGTACAAATCAACTCGCAGGAGAGAAAAAACCTATGCTTTTGCAATTGCAAGTCTGGTCGCTGTGGCTTCTACAGGAAGGCAGCACCGTAAGCTGGGATCCCGCGTCCCTCTGGAAGCAGATGGGTCCCTTGGCCAAGGCCGTGGTGGTCGGTCTCTTCATCATGTCGGCGTATTCCATCGGCGTGATGATCGACCGCCTCATGGCTTATAGCGCCGCACGCAAGCAGTCGCGGCAGTTCGCCCCCGCCGTGGCCGGCGCTCTGCGCGAAGGGAAACTTGACGAAGCGGTGAAAATCGCCGACCGGTACAAGAAGTCCCACCTGGCGAAGGTCGTGGTGGCCGGTCTGCAGGAGTTCCAGGCTCATCAGATCAGCTCGGAGATTCCCGGCGAAGAAATCGAAGCGTCCAAGCGCGCCCTGGAACGCGCCGAAGCCATCGTGCACGCCGAACTGAAGCGCGGTGTCAGCGGCCTGGCGACCATCGGTTCCACCGCCCCCTTCGTGGGACTGTTCGGAACGGTGGTCGGCATCATCAACGCGTTCAAGGGAATTTCGAACGAGAAGTCGACCGGTCTGGGCGCCGTCGCCGGCGGTATTTCGGAAGCGCTGGTGACCACCGCTATCGGTCTGTTCGTGGCCATTCCCGCGGTCTGGATGTTCAACTACTTCACGAATAAAATTGAAGCGTTCGACGTGGAGATGGGCAACTCCAGTTCCGAATTGATCGACTACTTCCTGAAGCGCTCGCAGCGCGGCGTGCGGAAGTAGGTTAAGGGCTCCGCGAGTTGATTTTGGAGGGAGCCTCCCGCGAGGCTCCCTTAACTACGGAAGTCCGGGGAGAGAGAAATGCCTGTAAACGTAGAAGAGATTAAGAAGCATAAAGCGCCGCCGCCGGTCGCCGATATCAACGTCACGCCGATGGTCGACGTGATGCTGGTCATGCTGATCATCTTCATGGTCATCACCCCCATGCTGTCCAAGGGCATCAGCGTGGACATGGTCAAGACCAGGAATCCGATCGCGATGCAAGCGGCCGATAAGAGCGACGCCATCGTCTGCGCCATTACGCGCGACGGCAAGACGTACCTCGGCACCACGCAGACGCCGCCCGAGGATCTACCGCCCAAAGTGAAGGACCTGCTCACCAATCGCCTCGACAAGACGGTCTTTGTCCGGGCGGATTCGCGCGCCAAGTACGAGCGCGTGGTCGACGTAGTCGATAACCTGCGCGCGGCCGGCGTCGACCAGTTGGGTCTGCTGACCGAACAGATTCAGGAGAAGGGCGCCCAGCCACAGCCGGTAGCGCCTGCCCAGTAGCGGTTTGAGAGTTTCATAAAGGAGCAATCTTATGGGAATGTCAGTCGGCGGGCCCGGTGGTGGTCCGAAAGCAGACATCAACATGACCCCCATGATCGACGTTCTGCTGGTGCTGATCATCATTTTCATGGTGATCACGCCGCTTACGCCGAAGGGGCTCGAGGCGCTGGTGCCGCAGCCGCCGCCGCCTAATCAGAAGGCAAACCAGAGCGACCAGCGCACGGTAGTCATCGTGATCGACGCCAACCATCACATGATGATCAACAGCGAAGATACCGACGAAGCCAAGCTGGGACCCCGGCTTGCCGAGATCTTCAAGACGCGCGCCGAGCGCGTCGTGTTCGTCAAGGGCGATCCCAACCTGGAATACCAATGGGTGGCCAAGGCCATCGATATCGCTCACGGAGCCGGCATCGACAAGGTGGGGCTGATGACAGCGAAAGTGGAGGCTGGGCAATAGCTATGCGCAAAGCGATGTTGATCCTGGCCGTGGCCGCGCTGGCGGTTCTGGCCACGAGTTGCAACCAGCTCCGGGCTCGCGATCAGCTCAACAAGGGCGTGCAGGCGTTCACCAACGCCCAGTACCCGGAGGCCGTCGAGCGCTTCAAGACCGCGTGCGAACTCGATCCGGGCTTCGCCGCAGCCCGGCTCTATCTGGCTACCGCGTACATGCAGCAGTATATCCCCGGCGCGGATTCGCCCGAGAATAACATGATGGCCCAGGCCGCGTTGGACAACTTCAAGAAGGTGCTCGAGCAGGAGCCGAAGAACACCCTGGCGCTGCAATCCATCGCCAGCCTCATGCTCAACCAGAAGAAGTGGGACGAGGCCCAGCAGTGGTTCGACAAGGTGACTGCCGTCGATCCCAATAACGCCGATGCCTACTACAGCCAGGGGTTCATCGCCTGGTCCAAGTGGTATCCGGCCTACGGCACCGCCCGCGCCAACCTCGGCATGAAGCAGGAAGACCCCGGTCCGATCAAGGACAAAAAGGTGAAAGAAGAGCTCAAGGCCAAGTGGGGCCCGGTCATCGACGGCGGTCTGCAGGCGTTGGACAAGTGTCTCCAGATCAATCCCGAGTATGCCGACGCCATGGCGTATGAGAACCTTCTCATCCGCGAGCGCGCCGACTTGGCGGACTCCAAAGAAGACTACGAGAAGCAGCTCAGGATCGCCGACGGCTGGGTCGACAAGGCTTTGGCCACGAAGAAAATCCTGGCTGAAAAGAAGAACAAGACCGGCGGTGGCATCGTCGCCGACCAGAAGTAACCTACCCGCCACTTAGTTTTCAGAGCCGTCCCTCGAAGGACGGCTCTTTGTTTTTGTGGGGTAGGCCTCCGGCCTGCCCACGCGCCGCAGGCGCGCGTTAGTTACAATCTAAACAGGTGCCCTCCGAGTCCACCAGCGTCTCGGCCGACCCGGTCGAGCAACTCTATCGCGAGCTTGAGGCCAAGGTGCGGGAATACCGCCCCAACGATGACCTCGGTGTGCTCGAAAAGGCCTACCGCTTCGCCGCCAAGTGCCACGAAGGCCAGACCCGGGATTCCGGCGAGCCCTATATGGCCCATCCCGTCATGGTGGCCCACATCCTCGCCGACATGCGCATGGATACCGTCGCCATGCAGACCGGCCTCCTGCACGACGTCGTGGAAGACACCAGCGTCACGGTCGAACAAGTCCGCAAGGAGTTCGGCCCGGAAGTCGCTCGCTGCGTCGATGGCGTCACCAAGCTGACCAAACTCGACGTCTTCTCCGCCGAGGACCGGCAGGCGGAGAGCGTCCGCAAAATGCTCCTGGCCATGGTCGAGGACATCCGCGTCATCCTGGTCAAGCTGGCCGACCGCATCCACAATATGCGCACGCTCGGCTACCTGAGCCTGGAGCGCCGGGAGCGGATCGCGCGCGAGACCATCGAAATCTATGCGCCCATCGCGCACCGGCTCGGCATGGGCAAGGTGCGCGGAGAACTGGAAGACCTCGCCTTCCAGCACCTCGAGCCCGACGCCTGGCAGGAGATCATGGGCGCCATCGAATCCCGGCGCCACTCCAACGAGGAATTCCTCCACGAGATTCGCCAGACCGTCGAAGCCGAGCTGCGGCGCGAAGGTATCCCGGCGCGGATCGATGGCCGCGTCAAGCGTCCCTACTCGGTGTTCCAGAAGCTGCGGCGGCAGAAAATCGCCATCGATCAGGTCTATGACCTGATGGCCCTGCGCATCATCACCGACTCGGTCAAGAACTGCTACGCCGCGCTGGGCGTGATCCACAACAGGTGGCGGCCGATCCCCGGGCGCATCAAGGACTTCATCGCCATCCCGCGGCCCAACCTCTACCAGTCGCTCCACACCAGCGTCGTTGGTCCCCACGGCCAGACCTTCGAAGTCCAGATCCGCACCGAGGAGATGCACCGCATCGCCGAGGAGGGCATCGCCGCGCATTGGAAATACAAGGAAGGCCGCAAGGGTCCGGCCGCCGATGACCAGCGCATCGCCTGGCTGCGCCACCTGGTGGAGTGGCAGCGCGACATGCAGGATCCCGGCGAGTTCATGTCCACGCTCAAAGTGGACCTGTACCCCGAAGAGGTCTACACCTTCACGCCGCGCGGCAAGGTGATCGTGCTCCCCCGCGATGCCACGCCCATCGATTTCGCCTATGCCATCCACTCCGACGTTGGCAATACCTGCGTCGGCGCCAAGGTGAACAGCCGGATCGTGCCGCTGCGGTCGGCCCTGCGCAACGGCGACATCGTCGAGATCATGACCCAGCCCGGACACGAGCCGAGCAAAGACTGGCTGGCGTTCGTCAAGACCTCGCGCGCGCGCAACAAGATCAAGCACGTCATCAACGCCAGCGAGCGCGTCAAGGCCATCGAAATCGGGCAGAAGTACCTGGACAAGGAAGCGCGGCGGCTCGGCGTACAGCTCAGCAAAATCACCCGGGCGGACATGGAGCGGGTCTCCGCCGAATACGGCCTCAGTAAAATGGAGGACCTGCACGCGGCCCTCGGGTACGGCAAGTATTCCGCCCGCCAGGTGCTCAGCAAGCTGGCGCCGGGCATCGTCAAAGACGAACCCGAACCCGTCAAGCCCGCGCCGTTGGCGGATGCATCTGCTCCCGCGCCGGGCCGGCTCGCGGAAGGCGAGGGCATCATCAAGGTGCGCGGTATCGACGACCTGATGGTCTACCGCGCCAAGTGCTGCAACCCGATCCGCGGTGAGGCCATCGTGGGATACGTAACGCGCGGCAAGGGCGTAGCGGTCCATTCGCGCATGTGCCCCAACGTGCAGAGCCTGATGTACGACGTCGAGCGTAAGATCGAGGTCGAGTGGGCGCGCGCCGCCGAGGACTCTTTCCCGGTGCGCCTCGTGATCCACACCGACGACCGTCCGGGAATGCTGAACCAGTTGACCAGCGTGCTCTCCGACGAGAACACCAACATCCGCAGCCTCGAGGCGAAGGGCGCCACCGATCACGATGGCGGTGTCGTGGACATCACCGTCGACGTGCGCGACAAAAAGCAGCTCGAAAAGCTGGTGGGCGCGATGCGGCGCATCTCGGGCGTGCGCGATGTGGAGCGGCTTTTTAACTGAACATGTCTTTTTCTACCGATCCGGAACACATCGCCATTTCCAAGTCCAAGGGCATCAAGATCGATTGGAAGGATGGGCACCACAGCGAGTACGGGCTGAGTTATCTGCGCGACAAGTGCCCGTGCGCGAGCTGCACGGGAGCGCACGGAACCCCGCCGCGGCAGCCTGAAACCGGCACTCCATTTCAAATGTACAAGCCCGCGCTGAAGATGCTGGGAGTGGAGCCCACGGGCAACTACGCCATCCGCATCAACTGGAGCGACGGCCACAACTCAGGCATCTACTCGTGGGAACACTTGCGCCGCATCTGCCCGTGCGCCGAATGCGCCCGCGTGCTGAAAGCTGATGGCTATTAGCTGGAAGCTACAGCAACCGGAAATTGACTTCGATCTGGGCTTCGACCGTGACCGGCTTGCCGTCCTTGGTGCCCGGCCTGAAGCGCCACTTCTTCACGGCTTCCATGGCCTTTTCGTCCAAGCCTAGTCCGAGGCTGTGCAGCACGCGCATGTTGATCGCCCTGCCCGCCGGGTCCACCTGGATGTAGAGGGTCACGGTCCCCTGGTACTTGGCCTTGCGGGCCTCTTCGGAGTACTCGGGCTCGACCTTGGAAAGCAGGGTCGGCGCCGTTACGCCTCCGCCCACGCGGTAGACGCCGCCGCCCACACCACCGCCTTCACCGGGTCCGAAACCGCCGCCTTTACCAGAGCCGATACCGCCGCCGCTGCCGGAGCCGATGCCGCCGCCGGAACCCGGACCGTTGGATGGAGGACCGATTTTGGCCAACGGGTCGCCGTACTGATCCATGTTGACGTTCGGCAGCTTAAGATCGGGCGGTCCGATCAGGGTCGGGTCCATGGACAGCTTGGGATTCATGTTCTGGACTACCTGCATCGGCGGAGTGAACTGCTTGAGAGCGAACTTGGGTAGCCGGCCCTTGGCAGCCGGGAGTGGGGAGCGATCGCCGCCGCCGCCGCCGCCCTGCATCACCTGCTTCTTTACGGGAAGATCGGGAGGAGCCAGATCCACTGGCATCACCAGCGAAACCGCTTCCTTCATTTTCTCCTGGACGGGCTTGACTGCAGTAAGCGCCAAGACAAGCGCCACCGCCGTGACCTGGAAGCCGGTGGACATGAGCCACGACTTCTTTTTGCGTCCGTACAGACCCCAGATGTCCTTGACCGGTACCGGCTTCGAAGTGACTTGCAGCGGCGGGAGCTTGGGCGGGTTGATGGCGTCCTTAATGTTCTGAACAAAGGACTTATACCACGGGGCTTCAACGTCGTCGACCAACAGGCGGGCCAAGTGGTCGTCGGGTGTATTTGCAAACGGGGTGTTGGGTTGCGACAGGTCAGCCATTTTGATGCACCAGCCCTCCTTCTACGGAGAACCGCTGTCCATGTTTATTGGACGATTACGGTCGTCATGTAGTTACAGCTTTTGGAAAAGCTGCGCCCAGAACTCTCACCGGCAGTATACCACACAATTCAAGCAACCAGCTTGTAAAACCAACTACATAGCTCAAAGACGCTCGGCCTGCGAAATTGTTCCCGTGCTGGCTCCCGAAATTGGAATTTTTTCCCGCGGCGCCCTTTCGCTGTGCGATTGATGCAGATTACGATCAGACTGATGCACATTCAAATCGAACCCAAAGCTGTCGAGCAGATCGAGACAGACGCGTTGATCGTGCCGGTCTTCGAGGGAATCCCCGATCCGCGTTTCGGAGCCGATGAACTGTTTTCGTCCGGCGAGATCACGGGAAAAGCGGTCGAAATCACGTTACTGCACCGTCCCCACGGGACCAGCGCTGCGCGGGTGGTTCTGGCCGGGGCCGGAAAGCGCGAGGCCTTCGACACAGCCGGAATGCGGCGCTTGGCGGGCGCAGCTTTACGATTCCTCAAGACCAAGGGCGTGAAGAGGATCACATTGGCCGCGGGACCCGCCTTAGAAGGCGCCGAGTTCACCGCCGCCGCGGTGGAAGGAGCGATCCTCGGCGATTTCGAACCCGACCGTTATAAGACCGGAAACGACAAGAAGAGCGTAGAATCCTTTGCTGTGGCCGGCGCCGATGCAGGCATGGCGGAAGCGGCCGAGCGCGGGCGCGTGCTGGCGGAGTCGCAGAATTTCGCTCGCGGACTGGTGAACGAACCGGCGAACCGTCTCTCGCCGGGCGGAATGGCGGCGGCCGCGAAAGAGATCGCGGCACAGACCGGGCTCCAGTGCGAAGTGTTGGACCAGGCCGCGATGCAAGCCCTGGGGATGGGTTCGCTGCTGGGAGTGGCTCAGGGCAGCGCCGAGCCCCCGTGCCTGATCGTGCTGCGCTATCGGCCCGCCGCGCCCGCAGGCGCCTCGCACCTGGGCCTGGTCGGCAAGGGCGTGACCTTCGACACCGGCGGCATCTCTATCAAGCCCGCCGATGGCATGGAGAAAATGAAGTACGACATGGCGGGCGGAGCCGCCATGATCGGCGCCATGCGCGCCATCGCCCAGCTCAAGCCGCCGACTACCGTGACCGCCTTCGTTCCGTGCGTGGAGAACATGCCCGGGAGCCGCGCCCAGCGGCCCGGCGACATCGTCACCGCGATGAGCGGCAAGACCATCGAAGTCATCAATACCGATGCCGAAGGACGGCTGATTCTGGCGGATGCGATCACCTACGCGCGCCGCCAGGGATGCACGCACCTGGTGGATGCAGCCACGCTCACCGGGGCGATCGTGGTCGCGCTGGGACATCTCCACGTCGGGCTCTTTGCCAATGACGATGCGATGCGAGACCGCGTGCTGGCCGCGTCCAGGGCCGAAGGCGAGCGCATGTGGCCCATGCCGCTCGACGAAGACTACAAAGACTACCTCAAGAGCGCCTTCGCCGACGTGGCCAACGTGGGCGGCCGCTGGGGCGGAGCCGTGACGGCAGCCATGTTCCTCAAGGAGTTTTCCGAAGACACGCCCTGGGTGCACCTGGATATCGCCGGCACCGCCTGGCTGGACGATTCCAAGCCCTATATGGCCAAGGGACCGACCGGCCTGCCGGTTCGAACCCTCGTTCGTCTGGCTGAAGAATGGAAGGAGGGGGCCTGAATCTCCTGCGCTTCTGCTCACCGTCCCCGCTTCGGCGGAGTGATGCCTTCGACGTCGTTAGCCACGATGAGATTGGTGAGATCCTCTTTCGCCGAAATTGCAAGGCGGGCTCCGTTGGGAGATATGCCGAAGGTCTCGGTGATGCGATCGGGGTCGAAGCCGCCGAGGGGGCGGCGAGTCTGGGACGTGTCCTTGCCCGGCACGAAATCCTGGACGAAAATGCCAGGGACTCCCTTTTCGTTCATATCGATGAAGGCAATCCCGTGGTCGTCGGGCATCCAGCGCAGGCGGCCGCCGTGCTTTATCTCAAAACCGGCGTCGGAGCCGTCGCTCGCGCGGAATACACGGATGGCGCCGGTGCGGAAGAGGCTGGCGAGATACTGCCCATCGGGGGAAACCTCGACGTAGGTCGAGCCCGGGATGAACAGACGGGCATCGGTGCCGTCGGTGCGGATCTTCCACACGCCGAACTTGGCGGAATTCCACGAGACGTACAGAATGCTGCGGCCGTCGTGGAGAAACACGGGATTTTCGGCGTCCTGCCCATCGTTAGAGACCTGGCGGGGACTGCCGCCATCGGCGCGGGCCATCCAGATCTCCTGGTGACCGCCGCGATTGGAGCTCCAGGCGATGGATTTGCCGTCGGGAGAATAAGCCGGATCCCAATCGTTCGAGGGGTCGTCGGTAATATGACGGACTTCGCCGGTACGAGTGGAGACTTCCCAGAGATCGAGATTGCCGCTACGGTTGGAAGAGAACATCACCGCGTCGCCGCTGGGCGAATAGGTGGGCTGGCGGTCGTGGCTGTCGCCGCGGGTCAGGGCGCGCTCGGTCATGGCGCCGGCTTTGCCGTGGAGTTCCACCTCGCGCACATTCTGGCTGGGCCGCACGGAATCGAACACCACGCGGCCGTTGCCGAGGACGTCGACGACCAGGGTGATGTCGGTGCCCGCGAAGACGGGATGGATCTCGCTGTTGCGAAGGTTGTGGCGGATGCCGCGCGTGCCGCCGGCAACCGGCCCGATGGTTTGCGTCTGTGCGTACACGACCTCGTCCGGCGTTCCCAGCCAGGCCAGCGCGGAAAGATAGTATCCGCCGCGCGCAGGGGCCACCGTGCGCGGGTTGGAGCCGTCGGCTCCCAGCAGCAGGATGGAGGACGGAGTCGCCGAAGCCAGGCCGCCTTGCGTGACGGCGATGGTCCGCCCGTCGGGCGACCATCGAAGATACACGTGAACTTCAGGAGACCAGTTGGGTGTGTCATGAAGCAGGAAGTTCGTGTTCGAATCGAGGATGGTCTGCTCTGCTCCGCCGTCGGCGTCGGCCTTGCCGATCACGGTGCTGCTCGTCCCGTTCACCGTCTTCTGCCGGAGAAACACGATTTTTCGCCCGTCCGGAGACCAATCGCCGGAGAGGGCATCGTCCACGACTCTCCGCGCCGCGCCGCCGACCGCCGGAACGCGGTAGAGCGATCCGTGGCCGGATTCGTACCGCGTGAAGAGAATCATGGCGCCATCGGGCGAGAATCGCGGCAGGCTGTCCGGGCCCGCGGTGAGCGGCACTTCGGTTCCGCGGGCAAGCTCCTTGAGCCAGATGCGCGAGAGGCCGTCGCGGGTAGAGGCGAAAGCGATGGAGCGCCCATCGGGCGATGCGCTGGGTGAGGCATCGCGGCCGGAGTAAGTGAGATAGTGGACGGCCTGGATCGGCGGGCGTGGCGTTCGTCCCAGCCAAACACCAAGAGCACCGGCGGCCAGGATCGCAGCCAGGACGGTAAGAAGCCATCGGCGGCGCGGCGGGAGTGGTGGAGGCGGGGGAGCGGTGGTGGAGGCCATGGCCCACTCCAGCACCTGTTTGAGCTCGCGCGCGGATTGCCAGCGGTCATTGGGATCTTTGGCGACGCAGGTTTTGAGGATGGTTTCGAACGGCGGCGCGATCTTGTTCAACCCGGAGAGCCCGGGCGGGTCTTTGTAAATGATATCGGCGATCAAGCTGGCGCTGGAGCCCTCATAGGCGCGCTTGCCGGTGAGCATTTCGTAAAACACAAGGCCGAAGGAGAAGAGATCGGAGCGAGGGTCGGCTTCGGATCCCTGTAATTGTTCGGGCGACATGTAGTGCAGCGACCCGAGAATCTGGCCCTGGCCCGTGAGGCCCTGGGTCAGAGTGACGTCGTCCACGGCGGTGGAGTGGGGCAGGAGCTTGGCCAGGCCGAAATCCAGCAGCTTCACGCCGGACTTGGTCACCAGGATATTCGAAGGCTTGAGATCGCGATGAACGATACCGTTCTTGTGGGCAGCGTCGAGCGCGTCCAGAATCTGGCAGGCGTACTCGAACGCCTGCTGCGGAGGGAGCGGCCCGTGGAGGCGCTCGCCCTCGACGAACTCCATCACCAGGTAATTGGGCCCGACATCGTACAACTGGCAAACGTGCGGATGATTGAGCGATGCCACGGCACGGGCCTCCCGCTCGGCGCGCTGCGTGTACTGGGCCGTGGAGACCTTGATGGCGACGATCCGGTTCAGGCGAGTGTCGCGCGCTTTGTAGACGTGACCCATCCCACCCTTGCCAATGGGCGAGAGAATCTCGTAGGGGCCCAGCCGGGTTCCGGCCGCGAGCGACATAGGGTTGTTACCTGATTCTAGCGGATCTGGAAGTCGATCCATTGCTCGGCATGCCCGCCCTTCCTGGCCGCCTGGCTGGAGGCGGTGACGCCAAGCACGTAAGCCCCGGGGGGCAGTCCGGCGACGGGGAGTTTGCCGGTGAGCGGCGCGGCGGGCAGACCCGCCACTTCATGGCCATCCCGGAGGATGCGCAGGAGCACGGACACCGGCGCCGGGGCGCCGCCCAACGCACGCACGGAATAGTGAATCGGGGTGCCCTCGGCAAAGCGCCGGACCGCAGGATCTGCGCCCTCCGCCGCGCGATAGACGGGGTCAGCCGTGGCCGGCGCCGGCGCTTCGCCCGACCACAAGGTAATTCCGGAAAGCGCCAGTGCCGCCGTCCTGAGATCGGGTATCACGAGGAACTGTGCGGCGGAGCCAATAGGCCTGGTCGCGGCGGAGTGGCCATCCGACGATGCGGGTTCGGCAGTGGCGACGCGGACTGCTACGCGAACCTGGTAGGCGCCGGGAGTAGGAACTCGGTCCTCTACGGCGGCCACCAGCCCATCCGCCATCAAGCGTTCAGCCTCTTTGCCGCAGGAGTGAATGTCGAGCGGCTGAGAGTTGACGCGATCGTTGAGCGGCATGCCGGGGTCGACTGCGCGGATGGCGCGGGCGATCTCCACGCGCGCGCTCCAGCATCCTTCCTTGTCCGGCGAGAAAAGGACACCCTGAGGCGCGATGTGCAGGAGCGAAGTCACGTAAGATCCCGCGGCTTCCTGACGCTGGAAGTCCGCGGTGAGGCGCACCTCGATTTCGCCGCTGTGAAACGTCGATTCGAGTGCGTCCCGCACCGGGTCCGCTCCCGGTATCACTTGCCCCGGAATCGCGGCGCCGGTGCGCGAGAAAAAGCCGTCCCGCGCGCGGACATGGAGCGAATTGTCGCGTGCGCGGATCTGTACCCGATGGTATTGCGTTTCGCGATTGGGATCGGCGCGGAAGGCATCGGCGCCCGGGTTCCAGCCGATCAGGTAGTATGCAGAAGAATCGAGGGCAGCTTCACGGAGCACGTCGAGCGCGGCGCTCAGGCTGTTGTGGAACCGGCCGCCGGTTGCAGACGCGAGCAGACCGAGCGTGTCGCCGGCGGCGGATCGCGAATGGGTCTGAGCATCGACGCCGTGGATGGTGACCGACGCGCGGGCGGCCATGTCGGCGATGCCGCGCGCGTCGGTCATCTGCGTATTGGCGCGCGGCGCGATGACGACCAGCGATTTTCTGCCGGGAAAGGCGCCCAGTTCAGCAACAATGTTGCCCAGATCGCGCAGCAGGGACATCTCGGGGAAGGCGATGCGCAGCCCGCCGGCAGGCCGCCAATACATATCGTCGATCGCCCGATGCATCGCCTGCGGGTCTGAGGTGAAGCGCCGGAGTGCTCCGGAGCCGTGCGACGTGCAGACCAGGGATAAAGCAGTGCCCGGGGGTAGTTCCTTGTCGAAGAACCGTGCAAGCGCACCGCGGATGGCCGTGTGGTCGTCGAGCGACAGATCGATATCGTCCACGACGATCGCAATGCGCGGCGCCGGTTTCGGCTGGTCCCCGCCGCCGGTGTACGAAAACTGCGTGATTTTCTGACGCCTGCCGTCCTGAAGTACCTCGAAGTCGGCGGCGGCAAGCCCCTCGACGCGGCGGCCATCGCGCCCGGTGGCCACGGCGTCGATGCGCACGAGGTCGGGATCGAAGCGGAGCACGCTCTCTTCCACCGGTGGCTCGGCCGGCCCGGCCTGGGCCAGGATCACCATCGGCAACACCCATAGCGAGCAACGCATCGAACTATCTTAAACCGGAGCCGTAAAATGAGAAAGAGGCCCTTATGTCACCCTCGCGCTCTTTTTCCGCCTCCTATGATTCGCTCACCAAAACTTTGTCTGCGATCCTGTGCGGTGCAGTGCTGATCGCGGGTATTGCCACGGGCAAGCTTCTGGTGCTGCTCCTGGGGGCCGTGTTTATGGTGCTGGCATGGGCCTGGTCTCCGCGCAGTTACGGGGTCTCGCGCGAGGAGATCCTGGTTCGCCGCGCCATCGGGGCGGCGCGGATGCCGCTGGCCGGTTTGCGCGAGGCGCGGGCCGCCGGGCGCGACGATCTGCGCGGGGCCGTGCGCCTGTTCGGGAATGGCGGGCTGTTCGGGTATTACGGCCTGTTCCGCACCTCGAAGCTGGGCAAATGCTCCTGGTATTGCACCAATCGCAGCAAAATGGTGGTGGTGGTCACGGACGCGAAGACCGCCCTGTTCAGCCCGGACGATGTGCCGGGCTTTCTCGCCGCCTTGGGCGCGGTGCCGGCCAGTGCCGGGGCCAGCCCGATTGAACCCGCGCGGGCCAGCCTGATGCCTGCCATCATTGGCGCGGCAATCGGAGCGTTGGCGCTGGGCGTGGTGTTGCTGGCTTTCCTCTACTCACCCGGTCCGCCGGATTGCACGCTGACAGCCACCAGCCTCACGATCCACGACCGGTTCTATCCGGTCACACTGCGGGCGGACGCGGTGGACGTCGGCGGGATCCGCATTGTGGACGTGGCACGCGACACGCAGTGGAGGACCACCGCGCGCACCAACGGATTCGCCAACGGGCACTATCGCTCGGGCTGGTTCCGGGTGGCGAACGGAAACGAGGTGCGGCTCTACCAGGCCGGCGGCCACCGCCTGGTGTTGATCCCGCAGAAGACCGGGCCGGCGGTGCTGGTGGACGCCCGCGATCCGGAGAAACTCCTGGACGAGATCCGCTCGGCGTGGCAGGCCGCGCGGTAGTTATCCGGATATAATCGCAGTTCCACGGAAAGGAAAATTTTCATGGCGCAAATCGGATTCATTGGTCTGGGCATCATGGGCAAGCCCATGTCGAAGAACCTGCTGAAAGCCGGGCACTCGCTGATCGTCTACGACGTTGTGCCGGCGCCTGTCGCGGAGATCGCCGCGGCCGGCGCGCAGGCCGGGCAATCCTGCCGCGACACGGCGGCGCGCTCGGAGATCACCATCACCATGCTGCCCGACGGGCCCGAGGTGGAGGCAGCCATCCTGGGCCCGGGAGGCGTGCTGGAGGGCGCGCGGCAGGGCTCGATCGTAGTGGATATGAGCTCCATCAGCCCGCTGGTTTCGCAGAAGATCGGCGCGGCCTGCTCCGCCAAGGGAGTGGAATTTCTGGATGCGCCGGTAAGCGGCGGCGAGCCCAAGGCGGTCGACGCTACGCTGGCCATCATGGTGGGCGGCAAGGCGGACGTTTTCGAGAAGGTGCGGCCGGTGCTGGAGAAGATGGGCTCGAGCGTGACCCTGACCGGTCCGGTGGGCGCGGGCAACGTGACCAAGCTGGCCAACCAGATCATGGTGGCGTGCAACATCGCGGCCATGGGCGAGGCGCTGGTGCTGGCGACGCGGGCGGGGCTCGACCCAGAAGTGGTGTTCAACGCCGTGAAGGGCGGCTTGGCCGGCAGCACGGTGCTCAATGCCAAGGCGCCGATGGTGATCGCGCGCAACTTCAAACCCGGCTTTCGCATCCGGCTTCATCAGAAAGATCTGCGCAATGCGCTGCTGGCCGCGGAATCGATGAAGGTGTCGCTTCCCCTCACTGCGCTGGTGCAACAGATGCTGATGGCGCTGATGAACGACGGCAAGGGCGACCTGGATCACTCGGCCATCGCCACGTTCGTCGAGGAGATGGCCGGGATCGAAGTGAAGAAGCCGGCGGCGGCGCAGGCGTAGCGGGGCAGTCCCGACCCGCCCGAATCATAGCTGGTCGAAGAGCGTGTGTAAGCCGTCGCGCACGGCGGATGCTGGGACTCTTGCCTTGATGCCTCTCAATATGGATTTCTCCGCCGGTTCCAAGCCACCCGCATAGACTTCGTTAAGCCGGCGAAGCATCTCTTCCTGTCGCTGGCGCTGGAGGAAGTCGCTGACGGCCAGTGCAAAGAACTGGCTCCGGCTCAGCCCCATGAGGCGCGCGGCTTCGACCGCCTGATGCAAGAGCCGATAGTCGAGGGAAATTGTGGTCTTCATCGCCTACTACCAATGGTAGTGCCAAGTTGCACTTCATCTGGAAGGACTGGCGGAATGACGATCGGGTGACGTCTGCCGTGAAAGCCGCGGTCCACCGGGGCCATGCGGATTTGATAGGCTGAATGCCTCGTCAATCGGAGGGAATAGGGATGGCAAACGTACTGATTACTGGCGCCAGTGCCGGAATCGGGCTGGCAACCGCATTGGAGTTGGGCAGGGCAGGCCACACCGTGTACGCCACGATGCGCAACCCTGCTCGCGCCCCGGAACTGGCCGAACGCGTCTCGCAGGAACGCCTGCCGGTCTCGATTTTGACGATGGATGTCAATTCCGACCGGTCGGTCTCGGACTGTTTCTCCGCAGTCCACGGGCGGAAGGGGCAGGTGGACGTGCTGGTCAACAACGCGGGAATCGAGCGGCATGGCACGGTCGAGGAACTTCCAATGGAAGCCTTCCGCGACGTCATGGAGACCAATTACTTTGGCGTCCTGCGGTGTATCCGGCAGGTATTGCCGGGCATGCGCGAGCGCGGCGGCGGATGCATCGTCAATGTGACTTCCGTTGCCGGCAAAATCGCGTGTTCGCCGCTGGCCCCGTACACGGCTTCGAAGTTCGCCCTGGAGGCGCTGAGCGAAGCGCTGGCAGGCGAACTGAAGCCGCACGGTGTGCGGGTAGCGATTGTGGAGCCCGGCATTATCGATACTGCCATGGCGCATGCCATCGAACATGCGCCGGCGTCGCAGTACCGGCAGCCGGGGCAGATCGCCTCGCTCTTTCGCGCCTCGCTCGCGCAGCCGACGCCGCCTTCCGTCGTGGCCGGCGTCATCCGGAATATCGTGGAGAGCGGCACGTGGCAACTGCGCCATCCCGCCGGACCGAGTGCGGAACCGTTCTTGAACTGGAGGGCCGCGATGACGGATGAGCAGTGGGTCGAGTTCAACTCGCTGGACGCCGCCGGATTCAAGAAGAGGGTGAAGAACGATTTCGGCCTCGATCTCGATTTGCCGGGCGAGGATGCACGCCCGCTCGGTCAAGCGGCTGCCTCCTGACCGCTCAATCCCGGGACGCGCGCCTGAGGCGGTCGCGGACGCCCGCCCACTCTGCCGTATCGGGCGGCATCTCGACCGCGATCCAATCCAGGCCCTGAGTATCGAGACGATGCAAGGTGCCGTACAGCGCCGCGGCATAGGCGCGCGGATCGGCCGGCATCTCGTGGCCGATGCGCAGCAACACGCCGCGGCCTTCGCGCGGTTGGGTGCCCAGGTAGAGCGGCGTTCGGGGGCGGTAGTGGCGCGGATGCATACCGGGGGATGCATGGGAAGCCCCGGCCTCCACCGCGCCCGCGGCGATCGGGCCCACCACGGCTTCCAGCTCTGTGACCGGGATCACCCCCGGCCGCAGCAGCACGGGCGGCCCGGCGAGCGACAGTACGGTGGACTCGATCCCGACGTTCGCGGGACCGCCGTCGAGGGTGACGTCGGCGAGCGATTGCGGGACGTGCGCCGCCGCGGTCGGAGAAAGCTCGGTAAACCGGTTGGCGCTGGGCGCCGCGACCGGCACGCCGGCGAGACGAATCAGCTCGAGCGCCATGGGATGCGCCGGCATGCGGAGAGCGACCGTCGGCAGGCCGGCAGTGACGATATCCGGGATCACGGGGCGTTTCGGGACCACCAGCGTCAAGGGGCCGGGCCAGTAACGATGCGCCAGCGCTTCGGCGGCCGGGGGCCAGTCGGCCGCGAGCTCGCGGGCCATCTCGATCGAGGCCACGTGCACGATCAGCGGGCTGTGGCGCGGCCGGCCCTTAGCCTCGAAGATGCGCGCGACCGCGGCCTCATCCAGGGCGTTCGCGCCCAGGCCGTACACGGTTTCGGTGGGGAATGCGACCAGGCGCCCGGCGCGGATCAGCTCCGCCGCGCGGGCCACCTCCCGGCTCGGGCTCATTCGAGCGCTTCGTCCTTGTCGTCGCCCGCGGTCTTGCCGGTCTTTCGCCAGACCAGCCAGGTGTGCATCAGCGGGTCGAGATCGCCATCGAGCACCCGATCCACGTCGCCCAGGGCGAGCTTGCTGCGCAGGTCCTTCACCAACCGGTAGGGCGCCAGCACGTAGTTGCGAATCTGGCTGCCGAAGTTGATCTCCAGTTTCGAGTCTTCGGTCTTGCGCGACTCTTCGCGCTTCTTCGCCAGCTCGTATTCGAACAGGCGCGCGCGAAGCTGCTTGAATGCCGAATCGCGGTTCTTGTGCTGCGAGCGCTCGTTCTGGCACTGCACCACGATTCCGGTGGGGAAATGCGTGATCCGCACCGCGGAGTCCGTCATGTTGACGTGCTGCCCGCCGGCGCCGGAAGACCGGAAGGTGTCGATGCGCAGGTCCTTTTCCTGAATATCGATCTTGATTTCGTCGTCGATCTGCGGGTAGACGAAGACGCTGGCGAAGCTGGTGTGGCGGCGCGCGTTGGCGTCGAACGGCGAGATGCGCACCAGCCGGTGGACGCCGATTTCGGATTGCAGCAGCCCGTAGGCGTTCTCGCCGTTGACTTCGAAGGTGGCGCTCTTGATGCCCGCGCCTTCTCCCTCCAGGCGGTCGGTGATCACGGTCTGGAAGCCGTCGCGCTCCGCCCAGCGCAGGTACATGCGGAGCAGCATCTCGGCCCAGTCCTGGCTCTCGGTGCCACCGGCGCCGGGGTGGATAGTGACGATGGCATTGCGGCTGTCGTTTTCGCCGGAGAGCAGCATGTTGGTCTCCAGCTTTTCCAGCAGCTCGCCGTAAGGTTTGAGCTCGCGCTCGATATCCGGCTCGACTTTCTCGCCTTCCCGCGCCAGCTCAAACAAGGTGTCCAGATCGTCGGTGAGAGCGCGGACCCGGTCGTCGTTGGCGATGGACTGCTCCAGCCGTTTGCGTTCCTGCATCACCTTCTGGCTCTTCTCGGGCTGGCTCCAGAAGTCGGGCGATGCGATCTGTTCTTCGGTGTTGGCTAGTTTTTGTTTTTGCGCGGGGGCGTCAAAGATACCTCCGCACGGCCAGTGCCTGGTCGCGGAGGGGTTGATAAGCGCGTTGTAGTTCGTCCAATGTCATGGGGGTCAATCCAATTCTAACATCCACTCCTTCTTGCCGAGGTTGCGCGCGCGCGTCTTTCCGATCATGGTCTCGGCGCCCTCCGCCTCGTGAATGTGGCCGCAGAAGAAGTAGGCCGGCTGGTGCTTCTCGATGAAGTCGCGCACCGACGTCGAGCCCGCGTGCAATCCGGGACGAACCTGGTCGAGGGCGGTGCCGCGCGGCGGCGCGTGGCAGACCAGCACCAACGGCTCGAGGGCGGCGAAGGGTTCGATGCGCCGGGCAAGCTCGGGTTCGCCGTACTCGCCGGGGGTGTTGAAAGGGGTCGGGCTCGAGTAGCCGAGGCCGGCAACGTGCCACCGCCCCACTTTGAAGTGCCGCTCGTGGAAGTCGTTGAGACCGTATTCGGCGCACATCTGCGAGATCTGCGCCGCCGATTCGTGGTTGCCGGGCAGTACCCAGACCCGCTGGCCGCGCGTCCTTAGTATTTCGCCGCAGCGTTCCAGGCCGCGGCCCCAGCTCACCTGGTCGCCGGCGGAGATGTAGTAGTCGGCATCCACGCGGAGGATACGCTCGAGCGTCTTCCAATCGTTGTGGATGTCGGAGAATAGGAGTAGCTTCAAGGCGGACCTCAACCGATGGGCGAATTCGACACCGAGCTATCCAAGATTGTTGCAGAATTGAACCGGGCGGCGCCGAGCCAGAAGTCCGCGCAAACGGCCGCCCGCAGTGCCGAGGTCACCGCGTCGCTGGAGAGACTGCTGCAAACCGCCGCCACCCGGGGCGCAAGCGATGTCCTGCTGATCGCCGGCGCGGCGCCGATGTTCCGCATCACCGGGAGCCTAGTGCAGGGATCCGGAGCGGTGCTGGAGGCCGAAGATGTGCGCTCGCTGGTGGTGCCGCTGCTCGAGCCCAGCCAGTCGGACGAGCTGCACAAACGGAAATCGGTGGACCTGGGTTTTGTTCGCGAAGGCCTCGGCCGGTTCCGGATCAACATTCACCACCAGCGGGGCACGCTGGCGGCGAGCATCCGGCTGCTACCCTCCAAGATCCCCTCGCTGGAATCGCTGCACCTGCCGCCGACACTGGCGAAGCTGGCCGAGCGGCGCCAGGGATTGGTGCTGGTTACCGGACCCACGGGCTGCGGGAAGAGCTCGACCCTCGCCGCGCTGATCGATATCGTGAATACGCGGCGGGCGGCGCACGTGGTAACCATCGAGGACCCCGTGGAATATCAGCATGCCAACCGCAGCGCGGTCATCGAGCAGATCGAGGTGGGGCGCGATACTCCGGATTTCGCGGTGACGCTGCGCAGCATCATGCGCCAGACGCCGGACGTGATCCTGGTAGGCGAGATGCGCGATGCCGAGACCATTGCCACGGCGCTCACCGCGGCGGAGACCGGCCACCTGGTGCTTTCCACGCTGCACACCAACGACGCGATCCAGGCGATGTCGCGCGTTCTGGACTCCTTCCCGGCGGGCAACCAGCCGCAGATCCGGCAGCAGATGTCGCTGGCGCTGGCCGCGGTAATCGCGCAGCAGCTCGTGCCCGGCGTGGACGGCACGATGCGTTGGCCGGCGGCGGAGATCATGATCGCCACCGACGCCATTCGGGCGCTGATCCGCAAGGGCGACGACCATCAGCTCCGCTCGGCGATTTCGGTGGGCCGCGCGGAAGGCATGATGACCATGGAGCAGTCGCTGACGGAGCTGGTCCGGGCGGGGCGCATCACGCGCGAGACGGCATTTGCGCACGGGTTCCGCACCGACGACCTGGCGCGGTATCTGGCCTGACCGATTTGCAATATACTCTCTGAAACGCACCTGATTTCGGAGGAGGGGCTATCCATGCGAGCGCGAATCTGTTCGGCCGCAATTCTCTGCCTGGCTGCGCGCATCCTGGCGGCGCAAGGCACCATCACGACCGTCGCGGGCACCGGCACAGCGGGATTTTCGGGCGATGGCGGCCTGGCTGTCAATGCCAAAATCACCGGGGCCAGCGACACCGTCGCCGTCGATAACAGCGGCAATCTTCTGATCGTCGACAACAACCGGATCCGCAAAGTGGATGCGTCCGGCAATATCAACACCATCGCCGGCGGCGGCACGTCGTCGGCCGACGGAGTGCAGGCTACGGCGGCGCAGATCTTCCCGTCGGCCGCCGCGGTCGATAGCGCGGGAAACATCTTCTTCGCGCAGGGCACCATCGTCCGCAAGATCGGCACCTCCGGAGTGGTCACGACCGTTGCGGGAAACCCCACCAATTTCACCTTCGGCGGCGACGGCGGCCCGGCGCTAAACGCCGGATTCATGGCCACCAACGTCGGCGTCGATGCCGCGGGCAATCTGTACATTGCGGACTCGATCAACCACCGGATCCGCAAAGTCGATACGGCGGGCATCATCAACACCATCGCCGGCACCGGCACCCAGGGCTTCTCCGGGGATGGCGGGCCGGCCACCAGCGCCAACCTGGGACTGCCGCAGGGGCTCGCCGTCGACGGTCCCGGAAACGTCTATTTTGCGGACGGATTGAACAACCGCGTGCGCAAGGTCGATACTTCCGGGAACATCAGCACCATTGTCAGTACCGGCGTGATCGTGCCCTTGTGGGTCGCGCTGGACAAGACCGGGAACGTGTACGTCGCCGATGCCGGAGGCAATGCGATTCGCAAACTGGATACTTCGGGCAAGCTGACGACGGTCGCCGGAGGGAACGGGCTCGGCTTCGGGGGCGACGGCGGACCGGCGACCAGCGCCAAGCTGTTCATGCCTTCGAGCGTAGCCGTGGACGGCGCGGGCAACATCTATATCGCCGACACCGATAATTTCCGCATCCGGAAAGTCGCGGGCGGCGGCGGAGGCGGAGGCGGAGGCGGCACGCCCGCGATCGGCAGCGTGGTCAACGGAGCCAGCTTCGGCAACGGACTGGCATCGAACTCGTGGGCGACCATCACAGGCACCAACCTGGCTACCGTCACGGACACCTGGGCCAACGCCATCGTGAACGGCAAGCTGCCCACCACGCTCGATGGCGTGAGCGTGACGGTGGGGTTCGCTCCCGCATACATTTATTACGTCAGCCCGACACAGATCAATTTCGTGGTCCCGCCCAACCTGAGCGGCAGCGTGCCGGTGACGGTGACCGTCGCGGGACAGGCCAGCGCTTCCTTTACGGCGACGGCTTCCACTTACTCACCGGCATTCTTCCCCTGGCCGGGCAACCAGGTCGTGGCGACCAGGCAGGATTTCACGTTTGCCGCGAAAAACGGGACGTTCGGCGTGCCCACCACGCCGGCCGCGCCGGGAGATGTCCTGATTCTGTGGGGCACGGGCTTCGGGCCCACCGTTCCGACGGTGACGCCCGGGGTCCAGGTTCCGGCTCTGCCGAACGGCCAGACGTATTCTACGGTTGTGCCGGCTACGGTCACGATCAATAACGTATCCGCCACCGTGTACGGCGCCGCCGTGGCCACGGGCTACGCGGGTCTGTACCAGATTGCGATTCAGGTGCCCCCGTCAATCGGCAACGGCGATTGGCCGGTCACAGCGAGCATTGGCGGCGTGCAATCGCCCGCAGGTATGATCCTTTCGGTCCATAACTGAACCCTGGCGATGGCGGCGATTTCCCCGCCGCTGGCGTTTACTCGCCGGCCACCTGGAAAGTGCCGATGAAGCTGCTGCGGCGCAGGCGGCTGTTCCACGTCTCGCCCAGGCCCTCGCCGTGATAGGAGTTCTCCAGCGAGTAGGCCGGCATGGCGTGCTCCAGCTTGGTCAGCGGCGGATAGAAGATGTCTTCGTTGCCGCAGGTGTGGTCGGCCTCGGTCATGGCGCGGGTGCGGATCTCGGCTAGCGAACCGGCGGTGAGCCGCGCAGCGCCGCTGTGCAGGTTGCCGCCCTGCACGGTCAGCTCGATCGGGGCGTACTGCACCTTGACCACATTCTTCAACAGCGCGCCGCCCTGGTTCTTCGCGAAGGCGACCAGAGCTTCACGCTGCGCGGCATCGGCGCGCGAGTCCACGATCAGCGCGGCGATGGCCGAATTCGGGCCGGTGTGGACGTTGCCCAGGGTGTGCTCGGCGCGGACCACGGCCACGACGCCCAGGCCGGCGATGTTCACGCCTTTCCAGGAGCCGTTGTTGATCTTCCAGCCCAGCACGGCTTCCTTGCCGTTGATTTCGGCTTCACCGTTAGCGAAGCACGGTCCGGTGTAAACATCGGCCGTACGGGCTTCCATGTAGTTGCCGGAAACGTTACTGGCCGGAAGACCGGCAGCAAAGGAGAAAGCGGCGGCCACGAGCAGAAGCGTGGCGGCGGTGCACAGAGTTTTCATCCCAGTATGTCCCTCTTTGGAAATTATACCCCGAGGGGCGGGTTGCCGACTGCCGGGAACCTGCCCAGCGGCTAATCGCTGATTTCAATCTTCGGACCGGTGTCTTTGGCGGCCTCCTCGGCGCGCGCCGCGACGTGGCGCGCCAATTCGAGGAACGGCTCGCCGTGGCCCTTTCGCTGCACGATGGGTTGGCCGCTATCGCCGCCGACGCGCACGTCCGGATCCAGGGGCAGTTCGCCGAGGAAGTGTACGTTCATCTCCTCTGCCGTGCGCCGGCCGCCGCCGTGACTGAAAACATCGATGCGCTCGTGGCAATGCGGGCACGTCAGGTAGCTCATGTTCTCGACGATGCCCAGGATGGGCACCTTCACCTGATGAAACATCATTACGGCCTTGCGCGCGTCTTCCAGGGAGACGTCCGATGGGGTAGTCACCACGATGGCGCCGGTGACGGGCGCCGTCTGGATGAGCGAGAGTTGGACATCGCCCGTGCCTGGAGGCAGGTCGATCACCAGGAAATCGAGATCGCCCCAGTCCACGCCGCGCAGGAACTGCTGGATGACGGAATGGAGCATGGGACCGCGCCAGACCAGGGGCTTGTCGCCGGGGCTGAGGAAACCCATCGACATCAGCTTCACACCGTACTGTTCGAGCGGCTGGATGCGCTCGCCGTATGCCATGGGCGTCTTGTTGATCCCCATCATGAGCGGGACGTTGGGACCGTAGACGTCGGCGTCCATGAGGCCGGTCCGGTAGCCGAGAGACGCCAGGCCGACAGCGAGGTTGACCGATACGGTCGTCTTGCCGACGCCGCCCTTTCCCGAGCCGACGGCAATCAGATTCTTGACACCTGCAATAGGCAGCTTGGGCATCTGGCCCGGAGGGTTGGAGGTCATCACTTGTAGTGTACCGGACGGCCGTGCCTCCAAAGCCATGCGAACCGCGCCAACAGAAGGAGCGCGAGCGCCGACAGCCACGCCGGATCACCTGGCCACCATACCGAGAGCAGCGGCCTCGTTTGCACGCCGGCCTGCACATACTCCAGTTCATAGTGCGACTGCGAGTAGTTTCGATTCTGGGCGGCGACCCGGATATCCGGATCCCGCGGAACCAGGCAATTCACCTGGTAGGCCGCGATCCGGCTGTGGTGCCGGTTTTCGAAGATCAGCTTCCGGGCTGGACCGCCGGAGGGCAGATCGGCGCTGAACTCGATCCGAATCTCGCCTCCGCCGTCTCTCAGCTCCTCGATACCAGGAAAGTGCACGGAAAGCAGTCGGGGCGTCAGGCGATGGCCGTCGATGGTCAAGGACAAATCACGGAGCACGCGGACCGCATAGGCGCGCTGCTCGGCGACGGAGATGACTCCGTCGGAGTCGGTGTCCATGTCTCGAAGCAGGGCGGGATAGACCGCAACACCGGGTGTCAGGTCGATCTGCGCCCGAACGAGGTCTTTCTCCACCGCGATGAGGGTGCCCTGGAGGTACTCGTCGAGCCGGTGCGCGGCCGCTGGCGCGCAGGCGAAGATCAGAATCGCAATTGCAGCCGGTGCGGGTTTCATTTTGCGGCGGGCTTCCGGCCGTAGTCGTTGGTGGGATCGCGGTACATGGTGTGGACATGCAACGCAGGATCGCCGCCGAGCCGCTGAGGCGCATACTCGATGACGAGATGCGGTCCCTGAATCCGGTAATAGGCTGTGATGTTGCTCCCCGGAGTGACAGTTACGGGGCCGCTCCAGGCAAACCAGGTTTCGCCGATATCGGCTTTGAGCTCGGCCATGCGCGCGTCCGCCGCGCTTTCGTGAACGATGCCTGCCCATTCGGATATCAGATCGAGCAGCATGGCGCGCTGCCGCTCGTTCATGGCGGAAGCCTTCAGACCTTCCGGCTGAATGGTCATGCCGTCCTGGCCGGGACCAAGGACGAGATCGGCGAGACGATAGCTCAGAATCGCCTGTTTCTTCTGGCTGTCATCGAGTGCGTGGAGCAGCGCGATTGCCTTGTCGCTTTCCTGGCCGAGGGGGCGCACGGTCTTGCCGTCGATGATGTAAAGAGCAGGTTGGGCGCCGGTCAGGGTCGGCGTGAGAACGCCGCGTTCGCCCGCGATGGTGATATTGAGCGCCAGATGGTGGCCGCCGAACTGAAGCATCCATGGCGCCTTTGCAGAAGGCGTACCCAGGATCGAAATGTAGTAGAGACTCGCGCCGAACATCGGGTTGTTCCTCTCATTGTGCTTCAGCGTCTCGTCGGCTTCCATGATTTGCCGGACCTTCTCAAACCCCCGACGGCTCAGAGCCGAGGAGACCAGGGCCAAGGCAGCGGAGCGCTGGGCATCGGACAATTCCCCCATGCTCAGTCCGCCGCGCCGCACCATGGCGATCGGAAAATTGGACCAGCGGGCGCGCTGGGCTTCATCGTCGAATGCGAATAGCACGGTCTGCCGCTGCTTCTGGTCGAGAGTCGAAAGGAAGGTATTGGCCGCGCCCGCGATGCGGGAGGCCGGTGTCTGCGCCGGCGCGGCGCTCAGCGAAAGCAACATCAGGGTGGAAATGCGTTGTATCGGTTTCATCGGCGGTCCTCTGTTATTTAAGTAGTCGCTGCGGAAGGTCGCCATGTAACGTTAAGGATTGTTAGGCCAGGTGCGCGGCTCCCCTTCCGGCGGGCCAGTCGTTAATGGGTGTACAATGCTTTAATTCAAGGGGAAGTTTCCCCGAAGTCGGGTCATTCAACGCCCGGGCGGGGGTTTCCTGTCCACGGTGGGTGGATTCCTTCCTTTACTTTCCACCCCTTGGAATGGTAGGCTAAGTTACTCATAATGCGTACAGTTGACTTGATTCAGCGGAAACGCGACGGCGAAGAGCTTGCTCCCGAAGAGATCGAGTTCCTGGTCAATGGATACACCAACGGTGATATCCCCGACTACCAGATGTCGTCCTTCTTGATGGCCGTTTTCTTCGCGGGCATGACCGATCGCGAGGTCAGCCGGCTCACGGAATGCATGCTGCATTCGGGCGAGACGGTGGACCTCTCGTCGATTCCAGGCATCAAGGTGGACAAACATTCCACCGGCGGAGTGGGCGACAAGACCAGCTTCATCGTCGCCCCGTTGGCCGCCGCGGCGGGCGTGGTGGTGCCGATGATGTCCGGCCGCGGGCTGGGGCACACGGGCGGCACGCTCGACAAGCTGGAATCCATTCCCGGATTCCGCACCAATCTCACCCCGGACGAATTTCGCGCGCAGCTCGCGGAGTTGGGTCTGTGTTTTATCGGCCAGACGGACCAGCTCGCGCCTGCGGACCGCAAAGTGTACGCGCTGAGGGACGTGACGGCGACGGTGGAATCGACGCCGCTGATTTCGTCTTCGATCATGAGCAAGAAGCTGGCCGAGGGGATCGACGCCCTGGTGCTTGACGTCAAGGTGGGCAGCGGCGCGTTCATGAAGAAGCAGGTGGACGCGCGCCGGCTGGCGCAGACGATGGTGGGCATCGGCCGCCGCATGGACAAGAAGGTCCAGGCGCTGATCACCGACATGAACCAGCCGCTCGGCTACGCCGTGGGCAACGCCCTCGAAATCATGGAAGCTTCGCAGACCCTGCAGAACGCGGGTCCGGCGGATCTTACCAAGCTCTCCCTCGAGCTGGCGGCGCGCATGATTTTCCTCGGCAAGAAGGCGCCCTCGCTGGACGATGCGCGCCGGGTTGCCGAGAAGCACCTGGTGGACGGCAGCGCCTACCAGTTGTTCAAAAAAGTGGTGGCGGCGCAGGACGGCAATCCGCAGGCGCTGGACAAGTTCGAGCTGCTGCCGAATGCCACCGGCATGCGCGAAGTCACTTCGCCGCGCGCCGGGTACGTGGCCGCCATCGACGCCGAAGATATCGGAATTGCCAGCAACATGATCGGCGCCGGCCGCGACCGTAAGGAGGATTCGATCGATCCCGCGGTGGGGATCATCCTCGAGGTCAAGACCGGCGAGAAGGTGGATGCCGGCAGCGTGCTCTGCCGCCTCTACTACACCAAGGAAGACCGCGTGGAAGAGGCCGCGGAGATGGTGGAAGACGCGTTCCGGGTATCGTCGCAGAAGCCCGACGAGCGAGAGCTCATCCTGGAAGTAGTCGGGTAATGGGACGGTTCACCGGGCTCCTGGGGTTGGTAGTGATCCTGGGAGCGGCATGGCTCTTTTCCACTCACAAACGGCAAATCAAGCTGCGATTACTGGCGTGGGGCATGGGCCTGCAGCTCGCCTTCGCCATCCTGGTGCTGAAGACCGAATTCGGCAAAGTTTTCCAGGCGATCGGGGCGGGCGTGAACGCGATGCTCGATTTCGCCGAAAAAGGCAGCGAGTTTCTGTTCGGGCCGTTGGGCATCAAGTCCGGCCCTTACGGCGTGATCTTCGCCTTCCAGGTTCTCCCGATCGTGATTTTCATCGCCTCGTTCTTCTCGATTCTCTATTACCTCGGGATCATGCAGGCGGTGGTCAAGGCGATGGCCATCGGGATGCAAAAAGTGATGGGCGTGAGCGGCGCGGAATCGCTCAACGTCGCGGCCAGCATCTTCATGGGACAGACCGAGGCGCCGCTGACCATCAAGCCGTTCCTGGCGGGGCTGACGGAATCGGAGCTGTTCACGATCATGACCGCCGGTATGGCGCACGTCTCGGGCGCGGTGATGGCGGCGTATGTGAAGGTGGCGGGAGTTTCGATTATTCACCTGCTGACCGCGGTGATCATGACCGCACCCGCCACCATCATGCTGGCGAAGATATTTGTCCCCGAGACGGAGAAACCGGCTACCGCCGGCCACGTCGATGTAAAGGTGGAGAAGACTGCGGTCAACGTGATCGACGCCGCGGCGCAGGGCGCGGGCGACGGGCTCCACCTCGCATTGAATATCGGCGGCATGCTGGTGGCGTTTCTGGCGCTGATCGCGATGGTGAACGGCATCCTGGGCTGGCTGCACACACTGCCCGCGATGGGCTGGCTGCCCGCGTCGCTGGAGCGCCTGTTCGGGATTATTTTCTCGCCCGTGGCGTTCCTGCTCGGCGTGCCGTGGAAGGACTGCGGCGCCATCGGCGACCTGCTGGGCACGCGTCTGGTGCTCAACGAGTTCGTCGCGTTCCTGAAGCTGGGGCCGCAAAGAGCCGCGCTGGATCCGCGGTCGTTCACGATCGCCACCTACGCACTGTGCGGATTCGCGAACTTCAGTTCGATCGCGATTCAGATCGGCGGAATCGGCGCGCTGGCCCCGAATCGCAAGAGCGACCTGGCGCGGCTGGGCCTGCGCGCCGTGGCGGCCGGGACCATGGCCAATTTCATGTCGGCGTGCATCGCGGGGATGCTGCTGTGACGGAAGAAGCGCAGCGCTACATCGAAGGCCATACCGGCGTCCGGCCGGCGATCGGCGTGGTGCTCGGCAGCGGCCTCGGGGCGTTCGCCGACGAGCTCTGCGAGCGTACGGAAATCCCTTACGCGGAGATTCCCGGCTGGCCTCGATCGACGGCGGTGGGACACGCGGGCAAGCTGATTATCGGCAACCTGTGCGGCGCGCCGGTCGCGGTGATGTCGGGGCGCGCACACCTGTACGAGGGGCACCCGATGCAGGCGGTGACCTATGGCGTGCGCGTACTGCATTCCCTCGGCGTGCGCGGAATGGTGTTCACCAACGCCGCGGGCGGCATCAACCTCGCGCTGGAACGCGGCGGATTGGTACTGATCAGCGATCACATCAACCTGCAGGGCATGAACCCGCTGGTGGG
>Ga0335077_10001340_pt1 | contig 29148 bp, 22 predicted proteins | sample Lox_Sample_31_FD_207151 | JGI IMG/M metagenome (GOLD analysis project Ga0335077, IMG submission 207151) | Soil microbial communities from Loxahatchee National Wildlife Refuge, Florida, United States - Lox_Sample_3.1 | ecosystem: Environmental > Terrestrial > Soil > Wetlands | place: USA... | reverse complement strand
GAGCGGCTCGCTCCCCGCTCGCCCCTCGAACTCTGCTTGCTTCCACCCCTCTTCCTGGATTACTACCTCAATGACTCAGGGGGATACGATGTGCCAGGGCAGCCCTAACCGCCTCGGAAAAATCGGCATGGCGATAGGAAAATGCGCGCCCGCCAAGCTAAGATGGGAGTTTCGAAGTTGCGCGGAGGGAACGCATGAGAGCAGTGGTGACGGGAGCGGCGGGATTTCTCGGGTCGCACCTATGCGATCGCTTATTGACAGAAGGCTGGGAAGTTGTGGCGCTGGACAATCTAATCACAGGCAATGAAGCGAACCTCGCGCACCTGAAAACGAATTCGAAATTCCGATTCGAACGCAAGGACGTGAACGATCCCGTTTCCGTCGCTGGCCCGATTGAGTATGTTTTCCATTTTGCGTCGCCAGCTAGTCCCCCGGACTACCTGAAGTATCCGATCGAGACGCTGAAGGTCGGGTCATTGGGCACGATGCACACGCTGGAGCTGGCAAGGGAGAAAGGAGCGAGATACTTTTTGGCGTCCACGAGCGAGTGCTATGGCGATCCCGATGTGTCACCGCAAAGTGAATCGTACTGGGGCCGGGTGAATCCCGTGGGACCGCGCAGCGTGTACGACGAAGCGAAGCGATTTGCGGAGGCTACGACAATGGCGTATCACCGGCATTACTCGGTGGATACCCACATCGTGCGTATATTTAATACTTACGGCCCGCGCATGCGCCTGAATGACGGCCGCGCGCTGCCCAACTTTGTGTACCAGGCACTCACGGGCACGCCGATTACGGTATACGGCGACGGCAAGCAGACGCGCAGCTTCTGCTACGTTTCCGATTTGATCGACGGCATCTATAAACTCAGCCAATCCGATGAACACATGCCGACCAACATCGGGAATCCAGTCGAGTTGACGATTTACGAATTCGCGGTGCGCGTTTTGAGCCATTTTCCCAACGCACCGAAGATCATCTTCGAGCCACTGCCGGAAGATGATCCCAAGCAGCGCCGTCCTGATATTTCGAAGGCGAAACGGTTGTTTGGCTGGGAGCCTAAGGTCAATCTGGAAGACGGACTGAAGGTGACGATCGATTTCTTCAAGAAGCAGTTCGCCAAGACCACCGCGTCGCACTGATTGGTCTGTGGGGCGTTACGGCCGCCCGAACGAGTAATACTCGAAGCCCAGGTCCTGCATGGCTTTCGGCGAGTACAGGTTCCTCCCATCGATGACCAGGCGGCGTGCCATCAGCTTGCGTGCGCGTTCCCAATCCAATTCGCGGAACAGCTTCCATTCGGTGCAGACCAGAGCGGCGTCGGCGCCCTTTAATGTTTCGTACGGATCCTCGTGATAACGCACGGCAGGAAAGACAGCTTTCGTCTTGGAGATAGCCTCGGGGTCGCTGGCCAGTACTTCGGCGCCCTCGTCGAGGAGACGGCGAACCACTTCGAGAGCGGGCGCAAAACGAATGTCGTCGGTATTGGCTTTGAACGCAAGGCCCAACACGGCGACGCGCTTTCCACGGATGACCCAGAGAGCCTTGTGGATTTTTTCGAAGTAGCGGTCGATGCGTTGCTTGTTGACCTTTTCGGCAGCTCTCAGCATTTCAAAGTCAACGCCAACCGTGCCAGCGAGGTGAATGAACGCCTGGATGTCTTTCGGGAAGCAGAAGCCGCCAAAGCCGAGTCCGGCTTTGAGGAATTGCGTGCCGATGCGCGGGTCGAGTCCCATGGCGTGGGTGACTTGCTCCACGTCGGCGCCGATGCGTTCGCAAAGGTCGGAAATCACGTTGGCATAACTGATTTTGAGCGCGAGAAACGAGTTGGATGCGTGCTTGATCAATTCGGCGCTATTGATGGTGGTGATCAGCAATTCGGCGGAATTTCCCGTTGGGCACTTCCCACGGTGGACGGGGCAGTGGAACTTCCGCTCGAGGATGGGCGCGTAGACTTCGCGCATGACGGCGGCACTCTTTTCGTTCTCAACCCCCACAACGATGCGATCCGGGTGGAAGAAATCGCCAACAGCGGTACCCTCGCGGAGGAATTCGGGATTCGAAGCGACTTGAAATTTGATGTCGCCGTTCCGGGAGTAAGCACTTAAGGCCTTCTGCAGCTGGATGCCGGTCAAAGCCGGCACAGTGCTTTTCTCAACAACCAGCTTGGGGCCGCGGGCCTGGGTCGCGATCTCGCGGGCCACATGGTCAATCGCGGACAAATCGGCTTCGCCAGATTCTTTCGGAGGCGTACCCACGCAAATGAAAATCACGTCAGTAGCACGAATAGCTTCGCTGGTATCGGCGGTATAGAAGATTTTTTTTTCGGCAACAGCGTGCTTCAAAACTTCGTCGAGGTGCTCTTCGTAGATCGGCACCTTGCCCGCCTTGAGCATATCGATGCGTTTTTCGTCGATATCCGTGCAATGCACCTCGTGGCCAGCCGCGGCGAGGCAAGCGCCGGTGACTAAACCTACGTACCCACACCCGATAACAGTCAGCCGCACGTTCGTTTCTCCCTTAAGTCAACAAGTTTGCTCTGGCGGATTGATATCAGCCCATGGCCCGTGGCGCCTCACCCGTGGAGCGGTTCCGGTGTTAGCGCCTTCCCAGGAGCAGGCCGCGCATGCCGAGCAGCACCAGCTTTGGCTGCTTGCGAAACACAGTCCAGAGCAAGCGAGTGGATTCGTCGCGATTGATTTCTCCGAGCGATTCGCGCGTCGAATCATTCAACATATCGACCAGTTTGCAGTAATCCTGTTGCTGAAAATGGTGCAACGCACGCCGTATCAGCCAGTGGGTACCTAATTCCCGGCGCAGCGCCAGCAATTCACCGCGCCCGGTTTTTAGAATGGCATTCGAGACGCCTTTTGCGCCACTAAATCCCGTGACGATGCCACCAATCGTGGACACCTTCACTTGCGCGGCGGCGTCACCCACCAGGTAAACCTCACTGTTGCCGACCCTACGCTGAACCGGAACCCATTTCCTGTAGACCGGAATGCGCGCTCCCTGCCATTCCAATGGCTCGAAGCCTTTCTTCTCGAGGAAGCGGTCGAAGCAGCGTTTCGTATCACGGCCTTGTTCGCCGATCACTCCAAGAGCCGCGCGGTCTTCGGACTCAGGGATGAGCCAATAAAAATAGGGAGTATCGTCCGGCACGAACCACACCCGGGTGGTGTCGCGAGGGCAATCTTTCGGCAACTTGATCACCGCCTGCACGAGCGGGACGGTTTCTACCGGGGGCCAGCCCGCGGCGCGCGCAACGCGGCTAACGGCACCGTCGGCGCCAACGACGCAATCGGCATGGATTTGTTCGCGATGACCCGCGCGGTCCACGTCGACATGCAGGCCGTTTCCGTTCGGAGATAATCCCAGGAATCGCGTGTCGTAGGCGAACTTTGTTCCGGCGGCCCCGGCTTCCTGGGCCAGGGAGCGAATCAGGCGTGACCGTTCGATAATCAGGTCGGGATGCTTCAGCGATACCGATGCGGAACGGCCGTCGGTGAACAGCTCGAAACGCCGAATTTCATTCAGGATGCTGGCTCCGGCAGAGCCATTGACCTGGCTGCGGAAATGATTCGTGACAATGAGGGTTCGAGGAGCGGGATCGAGCGTAGGCTTGGATTCGAGGACATGGACCTGTCGCCCTCCGCGCGCCACGCTGGCGGCCGTGTACAGTCCAGCCGCTGAGCCGCCCACAACAACAACGTCTTTCGTCCGGGTGTTCCCAGACACGTTTCCCGCCTTCCACACGATCTTAGAGGGCCCCATCCACCGGAGATGCACTACCGATTTAAGACCTTGTTCTTCCAGTTCCCGTTAGGACAGAGAAACAATCCCCACCGGATTGGCTTCGAGTATAGCGAATCACTGGAAGTCGTCCAAACCCGCCGCCGCAAGGAAAGTTGTTTAAGAAAGCCAGGAGAGTGACGGTTCACGCAGCCGTAGCCGTTTTGCCAGGGCTTTTCTGCTTCTCATAGGGCGCGCGTTCCAGCAGCAGGATGCCCGGTAACATCAACGCGAAAACCGCGGCGCCGAGTATTGCCGCTTGTAACGTGGTCAGGTAGGTCACGAGGATGCCAGCTCCGCCGCACAGGGCGCCAGCCAAATACATCGCGAGGACCGCACCGCGCTGGCCCAAGCCGAGGTTGGCAAGACGATGGGCAGAGTGATCCTTGCCGGGTGTAGCGAATGGCAGGAGGCCGCGGCGCGAACGTGAGATGGTGACGAGAGTGGTATCGAAGATTGTCGGGCCGAGGATCATGAGGGAAGCCAGCCAACTGGCAAGGTTCGTGGCATGTTCGACGCGTAATTTGAGTGCGAGCGCGGCCATCAGAAAGCCGAGGAACATGGCACCACCGTCGCCCATGAAGATCTTTGCGGGCTTGAAATTCCAGCGCAAGAAACCGGTAGCCGCGCCCAAGGTAGCGGCGGCGAGAATAGTGACCACGGTCTGGCCGTTCATGTACGCCAGGATAGCGAAAAACACGGAAGCCATCGCGGCTACGCCGGCGCAGAGACCGTCCATGTGGTCGAGAATGCTGAAAGAAGCGGTGATTCCGACGACCCAGACAATGGTTAATGCCGCGTCCAGCCAATACCCAGTGGCGCCGCCAACGAGGATCTCGAAGACATTGGCGTGAACCCCGCTGGCCAGAAGGATAACTGCCGCCAGGGGCATGCCGACGAACAACTTGACCTGGTGGTGGAGCCAGCCGCGGTCATCCATAAAGCCGACGGCCGCTACCAGAGTCGCGCCGGTGACAATGCCGATACTCTGGGCGCGCGCCGGCCCATCGAACGCGGAAAAAATGGCGATCATCACGGCGCCGTAGATGGCGAGACCGCCGAGGAGTGGAATCGGTTGCAGGTGAACTTTCCTGGGCCCGGGCAGGTCTACCATGCCCATGCGAATGGCGAGTGCTCGCACCGGTACGGTCAAGAGAAGGGAGGCCGACAAGGCAATTAGGAATGCCAAGAGATCCGCACTCATTACATCCTCATCACTCGCTCTGAAAAAACTGGCCCGGGCGAGGAACGCCAGTCACAGACACGTTTCCGGATTGGGGTTCCGGATCCCAAGTTCGGCTCGGACGGAAAGAAAGCCGAGGATGCTGCCCCACGCAGCGTTAATACCTTAGCGCGAATCAGCCGAAACTGCCAGAGTCCTAAGGGGTTTCGTGGAGGTGGTTACGCGAAGAATTAACCCTTTCTCAGGGCAAAGCGGTAGCGCTCAACGGACGGCCACCTGCTCGATCAGGGCGACGAGTTTTGCGAGTTCACGATTCCGCTCAAAGTGAGGAGCTGCTGCTAAGCCTGCTTCGCCCATTGAGGATAGCCGGTGGCCGTCGTGAAGCAGTTCCCTGACTCGCTGGACAAACTGATCGGGTGCATCCGGGTCGGCGGCCACGGAGAAGCCCATTTCCTTGCCAAGGGAAACCACATCGCACTCATCCGGAGCAACGGCGACGATAGGTTTACCGGCGGCGAGGATGCCATACATTTTGCTGGGGACAACGACGCCTTCCAGTCCCCGCTTGACGGTAATCAAATGCGCATCGGCCGCGGCGAGCACGGAAGGGATTTTGCTGCCTGGGAAGAAGGGGAGAAAGCGAATGGCGGGGATGGCTTTGGCGGCAGCTTCGAGCGCCTGACGTTGAGCCCCGTCTCCCACAAACACAAGGCCAACACCATCCGCTTGGAGTCGGCGAGCGCCCTCCAGGAGGGTGTTCCACGCGCCATAGAATCCGAGGTTTCCGGCGTGAAGCAGTACGAAACGAAAGTCGCCACGAATCGCCCGAATTACTTCGGCATCGAGTTGAGGCGTGGCACAGGAACCGATGATTTCCGCTCCGTCGCGAATCACCACCACACGTGCGGGATCCACGTTCTTCTTGAGAATGCAATTACGCATGTCTTCTCCGAGCACGACGACACGCGTAGCCCTGCGCAGAGCCCAGCGATGCATCATGTCCCACAGCCGCGCAAGCAAGCCCGGTTCGACAATGGCACCAGCGACGGCCATATCGGGGTAAAGGTCGCGGATGTTATAGACGTAGGGCTTCCGCTTCAGGAGGGAAACAAAGGCGCCGACGATGCCTTCGAAGGGCGGGTCGGTCATCGCCAGTATGACGTCGCACGGGAGGAACAGGGAGCGAGGAACCGCGAGCAGCGCATAGCTGAGATAGTTGAAGATGCGTTTCTGCATCTGGGTGCGCGGGTAATCGGTGGACCCCACGCGGATAATTCGAAGGGAACCGTGCCGCTCCGTTTGCCACAACTTCCAAACGTGCCGTTCGGTAGGATCGTAGGAGGGCCTTCCGCAGACGACGGTGACTTCGTGCTTCGCGGCCAAGGCGTCCACGACCGTTTGGGCCATTTTTGCGGTCGCGGAAGTGTCCGGAGGGAAGTAGAGATTCAGCAGCAGCAGGCGCACCTTTGGATTGTACCGTCAGACGAATGCATCGCGAAGCGGCGCGAGTTGCGGGAACGCGATGGGGCGTGGGGAGAGACTCGTACAGCTAGCCCAATACTGTCCGAGCGGACAGTTCCCGCCGACAAGCCGCTCTTCTATTTTAGCTTCTCCCCATTTCAGACGCTTGGAGGAAAGCTATGCGGCGAAACCCCTACGCGCGCCTCGTGAGCTTGTTCCTAGTGTTGTTCCTGACGCTGCTGGCCGGTCCGATCGGCGCCGGACCGAAACCCCTACCGGATGCGATCGTGCACGCTCACACCGTGTTTATCGAGAACGAAACCGGGTTCAACGAACTTCAGTACGAGCTCGTCTGGAAGCTCAACAAATGGGGAAGATTCGAGTTGGCGGAAAGCCGCGAGAAGGCCGACCTGATTCTCCGTCTCGACAACGGCAATCACGTCCGCACTGTTCCCGAGGGCCAGTATCCCGGCGGTGCGGCAAACGCCCTTAGCGAGACTTCGGAAACACCCAAGGGGCACACACGCATTGCGCTGCTCGATCCCAAGACCGAGTCCCTGCTGTGGTCGGACACGCACAAGACCGAAGGCGGCAAGGTGAAGAGCGGCCATTTGTTGGACGGCCTGCGCGACGCATTCGACAGCTACGAAAAGAGCCGGCACTAACAAGAGTCGCTTCGCCTCGCGCTTAACAGCGTGTCACCGGTCCTTGGCAGGAACGTCACATTTTGCTATACCTCAGCGAGAATTCCTGCCGATGGCGGCCGCTTGGCACCATTTCCGGCCCCGTGGTTCGCTCCAGAATTGAGTGCGTCCATGGAAGTCACAGTCGAACACCTGGGTTCCGTGCAGTTTGAGATTCACGCGCGCGGCCACGTCCTCGCCAGCGACCAGCCTCTGGAAAACGGCGGATTCGACGAGGGAATGACTCCTCCCGAATTACTGCTTGCCTCTCTAGGTTCTTGCGCAGGGTTCTACGCGGCGCAATATCTGCGGAAGCACAAGTTGGCGGCGGAAGGTACGCGAGTACGGGTGACCTGCGAAAAGGTGAAGGATCCGTTGCCGCGAATGACGAATTTTGTGGTGGAAGTGGATTCGCCAGTTGAATTGACGGATAGACACCGGGCGGGGATGCAAGAGGCGGTCGAACACTGTCTGGTGCACAACACGCTGCTGCACACGCCTGAGATTATGTTGAAAATCGAGAGTCCCGTGGTGAGCAAGACCTAAAGCGGTCATCCGGCGATCATTTTGCCGAGCAGTTCCTTGACGATTTTCGCCGCGACCATGGCGGTCATGCCGGAAGGGTCGCGCACCGGATTGAACTCCACTACATCCGCGCCGACGATGGGTCCTGGGAGGGCCCGGATGTAATCAATGGCCTGCCGCGTGGTCATACCGCCCGGCTCCCAATGAGAAATCCCTGGTGCCAGGCCGGGTTCAAGAACATCAAGGTCAAAAGAGACATAGATGGGCCCAGCGAGTTTCAGTCTTGCGAGGTTGGGCAGGCGATTCATTTCGTAGATTTCCACGCCGAACTTTTTCGCCTGTTCTTGCTGGTGGGCATTCAATGTGCGGATTCCGATTTGGACGAGGCGACGCACCAGCCCATTTTCCATGATTCGTGCGAACGGGCTGGCGTGCGAGCGCGGGTTGTTTTCGTAGTTGGCGTAAAGATCGGGATGTGCGTCGAAGTGTACCAGGGTTACACCCGGAACGCGTTCACCCAGGGCAGAGAGGATAGGGTAGGTGACCGAGTGGTCTCCGCCGAGGGAGAGCGGCCGTTTCTGTTGCTCGAGGATCTGTTGGATGGCGCGCCGAATGCGCTCGAAAGCGTCAGCGGCTTCCATATCGCAGAGGTCGCCTGCATCTTTATACGCGCTGGGAACGCCGAGATCCACGCGCGTTTCGCTCCAGGAGTTCCAGGCGTTGGAACGCAAGGCTTCACGAATGCGAAGCGGGGCTTCGGCGGGTCCACGAAGAAATGAGGAGTTGTGATCGAGCGGAATTCCGAGCAGGACGGGAGGTCCCCAATTTGCGAGCTTCAGTTTTCGGCGCTTCATGAGCGAGTGATCAAGGTGTTGCCGAGAACCAGCGCGTCCATCTGCGTGCGGAGGAAGCAATCGAGCGCTTCTTCGGGGCGGCAGACGATCGGCTCGTTGTCGTTGAAGGAAGTGTTCAGGACGACGGGCACACCAGTCTGCCGTTCGAATTCGCTGATCAGGGCGTGGTAGCGCGGATTGGCCTGTTTGCTGACGGTCTGGAGGCGGCCCGTGCCATCGACGTGAGTGGGAGCAGGAATTTTGTCGCGTTTATCGGGTTTGACGGCATAGGCCAGCGTCATGAAAGGGGAGGGGTGTGATTGCTCGAACCATTCGCCGGTTTTCTCTTCGAGAATGGAGGGCGCAAACGGACGGAAGATCTCGCGGTGCTTGATGCGGCGGTTGAGGATCTCCTTCATTTCAGGGCGGCGGGGATCGGCGACGATGCTGCGATTGCCGAGCGCACGGGGTCCCCATTCGGCCCGCCCCTGATACCAGCCGAGAATTTTCCCTTCCGCGATGATGGCGGCGGTCTGGCGCATCAATTCCGGCTCGGGCAAATCGCTCAGGATGAAGCCGCCCTTGGTTAGGTCATTGGAATTGACTGCCCCGCGAATCTCTTCGGCACTGTAGCCAGGCCCCCAATAGGCGTGGTCCATCACGAAAGTGCGCGGCTTGGCCAGGGTTTGATGCCAGACGTAGTACGCGGCACCTACAGCAAGCCCGGCATCGCCTGCGGCTGGGTGCACGTACACTTTTTCGAAAGGTGTTTGCTCGAATATTTTTCCATTCGCGACGCAATTGAAGGCCACGCCACCCGCAAGGCATACCGCTTTCGCGCCAGTCTTTGCGGCCAGTTTCTTCAACATCCCCAGATAGACTTCCTCGAGCCGTGCCTGAAGCGATGCCGCAAGATTGCGATGCCTCTGTTCAAGCGGCTCTTCCGGCCTGCGAGCGGGACCACCGAGTCTCTTCGGCATAGCGTCGGAAAACATTTTTCCGAGCACCGGGGTTTTGTCCGATTCCGCCCAGGACATTTCCGGGCCTGTTCGGTGGTGCGTGAAGTAATCCAGGCCGAGTTTGAAGCCGAAGCTGCCGCCATTCGGGCTGAAGCGCACGATGTCGCGAAACGCTTCCAGGTTTTCCGGTTCACCGTAGGCGGCGAGGCCCATCACTTTGTATTCGTCTCCGAATTTAAGGAAGCCGAGATACTGCGTAACCGCGCTGTAATAAAGCCCAAGGGAATGCGGAAACGCAATCGAGCCTTCGATTTCCACGCGATTGCCTCGCCCCGTGCCCCACATGGAGCTGGCGAAGTCGCCGAGGCCGTCGGCGGAGAGCAGGGCGGCATGATCAAAAGGCGAGACGAAATAACTGCTAGCGAGATGTGCCTGGTGATGCTCGACACGGTGGAAAGCGGCTTTGAGCTTGGATGGGTCAGTGTCGAATGCGGCAGCCAGCGCGTCCGGAATGCCGGTGAACTTGGTCATCACGCGGGCGCGCTCGCGCGCAAACGACGGCATGCGGACGGCATAAAAGAGTTTCGTCGCCAGGCGCGCAAACGGGTTGCGCGGCACCGCCACGTGATCGATATCGGCCAGCGTGATTCCTGCTTCCTTCAGACAGTAGCGAATCGCGGCAGCCGGAAAGCCCGCGGCATATTTCACGCGATTGAAGCGCTCCTCTTCCACAGCGGCGATGAGCTTGCCGCCGCACACCAATGCGGCCGAAGCGTTACCGTGATACGCATTAATCCCGAGAATATTCATGTTGCTCGCTTATCGAAGCTCGCGCCTTTCAGGACAGGTGGCGCCGGCACCATTCGTTTAGCACGTAGAGCGACCACGGGCGGGACCACGTTGTCTGGCCACGTTCAAAATTATCCCACACCCCCTGCACGCCGGCAGCATACAGATAGCCCCCCAGGGCCGGCGATAAGTCCTCCAAACTACTTTTGACTTGTTGGCGCAGCCCGTTGCGGAGCCAGTGTTCCCAGGGAAGCGTGAACGTGCGCTTTTTCTGATGCAGAATTTCGGGCGGAATCATTCCTGCCAGAGCGTTTCGTAGCAGTGCCTTCGAGACACCGGGTTGGACGCGCGCTTCATCGGGCAACGTACCGACGAATTCCACCAGTGGCGTATCGAGGAACGGAACCCGCACTTCGAGCGATCTGGCCATGCTGACAGAATCCGTGTCGTGGAGAAGTGTGCTGGCCATGTAGGTGCGCATCTCGAGCCAGGAAACGCCGGCGATCGGCCCCACCGATTGGGCCTGATCCGCGGTGCGCTCGAGCCAGCCGAGCCAGGTCGGGTCGAGAGTGGCGCCATCGCTCGCGACACTACTATTGCGATAACGAGCGTCAGTCAGTTTCGACACATCGGAGGGAGGGAAAAGCAAGCGGGTGAAGAAGTACGGATGGGGCAGGGCGTTCGGCTTGATCCAAGCGTCGCCGGCCTTGCGAGCGGCATCAAGAGTGCTTCCGCGAGCAAGGAGTGAAGTTACGAGTGGCGCGCTCATCCTCCGGAGGGTGCCGGGAATGAATCGCGCGACAGATTCGAGCCTTTCGAGCTTTGGTGTATCCGCGAAGGTGCCGTAGCCCGCAAACAATTCATCACCACCGAGACCCGAGAGAGCAACTTTCAGCCCGACTTGACGCGCCGCCCAGGAAACAAAGTAAGTGTTGATACCGTCCATAGTGGGCTGATCAAGCGCTGAGACAGCCTCGCCGAGGCGAGCTAACATGTCGCCGCCGTGGAGCGGAACCTCGGTGTGATTTGTTCCCGTTCGTGCGGCAACCAGCTTCGCGAGCGGCCCTTCGTCGTAGTCGGTGTCGGGAAAAGTAAGCGTGAAGCTTTGTATGCCATGCTGGGCGCGGCCAGCGAGCGCGGCGATGGCACTGGAATCCAGGCCGCTCGAGAGGAAAAGTCCTACCGGCACATCCGCGATCAGATGAGCCCTCACGGAATCTTCGAGCATCGTGCGGACGCGCGCGGAAGCCGATGCAAAATCACGAGGTCTCATGGGGTCGCGTGCCGCGCTACTTCGGGTCGGATCCCACCAAGGCCGGGCACGGGGCGAGCGGCGGCGCTCGGGCATGTGGAGAACCAGGCGGTGTCCAGGCGGCAGAGAAAAGACGCTTTCGATCAGGGTGACAGGTTCCGATACGCTGCCGAACAACAGGTAGGAAGTCAGCGCGTCTGCAGAGAGTTTGCGCGCTACACCATCCAGAGCCAGGAGCGCGCGCACCTCGGACGCAAAGGCGAAACCTTGCTCCGTCTGTGTGTAGTACAACGGCTTGATTCCCAGGGGATCACGCGCGAGAAAGAGAACGGGAACCGTCGCGAAGTGTTTGCGGAGATCGAGCAGCGCGACAGTGAACATGCCGCGCAATTCGTTGAGCAGGTCTTCGCCCCATTCTTCCCAGCCGTGCACAAGGATCTCGGTGTCGGATTTTGTGGCGAAGCGATGGCCCGCCAGACTGAGGCGTTCGCGCAATTCCTGGTAGTTGTACAGTTCGCCGTTGAAGACTACGGCCACATCGCGGCGCTCATTCCAGACGGGCTGGTGGCCACCGGCCAAATCAATGATGCTGAGCCGGCGCATGCCCAGAGCCACGCCAGGCGACCGAGGCTCGTTGACCAGGAAGCCATCTTCATCGGGCCCGCGATGCACCATGGCGGCAGCCATGCGGCGCACGGCGCGTTCCGCAGCCGCAGAGGTGGCTGCGTAGGCGAATCCGCAAATGCCACACACGCTCTACTTAATCTCCGGTGAAGTGAAAAACGCCGCGGTGGCTCGGCCCAGATTGGCCCTTAGATGGAATCGCGGAATCCGTAGGCGGCGATCGGCAATCCAGCCGAGCACCAGGCGAAGGAGCATGAAGAAGATCAGCGCGTTTACCGACAGGAAGAAGTACATGAACGAGCGACGCTCGAGCAATAGGCTCCAGTCCAGGTATTCATCCCAGGTTGGAAACAACCAGCCGAGAAGCGCGCGTACGCCAGCGCCATGCAGGGGGAGGGCAGCCACACGCACGTGAGCGAAGCGCTCATAAGAATATTCGGGGGGATAGTGGGGCAGAACACTGGTGGCTTCACGAAACAGTTCAGGATCCTGGAGATCCTTCCGGGTGAGTAAATTTCCTTTGGCATCCTTCATCAAGGTCCGGTAGGTGGCGTCGACGATGACCCACCGACCATCGAGGTTGACTTCGGCGACGACGTGTTTGGTGCCGCGATCCGGACTCAGTAATAGAAGACGACGAGTTTCCACACCAGTGCTACGCGACAAGTTCAGGAAAGCATTGGTAGCGCTACCGCACACATCGAGCAACTGACGGTAGTTCAGCGTGTCTTCCGGATCGCGAGGCGAGACTTTTGCCGGGTCGATAGTTTCCAAACGCGGGGGACCATTCTGCATCCAGGCCAAAATCGCTTCTACTTTTTCACGAGGAGTGGATGCTTCAGGGACAACCGCATCCGAAAATCCGCGGAGGTACCGGCGGACGGACAGTTCCCACATGCTGGACCAGGCCGTCGAGACCAAAGCAACCGCCAGCAACAGGTTGCTGAGCCACCATATGACTCTAAATCCGTAATGCGGCTTCAACGCTGATCCTTGTGCCTGGGAGCAAAATTGTCCTACGTCTGGCGTCGGCTCGCAAGTGATGAGTAAATCATCTCCATTTCGCGCAACGGCTCCTCCCAACCGAGCGCCGAGGCGGCGGTGGCGCAGCCATCGCGCAACTTCCGGTAGAGACTGTCGTCGGAGAGAAGCTGGGACAGGGCGCGGGTGAGATCTTCCTGATTATGCGGAACGACAAGGCCTGCGACGTCCTTCAATACAGGCGCGATGCCACACTGGTCCGTGACGATTACAGGTGTACCGGCAGCGACGGATTCCGCGGCAGTGTTTCCGAAATTCTCGTTTTGTGATGGCAAGACGAATACATCGGCGTCGCGATAGGCCTGCCACTTGGCTTGTCCTGTAAGTGGCGCACAGAAATGGACGCGCCCGGCGATACCGCTGGTCTTTGCCGTGTCAAGCAACTTTGTTTTCATGTCTGCCTCATCAGGACCTACGAATGCCAGATGCACGTCGGCTCGAGCCCTGAACGGTAGTTGCTGCAGGTGGCCGAAGGCCTGCAGCAGCAGGTCGGGACTCTTCTTCTGCGATAAGCGGCCGAGAAAAAGCACAAGCCGAGAGTCGTCGGAGATTTTCAGCCGGGCACGGAACAACCCGCGTTCCGGAAAACTGGGAGGCACTTCCACACCATTGCGGCGCAAACAGACCCGTAGGCGATCGACACCGCCCGCTAGCAGTTCGTCGCGCTCCCGTTCTGCGGTGGCGACGATGGCGCTAGCGCCTTTCAGCATCTCACGTCCCCAAATGCGGTGATAAAGCCGCTTCATCCGGATGTTGCGCACAATTGGTACGAACATCCCAATGGGTTCGACGATGTAGGGAATATTCCTGCTGCGGCATTCCGAGGCGACGCGCGGACCCAGGAAATCGTAAAGTCCGTAAATGTGTACCACATCAAAATCGGTCAAGCGCGCGCGCAAATATCGGCCGAGCGCGGGATTCCAGCTGGCGGCGCGAAAATGGAGCCAGGTCGGAAGGTAGACTGCCGTCACTCCGTTCACGATTTGAGTTCTGCCAAATGGACCGGTGGATACAGGTGGCTCGGCGGGCGACTCTTTCAGGCGTTTTTCGATTCCCCAGTCGGCGGTAAGCACGGTGACCCGGTGGCCCCGCCCCGCCATTCCTTCCGCCAAGGCGCGCACTTTGACCGGTGGACCGCCGAACTCGAAGAATGGCGCGTAGCTTTGAGTCACGTTCAGAATTCGCATAGCTCGCGGAGTATTTTCTTGAAGTTCTTGGCAAAAATCGAGAATTTGAATTCCTGCTGCACGCGCTCGCGCCCGCGTTCGCCCATTTGTCTGGCTAACTCCGGGTTCGAGAGAAGCGCGTCGAGGGAAGTGGCCAATTGCACCGTGTCACCATGTGAAACGAGATAACCGGTGACGCCATCGCGGATCACTTCGGGAGCGCCACCGTGGGCTCCGCCGATCACCGGTTTGCCTCGTGCCATCGCTTCCAGATAAACAAAGCCAAATCCCTCACCGCGACTGGGCAGCGCAAATACTTCGGCCGCGGCATAACACGCGGAAAGTTCGGCGTAACTTATCCCCGAGAGAAAGTGGACGTGCCGCCGAACGCCGCTGACCTGTGCGATATTCTCGAGCCAGTTGCGATCATCTCCCGAGCCGACGATGGCGAGTTGCACGTCGGGCCAGCGCAGTAAAAGGCGGGGCAAAGATTGGATGAGCGTGTCCATGCCTTTGTAACGTTCTGAAGCGAGCCAGCGGCCGACAGTAAGGATGACGCGGCCCTGCGGGAAATCCGCCGGCAACTGCGCCGGGCCAATTCCCAGCAACCTGGTTTCAAAATCGGGATCTAGCGCCCAAGGCAAAACACGGACGCGGTCCGGCGCGACACCTTGCAGGGAAACCACGAAATCAGCAGTTGCCCGGCTGGGAGCCAGAACCAGCGTTGCGCGCTGCAATGCCTTTCGACGGCTTCGCGAGAGCGGTTCCCACACTTCTACGCCGTGCGTGCAGACGATGCTTTTCATTCGCGGCGCAAGCAGCTTCATCCCACGGACAATCGGCGCGAGGTTGGGATGAGCGGCCAAAACGAGTTTGGGACGCCGGCGCGTGGTTTTCAGTGCCGCCGCCACAAATCCTGCTTTTCCCCTGGCGGCGCCGGTAAAGACAAATTCGCGATCGCCAACGCACATGCGGTGCAGATCCTGGGAATCGTTCAGGCTGAGGAGCCGATACTCCATTTGTTTCGAAGTCGCGAATTCGCTGAGGAGAAACGCCAGATGTCTGCCAGCGCGCTGAATTCCGCCAGGAGCATCAAGTTCAGGAAAGAGTCCAATCAGCACGGGCTGAGCATGACAAACCGGCCGCAGTCAGCGCAAGTGCCTGCCGTTTCTCTTTTCGCGACATGAGAAGAAAGCGGCGGGGAGAGCAGCTGACGCTCTTTCATCCACAGTGCTATTCTGCAACCGGAATCAACATAATGCTCCGCGTGCCACTGAAGGCATCTTGCGTGAAGCCGTTTCTGCTCGTTTGGCTGCCCGTCATTTCCTCGGTGGTTGCGCAAAAGCCGCAGCCGGAAATGCAAGACAGCCCTTCTCGAGCAGCGCCACTCCGTGGAGTATTGAGCCGGCAAGCACTGAACCCTCCGATTCGTGGCCGGAAGGCGCGGTTGGAATTTAGCCCAGATGGGAAATACCTCCTGTTGCAGGGCGAATCGGGGTTCTTCCTGTTTTCGACGCAGCCGCTTAAGCCGGTGTTGCATATCGAAGCGGACTACTTGTACCCGGTACGTTTTTCCCGCGATTCACAGGCCCTTTCTGGCGTTTCTTTCGCGTTGCGGACCGCCCGCTGGCGTGTTCCTAGGGGCGAAGTGATTTCTAACGGCAGTCTGAGTGTGGCCGACGGCTGTATTTCGGGAGAGCTGACGCCGGATGGAGAATTGTTCGTCTGCCGCCAGGTGGACCTGAGCGTTCATGTTTACGATTTAAATTCGGGGCGCGAGAGTTTTGGAGAAGAGTCCCGCCTGAGTATCCTTCAGCGCGTCACGGTGCCTTCTTCCTTGCCACAAAACAATGTTCTTCCCAGTGCAGTTGGACTCGAATTGGCGCGCAACCTACAGATTTTCGCGAATGAAGGGGTTTACCCGGATCGATTTGCCTTCTCGCCTGACGGCACACTCTTCGCGGCACTCGCTCCGGAAGGGAATTCGATGTGGAGCTTATCTTCGAAACGCAAAGTCAATGTATCGGGCGCGCTCACGAAATTTCCCGGCGCAGGGCTTTGCTTTCTTGACTCAAACCGAGTGTTGATTACCGACTTCCCGCACCATGCCGAGATCGTGTCATTCCCTTCGGGCAAATCTGTCGGCCAGCTCAACCTTGCACCGCAAACGGCCGCCCTGGCTTCAAACCATCGATACCTCGTCTTTGCGGCCGGCGAGGGAGCGAGCAATCAGCTTTACGACCTGGCTGAGAATCGCGTTGTGGACATACCGGAGAACGTCGCCATCGACATGCGGGAAGGTGTTCTGGCTTTGCTCGATGCACCCGGACAGTTACAGCTCTTACAGGTTGGCCAACAGACTCCATTTGCGTCGGCCTCGGCACCGCTGGACGGTTCGTCAGCACGCTTTTCCGTGGCGGCCAGTCCGGACCTGGACCTGCTCGCCTTTGGCTTCGGCCACGAAATGGGGCTCTACCGAGTTGCTCAGGGAGAACAGGTTCTCACCCTCAACTACAGTTAGCAGGAATCCCTTCCCAGTGCGGCGACGGCTTATTTTGTAAGACCTGCGGAGGACCGAAAAGCCATCCAAGTCTTTCAGGCGGAGGCAGGAAAGAACTCCATTACACCGCTGTGGCAAAGCGACGCATTGTTCATTCGTGCCAATCCTTATGTGTTTTTGGAGTACAAGTTACAAGGGGAGAACCAAGTGCCAGAGGTTTCGCCCGAAGGTAAGATACGATTTGCGCTGAAGGCCCGCGAGCCCGCGAGCGGGAAGGTTCTTTGGGAAAGGAAATTCGCTGCCCAGCCACCGGTTCCCTTCACGGATTCACAGGGGAAGAATCTGGTTCTAGCGTGGGAGGCAGCTACGGACGCGGGCCGTCTGGCGGCGAAGCGTTGTCCCCAGGCGTGGCCGATATTTCAGAAAACCAGGCCGGCCCGGAATGACACATTCTTCGAAGTGGTCGACTCCGTCAGCGGGCGAACGCTAGGCGGCGTTTTGGTTCGCACTGGGTCTGGTCCCTCGAGTTTTGAGTCGGTCGCAGCGGTTGGATTTATGCTGATCATCGCGAAATCGGGAGGTCGCGTCACTCTTTATTCGTTGGACGATGGAGAAATCAAAGCGCGCCTCACAGGCTCTCTGCCAGCCGCGAATGAGCAGACGAACACCCTTGCTCTTGTGGAGAACGACAATCAGTTGATGATTTACGACCAGCGTAGCGGAGTGAAACTGACGACGCAGAATTTTGGCCAGCCCATCATTTACGCGCATTTCTCCGAGGATGGCCGGCGATTGCTGGTGCTCACGCGTCAACAGATCGCTTATGTGCTCGACCTCAGCGATGTCAGCAAGACCACCCATTGAAAAGATCACTGGCGGACGAGTGGGCTCAGTGCTACTAGCGTATCCACGTAAACATCAGCGGGGCATTTCAATTGGTCGTGTTGGCCGAATCCGTAGGTGACGCCGACAGCCACCATCGCGGCATTGCGCGCGGTTTGAATATCTACATCGGAATCGCCGACCATCGCCGATTCTTCCGGTCTCGCGGCTAATTCGCGCAGCACCGCCAGCACGCCGGCCGGGTCTGGTTTCTTGGTGGAGAAGCTGTCCCCGCCATAGATGGAGCGAAAGAATCTGGTGAGCTTGAGCCCGTCCAGAATTTCGACGCTAAGTTGGGTAGGTTTATTAGTGAGCACGGCCATCGGAACGCCGGACTCTGCGAGCGCCTGCAAGCCCTCGACTACTCCCGGGTATGGCCTCGTCTCATCAAGTTTCTGCTGATTATAGTGCTTCAAGAAAATGGCAAGCGCCTCTTTGCGTTCGGCATCGGTGGAAGCCGGCCCCAGCGTGCTGGCCATCAATTGCGGGGCGCCATGGCCGACATAGCTGGCGATTAAGTCGGGCGGCAGTTGGGCGCGTCCGGTTTCTCGCAGCATGGCGTTTACCGAGTTCACCAAGTCCATCTTTGAATCAATCAGCGTTCCGTCCAGATCGAAGACGAAGGCCCGCACGGCTGCGATTTTCCCGTTGGTCATAGACAGACATTGTAATATGCGCGCTGGCCATTCCCTTGTGGAATGGAATCCTCATTTCTTGCAACTCCGGTCCTCGCGTAAACTAGAAGGCTGGCCGCCCGGCAAAATTCCTTCTGGAGATTCCATGGCCCTGGTGCAACCCTTCCGCGCTTACCGCTACAACGGCGATATCGTCGTGTACGACCGCGTGCTGACGCAGCCCTACGACAAGATCACTCCCAAAAGGCAAGAGGAGTATTACGCCGCCGACCCGCACAACCTCATCGCGGTCGAAAAGGGGCGCGTGAACAACGAAGACTCTCAGGCAAACAATGTGTACACGCGCGCCGCAGCGAGCCTGCGGTCGTGGATTGGGGAGAGAGTGGTGCAGCAGGATCCGGTTCCGGCATTCTACGCGTACTCGCAGGAATTCACCGTGCCCGGTACGAACGCGCGGAGGACGCGGAAGGGCTTCATCGGGGCAGGAAAGCTGGAGGATTATTCCGCCAACTTAATCTTCCGTCACGAGCATACGCTATCGGGCCCCAAGGCGGACCGACTGGAACTGCTCCGCCACACACGCACGCATACCGGCCAGCTCTTCCTGCTGTATTCAGACCCCAAACTGCAGATCGACGCGATTCTGGACACCGTGGAAGCTTCGCAGCAGCCGGTGACCCAACTGATTGACGAATATGGCGTGACGCACCGGTTGTGGATGATCGTGGAGCAGGAGCGCATTTCGGCGATTCAGAAGGCCATGGAGGAACAGAAACTGGTGATTGCCGACGGGCATCACCGGTACGAGACTTCTCTGAATTTTCGCAACGAGAGCCGCACGCGGGCGGGAAAGCTGATTCCGGATGCGCCGTACGAATACTCGATGATGACATTTATCAACACGCGGAGCGAAGGGTTGACGATTCTTCCGACGCATCGTGTGGCGGCGAATCTGCGGGATTTTTCCTGGAGTGCGGTGCGGCGTTACTTGGAGCCGTGGTTTGCCACGACGGTATTCGCGTTTGGCGGCGATGCGGAACGTGTGAACGCGCAAGCAAACTTCCTGAAGAAGTTGACCGCCGCGAAGGCGCAGCGCGCGATCGGCGTGTTTCCGAAGCCAGAGCAGGCACCTTCGGCGTTTTACATTCTGACGCTGCGGCCGGAGGCGGACCTTGCGCAGATTTTGCCGGGGCTTTCGCCGTTACAGCGCCAACTGGACGTGGTTCTGTTGCACCAGGGAATTCTTGAGCCGGCTCTGGGAATCACGCCGCATGCGGTGGCGTCGGAGGCCAACCTGACATATGAACGCGAAGCAGCAACGGCGATCGATGCGGTTGTCCGCGGCAACGCGCAGATTGCGTTTCTGTTGAATGCGGTGGACGTCGACCTGGTGATGCAGGTGGCGACGGCGGGTGAGGTCATGCCGCAAAAATCGACGGATTTCTACCCGAAGCTGATGAGCGGCATCACGATGTACCGGATCGAAGAATAGCGGCCGCGATGCTCGTCCCAGGCGCAAAAGAAAAAAGGGCAGGATAAACCTGCCCTTCCATCTGAATTTCTTATAGCAGTTCGCGAAACGGTTTACTTGGAGAAGCTGGCGACGGCTTCGGCTTCAGTGTTGTAGACGTCGAAGATGGTCATCAGCTTGGTGATCTGGAGCACTTCCTGGAACTTCGTGCCCAGGTGGCAGAGCTTCAAAGCTGCGCCCTGTCCCTTCGCGCTGTGATGAGACGCAACGAGCGTGCCCAGGCCCGCGCTGTCGATGAACGTGATGTTGTCCATGTTCAGCACGATTTTCTTCTTGCCCTCGGCCACCAGCGACTTCACTTTTTCGCGCAGCGCGTTACTCTCTTCGCCCAGCACGATCCGGCCGTCCAACGCTGCTACGGTGACGCCGTCCACTTCGCGAGTTGTAATCTTCAATGCCACGGTGATTCCTCCTCATTCGTACACGGGTCCGGCGGCAACCCGGGCCGGAACCGCGAAGCATATCCGTTTTTGATGTTTTCGCAAAGCAGTCTTTTTTCTCAGCACAGGCAGCATTGCGCTGCCCACCTCGAACGTAACCACTTTGCGATCAATAGTAATCCGCGCAGGACATATAGTACCCGCATACCGCGCAGACCAGCTTGCACCTACGAGACTCCAGCCTCTGCGAGCACACCGGGCAATACCGGGAGGCGTCCTCATGTCCTCGAGACCCCGATGATTCTCCCGTCCTGCGAGTTGCGGGTGAGCCAGCAGTAGCCTCGCCCTTCGATTCCAACGGGGCCATCCCCTGCTCTCCGGTATCTTTCACGGCCTTCCGGTTATAGCACATCCCGCGGCTCAGACGAAAGCACGAGGCTCACCCGCGAGGGCGCCGTTTTTTTCTTCCATCACTCTTGGCAGGTTTGTTACCCTCAAAACCCATGCGAAACTTTACAACGTTTGTATTCTTGCTGGCCGCGGCCTGCTCATCGCTTGCTCAGGACACTAAACCGATCTCGGAACGGCTCGCCGCGCAAAACTCTCTCTTCGACGAATACTACGAATCGGAACTGCGAAATTTCCCGGAACGCGCCACCGCTTTCGGCGACTACCGCTACAACGACCAGCTGGCGGACTACTCGCTGGCGGCTATCGCGAAGCGGGACAAGTCCAACCGTGAATATCTGGTGCGAATCCAGGCTATTTCTCCCGCGGGCTTCTCCGAGCAGGATCAGCTCTCACATGACCTGCTGATCCGGGTGTTGCAGCAGCGCATTGCGGACTACGACCTGAAGGAATACGAGATGCCGATCAATCAACAGAACGGCATCCACACAGCGCTGGCGGACCTGCCGCTCTCGGTGCCTCTCGATTCTGTGAAGCATTACGAGGATTACATCTCGCGACTGCACCAGATTCCACGCGCCCTTTCACAGACCACGGAGGTATTGCGCGCCGGGGTAAAGGATAACCTGATGCCGGTGAAGTTTCTGCTCGAGAAGATTCCCGGGCAGTGCCAGGGGATCATCGAGGCGAATCCTTTCCTGACGCCAACGAAGAACTTTCCTAAGGACTTTTCGCAAGAGGATCAGAAGCGGCTTACGGAGCAGATCACAGCGGCCATCAACAACGATGTGTTCCCGGCGTACAAGTCATTCGCTGCGTTCATTCAAGCCGACTACGCGCCGCACGGCCGCACCACGTTGTCGATCATGTCCCTGCCCGACGGAGCGAAACGCTACCAGAACGACATTTACGGACGGACAACGACGCACTTGACTGCCGACGAGATCCATCAGATTGGGCTTCGGGAGATCGACCGCATTCAGGCGGAAATGCTGATGATTGCCAAGAAGGAGGGTTATAACGATCTGGAATCGTTCCGCGCCTGGATCAAGGCGAATCCCAAGTACAAACCAACCTCAGCGGAGCAGATTCAGGACGACTTCCGGAAATACATCGCGCAGATGGAGCCCAAGCTTCCGCAACTGTTCGGGCTACTGCCGAAATCGCCGGTGACGGTGGAAGCGATTCCTGCGTTCCAAGCTACGGCGGCGACCCATTACGTTACTGGCACGCCCGACGGTAAGCGCCCGGGCCGCGTCGTCGTAGCGACTTCGAATTACGCGGAACGCTCGCTGGTGGATGACGAAGCGGTAGCGTACCACGAAGGGGTGCCGGGCCATCACATGCAGCTTTCCGTGGCGCAGCAGTTGACCGGGCTGCCTAAATTTCGCGTTCATGGGCTGTTTTTCAACGCTTATGGAGAAGGCTGGGCGCTTTATTCGGAGGAATTAGGCAGGGAAGTCGGCTTTTATCAGGATCCCGTATCGGACTACGGGAGGCTTTCTTCGGAGCTCTTCCGCGCGGTGCGACTGGTAGTCGATACCGGCATTCATTCGAAAGGCTGGAGCCGCGAGCAGGTGGTGGAATTCATGCGCAAGTCCGGCTCGGTCGATGAGCCGACGATCCAGACGGAGACGGATCGTTACATTTCCTGGCCGGCACAGGCGCTCAGCTACAAGTTGGGCCAGCTGAAGATTCGTGAACTTCGCGACCGGGCCCAGAAAGAGCTGGGGTCGAAGTTCGATATCCGCGCTTTCCACGACGAAATTCTCGATGGCGGCGCATTGCCACTGGACCTGCTGGAAATCCGCACCGACAGGTGGATCGCGGAGCAGAAGGCCAAGTAGTCTCTAGTGCCGTGATTACTGTTCTCGAAAAGGTGAAGAACCTCATGCGCTTGTCGCCCTGGTTTGTGCTGGCTGGATTCGTGACAGTTCCCGTGTTGGGTCAAAGTCCAAAGCCACCCGCTGCGCTCCGTATCGAAATCTCGTTTTCGGAAGCGGTGAGTGCCCGACCTCTGGACGGACATATCCTGCTAGGAATTTCCACCGACAAATCAGCGGAGCCACGGTTTCAGTTGCAGGAAGAGGAAGCCTCAAGCGCGCAGTTCTTTGGCCTGGATGTGGACAATTGGAAGCCGGGCGCACCTGTGGTGATCGATTCGGCGGCCCTGGGCTATCCGCTGAAGAGTCTCGATCAGCTTCCGGCCGGCGATTACTACGTGCAGGCGGTGCTGAATATTTATGAAACCTATCATCGGGGCGATGGCCACACCATCAAGCTGCCGCCCGACATGGGCGAAGGTCAGCAGTGGTTCGTTAAGCCCGGCAATCTGCTGAGCAGGCCGCAGCTGATTCATCTGGATCCGCAGTCAAGCGGCCCGGTCCACATTTCACTGACAGAGAGGATTCCTCCGATACCGGAGCCGAAGGACACGAAATACATCAAGCATATTCGGATCGAAAGCAAATTGCTCAGCGCGTTCTGGGGCCGTCCGACGTATCTGGGAGCAACGATACTTCTGCCGGAAGGTTTCGATGAGCACCCGAATGCGCACTATCCACTACTGGTTCATCAAGGACATTTCGAGCCGGACTGGGAGTTTTTCGCCCAAGAGGTTCCACGTGACGCGAAAGAGCAAGAGCTCGAGCATTACCGCTATGCGAACCGCTTCTACCAGGACTGGACTTCTGGCCGGCTGCCGCGCATGTTGCTGATGAGCATCCAGCACGCGAACCCTTACTACGACGATTCCTACGCGGTGAACTCGGCGAACGTGGGCCCGTATGGCGACGCGATCACCCAGGAATTGATACCGGAGGTGGAGAAGCGTTTTCGCGGCATCGGGCAATCGTGGGCGCGCGCGCTCGAAGGCGGGTCGACCGGTGGATGGGAAGCCGCAGCTTCGCAGATTTTCTATCCGGATTTCTACAATGGCGCATATTGCTACTGCCCGGACCCCATCGACTTCCGCGCGTACCAGCTCGTGAATGTGTACCAGGACAAAAATGCCTTTTACGAACGCGGCCCATTTGGAACGGTTCCGCGGGGAGAAATGCGCACCTCGATTGGCGAGATCGTTGCTGTGATGGAGCCGACTGTCCGTCGGGAGGAAGTGATGGGGACACATGGCCGATCGACAGAGCAGTTCGGCATCTGGCAGGCGGTGTTCAGCCCAGTCGGCGAGGATGGTTATCCCAAGCCCATCTGGAACCCCACCACCGGCGCCATCGATCTCGAGGTGGCCAAGTACTGGCAGGAGCATTACGACCTACGCTACATCCTGCAGCGCGATATCGCTACGCTCGGCCCCAAGCTGGTCGGGAAGCTACACTTCGCCGTCGGCGACATGGACACCTGGTATCTCAACAATGCCGTGCACTTGATGCAGAACTTCACTGAATCACCTCAAAACCCCTTTCGTATCGCGGATTATGAATTCAGCCCGCGTAAGCCGCATTGCTTTGAAGGCGGGGGCGACATCTCGAATCCGGAAAGTGCAGGCACGAAGTACCAGCGGATCATGCCGCAGATCGCAAAGCATATGCTGGCAACGGCGCCAGGAGGCGCCGACACGAGTTGGCATTACTGAGGGACTGGCCAAAGCAAAAAAGGACTTTCCTTCTGGACTGCTCTAGCGCAGAATCCGCATACTGGCGGGCGTCCCCCTTGTAACCCGCATGTAAAAGTTAGCGTCTTATACGAGAGAGGCTGCGGTCTGGCCTGTGGGGAGTGCGCCCATGCATAAAGTGATCATAGTTGGACTGGCTACCCTCAGCCTGTCGATGGTTGTCTCTGCCGCGCAACGCGGCGCCGCCCCTGCGATGCCGGTTCCTGTCGCTCCTGCCATGCATCCAATGCCTGCGGCAGGTGCTCCAGTACACGTTCCAGTAGTTTCTGGCAATCATCTCGCGTCCCCGCACGGCCCCACGTCTGTAAATCGCGTTCCCATTCATGGCAATGCTGCTCTGGTCCATCCCGCGACGCACGGGACGACGCCGGGTGCCAAGCCCTCGGCGCTGCCGCGGAAGACGACCACGACGACGGGAGGATTCCCAGTTGTGCCGCCTCCGAATCAAGGTAATAAGCCCTTCATTCCTGGGTTCCTGCCTGGGGACACGTTTAGCGGCCAATCCTGCTTCTTTGGGAACTGCTATCCAGTGCCAGGATTCGGGTTTGACTACGAGCATTTCTTTGCCGTGCACCCTAATTGGGGCAAGTTTCACCCGGTCACGGGCGTTGTGATTCCAGGTTGGGGCGGCGGGTTCTACTACCCGGTGCCGTATTATACGGAATCGACGCCGCAGGAAGGGCAGGAGGAAAACACCTCTGCGCCTGCGGAGCAGCAGGAATCGAATGTTCGAGCTTCGACCGCGGCAGCTGAAGAGACCGCTCCGCCGACGAGCCACTCCTATTCCTACGCGCCGGCACAACCCGTCGAAGAATATGTTTTCGTGAAGCGCGACGGCACCCGGATTTTTGCCGTTGCGTACTCGTTGGCGAAAGACAAGCTGCAATATGTCACGAAGGAAGGCTTGCGCCGGACATTGCCGCTGGATGTGCTTGATTACGACGCCACCATGAAGTCCAACGAGGAACGCGGGAACACCGTGAATCTGCCGGGTATAGCGCCTGCCGCCATGGCAATGGTGAGGTAGACCAGGCCGCACTGGGCTTGGGTGCGGAGAATTGGTGTGATTCTATCCAGAATTCCTGTCGTATAACGAACGGCCTGTACCTCCGGACAAGTAACCTCCTCCTGCTTTTAGGGTCTGCCATCACATCCTCTTTGCACCATCAACGTTAATATTCCATTAACGGGCAGATCGCTCCCTCCCTTCTCGAGCTCAGGTACATGGATCTCTTATTCCTGCACACACCGAAGTTCCACAACTACTACAAGCCGATCGGTGAGTTTTCCTTTGTCCTGTTTCCTCCAATCGGCTTGCTGGGCCTTGCCGACTATCTGGTCCGAAACGGTTATACCTCACGGATCATCCATCTAGCCGTGGAGCAGCATCTTCGCGGTTCGCTGAACTTCGAGGAGATTATCGCGGAGCATCAGCCGGCGATTGTGGGTCTGGATCTACACTGGCATTTTCAGTCGTACGACGTGATCGAAGTGGCGCGAAAAATCAAACAGGCACATCCGGAAGTGGCGATACTGCTGGGTGGATTCACCGCATCCATTTTTGCGGAGGAGATTCTGCGTGATTATCCGTTCGTCGATTTCGTGATCCGGGGCGACGCCGAAGTTCCGATTGTCGAATTGGTTCGCCGCTTCCTCTCCGACAAGAACTACGCCGCTGTTCCAAATCTGAGTTATCGCGAAAATACGGCGGTCGTATCGAACGGTTCGAATTATGTCGCCGACAGCGTCATGCTGGACAGCATGTGTTTCACGGATTTCACGCTGATGAAGGATTATCCTACGTTCGTAAATTCCTTCTCGCGATACGTGCACACGTCTGCGATTTCCGAGGCGTTCCAACACAAGCTGTTCGGAAAACATAAGGCATTCCAGGTGTATGTCGGGCGTGGCTGTGTCCACAATTGCTGCTACTGCGGCGGGTCACGGGAGGCGCATGAATTGATCGCGTCGCGCCGATGCGTTGCTCTCCGGTCGGTTACTTCGATCGTGTCGTCGATTTGCGATCTGGAGCGGTTTGGATTCGATTCCGCATGTCTGGCGTTGGATTCATTTCCACTGGCACAAGCAGACCGCAATTACGTGGAAGTCTTCGAGGAACTGAAGCGCCGCAACGTCGGGCTGCACATTGAGGTGGAGAGGTATTTCTTGCCGGGCGCGGATTTTCTGGACAGTTTTGCCGGCCTGGCGGGAAAAGAGTCGTTTGTGACGCTAAGCCCGCACACGAACAATGAAGAACTCCGCCAAAGAAACGGACTGCACCGTTATTCGAACGCCGAACTGGAGGCTTGTCTTGAGGCCATGGAGTCGGGCGGCGTGAACTCGCTGCTGTGCTTTACTTGCGGCCTGCCCGGCGAAACAAGGCAGGATCTGGAAAACATGGCGGCGTATCAACACCAGCTGGGGAAAAAATACAAGCGAATGCGCTTCAAGACCTGCATGATCGAAATCGAGCCCGCGTGTGCGATGAGCTGCCATCCGGAGAAATTCGACGTCCAGTTAGGCCGGAAAAGTTTTGACGATTACTATCGCTATCACAGCTTACCGAGACAGAATCACTGGCAGGAGATGGGCTATTCGCGCAGCGCCTGCCCGACTCATTCGGAGGTATCGAAATTCTTCTGCACGCACTTCTGCGAACGATTCAGAGCCGGTTGGGCCTCGCCCTTGATCTGCAACACGCTGGAGGTGATGTGGAAAGCGGGAGCATTCCAGGCGATTGACAGGGTGTGGAGACCGAAGGAAGGGGCGGTGGTTCCACAGCATTGAGGCTAGGCTTTGTGGATCGGCTCGGGCATGACGTAGCCCGACGTGGCCGGCAAGCCAGCGCGTTCAAGTTGTATCGTGCTGTGTTCGATTCCGAACTCTTCGAGTTTCTTGCGAACATTCGCGAGAACTTTTTCGCATTCATCCATGTGCATGTCTGGAACGCGCGCGTGACAGCTCATGGCGTTATGGTTGCCGCCGAGCGACCAGATGTGGACGTCGTGAACTTCCTGGATGTGCTCGATCGTCAAGATCGCTCGTGCTACCTCTTCCACGCCTAAACCCTCCGGCCGCCCTTCCAGAAGAATGTGAGCGGACTCGCGGAGAATTCCGATGGAGGAATAAAGTACCAGCAGACCGATCGCGAGACCCAGCAACGGATCGATCCATTGCTGGTGGGTGTAGCCGATCAAGACTGCGCCGACGATGATGGCGATGTTCGAGAGCGCATCGCCGAAATTATGAATCAGGATGCTACGCAGATTCAGGTCGCCGCGCCCGCGCACCAGGGCGAGGGTGATGCCGCCGTTGACCGCCAGCGCGGCAAGCGAAGTCCAGATCATCCAGCTTTCGACGACTTGAACGGGCGAACGGAGGCGTTCGATGGCTTCGTAACCCAGCCACAGGGACAGCAAAATCAGCAGCGACGCATTGGTAAAGGCGGCGAGAGTTCCGGTACGATGGTAACCGTAGGTTTTCTCGTGATCCGCCGGCCGCTGCGCCCACTTCATCGCCAGCCAGGAAATGCCGAGGGCTGGAACGTCGGAGAGGTTGTGAACTGCGTCATTGAGAAGAGCGACGGAATGGCCCATCCATCCGCCGAGAATTTCCGCAACCACCAATCCAAGTGTGGCTGCCATTGCCCAGGCCAGGACAGACGGCCGCATGGGAGGATGGACGTGGGCGTGATTGTGCCCGTGGCCATGCGGATGAGCGTGGTCAGGCCCGTGCCCTTCACCGTGGCTGTGGGTGTGCATCGTTCCCATTCTAAGTCCATCTGCGACAGACGTGGGACCTCTCTTATCTGGCCTTGTTGGATGGTTGACAACACGCGCCCGTGATTCCGTTGACGCTACCCCTGGCCGCTGCCACTATCTCAAAAGAGGCGAATTCCTCCGCATTTTGCGGAGTGTCGAGGTCTGCTAACCGTAGTTTTGACGGACAATGACAACACCTATCGCCAGATTGAGTTTCTGGGGCGTTCGCGGCTCGACGCCGACCGTCGACCCCGCCACGTGGCGCTTTGGGGGAAACACGCCTTGTCTTGATCTTGTGGCGCCGGATGGCACGCAGTTCATCCTCGATTGTGGAACCGGCTTGCGAGCGCTCGGAAATCGTTGGACCGCGCAGAATTCGCACCCGACACAATGCCACGTTTTCGTGACCCACTATCACTGGGATCACATTCAAGGGCTGCCGTTCTTCTCTCCGCTATACGTGGAGAAGAATGAATTCCAGTTCTACAGTTTTCGTTCCAAATTTCTAGGGCGCGATTCGTTGCGCCAGGTTCTGGAAACACAAATGGCTCTGCCGTATTTTCCGGTGGATTTCTCCGCCATGAGCGCGCGGCGGAAGTTCCGCGAGGTCGAAAACGGCGAGTCATTCCTGGTCGGCGAAAATAAAGTGACGGCGCGGTGGCTGAATCATCCGCAGGGCTGCATGGGCTTTCGCATCGAGACTCCGGCGGGTACGATCGTCTATGCGACAGATAATGAACCGGGGGACCCGGCGCTCGACAAGAACTTGCGCGAACTCGCCGCGGGAGCGGATATTTTTGTGAATGATGCGCAGTTTACGCCTGCGCAGCTGGCCGGTACGCGCAAAGGATGGGGGCATTCGTCGTGGCGAGAAGGAGTGCACATTGCGCGGGAAGTGAATGCCAAGACGCTGGTGTTGTTCCATCACGATCCGGATTCCACGGATCGTATTGTGGACGGGATCCTGCGTGACGCGCGCGATGAGTTCGATTCTGTGTTTGCGGCGAGCGAAGGCATGGTGATTACGTTGGGCGCACCGGGCGAGACGGTGCAGGCGCATATGCCGCACGCGCGGGCATCGATGCGGCGCGAGGCACAGTTTCACGCGT
>Ga0335077_10001339_pt1 | contig 29152 bp, 27 predicted proteins | sample Lox_Sample_31_FD_207151 | JGI IMG/M metagenome (GOLD analysis project Ga0335077, IMG submission 207151) | Soil microbial communities from Loxahatchee National Wildlife Refuge, Florida, United States - Lox_Sample_3.1 | ecosystem: Environmental > Terrestrial > Soil > Wetlands | place: USA... | reverse complement strand
ATCGTGCCGCGCAAGGGCGGCCGCATCGTCGCGCTCGCGCGCTATCCGCTCGACGTCACAAAGATTCAGGGGGCCGTCGGCCCGGTCGCGCAGGCCGCGAGCCGCGTCGACGCGCTGTTCATTCCCGACGGCAGCGAGGGCGTCCCCGCCGTGGTGCAGGCGCTCACCCGCAGCGGGGTGAACGTCAAACGGCTGCAACTGCTTGGCACCGGTCTGTGGGACGATCCGCGCATCTTCTCCGATCCTGCGTTGCAGGGCGGATGGTACGCCGCGCCCGACTCCACCGGATTCCGCGCTTTCGCCGGCCGCTACCGTGCCCGCTACAATCAAGACCCGGCCCGAGCGGCGACGCTGTCATACGATGCCGTCACGCTGGTGATCGCATTGGCGAAGACGCAAGGTGCCCAGCGGTTCTCGCCCGAAGTGCTGACCAACAGCGCAGGCTTTGCCGGTGTCGATGGAATTTTCCGCTTCCGTTCCGACGGCACCAACGAGCGCGGGCTTGCGGTCATGCGCGTCACCTCGACCGGCGGCGAGATCATCAGCCCGGCCCCGAAGGCCTTCCCCGCCCCGCGCTAGTCGCGGCCAGCGCGATTCACGAAAACTGCTGCTATGCTCGGATAGCGCAAGGAACGCGCAGGGATGCGCCATGACGGTCATGAACGGGGAACGCCCGGTGCTCGATTGGCTCGCGCAGCAACGCGGCGCGATGCTCGCACTGCTTGAAGCCTTGGTGAATACCGACAGCAACAGTTACGACAAGCCGGGCGTGGATGCGGTTGGCGCGCACATCTGCGATTTTCTCTCCCAGGCCGGAATTACCCCCGATGTGACGCCGGACGAGCGTTTCGGTGATGCCATCGGTGCGACAGTGGGCGACGGCTCAAACCGCGCGGTACTGCTGATGGGCCATCGCGACACCGTTTTCCCCACAGGCGAGGTGGCGCGGCGGCCATTTCGTGTCGAGGGGCCGCGGGCCTATGGACCGGGTGTCGCCGACATGAAGGCGGGCCTGGTGATGAATTGCTTTGTGCTCGCGGCTATGAAGCAATCCGCCGGCGCTCCGGCCGTCACCGCCTTGTTCACGGGCGACGAGGAGATCGGCTCCCCCTTTTCGCGTGCAATCATCGAGAAATATGCCCGCGCGGCGCGCGTCGTGTTCAACGCCGAGCCCGGCCGTCCCGGAGGCGCAGTCGTTACCGGCCGCAAGGGCGGCGTGTTCATGCGGTTCCATATCACCGGCCGGGCGGCGCATTCCGGCGCCAACATCGAGCAGGGCATCAGCGCGATCGGCGAACTCGCGCACAAGACGCTCGCGCTCCATGCGCTGACCGACATCCCCAAGGGCATCACGCTGAATGTCGGCATCGTCTCGGGCGGGCAGACCGTCAATACGGTTGCGCCGTCGGCCTACGGCGAGGTCGACCTGCGTTTCATAACGCCGGCCGATCGTGATGCCATGATGGCAAAGGTCGAGGCCATCATGGCGAAGTCCTACGTGCCCGGTACGCACACCAAGCTTGAAATTTCCGGCGAGTTTCTGCCGCTGGTCGAAACCGATGCCGGCAAGCAGCTCTATCAGCACTATGCCGCCTGCACGCGTGCGCTTGGCCACGAAGTGTCCGCTGTCTTCACCGGCGGTTGCGCCGATTCGGGCTTTGCCGCCGCCACCGGCGTTCCGACCATCTGCGGCGTAGGACCGGTCGGCGGGCGCGCCCATTCGCCCGAGGAATTTATGGAAATAGAAACGATGGTGCCGCGCGCGCAGGCGCTCGCGCTTGCGATCATGCGGCTTGCGCGGAGCGTTTGAGGACGCGCCTCACCGCAACAAGCGCTGCCTCGCTTCGGCTGCGGCTTCTTCCATGGTCACGAAGACGGCCCCTTCTTTCACTAGCCTGGCCACCAGGTCTTCCAGCGCCAGCATGCGGTGACCGCGGCCGATGACGTAAGGGTGCATGGTGTAGGTGAGCACGCCCCACTCGACGGTCTTTTTCATGTAGAGAAATTCATCGAACCAGTTCTGCATCACCGTGCGCGCGGATTGCAGGCCGGGCAGCACGCTCTGCTCCGTCCGCATGAATTCGAAATGCGGGAAATCGTCGAGCGACCAGGAGATCGGCATTTCAACGAGCTCGATCTCCTTGCCGAACTGATACGGCTTGCCCAGTTCCGCGCTGTCGCCGCGCCGTGGCCGATAGGGCACATAATCGCCGCCCATCAGGCTCGAGTCGTAGCTGAAGCCGAGCGCAACCAGCAGATCGAGCGTGTGCTTGCTCAAATCCCACGATGGCGAGCGGTAGCCGCGCGCCTTGCGGCCGGTGAGCCGGGCGATCGCGTCGTTGGCGCGCACGAGATCGGCTTCCTCCTGCTCGCGTGTTTGTGCGGCTGGCGGAACATGCGCCCAGGAATGGTGCGCGACCTCGTGGCCGTCGGCCAAGACCGCCTCGCATTCGCGCGGCCAGCTCTCGATTGTGAAACCGGGAATGAACCAGGTGGCGTGAATGCCGTGCGATTTCAGCATTCCAAGGATGCGCCGAGAACCAACAGCTCCAAATTCACCGCGCGACAGCTGCGTCGGCGTGGTCAGGCCGCGCGCAATGAATCCCGACTGTGTGTCGAAATCGAAGGTGAGGCAGACGATGTGGCGCGGCACGCGTTTTCTCAGGTGGACATGGATACGAGCAAACCTACTATATCATCCATGGCCACGACCACGATCGGCATCATTCTGCACGGCGCCACCGGCCGCATCTGCTCCACCCAACATGTCGCCAATGCGCTCGTGCCGATTCGTGATGAGGGCGGGCTCGCGGTCGGCGGCGACTGCATCGTTCCGCGTCTCATGCTGGCCGGGCGCAACGCCGAACGGCTCGCGGCCTTGGCCAAAACTCACCGCGCCGAATGGACTGTCGATCTCGATCGGGCCTTGGCGGACGCAGGCTTCAGCGTATTTTTCGATGCCTCCGTCACCCATCAGCGGCAATCCGTGCTGGAAAAAGCGATTGCGGCCGGCAAACATGTCTACTCCGAGAAGCCGGTGGCCGCGTCGGCGACCGCCGCGCGCAGATTGCTGCGAGAGCTCGAACGGCGCGGGCTCAAGCATGGCGCGGTCGAGGACAAGCTCTATCTACCCGGCCTCGTGAAGCTCTCGCGTCTTGCGGCGAGCGATTTTTTCGGCCGCATCGCCGGTTTTCGCATTGAATTCGGCTGGTGGGTTTTTGACGGCACCACGGAGCCCTGCCAGCGGCCGAGCTGGAATTACCGGCGCCAGGATGGCGGCGGCCTCGTGCTCGATATGTTTCCGCATTGGCGTTACATGATCGAGGGATTGCTCGGCAGGATTCGCCGCGTGTCGGTTGCGCTGTCCACCGCGACGCCCGAGCGCATCGACGAACGAGGCGCGCGCTATCGTGTCGATGTCGAGGACACGGTTTCCGCCCTGGTCGAGCTCGAAAGCGGTGTCGCCGGCACCATCACCAGTTCGTGGGCCACGCGCTTGCGCCGCGACGATCTGCTCACCTTCCAGATTGATGGTACCAGCGGATCGGCGGTTGCGGGGTTGCACCGTTGCTGGATTCAGACCAACGTGCAGATGCCGCGCACCGCTCACTTCAGCGTCGCGACCGATCTCGGCATCGACTATCGCAAGCATTGGACAGAGGTCGCCGCTGAGAGTCCGTACAGGAATCCTTATCGCATCGGCTGGGAAGATTTCCTCCGCCATCTCGTTACCGGCACCGCCATCAAGGCCGATTTCAATGCCGGCATTCGCGATTTGGAATTCGCCGAGGCCTGTTACAGGAGCGCCAGAGAGCGGACCTGGATTGACTTCACGCCGCCAGATCCGCGACCACCGCATCGAGCACCGGAAATCCGGCCTGCGTGACACGCAGGTGCCCTTCGCGATCGCGTTCGACAAAGCCAAGCTCGCACAAATTGGCGATCTGCGCCGGATCGAGCGGCTTGCCGGCGATCGCCTCGTAGCGGGCGAGATCGATCCCTTCCTTCAGCCGCAGCCCCATCAGCAAATATTCGTCCGCGCGTTCCTGCCGTATCAGGACTTCATCGCTCACGACGCCGTGGCCGTCTTCCTCCACCCGCATCATCCAGGCTTCCGGCCGCCGCTCGGTCGCGGTGGCGTGGCGATCGGCCGCGATGTCGAGCCGGCCATGCGCGCCTGGCCCGATCCCGGCATATTCCTGCGCGCGCCAGTAGATCAGATTGTGCCGGCACTCGGCACCCGGCCTCGCGTGGTTGGAAATCTCGTAGGCCGGCAGGCCCGCCTGTGCGCAAAGGTCTTGCGTCACGTCGTAAAGTTCGCGCGCCATGCCCTCATCCGGAATTTTCAGCTTGCCGGTTGACTGCAGCGACGCGAACGGCGTGTCCGGCTCGATCGTCAATTGATAGAGCGAAAGATGCTCGCCGGCGTGTTCGAGCGCGCGCTGAAGCTCCGGCCTCCAGCTCGCCGGCGTCTGCTCGGGGCGCGCATAGATGAGATCGAACGAGATGCGGTCGAAAATTCCGCGCGCGACCGCGACCGCATCGAGCGCCTCGCGCGCCGAATGCAGCCGCCCGAGCGCTTTCAGCGCGCCATCGTCGAGCGACTGCACGCCGAGCGAAACTCGGTTGACGCCGGCCGCGCGATAGCCGCGGAACCGCGCCGCTTCCACACTCGACGGATTGGCTTCGAGCGTCACCTCGGCATCGCGCGCGACGTCCCAATGCTTGGCGATCGCGTCGAGGATTCCGCCGACGGTCTCCGCCTTCATGAGCGAAGGCGTGCCGCCGCCGAGAAAGATCGTCGACACCGTGCGCGGCCCGATGCGTTCGGCCGTGCTCGCGATTTCTTTCACGAACGCGCGCAGGAAGCGCGCCTCGTCCACGGGGGAATGGCGCACGTGGCTGTTGAAGTCGCAATAGGGGCACTTCGAAAGGCAGAACGGCCAATGCACGTACACGCCGAAGGCCTGGGCGTCATCGTTTGCCAAGGCAGGCCTCCGCCAGTTTCAGGAAGGCGCGTGCCCGGTGCGAAAGCCCCCGTCCGCGCGGCGGCAGGCCGTGTTTCTCCAGGCTGTCCATTTCGCCGAACGTGCGCGTATGTCCGTCGGGTAGAAAGATCGGATCGTATCCGAAGCCCTTGGTGCCGCGCGGCGGCCACACCAGCGTGCCGTCGACACGCGCCTCGAATTCCTCCACATGGCCGTCCGGCCACGCCACGCACAGCGCCGATACGAAATGCGCACGCCGCTGTTGCGGCGACCTCGCGCCGGCCTCGCGCAGTTTCGCTTCGACCTTTTCCATCGCCACCGAAAAGTCTTTCTTCGGCCCCGCCCAACGCGCCGAATAGATGCCGGGCTCGCCACCCAAAGTATCCACCGCAAGTCCTGAATCATCGGCAAACGCCGCCTGGCCGCCTGCCTGCGCCGCTGCCTGCGCCTTGATACGCGCATTGGCCCCAAACGTCGCGCCGGTTTCCTCCGGCTCCGCAATCCCGAGTTCGCCTGCCGCCACGGCTTCAACGCCGTAAGCCGCCAGCAGTTCGCGCATTTCGGCTAGCTTGCCCGGGTTATGCGTGGCGATCACGAGTCGCCCGGTAATTTGGCGATGCTGAGCCTTGACCGCATGCGTTGCCGGTTGCGCGCTCACATCACCGCCATTTTCTGCAGATCGACCAATTTTCCGATCCCGCGCCGCGCCAACGTCATCAGCGCGAGGAATTGCTGTTCGGAAAACGGCGTCTTTTCCGCCGTGCCCTGCACCTCGACGATATTGCCGTTGCCGGTCATGACGAAATTTGCGTCGGTTTCGGCTTCCGAATCTTCCGCGTAGTCGAGATCGAGCACCGCCACATTGTCAAATATGCCGCACGAGATCGCGGCCACGTGGTCGCGCACCGGATCGGCCTTGATCATCTCGCGACTGCGCATCCATTTGATGCAATCGTGCAGCGCGACCCACGCGCCGGTGATCGCAGCGGTACGCGTGCCGCCGTCGGCCTGGATCACGTCGCAGTCGATGGTGATCTGCCGCTCCCCGAGCGCTTCAAGATCGACGATTGAGCGCAGGCTGCGGCCGATCAGGCGCTGGATTTCGATCGTGCGCCCGCTCTGCTTGCCGGTCGCGGCCTCGCGTCGCGTCCGCTCCGAGGTCGCGCGCGGCAGCATGCCGTATTCGGCGGTGATCCAGCCGCGCGCCTGGCCTTTCAGCCACGGCGGCAGCTTGTCTTCGAGCGTCGCCGTCACCAGTACGTGCGTGTCGCCGAACTTCACCAGACACGAACCTTCGGCGTATTTCACCACGCCGCGTTCGAGCGACACCGCGCGCAATTCGTCGGGCTGGCGGCGACTTGGCCGCATCTCGGCCTCCATGAGATTCGATGCATGGTTTTAGAGCATGATCCCGAAAACGCCAGCCCCAGGAATTATCGGGCGACCATCCAAATGCATGCCTTCATTCAGGTTGAATGCCCGCGTCCTTGATCATTTTAGTCCATTTGACCAATTGAACCTTGGCGAAGGCATCGAGTTCCGCCGGCGTGCTGGTGGACGGTTCAAATCCGACCGTAGCGAGTTTTTCTTTCACCTTCGGGTCGGAGAGGATCTTGCGCACCTCGGCATTCAGCCGGTTTATGACGTCGGGCGGCGTGCCGGCCGGCGCGAACATGGCGGCCCAGGCGTCAACCTCGAAGTTGCTTGCGCCCAATTCGGCGAACGTTGGAACGTTCGGCAGCAGCGCGCTGCGCTGCAGCCGCGTGCTGGCGAGCGGGCGCAGCGCGCCAGTGGCAAAATGCGGCAGCCCGGGGCTCAAATCGGTGAATACCAACGGTATCTGCCCGCCGAGCACGTCGGTGATCGCCTGCGGCACCGTCTTGTAGGGGACGTGCACGAGTTCGATCCCGGCCCATTGTTTGAACAATGCGCCGGACACGATCCCGGCGGTGTTGCCGCTGCCGTAGGAGAGCTTGCCCGGATTGGCCTTGGCGTAAGCGACAAGCTCGGGAACGGACTTGTACGGAAGCCGGCCATCGACCGCCAGCATGATCGTGTAGCTGCCGGTGCGCGTGATGCCGATGAAGTCCTTGATCGGATCGTATCCGATGGTCTTATTGAGCGTGGGAGCCGCCGAGTGCGGCGAATTCGTGCTCATGAACAGCGTGTAGCCGTCGGGAGTCGCATGCGCGACGTATGTTCCCGCGATCGCCCCATTCGCTCCCGGTTTGGTTTCGACCACGATATTCTGGTTGAGCGCAACCCCGAGCGGCTGTGCGATGATACGTGTGATCACGTCCGTGCCGCTGCCCGGTCCGAACGGCACGACGATGGTGATGGGTTTATTCGGATAACCTTGCGCGTTTGCCGAAACGCTGGTGAGCATCGCACAGGCGGCGACGAAAATATGACGTAGAACTCTCATGAGTCGTTCCTCTCGGTTTTACGGCGAGGATTTTGTTTTCGGCCCGGCGGCCCCGCATCCGCCCGATGGCTTGATCGATCAGCCCCGAGACCATAACAGATTTCATTACTCGTGCGACGCCATTGAACCCATGAAACCCGACAAATTATCGCGGCCATGATCCCCGCCTGCCCAGCCCCGCGCGAGCCGAGCCGGCCCAAACGCGCCGGCGCATCCTGGTCGACAATCCGGCGCGGCTTTATGGGTTTCCAGCCTCGTGAGCGCACCCGAAAGAAAACATCCACGGCCTTTGACTCATTCGTCCGATTGGACAATTCTGCTGTCCCGTTGAACGGAGTTGTCCCGCGTGTCCCAAGACGTCCCGATCGGCGCCAATCAGATCAGCCTCGCGCAGCTCAATGAGCGCTCGCGCGAAATCTTCCGCCAGATCGTCGAAAGCTATTTGACGACGGGCGAACCGCTTGGCTCGCGGAACCTTTCCAAGCTGATCACCACGCCGCTCTCGCCCGCCTCCGTGCGCAACGTCATGGCGGACCTGGAACAGCTTGGCTTGATTTACGCGCCGCACACGTCAGCCGGCCGGCTGCCGACCGAAATGGGTCTGCGCTTCTTCGTCGACGCCTTGATGCAGATCGGCGATCTCAATGACGCCGAGCGGCGCAAGATCGAGGCGCAGGTCGCCGGCGCCGGCAAGTCGGTCGACAGCGTGCTGAGCGAAGCCTCGGGTCTTTTGTCCGGCCTCACCCGCGCCGCCGGCGTCGTGCTGGCCGATAAGGTCAACGTGCGCCTCAAGCACATCGAGTTCGTCCGCCTTGAGCCCGAGCGCGCGCTGGTCGTGCTGGTTGCGGAAAACGGCCAGGTCGAAAACCGTGTCGTGCAGCTGCCGATCGGGCTGCCGACCTCCGCGCTCACCGAAGCCGCGAACTTTCTCAATGCGCGCATTCGCGGCAAGACGATGGTGGAGGTCAGGGCCGAACTCGAACGCGCGCTGGAACAAAGCCGCGCCGAGCTTGATCAGCTCACGAAGAAAGTCGTCGAAGCCGGTCTGGCGAGCTGGTCCGGCGGTACCGCCGACGAGCGTCAGCTCATCGTCCGCGGCCAGGCCCATCTGCTCGACGATCTGCACGCGCTCGAAGACCTCGAACGCGTACGGCTCTTGTTCGACGATCTGGAGACGCGCCGCGAGGTCATCGACCTGCTCGGCCGCGCCGAGCGCGCCGAAGGCGTACGTATTTTCATCGGCTCGGAGAACAAGCTGTTCTCGCTCTCCGGCTCCTCCACCATCATCGCGCCCTATCACGACAGCGCCGGACGCATCGTCGGCGTGCTCGGCGTGATCGGGCCGACCCGGCTCAACTATGCGCGGGTCATCCCCATGGTCGATTACACCGCCAAGGTGGTCGGCAAGCTGCTCTCAGGCTGACCGCGCCACCTTGATTTTTAACCGATAAGCGCTGATATCCCGGGGCAACAATTCGCGAGGACAATCACGATGAGGGACACGAGCGCCAGTCCCAATGCGACCGCCCCTCAACCGGAGGAGCCGGTTTCCCCGCAGGGTGCAGCGGCCGCTGAACCCGATCTCGTCGCGGCGGCGGCACAGGAAGCAGCCGCGTTGAAGGACAAGCTTCTGCGCGCGCTGGCCGAAATGGAAAACCTGCGCAAGCGCACCGAGCGCGAGGTGGCTGACTCGCGTGCCTATGCCATTACCGCCTTTGCGCGCGACATCCTCAATGTCGCCGACAACATGCACCGCGCCCTGGGGGCGCTCGACGTCGAGCTGCGCAAGCAGGCCGATTCGAGCCTCAAGGCACTGCTCGACGGCGTCGAGCTGACCGAGCGTGAGCTCTTGAACGTGTTGGACAAGCATGGTGTGAAAAAACTCGAGCCCTTGGGCCAGAAATTCGATCCCAATCTACATCAGGCGATGTACGAGGTGCCCGATCCCTCGGTGCCAGCCGGCACCATCGTCCAGGTCGTTCAGGCCGGCTACACGATCGGCGACCGGGTGTTGCGCCCGGCGCTCGTCGCGATCGCCAAAGGCGCGTCAAAAACCGAGCCGCCCGGTCAGGGCGAGACCACCGCCGCGTAATTGTATTCGCGCGGAGCTTGTTAAGTTTATTGCGATTGTTTCGTCTTACGCGGCTCAGCCGGCGCGACCCCTCATGCTCGAATCACATACAATGAGCCAACGGGCTGTGGGTCCATGGGCAAGCAATCGGTACTGATGGCGCAAGACCGCGCGCTTGCGGTTTCCTGGCGCCGGACCATGAGCGCGCTGGCGTTTTTGGTCCCCTTGTTGATTCACCTCGCGGGATCGACCTGGATTGCGCTGGCGGTTCCCTTCCCGTCGGTGATCGACGAGCTTGAGCATCTCTCGTTCATCCGCGCCATGGCGGCCGCGCCAAGTTTGTTTCCGGATCATTCCCGGCTGCTGGTTCTCAAGCGCGACTTGAGCGGGTTTGGAGCAGAAAAGAATTACCTCAATCATCCGCCTCCCTATTATCTCGCGATGGCTGCTTTGGATCGCCCCGAGCTGGGACCGGAAACATCGGTCAGGCGTTTGAGACTCATCGATGTGGCGCTTTCCACCGTGGCGATCGCAATCATTCTCCTGGCGGGCGCCGTCGCATTGCCGGATGCTGCCAGCGGGCTCGTATTCGGGCTCGTGGTAATCCTCTTTCCAAAGCTGCCTGTCGTCAGCGGTCTGATCAACAACGACGATTTCGGACTCCTGGCTACGGCGATGACTTTTGCAGGCCTGTTGTGGCTTCTGCGCAGTGAAAATATGGCGGCCGCGATTTTGGTCGGGCTTGGTGTCGCGTTCGCCGGATGGACCAAGCTCACGGCCGCCGTCATGCTTGGATTTGCCGCCGTCATTTGCATCCTCATTGGGATGCGCCATGGCCGGCTCCGCTCCCCGCGCTTGATTGCGGCGGCCTGCGTTGTCGCCGCCGCGGGCACGATTCCGACGCTGTACAATCTCGCGACGCTCGGTCGCCCGCTCTACGTGAACCTGGCCGTCAACGCGATCCCGGCCGATCAGCGTCCGGCGCTTTCGTTTCTTGATTATTTCGGCCTTTTTTTCCAGCAGTTCGCATTCAAATGGCCGGCATTTGAGCCGGCAACGACACTGCAGGCGCTCACCCCTCTCGTCGTGCTCGTTCTCGCTGGCCTCGGCCTCCGTCGGTCTTGGCACACAGTGCCGGTGACCCCGCGCAAAGCGCCGGCGAGAATTGTGGCCACGGGTTTCGTATTCGCCCTGCTACCGTCGCTCCTGGTCCACGTCGTCTATGGTTACCAGGCCTTTCTAGCGAACGGAGAACTCACCGTGTCCCAAACGCGCTACTATTACGCGCTCTGGCCGGGATTTGCGCTGGCCTTGGCGGTGCTGTTCACGACGCTTACCCCTCGTCCGGTCCGGACTTGGGCCGCTGGCATCGTTTTGCTGTTCCTTTCGGCGTCCACCGTGTTCGTTTTTGGCGTTGTTATTCTGGCGAGAGGCGGCGCTTGATGTTCACATCCGGGCCGGACCCGTCGACAAGGCCGCCATGGCAGTCTCGTCTTGCGGCCTTGAGCGGCCCCCCCTATATGACGCAAGACGCCGCGAGGGGCGGCATCGTTAGTATTTTGAGGGGTCGGAGAGGCCTTTGCGGCACGTCTGCAGGGAACCTCATCCGGGTGCCGTAAAGGACCTGGCCGACCTGCTGTGAAGGAGAAATAGGACCATGGGCAAGGTCATCGGTATCGACCTCGGCACGACCAATTCCTGCGTGGCCGTGATGGAGGGCAAGAACCCCCGAGTTATCGAGAATGCAGAGGGCATGCGCACGACGCCCTCGATCGTCGCCTTCACGGACGACGGCGAACGTCTCGTTGGCCAGCCGGCCAAGCGCCAGGCGGTAACCAATCCCGAGCGCACGATTTTCGCGGTCAAGCGCCTGATCGGCCGTCGCTACGACGACCCGATGGTGGAAAAGGACAAGAAGCTCGTCCCCTACAAGATCGTGCGCGCCTCCAACGGCGACGCCTGGGTCGAGATCGAAGGCAAGAGCTATTCCCCCTCGCAGATTTCCGCCTTCATCCTGCAGAAGATGAAGGAGACCGCCGAGGCCCATCTCGGCAGCAAGGTCGAGCAGGCGGTCATCACCGTTCCGGCCTATTTCAATGACGCCCAGCGCCAAGCCACCAAGGATGCCGGCAAGATCGCCGGCCTCGAAGTGCTGCGCATCATCAACGAGCCGACCGCGGCCGCGCTCGCCTACGGCCTCGACAAGCAGAAGACCGGCACCATCGCGGTCTACGACCTCGGCGGCGGCACCTTCGACATTTCCATTCTCGAGATCGGCGACGGCGTGTTCGAAGTGAAGTCCACGAACGGCGACACGTTCCTGGGCGGCGAAGACTTCGACATGCGGCTGGTCAACTATCTCGCCGACGAATTCCAGAAGGAGCAGGGCATCGACCTGCGCCGCGACAAGCTCGCGTTGCAGCGCCTCAAAGAGGCGGCCGAGAAGGCCAAGATCGAGCTCTCGTCCACCACGCAGACCGAGATCAATCTGCCGTTCATCACCGCCGATGCGAGCGGTCCGAAGCATCTGACCATGAAGCTCACCCGCGCCAAGTTCGAGGCGCTGGTCGATGACCTCGTGCGCAAGACCATCGACCCCTGCAAGCAGGCGCTCAAAGACGCCGGCATTTCGGCGGCCGAGATCAACGAAGTTGTTCTGGTCGGCGGCATGACGCGCATGCCGAAGGTGCAGGAAGTCGTGAAGCAGCTGTTCGGCAAGGAGCCCCACAAGGGCGTCAATCCCGACGAAGTGGTCGCCGTCGGCGCCGCCATTCAGGCCGGCGTGCTGCAGGGCGACGTCAAGGACGTGCTCTTGCTCGACGTGACCCCGCTCTCGCTCGGCATCGAAACGCTGGGCGGCGTGTTCACCCGCATCATCGACCGCAACACCACGATCCCGACCAAGAAAAGCCAGGTGTTCTCCACGGCCGAAAACAATCAAACCGCGGTGACCATCCGCGTGTTCCAGGGCGAGCGCGAAATGGCCGGCGACAACAAGATGCTCGGCCAGTTCGATCTCGTCGGAATTCCGCCGGCGCCGCGCGGCGTGCCGCAGATCGAGGTCACTTTCGACATCGACGCCAACGGCATCGTCAATGTGTCGGCCAAGGACAAGGCCACCGGCAAGGAACAGCAGATCCGCATCCAGGCGTCGGGCGGCCTCACCGAGGCTGATATCCAGCGCATGGTCAAGGACGCCGAGGCGCACGCCGAGGAGGACAAGAAGCGCAAAGCTTTGGCCGAGGCGAAGAACCACGCCGACGCCCTCATTCACGCCACCGACAAGGCGCTCTCCGAGCACGGCACCAAAGTCGGCGAAGGCGAGCGGCGCGCGATCGAGAACGCCATGGCGGATTTGAAGGAAGCGCTCAAAGGCGACGACGCCGAAGCGATCACGTCGAAGACCAATGCGCTCGCGCAAGCCTCCATGAAGCTTGGCGAGGCCATGTACAAGCAGGCGCAGGAAGCCCAAGGCGGCGGTCAACCTGGCGGTCCGGGCGCGGACGGCGGCGCGACCGGCGAGCCGGGCAAGAAGGAGGACGTTGTCGACGCCGAATTCACCGAGGTCGACGACGACAAGAAGAACAACAAGAAGTCTGCGTAACGAACACGGAGCCGGCTATGGCCCTCGTCCTGGGAAGCGCCGTTTGCGCATCAATGGATGAGGGCTTTTGCTTTGAGGGGGACCTCGCGGGCTCGCGTCGGTCGTTTATCTTCCTGAAAAATAAGCAATATTCGGGACGCTGCTGATGGGCAAACGCTGCTATTACGAGACGCTCGGCGTTGAGCGCACCGCCAGCGATGCAGACCTCAAGGCGGCTTTCCGCAAGCTCGCCATGCAGCACCATCCCGACCGCAATCCCGGCGACAAGGATTGCGAGCATCGCTTCAAGGAAATCAACGAGGCCTATGACGTCTTAAAGGACGGCGACAAGCGCGCCGCCTACGATCGCTTCGGCCATGCCGCCTTCGAACACGGCGGCAATTCGCATCACGGCTTCGGCGACGACTTCGCGTCCGCCTTCTCCAACATTTTCGACGATCTGTTCGGCATGGGCCGCCAGCGCGGCCGCGGAACGGGGCGCGAGCGCGGCGCGGATTTGCGCTTCAACATGGAAATCACTCTGAATGAGGCGTTCAGCGGCAAGACCGCGCAGATTCGACTGCCGACGTCGGTCACCTGCGAAGTCTGTTCCGGCTCCGGCGCGAAGGCCGGTACCAAGCCGAAGGCCTGCGCGATGTGCGGCGGGCAAGGCAAGGTGCGTCACACGCAAGGTTTCTTCACGCTTGAGCGCACCTGCCCCACGTGCCATGGCCGTGGCCAGGTCATCGACAGTCCTTGCGCCTCATGCGAAGGCTCCGGACGCGTGACGCGCGAGCGCACGCTCTCCGTCAACATCCCGGCCGGCGTCGAGGACGGCACGCGCATTCGGCTCGCCGGCGAAGGCGAAGCCGGCGTGCGCGGCGGACCGCCGGGCGACCTCTATATTTTCCTTGGCATCAGCGCGCATGAAATTTTTCAGCGCGACGGCGCCGACCTGCACTGCCGCGTTCCGGTGTCGATGGTGACGGCCTCGCTCGGCGGTGAGTTCGAGGTCCCTGCCATCGACGGCAGCAAGTCGCGCGTGAAGGTGCCCCACGGCACGCAATCGGGCCGCCGCTTCCGCTTGCCGGGCAAGGGCATGCCGGTGCTGCGCTCGAAGCAGACCGGCGACATGTACGTGCAGGTTATCGTCGAGACGCCGCAGAATCTCTCCAAGCGCCAGCGTGAACTGTTGACGGAGTTCGAAAAGCTGTCCTCGAACGAGACACAGCCCGAATCCGCGGGCTTTTTTGCCAAAATCAAGGAATTTTTTGGGACTAGCGCCGGATCATGATGAACTCGTGCTTGACCCTTGCGTTTTGGCCCTATACCGGTGACTCTTGAGAACTTGGGGCGGTTCTCGCTGGGGTGACCTCCTATCCGATGCGGCCACAATCGTCCGTTAGCGTAGCCAAGAAGGGTCTGCGCCTCGATGAGGTGCAGTTCATTCGTTCGTGGCTGGACAAGCCGCTGACGACGGGCGCGGTCATGCCTTCGGGCAAGCCGCTCGCGCGCACCATGGCGCGCTATGTCGATCTCGAAATCGATGGCCCGGTGATCGAACTTGGGCCCGGAACCGGCGCGGTCACCGAGGCGCTGGTCGAGCGTGGCGTCGATGCCGCGCGGCTTGTGCTGGTGGAGTTCAATCCCGTCTTCTGCCGCATGCTGCGTTCGCGTTTTCCCGAGGCTGTCGTGGTGCAGGGCGACGCTTACGCGCTGAGCCGCCTGCTCGGCAATTGCGAACCTGCGGCGGCGATCGTTTCCGGCCTGCCGCTCATGACCAAGCCGTTCAAGCTGCGCAACCGCCTGATCGCCGATGCATTCAATCTGATGGCACCGCGCGCGCCCTTCATCCAATTCACTTATGCGATGGTCGGATCGCCCGTGCCGAAGACGCCGGTTGGCGTCGCGGCCGAGGCCTCCGAGCGCATCTGGATGAATCTCCCGCCCGCGCGCGTGTGGGTCTACCGCCGCGGCTGACCTCCATTCTGTGATATGAGTGGCGGACGTCCGGAGCCGCCAATGCCTCCCAGAATCCTGGTCTTCGCTGGCTCGATCCGCCCCGGCTCCTATAACGCGCGCCTTGCCGGCCGTGCGGTCAAGGAAATCGCGCTCGCCGGCGTCGAGACCACCTGGATCTCACTCGAAGATTATCCGCTGCCGCTTTACGACGCCGAGCTTGAAGCCGCCTCCGGAATTCCCGATAACGCGCTCAAACTCAAACGGCAGATCACGGCGCATCATGGCGTGTTCATCGTGAGCCCCGAATACAACGCTTCGATTCCGCCGCTGCTCAAGAACGCGCTCGACTGGGTTTCGCGCGTGCGCGAACGCGGCGATCCGCCGCTCGCAGCCTATCGCGACCGGGTCTTTGCGCTTGGCGCCGCCACCGATCGCCCGACCGGAGGTCTCTATGCCTTGCTCGCGCTCCGCCAGGTGCTTGCGATCGGCTGCGGCGCCCTGGTCATCCCCGAGCAGATTGCGATTGCGAATGCGCGCGAGGTTTTCGATGAAATGGATAATTTCAAGGACCCACAGCTCGCGAACCAGTTCCAGCGTGTGATCGCGCACTTGATCGAAATCGCGCAGGAGCTGGCATGATGATGATGGCGCGCGAGCGGTTGATCCTGGCGCTCGATGTTTCTTCTGTGGCCGAGGCCGAGACGGTGATCGGCAAGCTCGGCGATTCCGTTTCGTTCTACAAGATCGGCTATCAGCTCGGCTTTGCCGGCGGTCTTGCCCTCGCCCAAAAGCTCAGCGGTGCCGGCAAGCAGGTGTTCATCGATTTCAAGCTGCACGACATCGGCAATACGGTCGCCAAGGGCGTCGAGAGCATCGCGCGTCTCGGCGCGACGTTCCTCACCGTGCACGCCTATCCGCAGACCATGCACGCCGCGGTCGATGCGCGCGCGGGCTCGAGCCTGCGCATCCTTGCCGTCACCGTGCTCACCTCCTATGACGACGCCGATATCGCCGCCGCGGGTTATGACTTCACCGTGAGCGAGCTCGTCGCCGAGCGCGCCGCCCAGGCGCGCGACATCGGCATCGACGGGTTGGTCTGTTCCGCCGCCGAAGCGAAGAATCTTCGCGGCATTGTCGGCCCGCGCATGGTGCTGGTGACGCCCGGCATCCGGCCCGCGGGGGCCGGGAGCGACGATCAGAAACGGATCATGACTCCGTCCGCCGCCATCGCGGCCGGCGCCGATTATCTCGTGGTCGGCCGGCCGATCCTCGAAGCGCGCGACCCCAAGGCCGCCGCGCAGGCAATCGTCGCCGAAATCGCATCCGCAACAAAATAGGGGGGACAAGATGCCCAAGGGATATTGGATCGGCCGGCTCGACGTGACCGACCCCGAGGCGTTCAAGGCCTATCAGGCCGCCAACGCGCCGGCGCTCAAGCAATACGGCGGGCGCTTCCTCGCGCGCGGCGGCAAATGCGATTGCGTCGAGGGCGCAAAGCGCTCACGCAACGTGATCGTCGAATTCCCGAGCTATGAGGCGGCGGTCGCCTGCTACAATTCGCCCGTCTATCAGAAGGCGATTGCGATCAGGAAGCCGGCATCGAGCGCCGACTTCGTACTGGTCGAGGGCTACGACGGCCCGCAACCCTAGTCGCCTTTTCCTCTTCGCCGCGCTATACCCGCCGCGAGTTTGCGGAGTTTGATCGATGTCCGACATGCGTCTGATCGTGGCCGGCGCCGGCGGGCGCATGGGGCGCACGCTGATCAAAGCCATCGCCGACACCAAGGGCGTTGCGCTCGCGGGCGCGGTCGATGCCTCCGGCTCGGCGGTCATCGGCCGTGACGCCGGCGAGCTTGCCGGCCTCGGCAAGAACGGCATTGCGGTCACGACCGATCCCGCGCCGCTGCTCGCCGCCGCCGACGGCCTTGTCGATTTCACCATCCCGGCCGCGACCGTGGCGTTTGCCGAATTGCTCGCCAAGCGCACCGGCTTCGTGCACGTCATCGGAACAACCGGGCTCAAGGACGCCGAAGAAAAACTGATTGCGTTCGCAGCCAGGAATGCGGTGATCGTCAAATCAGGCAACATGAGTCTCGGCGTCAACCTGCTCGTCGCGCTGACCAAGCGCGTGGCGAAGACGCTTGGTCCTGATTTCGACATCGAAATTCTGGAGATGCATCACAACAAGAAGGTCGACGCGCCCTCCGGCACCGCGCTCATGCTCGGCCGCGCGGCAGCGGAAGGCCGCGGCATCGATCTCGCGCAACACGCGGTCAGGAGCCGCGACGGCCAAACCGGCGCGCGCCGTGCGGGCGACATCGGCTTCGCCGCGCTGCGCGGCGGCACCGTGACCGGCGAGCACAGCGTGATCTTTGCCGGCCAGGCCGAGCGTATCGAGCTCACCCATCGCGCCGAGGACCGCATGATCTTCGCCCGCGGCGCCCTGCATGCGGCGCTCTGGGCGCGCGGCAGAAAGCCGGGCCTCTATTCCATGGCCGATGTGTTGGGCTTGAGCGATATTTGAACTTGGGAACTGAAACGATGACCGACCGCCTCCTCGTTCTTGTGCGTCACGGCGAAAGCGACTGGAACAAAAAGAATCTGTTCACCGGCTGGCGCGATGTCGACCTTACCGAAGCTGGCATCGCCGAGGCGCGCGCCGCGGGCCGCAAACTCAAAGCGCAGGGGCTGAAATTCGACGTCGGCTTCACCTCGGCGCTGAAGCGCGCGCAGCGCACCCTCGATCTCATTCTTGAGGAGCTCGGGCAGAAAAATATCCCGATCATCAAGAACCAGGCGCTCAACGAGCGCGACTACGGCGATCTATCCGGACTGAACAAGGACGATGCGCGCGCCAAATGGGGCGCCGAGCAAGTCGCGATCTGGCGCCGTTCCTATGACGTCTCGCCGCCGGGCGGGGAAAGCCTGAAAGACACCGCCGCGCGCGTGCTGCCCTATTACCTGCAGGAAATTCTCCCGCGCGTGCTGCGCGGCAAGCGCGTGCTCTGCTCAGCGCACGGCAATTCTCTGCGCGCGCTGGTGATGGTGCTCGACCGGCTCGGGCCCGCCGAGATCGTCAAGCGCGAGCTCGGCACCGGCGTACCGATGATCTATCGGCTCAATGCCGACGCCACGGTGGCCAGCAAGCTCGATCTGGCGGCGTGAAAGTTAACGGCCCGCTCCGCCGGGATTTTTCCCGATCACCCACGGCACCGCTTCGCTCAATGACGCGACCACCACATCCGGATCGCGCGGCCGCGGTTCGCCGGTGTAACCATGATCGATGAACACCGTTCGGCATCCCGCTGCGCGGCCGGCATCGACATCGCGCCAGCGGTCCCCGATCATCCAGCTTTGCGCAAGCGAAATATTGCGCTCTTTCGCGGCTTCCAGCAGCAGGCCGGGTTTCGGCTTGCGGCACGCGCATTCGTCCGCGTCGACATGAGGACAGACCTTGATATCGTCGAGCTCGATATTTTTGCGCAGCATCAAGTGCATGGCGGCGACCAGATGCGGCGGCACGTTTGGCTGGTTGGTGGCGACGATCACGAGGTAGCCGGCGGCACGAAAGGCCTCCACCGCCTCGCGCACGCCCGGCAAGATGACGAAATCGGTCAAGCTCTGCGGCCCATGCGGCCGCCCGTCGCGCACGTCGCTGCGGTTGATCACTCCATCCCGGTCGAGAAAAACGGCACGATTCAATTGCGGCTCGTGTTGTGATCAGGGATGAGCAATGCGAAACGGCTCTTGCATGGCGTATTCATTATGTGCTTTGGCCGCCCCTGTCGATTCGATTTATCCGCGCTGAACAATGCCCAGTCAAACCGCCGTTGAACGCACAAGCCGCTTCACGCCGGCGCCCGACGGCCTGCGTCTGCACTATTTCGAATACGGCTCGGGTACCGATCCTGCCACGCCCGTGGTCTGTCTGCCCGGGCTGACCCGGCCCGCGGAAGATTTCGATCGTCTGGCGCGCGCGCTCACCGCGCCCGCCGCCGGCCCACGGCGGCGGATTTTGGCCTTGGACTATCGCGGCCGCGGCCTCTCCGCCTGGGACCCGGATCCCACGCACTACAGCCTACCGATCGAGCACGCCGATATTCTCGCCGTCCTTGCCGCCGCCGGCGTGACGCGTGCGATCTTCATCGGAACGTCGCGCGGCGGCATCCACGTCATGCTGCTGGCCGCGTCCCAGCCGACCTTGCTGCGCGCCGCCGTCATCAACGACATCGGGCCGGTGGTCGAACGGTCCGGCTTGCTGCGCATCAAGAACTACGTCGGCCACCTGCCGCCGTTGCGTTCGTGGGCGGAAGCCATCGCCTATTTTCGCAAGACCGCCGGCGCGCATTTTACCGATGTCGCCGAAGCCGATTGGGAAACCTACGCGCGGCTGACGTTCAGCGACGAGAGCGGCCGGCTGAACCTGCGTTACGACCCGGAGCTTGCGCGCACGCTCGAAACCGTCACCACGGATACGGCAGCGGCGGAGCTGTGGCCGCAATTCGAGGCGCTCGCGAGCATTCCGCTGCTCGGCCTGCGCGGCGAAAATTCCGATCTGCTCTCGCCCGAAACCTTTGCCGAAATGGCGAGGCGCCATCCGGCTTTCGAGGCGCATGTTGTGCCGGGCCAGGGCCACGCGCCGCTCCTGCTCGATGCCGCGACGATTGCGGTGATCGCGGAATTCGTCCGCCGCGTCGGTTGAATCCGATCGCCAGGAGATTCGGTAGGCGTCAGGACCCGAACCTGGGCCGCTGATCTCGCCTTAGTATCTTGTTCCGGTTCGGTTAGAGATGGTGGCCCGTTGCACGGCGACTTGAGACGCGCGCATCTGAGCCAGCCCGTAGATCACGAGACCGACGAGCATCATCAGGAAGCCGGCCAGGGACTGCACCGGCCGGTTCGTGATCAGATAGTACATCATGAAGAGAGCCACAGACATGAAGACGAGTGGCGTTATTGGGTAACCCCACGCCCGGTACGGCCGCGGCAGTTGCGGATCCGTGTAGCGGAGTTTGATCACCCCGGCCACCGTCAGAAACGAACAGAAAATCAGGCTGAACTGGATGAAATCGAGTACCGCCTCGAATGTCTGGGTACACAGCAGCAAGCTTGCCACCACAACTTGAAACAGGATGGCGACGGACGGAACATTCTTGTTTGATCTGCGGGAAAAAATACGCAGCATTGGAAAATCTTCGCCCATGGCCATCGTTACGCGTGGGCCGATCCACGTCATGGCGCTGATGGACGACACCAAGCCGATGGAGATCAACCCGCCGACGATGCGCCCGCCCCAGGTGCCAAAGATGTGATTTCCGGCGATGATCGCGACGTCGATCTGGCCGGCCATTTTTTCGAGCGGGGTCGTGTAGAGAAATACGGCATTCAAGGCGACGTACAGCATGAGCACGATCAAAGTCCCGCCAAACAAGGCACGCGGCAGGGTGCGATTCGGCTCGCGGATTTCCCCGATGATGTATGTTGCGGCGTTCCAGCCGGAGTAGGAATACATCACGAAGACCAGGCCGATCGCGAACGGCGCACTGAATAATTGTGCCGCATCCGCCGCCTTCGGTGCGAATGAGATCGTTTCACCCCGGCCGTAGGCAAATCCCGCGACGATGAAGGCGATGATGAGCACCAGCTTGATAACGGTCGATGTCGTTTGAAATATGCTGCTGCGCCGAAGCCCGGAGAGCTGAACGATCGAGACCAGCCAGATCAAGCCGAGCCCGAGCACCTGGGGCGGCACGCCCGGTATGATCGATTTGGAATATTCACCGAACGCCATCGCGGCCAGCGCGATGGGCGCGGCAAAGCCGACCGTCGCCGAAAGCCAGCCGGCCAGAAATCCGATGGCTGGATGATAAGTGCGCGTGAGAAAATTATATTCGCCGCTGGAGCGCGGAAACATCGAGGAAAGCTCGGCGTAACAAATCGCGCCGCACATGGCGACGACACCGCCCACGATCCAGAGCAGCAGCAATACGAAGCCCGATGAAAGGTCTTTGACTTGAAAGCCGAGGCTCGTGAACACGCCGACGCCGACCATATCGGCCACGACAATCGCTGTTGCAGTCAGCGTCGTGACACTCGGAGTTGCCGAATGAGTGCTGGTACTTGACATCGAGACGCCCCCGATCGACTCGACTGACGTACACAAAAGCAAAGCGCCGACAAGACCTCACCATCTAGCACGCCACCAGCCTGGTTTGAAGATTGATCGGGGGCCCATTCCGAATGGGCGCCGCCGCGTGACATATTTGCCAGCATTCAAGGGCGGTGTTTTTTCAGCGCCGAAATTCGTCGAGCCTGCGCAGTAAATCCTTGACGGGATAATCCGCCCAGGCTTCCGTCACGAAATCTTCATGCTGGATTTCGGGATTGGTCGCCAGGAACGTGACGCCCCGTTTCCATTTGTCTTTTATGAGCACGGTGGCGGACGGAATTTCGTGCTCTGCCAATAAGGTCCTGAGCTCCATGTTTTGCTTCTGCGTCGAATCCGTATAGGCGCTCACAAAAAACGTCTCTCTGTGATCGGCGATCCAGGAAACGAATTTGTCCAGTTCGCCGTAGACGGCGTCGAGAAGCAGCACCCCGCGCACCCGGTCCTCGACACCTCCAACGCTCAGACACCAAGCCGCAGCCAGATAACCGCCGCTATAGGCAACAAGCACAATCGGCATGTTCGCGAACGATTCGGCAGCGGCGGGATTGCCATGGAGCTCTGCGAGCTTGCCCCCGGCCTCCGCAACAAAACGTCCAAACGCTCCGGCTTCCCAAAATTTTCCGGCGCTTGAATCGGATGCGTTGAATGCAAACTGCGGTGCGACCAGAACCGCGTTGATACCCGACGCCGCAACTTGCGCCGGCACCAGCTGCCGATCGCGGACGTCACGCGTTAGGGTCGCGCGGTGACCATGGAAAAAGATGACCATGACGCCGGGGCGCGTAAAGTCATATCCTTTGGGAATATGCAGGAGCACCCGGCGTTCGCGATACGTTTGGTCCTCCCACCAGATGCGCCCGGACGGCATGCGATGACCCCTTCGTTCCCCGGACGTCACGTCGAGAAAGGGCGTATCTTTTTCGGGCACCATCCCGTCATAGGGGAAGGGTGACGTTGCAAATTCAATGAGCGCCGTTTTCGCTTTCTTCAGAGCTTCGTTGCGCGGCCGGACCTGAGTCGCTTTCCGCTCGCTCGTTTGCGGATTCCGATCGATCCCGACGGCATTGGGGAGTGGCGCTAAAATATACGTCGATAAAAAAATCGCTGCCGATGACCAACGCAACGTTTTACAAATTCTTGGCATCTGTCGTGGCCCAAGAACTTCCACGGCCTGTCGCCGTAACCTGACGAATTTTTACCCCGGCGGAGGAAGATTATTGCATTGGCACGGTCTGATCCAGGCATCGCGGTGCGCGCCGCTACGAAACGCTGAGACCGCCTTTATCGCTGCGACATCGAGAAAAATGGGAACAGCGGAATTGCCGGCAATCGGGATCGCTCCGCGCCCCGGCCAAAGAGGTCTTCCGTTGGCTGAACACTGTCGGCGGCTGGCGAATAGTTCTGCTCGACGGACTGAAACGTTCTCGCCTTGCCGGTGGTTGGGTCGCCGAAGTTGCGGTAACGATTTGGCTCGAAATGCATGAAGAACTTCGCCAGCCGCGGCGTCCACCATCGCGCCAACTTGGCCTGAAACTTGTTGAGACGGATGCAGCCCAGGCTGACCGGAGCCCCGAACGTTCCGCCCGAGTCGAGCCCCCCGGCGATTTCATGGATGCCGTTGAGTGTTTCGCCCGTGTAGCCGGCCGCGGGCAGGAAATTCATGAAGTTCGGCATCTCGATCGGATGACCGCCGTTGGCGAACGGGATCGGCACGGCGTCTCCGCCGCCCATCCGCGCATCGCGGTGGGCGTCGGCAGGGCCGTATTTGCGATCCGAGCTCCAATGCCGCGTATTGATGAAGTTGATGGGTGCGTAATAGCGATAGAGCGGGGGTGTCGATCGGCTCGATGACGTCACGAAGCGGTACATAAGCTTCGGCTTGCCGTCGACGATTTCGCAGAAGCTCAGGGTCTGCCCCACGCAGTAGCCGTTGACGACGGGTGGCTTGACCACCGGATCGGTTTTGTAGCGTTGGACCTGGTCGAGATAGTTCCGAAGATCCTCAAGCTCGACCGCGAGACTCGACGCATCGCCCGGCGTCGCCTCCGACGCAAGCAGCGATTCGAGGCTTTCGTTCGCCAACGAGGCGATGTCTTTCTGGCGGGCAGTTGCGATCGCGTGCAGACGCGGAAAGTCGCTCAGTTCGTCCAAAGAAGAGAAGTGCTCTTCCACGCCGCGACAGTTGCCGTTCTCGTCCGCCGAATTCAAATCGGCGACGATGTACCTTTGCCGCAGATTCACGGGAAGCTTGTCGCTCTCATTGAGAGCCGCGGACAGCGGGAATGGTTCTCCGGTCTTCGGATCCTTCAGCGTCTCGAATGGAATTCGACAGCTCTCGTCCGCATCCGAGCTCGCTTCGGTCGCAAACGGCGCCGTTGCGCTCGTGGCCCACACCATCAGGACGGCGCACGCGGCCAAGGCGGAGCGAGACTTCGTGGTGATGCGATGAATCTGGGTCAAAGAGATGGCCCCGAATGCAAGCGTGATTGAGATCGGATGGCGTGAGGGACTAATTCGCGAGGTACTATTTTAAGCGTTCGAACATGTAGCGTATGCGCTCGTCGGCGGCTGTAAATGCAACGACGAGGGAGCACTAATCACTTTTACGATACTGTCACGCTACTGTGGACACGCTCACTGCGGTGGTTGCGGCGCGAGCAACATGAAGGGAAACAAGAAGAACGGAATATCTGAGGGAAATTCATCCTTTGGCCGACTCGCAGGCCGGTAGGCCGGCTTCTTCGGGGCTTCCGTTACGACCTCTGCACTTCGCGCAGACGCGTCTTGCGAAATCGAGGCTGTAACGTCCGGCCCACCTGGGCTTTTGATCGCCAACAACAGGTTGGATTCGTTGGCGTACCATCGATAGCCAACTCCGAAATCGATCGGGATCGGCTGATTTTTCTGGAACAGTTCGTTTAATTTCGACTGATACATGTCCTGGAACATGGGAATTGGACCCAAATACCGGCCGTAGGGTCGCAATTGCCACTTCGCCGTGTCGAAGAGCCTTACCGGTACTCCGGTATCGTCCTGAAGGATGAGGCTGCTGTTATCGAGAATGAAATTGCGTACCTGGGAGAAGTTCCCGCTGTGCATGAGATACGATGCGCTCTTTATGAAGCTATCGCCCTGGCCAAGCGACTTGTTGAATCGCAGGAGCGCGATGGTGTTACCGCGTAAATCTTCAAGATTGGTCGAAAAATAATAGAGGGTCTTCTGCGGACCATCTTTCTTGGAAAAGATGATCTTTACGCCGCGCGCCGGAGCCCATGGCCGAATTCCCTCTCCTGGCTGCAATACCCCCTGGTCATCGAGATGCACCAGGCTCACGTCTTGGATTTCATAGCCGGAACGCGCAAGAAACACGTACAGGATCGGCAAGGTCCCGTTCACCGGACCGGCATTCAGATCCTGGCTCATATGAGCCGTTATGAAATAACTCAACGTCAATATGTTCCGAAGCGAAGCTTGGATATTTCTCAGGGCTTGAACCACCGACCAGCGCTGCAGCTTCAAAATATCCGGAATCTGGCCTACCGGTTCGAGACCGCTCAGCACGTATGTGGTGGCATTCGGAAAGAACGCATTTGCGTAGAGAAAATCCGGGCCGCCAAACATGTAAAACATGACCGGCTTCGATGTGGTCAGATTTGCGGCTGACCACGCGCGGATTTTCGACAGTTGTTTTTCTTCGACCTTGGCAAAGGCCGTATCGATGCTGGCCGCCTGCTGCTGTATGACGGGATCTTGGCTTAATACGGCGAGCGGTGAATCGGACGGCAACTGCATTCCGGCTAGAAAACGCGCGGTGTCGTCGGCGCTGGCGGTCTGATTGAGCTGCGCGCGAACGGGCGTCGCAAGCACGAAGCCCGCTACAAGGACGGCAAAGATTTTAATTCTGTTCATTACCAAACGGATACTTGTTGCGCGAGACCGAGGATTGCGGAAGCGAGCTTGAGCAATTCTGTAGATCATCAAGCCAACAAGTACCGTTAGACAACTGGCAGGCGAAAGCACCAGTCGGTTGGCGATAAAAAGCTACATCATGGACCACGCTGCCGCCAGAACAATTAGGCAGTCGCCGCACGGCTTCAGGCGCATAGTGTCGCGGCAGATGCAGCGGAAAACATCCCGACCATCATGCCGGCCAGAAATCGAAGCAGAATCAAGGCGCCTGGAAAGAAATCGCCGGCCGCCTGAAAGTTTGGGTGCATAGCAACATGGTTGCAATCAAGCTCGTTACGAAACCGAATTCCGAACAATTGCCCATCATTTTGCACCGGCCAATCAACAGCATGCCGACCATCACGACGGGTCAGCGGCGATATTCATCGAGCCTGCTCAACAGATCTTTGATCGGATAATCCGCCCAGGCGTGCGTCACAAAGTTCCAGTGGCCGACCTTTGAATTGGTCGACAGGAACGTCACCCCATGTCGCCATTTCTGTTGTTTCAGGTCGGTCCCGTAGACGATTTTCCGGTGGGCAAGAACGGTTTTCAGCGCGACATTTCTTTTCTGAGTGGAATCCGTATAGGCGCTTACAAAGAACGTTGATTTATTCTTTTCAATCCAAGCCGCGAAACTATCGACCTCGCCATAGAGTGCATCAAGCAGCACGACTCCTCGCACGTGGTCTTGCACTCCACCCACTTTCAGGCACGAGGCTGCCGCCAGATAGCCGCCGCTGTAGGCCACGATCACAACCGGCATTTTCGCAAATGATTGCGCCGCGCGAGCATCGCCGTAGAGATCCGCAAGCTTGCTGGCGGCCTCCTGGATAAACCGGTCGAACGCGCCAGGTTCCCAGAATTTCCCGGCGCTGGAATCCTTGGCATCGACGGCAAATTGCGGCGCCACCAACACCGCATTGATGCCGGACGCGGAAATTTGCGCCGGCACGCGCTGCCGATCAAGGACATCGCGTCTGAGCTTCGCGCTATGGCCGTGAAAGAAAACGATGATGACGCCGGGACGAGAAACGTCGAATCCGTTCGGGATATGGAGGAGGACCCGACGTTCGCGATAAGTCTCGTCTTGCCAATAGACGCGTCCGAAGCTTGCGCGGTGGCCTTTGCGTTTTCCCGACGACACGTTCCAAAACCGGGCGTGCATGCCTTCATAGGGGAAGGGCGCGGTGTCGAATTCGGCGAGCGTCGTCTTGGCCCCGATCGGAATCTCGATGCGCGGCTGAACTTGAATGGGCTTTACGCTGTGCGTTGCTTTGTGCCGATTTTTCGGGACGGCACTCTCCGCACTTTCGAAAGGCGTCAGTGTCAGCAATGCCGCGAGGAGAATTCCGGCAGCTGATCGACCCGTTTGTTTCAAAGCACGCCCCATAACTTATAAGACGACTTTGATTGAGCTTTTGCGCCACGAGCATGATCTGTCAAGCCGCGCCCGCCCCGATCGCACGAGCGCAATAGGCTATGTCGGCCGAGGCACGAAGCGCCCATCCGGGATGTCAGCCTTGTCACGGCCTCCCGCGCGCAGGTCCGCGATTCGCCTGCAGTCTCATAATGGCTGCTTTTATTTGGAAATTTGGTGGGCGCACCAGGACTCGAACCTGGGACCCGCTGATTAAGAGTTAGAATAATCGGGTTGTCACGGTCGTGCAATTCAGCGCATCCAAGTGGACAATTCCCATTGATTCTCTTGCATTTGCAACCACACGTCCATAGCATTCCCGAGCAATAGGTAGCACGGCAAAGCACGCCTGTTTCGTTACCTATTGTTACCTACAGGAGCCGCTGACTTTGCGGCTGGATCTCCTGAATCATGCCAACACGCGCCCTCACCGTCGCCGCCGTCGAGCGGATCAAGCCGCCGAGCGGAGGACAAGCCGACTACTTTGACAAGGGCTTCCCGGGGCTCGCCTTGCGCGTCTCCTACGGCGGCGCAAAAGCTTGGGTCTACTTCTATCGGCTGCACGGCAAGCTGCATCGGCTGACGTTGGGGCGCTCGCCCGCCATGTCACTGGCTGAGGCACGCGATGCTTGGCGCGATGCGCGCAAGACCGTGGGCAAAGGCGAAAGCCCGGCGCGGCGGAAGCCGACGGCAGCCGACAGCTTTGTGTCCGTGGCGGAAGAATGGCTCAAGCGTGATCAGGCGCACAATCGTTCGGCCGCCGAGGTCAAGCGCGTCATCCAACGTAACGTCATGTCGGCGTGGGACGGGCGCCTGATCGCGACGATCAGTCGGCGCGATGTATTGGACCTGATCGACGGCGTTGCCGATCGTGGTGCAGTCACCATGGCGCGCCGCCTTCATGCCCACTTGCACCGGCTTTTCCGGTGGTCGGTCGGCCGCGGCATCATCGAGGTCAATCCCATGACCGACTTGCCGAAGCCCGGCGCAGCTGTGAAACGCGACCGAGTGCTCGCCGGTGCCGAGCTCGCCGTGGTGTGGAATGCGGCGGAAAAGATCGGCTGGCCGTTCGGGCCGGCCGTCCAGCTCCTTATCCTTACCGCCGCTCGCCGCGACGAAATTGGCGCGCTGCGCTGGGCGGAAATCGACGGCGATGAAATCAAACTTGCAGGTGCGCGCACGAAGAACGGCGAGCCGCACAGTATTCCGTTGTCGACCGCGGCGGCTAAGCTGATTGATTCCCTGCCGCACATCGGCAGTAGCGACTACGTGTTCACCACGAACGGCGAAACCCCCATCAGCGGCTGGTCGAAGGCGAAGTCACACGTCGACGCGGTAGCGGCGAAATTAAACGACGGCGCCTTGCCCGCCTGGCGCCTGCATGACTTGCGGCGCACGGCTGCTACCGGATTGCAGCGTATCGGTATCGGCCTGCAGGTCATCGAGGCCCTTCTTGGGCATGTGGCCGGCTCGCGCACCGGCGTCGTCGGCGTGTATCAGCGCCACTCTTACGATACTGAAAAACGCATTGCGCTCGAAGCCTGGTCACGAGAGATCGAACGCATAACCGAGGGCAAGCCGGCAGCCATCATTCCAATGCAGCTGAGAGGGCGGCGACGATGACGGCACACAGAGCTCCGAGCAAGTTGGATGACGTTATCCTTGAACGAAAGGCCAAACAGAAAGGGGCTCCACCGTTGAAGTACAAACTCTTTCCGACTGGCACTTCGGGAACACTACACTGGTTGGATGCCAATATCGCCGAGACTGCGATTTTCTTGATCGATTCTTTAAAGACTATCGACAGACAAGCTGGGCCACGCAAGTTGACCCGACAAGACATTCAGGAGCTTGTCTACCAACTATTTCTATTTCGCGTACGTGACGGGCGTAACGGCAAAACGATCACCGAACATCACTTGGGCTTGCTGGCCGCTGTCTTGAAGGCGGGCAATGGCTTCTCAAGCCGTCTTGCCAAATTTATCGGACTGCCCGGCATCGAAATCGATCATTATTCGAAATTTTTGAAGGCTGTCGATATTGTTGCGGCTCGACCCAAAATATCAGTCAACAAGCTTGCAAGTATTCTAGGCGTCCAACGCGCGACCGTCCGCGCCTGGTACAAGGACAAGCTTTTCCAGGCACGTTTGCGCGTAAAGCGACCAACCCCCGAAGATCTCGAAATTCAGGCCGGCAAACAGCGGATCAATGCGGAGCTCAGAGCTGAATTCGCCCGCGGCGGGTGACGGCAGCAGGGTTATTCGTTGCCAGATTGGCAACATATTCTCCTGGCAGTGACTTTCAGAGTCACTGCCAATCGATTTCTCCAGAAACGTGTATTTTATAGAGAGCGTTCCCTGAATCGGAGCGCCATTCAAGAGAATGCATGGCGCTCCAAACATCTGGAGCGCCCAATGACTACTCCCCGAAAATTCCTCCCCGATGCAAAAGTATGCCATCGGTATGGCATCTGTGCATCGACGTTGTTCCGCTGGGACGCCCACAAAAAACTCGGCTTTCCAAAGCCGATCCGGATAAACGGCCGAAAATACCGCGACGAACGCGAACTCGACGAGTTCGACCGCA
>Ga0335077_10001338_pt1 | contig 29158 bp, 14 predicted proteins | sample Lox_Sample_31_FD_207151 | JGI IMG/M metagenome (GOLD analysis project Ga0335077, IMG submission 207151) | Soil microbial communities from Loxahatchee National Wildlife Refuge, Florida, United States - Lox_Sample_3.1 | ecosystem: Environmental > Terrestrial > Soil > Wetlands | place: USA... | reverse complement strand
CGCGCCGGAGAAGAAAAAACGCGCGTGGAGCTGACCCTACGCGAGCGTGCCGCAACGCTCGTGGATGAATACGCAAACGCCAAACTGATGGCCGTGGAATATCGCGACGGAATCTTGCCGCGCGCTCGCAAAGCCTACGGACTGCTGACCGACAAGTACGGAAAGATGCTGGCGTCGTATCCACGCGTCCTCGAATCGCAGCGTAAGCTCTACGAACTCCAACTCGAATACATCGCGTCCCTCGAAGGCGTGTGGACCTACGGAATTGCCTTACAAGGTTACTTGCTCACCGACGGATTGGAAGCGCCCGCGCGTCCCGGCGAAGTAGACCTGCCTATTCGCGAAACCAACGTACCCATGCCGGAGCGCAGCTTGGCTCCCGGCGAAACCATGCCGCGGCCGTAGCGCCGAGCTCTAGTCGAGAACCCGCGGGACAAGCGCATCCAGTTAGGTGTTCGGAAAACCGGCGGCGCTTAGCGAGGTTTTAGTGTGAGGTCCTGCAGACTTACCGTGCCGCCTTCGCTGGCTTGCACGGTTCTGCGCATCGGCTGGTAGCCGTTGAGCCTCACCGTCACGGTGTGCAATCCGGCGGGCATCTGCACGCGGGCCGGCGTGGTTTGGCCGGTGGGATTCCCATCGACAAGAATTTCCGCGCCCTTCGGGTTGGAATCCACTTGCGCCCAGGCTACGTGATTATTAGTCTTCTCTTTAAGCGTAACGTCCAGCTGCGTCTGAATATTGTCTTTTACCTGCACGCTTCCCGCATACCCGTCGTAACCCGGCAAGCGCAGCACCAGATTGTATTGGCCGGGTGCCAGCGGCAGCGTCACCGGGGTCTGGCCCGACTGCTTTGCACCATTGATGAAGACATCCGCACCCGCCGGCTTGCTCGTCAGGTACAAGCCCTTGGCCACGGATTCGAGCGTCGCCTTTTGATCGACAACCTGTCCCGCCTTCACCTGCAGCGCGGTTTGCATCGGCTCGTAGCCGTCTTTCTGCACTTCCAGACTGTAGCGCTGCGGCACAAGATCATTGAAGCTGCATGGCGTCTGGCATTGGCTCAGCACGTGCCCCGCGGGCCCGCGCAGAACCGCCGTAGCGCCAACGAGGTCGGTCACCACATGAATCGCGCCGTGGCCAGGTTGCGGCACGGGATGTCCGCCGTCCATGTCCGGTGTTTTGTCGGGCGCGGGCGCATCTTCGTATTCGATATGATCCACCAGGCGCACGCTCGAGGGAGCGTCGCGCAGGAATTTCAGCAGTCCGCCATGCTCCGCGGGCCGCAGCTTTCCGGACAAAACCAGCGTACTTCCAATGGCCTGCACTTTGGCTCTGCCCGTCAGTCCTCTTTCTGTAATCGCTTGTTCGATCCGCCCTTTGTATTCCGCCGCCTGCGCGCTAATCACCGGTTCGGTCTTCTTCGGAACGGGCTTCTCTTCGACCGTCGTGGCAGGCTTCTTCTCCGGAGTCACCTCCGGATTCACGGCCGGCGTTTCATTGGCGGGAGGATTTGCGCTCGCGTTAGCAGGTGCCGGCGCCGGACTAGCCGCATTGTCCGCAGGCGGCGTCCCGGCATCCGTGTCGGCAGGTTTCTGCGCCGCGTTCAACTGGCGCGCGTCTTGAATCACGGGCAGGACCTTGCGCACGCCATAAACGATCAACCCGATAAGGAGCAACGCCAGAAAGATCGAGCCCACGACGCTTTTCTTTTTCTTTGGCTCAACGACCGGCGGAATCGGGCCGGTCTTTCGCACCACCGGCGTCTGCGTCGGGCTGGCGGCGCGCGCGTTCAGCGAGACCGCGGTCGCTCTGACCATGGGGTCTTCTACGATGGGAGCGCTACGCATCGTGTGCGCACCGGGGGAAGCGATGCCCAGCGGAAGCGTCGCGTTCGGCGCCGCGGCGCCGCCCATGACCACGGTCTTGTCTGGAGCTGCGCCGGGCGCAAGACTCCGATAGTTGCGCAAATCTTCCAGCATTTCGCGGCAGCTCTGGTAGCGCGCTTCGGGTTCTTTCGCGAGCGCTTTCATCACCACGCCGCTGATGCCCGGGTGGATCGAGGGGTCGATTTGGCGCGGCGGGACGGGCTCTTCGTTGACGATCTTGTAGATGACCGTGGTGATGTTTTGACCCGGAAAAGGTTTCTCGCCGGTCACCATTTCGTAGAGCAGCACGCCCAACGAAAAAATATCGCTGCGGCCATCCACCGCGCGGCCCTTCACCTGTTCCGGCGACATGTAGCTGGGCGTGCCCATCACGTGGGCGGTCTGCTGCATCGTGCCGAACTGCAGAATTTTGGCGGTGCCGAAGTCGGTGACTTTCACCGTGTCGTCGGCGGTAAGCATAATGTTGGCGGGCTTGATGTCGCGGTGCACCACGTTGCGTTCGTGCGCGAACTGGAGCGCGCTGCACGTCTGCTCCATGATGCGCAGCACGCGCGGCAGCGCGAAGGCTTGGCCGGCGTCGAGATGCGCCTGCAGGCTCTTGCCTTCCACCAACTCCATGGTGATGTAGTAGAGCCCGTCTTCTTCGCCCGCGTCGAAAACCACCACGATATTCGGATGCGTGAGCAATCCGGCGGCGCGCGCTTCGGTCTGGAAGCGCGTCAGCAGTTCCGGCCGGGACATGCCCGTGCCCTCTTCGCTCAGCTTGATGGTCTTGACCGCGACGGTGCGCCCGATGACCGGGTCGGTGGCTTTGTACACCACACCCATGGCGCCGCGGCCCAATTCGCCGATGATTTCGTACCGGCCAGCTTTCAAGCTCGTTGCCATTTGGCTACTTCACATCCGTTCTGCGCAAGCCTCGCCAGCGATGCCTCACCCGAGCCGCGCAGACAGGTCTGTGCACTTGCTGCTTGCTGTGTGAGAGGAACAGCTTGCAAACACCCGGGCGCCCTAGCTTTGACAGTACCTAGTAAATTTTCAGCAGGTCAACGCTACTGGGGTACCAGTGTTTCGCACTCGCCACCCTCTTTGGTTCGTCTTAATTCTCCGCAAGGCGGGACAGGCGCGTGGGATGGGCCCTCTTGCGGCCGTCGGGTACTGAGGACGTAACAATTTGTTACAGCGGAACAAGCTGGCGCCGCCGCCCAGCGAATAATACGTTGAAAAATAAGCAGTTAGGGGTGGGACGCGTAGGCAGGTAGCGTGCTTGCATTGTAGCTAAGGACACCCTGCCCTTGCGGCGCCTTCCTTTGGGGATTTGCTGGGCGAGGTTCCTTGCTGCCGACGGGAAAGTTAGGCCCGGCGGAGCCAACAGCTAGAGTCAGGGAAGCGGGGAATCGCTTGGTACAAAGGGCTATCATGCCGGTCGAGGACGAGCGCCAGGAGGCGGGCGCGCGGGTTCCTGCGGGAGCTGCACGGCGTGGCACGCCGAAGCCTTATTCTGGCGTAGCGGGAGAAGGCGGGACCTCCACGCCGGATGCGCGAATCGGAGGGCTGATCCACGCTCTGCGCTGCTTGCACCTGCTGCTGCGGTCGGAGCGGCTGTACGACCGAAACCATCCACGAAAACTGCAGAGTTTGGACACGTCCTACGAGGCGCTGCATGATTTTGCCGGCGCACTGAACGGCATCGAGATCCACGTGGAGCGCGGCGGATTGGTTGCGCCGAAGCTGAGCGACGCGCATTTGCCCGATGCGCGGGGCGAAATGCAATCGCTGGCGCTGGATTTGCAGCGGGCAGGGATTCAGTCGCTGGAATTTGCCCGACAATTTCATGTAGGCGAACTGGACACGCTGGCGCAACTCTTCAAAGCATCGCTCCTGCGATCGGAGGATGCTATTAGGCGCTTGGGGCGCGCGTGGTGGGAAGCGCAGTTGTTGGAGAAGGGCGTGGAAGGGATTTCGGTTAATACGCAGACGGAGCGGAAGGTGGACACGGTGCTGGCGAGCCTGATGGGCGCGCTGGTGGCGTATGGCGGGAACTCGCCGCGCGAGGCGAGCGAGGCGCCGATTCTTCCGCCAGAAACAGAGGATTTGGCGGGCGCGCTGCGGTTGATTGGGCGGCTGACGCCACCACTCGAGGCGGCACGCGGGCTTTCGCCGGAAGAAGCGGCACGCGCGATTCATAGCGCGATGGAAGACGCGAGCCGCGAGACGGTGCGCATGCTGCTGAGCTCGATTTCGCAGTACGCGCCGCGCGAGGGCGAGCGGCCGCAACCTTACTTGTTGCGGCTATCCGAGAGCTTGATTCTGGAGTTTCTGGGCGCGGAATTTGCCGCCGGGACGATCACCGCCCCGATCGTGCGGCAGACCATTCACAAATTCAGCGATGTGCTGGTGGCTTCGGGCGGGTATCAGGGACCGCATTCTTCGCAACACCTATCCTTGCTGGCGACGACCTGGGCGAACGACACGCACCGCGAACAGATTGTGGACCGCTTCTGGCTGGAGCTACCGCCGCGCGAGAAGTCGGCGGTGCTGCGCGGGCCGGAGGTGTGGAGCGTGCCGGTTGTGGCGCTCAAGAAGACGCTCGGTCAGTTGGCGGACACCGGAGCGGACGCGCCGCGGCGCGAGGCGCGGAACATTTTGCTGAATTATGCGCGGCGGCTGGAGAACGAGAACGCTTCGGCGCGGCGAGCGGTGGCGGCGGGCTTGAATGAGATGGCGGGAATCATTGAGTCGTTGTGGCCGAATCAACTGCCGGAGGATTTGAGCCGCGGGACGATGAAGGCGCTGGAGAAGGAAACGATTCCCGAGACAGCGGCGCTGCTGGCGGCGTTTCTGGAAACGCTGGGACGCGTGGCGGTGATGCGCGCGGACTATGCAGGCTTTGAGAATATTTTGATCGGGCTGGAGCGCGTGCCGCAGGATCAAGAGCACGATCACATGGCAGCGCTGGCGAGCCGGTTGGTGGCGCAAGACCGCTGGCTGCTGCTGGTGGACGCGGCGCTGGCGAATCGGCCGCTGGACCCGGTACTGCCGCGGCTCTTGCAACGCGATCCGGAGCGATTGCTGGATCGCATGACTTTGCTTTTGACGGAACCGCGCGCCACAGAGTTAATCGCGCCGATGGCGCGGTTGCTGCGGACGATTGGCGTACCGGTTTTGAATTTGCTGGAGGCGCGGCTCTATGAGGCGCGGCGGCAGCGGGTGAGCGCAGCGATCAAGCTGCTGGCCGCGGCCGATCCGGAACGCTTATTGCGCGGGCTGGCGCGCGCGATGGCGAGCTGGGAATGGAATTTGCAGGATTTGGCGGTGAGCGAATTGGCGCGGCCGGCGAATGCGGGCTCGACGCAGACCGCCGCGTTTGTGTTTTCTGCGATTCTCGCGGATGCGCATCCTCTGGTCGTACCGATGATGATTGATCAGATTGGCCTGGCGCAAGAGACGACAGCAGTACCCCACCTGATGGAAATCGCGGCGGGCGAGCACGAGGTTTTGCGGGATCTGTTCGTGCGGATCAAGGCGATTGAAGCTTTGGGGCGGATGCGCGCGATCGAAGCGTCGGAAATGCTGCGGATGCTGGCGGAAGGGCGAGACGGGCTGGCGTTCGCGGAGCCGTCGGGTTTGCGGGCGGCGGCGGAAGATGCCCTGGCCATGATTGAGAACCGGCCGACGGCAGCGCGGGCGCGCGCGGCGTTTGAAGCCGCGGCGGGGGCGAACGGGAATTTTGTAGTACCACGGCGATACGTGCGCGTGCCGCTGGAATCGCCGCTGCGGGCGCAGATCGAAGGTTCGCAGGCAGGGCTGGCGCGGGTGAAAACGATCAGCCTGGGCGGGGCGTATCTGGAGTCCCCGCGGAAGCTGACCGTGGGCGACTCGATCAAGCTGGAAGTGCGCGCGGGGCTGAGAAAGATTCACTTTACGGCGGTGGTGCGCAACATCGGGCCGGACGGCAGCGGTGTGGAATTTGTGCACATGAAAGACGAAGACCGGGAAAAGCTGCGCAAATTAGTGCAGCGGCATTTGCAAATTTAGGCGCAGTGAAGACGTTCCTTTCTTAATTTTCGAGCACTCCCTTCCAATATCGCTGGAGACCTCTGCCTGGAGGCCGATTCGGACCGCGGATTTGTGCGCCGACGTTTAGGCTCCGGGCCTTGCCTAGCAAGTTTTTTATTGAAATCAACAAATTAATCGAGTAAAAGCCGAGTATTCACCGGAGTAGCCGTCGTCCAGCGGGACAACCCGCGGCCGCTAAGGGGTTAGCGGAAGACCGGCAGATTTCCATGAGGGAGGACTCAGATGCAACGACGTCATGGTGTGTTTGCGTGGATCACGCTGTGCGTGTTGGTGCTGGGATGGGCGGCGACGGCAGCGGCGCAGGTGAATACCGCGTCGCTCGCGGGAACGGTCTTTGACCCGCAAGGGCTTGGGGTAAAGGGCGCGAAGGTCACCGTGGTGAGCGCAGCAACGGGCGCCGAACGCGAAGCCGTGACGGACGACGCGGGGCGCTACAAAATCGTGGGGCTGACGCCAGGCAAATACAAAGTGACCGTGGACGGCGGGCCGAGCTTTGCTACCTACCAGAATGATGCCGTGGTGGTGACCGTCGGCGAAGAGGCGACGCTGGACGCGCACCTGGAACTCAAGGGGGTACAGCAGACGATCCTGGTGACAACGGAGACGGCACCCATCGAGACGACGAAGACGGAAGTATCGCAGACTATCGGCGAGCGGAGCATCGATAATCTGCCGATCAACGGGCGGAACTACATTAATTTTACGCTGACGAACTCGCAGACCACGCGCGACGTTTCGCCGACCATCGGGCCGGCGCCCAACAGCGGCTTGAACGCGGACGGAGCGCGAGCGCGCTCAAACATGGTGAGCGTGGACGGCGCGGACGCGGGAGACAACTCGGTGGACGGCATTCGCTCGACGGTGTCGCAGGAAGCGGTGCAGGAGTTCCAGCTCATTCTGAGCAATTACAACGCGGAGTATGGGCGGGCCACAGGCGGGGTGATCAACATCGTCACAAAAAGCGGCAGCAATGAAGTGCACGGAGACGTGTTTGGATATTTTCGAAACAAGGCCTTTCAGTCGCGCGACGCGTTTTCGGGGCAAGTGGATCCAACCACCGGCACGCTGGATCCGGTGAAGCAGGCGTACACGCGCGTGCAGAGCGGGTTCACCATCGGCGGGCCGTTGAAGAAGGACAAGACGTTTTATTTTCTTTCCTACGAATACACGCAGCGCGAAGAGACGGCTTTTTCGAGCATCGGCGCGGCGTCGTCCGGAACGGGGCCTTTCGGCATGGTTCCGGTGACGCTGGGGCCGGGACTCACCGTGCAGTTGACGCCATCGCAAGCCGCTGCGGTGCAGCAGTTGGAGCTGGCGGGGCAGGCGACGTTGGCCGGCGAGTATGCGGCGTTCATGGGATCGGCATCGAGCGTGGCACTCAACCGGCTGGACTATGGTTTGGTGGCTCCGGCGCTCACCGGTGGACTGGTGAATCCAGGACCCGGAGCGCAGTTTCCGGTTCCGCTGAGCTGTCCGGTGGGCGCGACGATTGGCACGGTGACGTGCTCATCCATTCCTGCGGCTCCCGGCGCGGGTTTTTCGTTTGGCGTGGCAACGCTGCCGGCGTCGTACGTTGGCTTGAACAGCATTCGCGGGAATTTCCCGGCGACGGAGAAAACGAGCTTGTGGTCGGCGCGGCTGGATCAGCGCTGGAACAATCGCAACACGTCGTTCTTGCGCGTAGGCGTCTCGCCGTCGCTGGTGACGGGCATCGAGTCCACTTCGCAGAACCAGGTGTTCGGCCAAAACGCCGGGACGCGCGCGGGCGTGCAACAGTATCGCGATCTCTCGGCGACGTTCCAGCATGACACGATTCTGAGCGATACGGCGTTCAACGAGTTCCGCTTTCAAGCAGCGCGGCGCGGCTTGCATTTTGGTTATTCGAACTTGCCCGGCGGCTCGGACATCGGCGTGAACATTCCGGGTTACGCGTATTTTGGACGCGAGCCATATTCGACGGTGGACCGCATCGAGCGGCGATTCGAATGGACGGACAACGTGACGCTGGTTCGCGGGAACCATACATTTAAGTTCGGCGGGGACTACAACCTGCTGCAACTGCGCTCGAGCAAGCCGCAGATTTTCGAGCTGGATTTTGGCGGCGACGTCAACTTCGGAGGATTCTCCGCTTCGACGTTCGACTTCCCTAATTGCGTTGGAGGAACAGGCCCGACGTGCGCCGGAGGGATAGCGCTGCCGGGTACGACCGGATTGCAGTCGTACGGGCTGGGAATCCCGACTTCGTACATTCAGGGTATCGGAAACGCCAGCACGCCGTTTGACAACTTTCCGATGGGATTTTTTGCGCAGGACAGCTGGAAAGCGACGCGAAAGTTGACGCTGAACTACGGGTTGCGCTACGACCTGGAAATCACGCCGCTCTTTGCGCCAGCGACGGCGGTGAATGCGGCGGCGGAGACGGCGTTGGGAGTGCAAGAGGGCGTGCCGCGCGACTACAAGAACATCGCGCCGCGCTTCGGCATTGCGTGGGACCCCACGGGCAGCGGCAAGACGGTGATTCGCGGAGGCTACGGGCTGTTTTTCGATCACCCGCTGCTGGCCATTGCGTTTGACTCGACGACGGCGGACGGCGGGCGCTCGGTGCAGTTGCTCTCCGCAGGAGGCACGGCTTCGGCGTGCGGCCTGTTGCCACTGCCAACCGGTTTGCCCACACCGCCGGGATTCTGCGGCGCGAATATGGACAGCCCGACGAACCTGAATGGTTCGTCCATCTTTCAGGGCGTGCTGAATGCGAACTCCATCTATGCGGCCTTTCCGACTTCGGTGACGCTCGGTTACCAGCCACAGCAGGAGCGTTTTGATCCCTTCGCGGCGGGATCCATCTTTGCCAATCAGACTTATCTGCAAAGCGGATTTCCGCTCTCCATTTTGCCGTTTACGCTGCCGGTGACGAGGAATTTCACCTACGCCTATGCGCAACAGGCGAACCTGACGATTGAGCGGCAACTGACCGACTCGTGGAAAATCAGTGCGGGCTATCAATGGACACGAGGGTTGCACCTGTACCGGCCCATCGACCTGAATTCCACGGATCCGCAATTGCTGGATCAGAACGCGTTTAACGCCGCGGCAGCGGGACTTCCGGTCAGCAACCCGCTGACGGTCGTCGCGCCATCGCAGAACGTCGGAGCGACCGCTGCCACGTGCGGTGTGGCAGTGATTGCCCCAGCGGTGCTGGGAGCACTCAACGGCTGCCCGGGCGCGTTGGCAAGCTTGAATGGGCAGTTTGTGAGCACGCCGGCGTTTTTCAACTTCTTCCGAAAGTCCGGGCCGAATCCGTCTTTTGCGCAACTGGTCGCACCGGGGCAGCCGTTGAGCGTTGGATATGCGGCGCAGGTTCAACTCGCAGGGTTGGCCGGCTACCCAACGGGCTTCGGCGCGCCGGTGCCGTTCAACAGCGTGGATGCGCAGGCCTCGAACGGCAATTCGTGGTACAACGCGTTGACCGTGAACGTGTCGAAGCGCTTCTCGAAAGGATTTGAGATTCTTTCGAGCTATACGTGGTCGCATTCGATTGACGACAGCACGGACCTGCAGTCCACGCTCGAGCCGCAAGACAGCCGCTTCCCGCAATTCGAGCGTTCCAATTCCGACAACGACCAGCGGCACCGTTGGGTGACGAGCGCAGTGTTCCAGACGCCGTCGGCCAAGCAGGGCGACAGCTTCTTGAAGCACGTGGGCGGCGACATCACGGTTTCGCCGATCGTGGAAGTATCGTCGGGACGGCCCTACAACATCATCACGGGCGAAGACACGCGGCTCGACTTGGGCGCTTCGCAGGCGCGCCCCTCGCTGGCCACGGGCGGCGCAGCCGGCACGACGTCGGCTTACATACCCGGCGTCACGTTTGCGCTGGCCAATGTTTGCCTGACCAACAGCGGGCAGCCGTTTATCGTGCCTGGCTTCACGACGGCCGGGGCGGGTTGCGTGGGGAATCTGGGACGGAATCCCTTTGTGATGCCGGGATGGTTCTCCTGGGACATGCGCGTGGCGAAGCGCATTGCGCTGGGCGAACGAGTGAAGATGGACCTGATTGCCGACGCCTTCAACCTCTTCAACCGCACCAACATCACTGCGGTGAACCAGTTGTGCGATCCTTCGGCCGGAACGACGTGCAGCGCTGGCCAGCCGACGGCGTCCGCGGACGCGCGGCAGTTCCAGTTTGCGCTGAAACTCATCTGGTAAGGTTCGCGCCTCGCGAAGTGGCCGGAAGAAACCTGGACACATAACCGAAAGGGCTTCGCGTTCGCGGAGCCCTTTTTGTTTTGCGCGGCTTTCCGCGAGACGCAACTGCGAGTAAAGTAAAGAGACCGTTTCCCGTGGAGGACAGGGAGAAAGAATGAACGCGGTACTCATTGGTGTGGTTATCGCCGTTGCGCTGCTGGTTTTCTGGCTGGTACTGCAGACCTCGCAGGAACAGAAGAAAAGCAGGCTGCTCGAAACGCAGATGAACGAACTGCGAAGAGATTTGCAGACCATCGGGACCGCGCAGGCGCAAAGCGCGGGGCAGATTGCGACCATCGGCACGAGCGTGTCGCAGCGGCTGGAGAGCGTGACGCAAGCGCTGCAGGCCGGAGTGTCCAACTCCGCGCAGATCGCGTCGCAGGGCCAAACCGCCATCGCCACTGAACTCAAGAACACGCGCGAGCAGATTGGGCATATCCAAAAGCAACTGGGCGAGTTTCAGGAACTCGGCCGGGGCATGTCCGCCGCGACGAAATCGCTGGAAGGCATCCTGGGAGGCGCAAAGACGCGTGGATTGCTCGGCGAAGTGACGCTGGAGCGCTTGCTGGAAGATTCGCTGCCGCCCTCGCAGTACGCCACGCAGTACCGCTTTGCCAGCGGCGAGGTCGCGGACGCGGTGATTTTTCTGCGTGACAAGAAAGTAGTGGCCATCGATTCGAAATTTCCGCTGGAAGCGTTTCGCCGCATCGGTGTGGACGGCGAAGAGGCAAAGCGGGCGTTTGTCCATGCGGTGAAGTTCCACGCCGATGCCATTTCGAAAAAGTACATTGTGCCGGCGGAGGGTACGCTGGATTTGGCGCTGATGTTTGTGCCCTCGGAGAACGTGTACTACGAAATGCTCGTGACGCTGGACACCAAAGGGGAAGCACTGGATTCGTACTGCCGCGGGAAAAATATCATTGCGGTTTCGCCGAACACGCTCTACGCGCATCTTTGCGTCATTCACATGGGCTTACGCGGAATGCAAATCGAAGAAAATGCCAAACGCATTGCCGCCAATCTTTCCGGAATGCAGAAGCAACTGGAGACCTTCACGACCGTTTTTGAAAAGCTCGGGAACCACTTGAAGAACGCCCAGCAGTGTTACAGCGAAGCGGACAAGCGCCTGGAAAAGACCCAAAGCACGCTGGACAATCTCATCGGCAACAGTTTGCAGGATCCCCTACTGGAGGATCTGCAGATTCCGCTGGCCTTGCCTTCCCCCAACGCAAAAACTAATTCGTAGCCGATTTCGTCTTTCGAAAAAAACTTGCAGCCCGGACGGAAAGGACTCGTAGCGCCGCCAACGCCTAGCCCGAAGGCGCGGCGGGAGCGAGCAAACGAATGGAGATGAGAAAGCTCCCTCGTTTGCGGCCAATGATTTCGTAATGCGCCAGATTGTCCCGGCCGCCAGAACTGGAAACGCGCAGCGGATTGCCGCCGACAAGTTCCGCAATGTCTGGCGCGAGATTCTTTGCTTCCAGCGACACCTTTTCTCGCGTACCACGCACGTGCACCGTCAGCACCCGATGCACGCCGGGCGTCAGTGGCGACGAATCCGCCTCCAGGTCGAGCGCGACGAAGACTACCTCGAGCGGCGGCCCGTTGTGCTTCGCGCAGGAAAGGTCGACAGAAGCGCGGCCTGGCACCAGATCCGCAGGAGGCATCACGATGAGGGAGGTCGGCGAGGAAGCGAGCACGAAAGCCGGGGCTCCCGCGATGGTAATCTCGTTGCCATCCGCGCCGCCGCAAAAGCCGTGGCCCTCGATTTCGAGGCGATCGGACAGCGAAGCGATTCTTGGAATCGCCGTCACGTCCATGGCGCTCTTCAGATTCTCCGCACGCGAGAGAACGGAAGCGGCGACGCGGGCCTCGCGCCCGGCGAGGGACGCGAAAATCACGCCGAGATCCAGCGGAGCTACAAACAGCGCGCGCCCGGTTTTGTCCGTGGTCAGGCGGTCGCCATTCGAGAAGATCACATTGGCGCCAGGAGTCAGCCGGCCGTTCGCGTCCAGGACGGCCAGAGTGGCGCGCTCGCCGGAGACGATGGTGTGCGGCAACAACAGCGTGCGGCCTTTCGATGGCGGTTTTTGTTGCGCAAACACGGCGAAAAACGAAAAGAACGGCGTTGCTGCAAGGAGGGTGCAACAGAGCCCAACAAAGGACGGCCGGCGTCGCAAAGACATTTTGTGATTGTAGTCGAGAGCAAGCACGTCGAGGAAGCAATCCGCGATCAATCCACACGACAAAAGGCCGACTCTGCCACCGAACGCTTCAGTTATTCGCGATGACAGGAGCTTCGGACGGACGATAAATGATCACCGTACGTCCGGGAACACCCGTCGGCAAGCGCCGCAATCTGTAAATAAAGGAACGCGGCGCCGGTCCGCGACGGCATTCCTCAAGCCGGTAGTACCGGTCCTCGTAGCGAACCACGCGTGGCGGGTCCCAGTCGGATTTTGCATGCGAGGCTCGAATCTCGAGCACTTCCTCGGAATCTACCGTTGACGTGCACAGCTCGTCGGGAAGCTCCGGCAACCGCGCGGCCGAAATCTTTTCGCGGATAGTGGTTACATAGGACGCAACGTTACTCTGGACAAATTGTGGAGGGCCGGGCGGTTCCGGCTCCTTGTAGCCCCGAAGTTTCGCATAGAGTTTCTCAACCACATAAAGTGGGAAGAGGCCGAGAACCGTATCGGTGAAGGCCGCGCACAAACGTACCGCTCCCTCAACACCAAAATAAGCGATGCACCAGGTCAGGGGATGCGTAGCCCAAATCAGAAGAGCGACGAACCCTACTTCATGGTCGGTGATGCCGGTCGGAGCGTTCTTGCTGAGCGCGTTATCGAGCATGTGAGAGACCCAGTGGGTCACGGAGAAGGAATACCAATAGAGCAGGGCGCCAAGCGCAAGGCCCGATTCGGTCAAGCCGCTTGAAATAGCGGCAAAGTGCCAGGGCACGGCGTCGTGGAAGGGTAAAGCTTTGCGCCAGCGCCGGGGAAGCAACGCAAACAACGGCGCGAGGAGATACGTCCACCGCATACTTCTGCCTCATGTCCAGTCTACAAGGGGCTCTGGCTTTGCGAATACCGCTGGACGACACGCGAGCCAAAGAGTCATCGAGGCCTCGTCGGGCTGCTTCTAATCGGGCTTGGCGATCAGCCGATAAACCTGCGCCTCCGCAAAAAGTCGAAACAGCTCGGCGTCAATTTCCCGGTCGCGTACGCAGAACTTCAGGATGTCCAGCGCGCGGTCGGCCGGCATGGCCTTTTTGTAAGGGCGGTCAGAGGCCGCCAGCGCGTCAAAGATGTCGCAAATGGTCATCATTTTGGCTTGCACGGGAATTTCTGAGGCGACCAGGCCGTTGGGATAGCCCTGACCGTTTAGCTTTTCATGGTGGGCGCGCGCGATGGCTGGAATGCCGCGATACTCCGCGGTCCACGGAATCTGCGCCAGAAAATTGAAGCTGTGCACCACGTGCGACTCAATTTGCCGCCGTTCGTTGGCATCCAGGCTGCCACGCGGTATGGACAGGTAGCGGATCTCCTCGGAGGTGATGTACGGCCGCTCTGTTCCGCCCGGATCGCGATACGTCCTCTGGGATATTTCCGTCAACAAATCAAACTCGCTTGAAGGCAAGATCGTGGGCTCATTCGCCCGGGAAACGAAATCCACATAGCGATCCAGTTCGGCGAAGAGCCGGCCGGACTCCGCATCAATCGCCTTCAAACGAGCTTCCGATTCCTTGCGCGAATGCTTGAGCAGGACTTCGACTTTCTGCTCCGCGAAGCGTGCCTGCGCATCGCGCCGAATGTAGTCGAAGCGGTCCAGCAGGCGCGAGAACTGCAACGGGTACAGCTTCTTGGCTTTCACTAAAACTTCTTCGCGAACGCCGACTTTGCCGAAGTCGTGCAGCAGCGCAGCGTAGCGCAGTTCTTTCATCTGCTCCCGCGAGAAGCGCAAATCCGCATAGGGGCCTTGCGCTTCGCGGTCTACCGCCTCGGCCAGTGCGAGGGTCATCTGGCAAACACGCTGGGAGTGGCCCGAAGTGGTCGGATCGCGCTGTTCAATAGCCTTGACCGCGGCGCTCACGAAGCCGTCAAAGAGATTTTCGATGTCGCGGTAAAGCTGAGAATTTTCATAGGCCACCGCCGCCTGCGAAGCGAGCGACAGGCCCAGACGCACGGCGCGCTCCGGAAAAGGCTGCACAAAACGGCGTACCGTGCTCGCATCCATCAGCTGCGCCTTTGGTTGGCGTTTGCAGTTAATGAGCTGCAACACGCCGAGAACTTCGCCCTTGGCGTTTTTCATGGGCAGCGTGAGCAAGGAGCGCGTGCTGTACCCGGCCTGTTCGTCGAACGAAGAATTGAAGTGGAAGGGACGATTCTTGGGAATGTGATAGGCGTCTGCAAGGTTGATGACTTCCCCGTGCAGCGCGCAATAGCCGGCCGTGGAGGCTTCGGTGATGGGCAACGTATGTTCGGTGTAGGGAAAATGGACGCTGTCGTTTTGGCTCAGCCGGAAGCGTAGCTTGCGTCCCGGCACGACGTTGCCGGCCGCGGGGACCGCAGCGCCATTCTCATGCCCGTCCTGCTCGACTAAATACAGAGAACCCGCGTCCGAACCCGTGATTTCTCGCGCCTTCTGCAAAATGAGCGTCAAAAGCTGCTCGACGTCCCGGGTTGCTGAGAGGGCGATGCCGATGCGATTCAGTTCTTCGAGTTCACGGGTCGCTTGCGCTGCGGACAAGCCATTGGCCCGCCGCACCGCCCGACTTTCGCGCGCTGCCGGTTTAACCCTCGCCATATAAAAAAGATGCCGCGTCGCCTTTTTCCGCAGATTTGGCCGGAGTGGCGCAGATTATAACGAAAGCAGGCGGTGGAGGCACGCGATGGATTGCGCTCAGGCGCAAGGCGCGCCGCACAAAAGGGGGGCAAAAGTCCGGGTTTTGGTTGTACCCTCTGGAAGGGCCTCGGGGGCGATTGGCGCCAAAAGACAAGTAATCAGTAGGCGTCAGAGCCTTTCGCAGCGAGAGGGGGTCTGCTAGCGTGAGAAGAGGATTTTCGGGTACGGGTGTGGGTTCGAGTTCGTCCTGTGGGCGGCACCAGGAGTGCTTGTGCGGATCGTAAGCGGCGGCGTCACCGATTTGGGGCGGGTGCGCTCGAACAACGAGGATTGCTTCCGCATCGTGGACACGCTGAGTCTCTTCGTGCTGTCGGATGGCATGGGGGGCGAGGCGCACGGAGAAGTCGCCAGCGAGTTGGCCGTGGAAACGATCGTCAAGTACTGCATGGGTTCGCTGGACGATCCAGCCGTGGCTTCGATTGGCAGCACCGAGCCGGGCTGGAGCGAAAAGGCTAAGCGCCTGACGCAAGCAGTGCACCTGGCGAATAAGACCATCTATGAGGCGGCGGAAGCGCATCCCGAACAGCACGGCATGGGTGCGACGGTCACCACGGCTTGGATCGATGGTTCGCGGCTGAGCATTGCCCACGTCGGAGATTCGCGCGCGTATCTGCTGCGCGGCGGCACGCTGCAGCAGCTCACCAGCGATCACTCGCTGGTGGCCGAGCAGGTCCGGCGCGGGATTCTTACGGCGGCTGAAGCGGAAGAGAGCGAAATGCAGAGCGTGCTGCTGCGGGCGCTCGGCGCGTTGCCCGACATTGAAGTGGACACCGAAGAACACATGCTGTTTGCTCGCGACATTTTGATGCTTTGCTGCGACGGGCTGACCCGCATGGTCACGGAGCCGGAAATTGCCGGAACCTTGCAGGCGGAGACCGATCCCACAAAGGCCGCGGAAAAGCTGATTCAACTGGCGAATGAGCGCGGCGGCGTGGACAACATTACGGTGATCGTGGTGCGCGTCGGCGCCGAGTCGCGCGGATGGTTTTCTTGGCTGCGCCGCGGGGCGCGTAAAAAAGCGGCCGGCAACGGATCCGCAGGAGGATTGTAAGATGGCTAAGCTCAGCCTGATGTTCGAAGAAAAAATGGTCAAGGAAGTGCCCATCGGCAGCCGGCCCGTGAGCATCGGGCGCTCGCCGGACAACGATTTGCCCGTGGATAATCTGGCGGTATCGAATTATCACGCCCGCGTGTATTTCGAGGGCGGGCGGCTGGTCGTGGAAGACCTCGACAGCCTCAACGGCACCTTCGTGAACGACCTGCGCGTCGAGCGCGCCACCCTGCACGACGGCGATTCCATCTGGATCGGCAAGCATCACATCAAGGTAGACGCTTCCGGCGACGCTCCCGTGCCTTGGGACACCGGACGCAAAGCCAGCGCTCCGCGCATCAATGAAACCATGGTGCTGGACACCAAGGTGCGCCGCGAGATGTTGCAGCAAGCCGCGGCCACTGGCGAGCGGGTCCAGTTCGCTTCCGGCCGCTTGAAAGTTCCTACGCTGATCGTGCTCGGCGGAAGGACCGACCAAAAAGAATACATGCTGACCAACAAGCTCACCGTCATCGGAAAGTCCGCCATGGCCACGGTTAAGCTCAAGGGCTGGTTCAAGCCGCCCATGGCCGCGCAAATCAACCAGAAGGACGACGGCTATTACCTCGGCCCTGGTGACAAAATGCCCACCGTGAACGGCGCTCCCATCACCGGCCCGGTGCGCTTGAATGACGGCGACGTAATCGAAGTCGGCGGCGTGCGCTTGAACTTCATCTACCGCGAATAGCGCGAAAACGAAATGGCCGCTCCGTCAGGAGGAAAAGGACCACGGCGCGGCGCCTTCCTCCTCTACGAACTGCTGCAATCCTGGTGGCGCCACCGCGTCTCGTTTGTTCTGAGCCTTTGCATCACCCTTGCGGCCCTTTCCGTCTACTACCTCGTTTTCCTTCAGGAAAAAAGAACGCCCATTTCGGAGCTGGCCGAGCGTCTCGAACTCGACACGCTGGACACGCGCTTTCGCTACCGCCAGCAGACACAACGATTTCTTCTAAGGCTTCCTTTGTTTTCAAAAATGCGGAGCCTGGTGCGCTTCTCCTCACCAGACTCCCGCATCGTCATCGTCGATATCGACCAACGGGCTCAAGAAGTCCTTGGCCGATGGCCCTTTTCCCGCAGCTATTTCGCAAAGATGCTTGATGTCCTTCATGACGACGGCGCGCGGGTCGCCGCCTTCGACATAACCTTCAGCAAGCCGGACCAGACGGCCGCCCCGGTCCGGACCTTGGCACAGCAGCTCGAAAGGCGCGAGCAAGCCGGAGAGCCCATCGATCCGAAGTTGACCTCGGAAGTTCGACAGCTGGCTGCTGAATATGATGCCGACTCTCAGTTTGCGAAGGCGATAAAGCGCTTCGGCCCGGTCATCTTGGGGAACTATTTCCTCTTCACCCGCGCAGACCTCGAGGGCGTCTCCGATGCCACGCTGCAGGCTTATGCGGATGAAATTGCTTTTTTTGCTTATCCACCAGCGCATCCCGTGCGAACAGAAATCAACAAAGAAGACAAACTGCACTTGATGGAGATTTTCGCCGGCGCAAAACTGGTACCCAGAGGCGCAGAAGCCAACCTCGACAGCCTGACGTCGGCGCTTTCCGGCGACAGCTCCTGGACGGGCTTCTTCAACGAGCCGCCCGACACGGACGGCGTCGTGCGCCGGGCTACGCTCCTCCTGCCTTATGGGCGTTCTGAAAATCCGACGGACTGGGACCTTTATCCCTCGCTCGACGTCATGGCCGCCCGCGCTTTTCTGGGCAAGGAGGCGCAGGACACTAATCTCTTCTACGGTCCTGCCGGCATCGTGAGTATCGATTTCGGAAGCCACCTTCAGCTTCGCACCGATGCCCTCGGCCAAATGTTAATTAACTACCAGGGACCCTGGGGAACCTTTCACCACTACTCCATCGCCGACGTTCTGACAAAAAACTTTGCGCCAGGAACCTTCCAGGGAAAGCTCGTGCTCATCGGAGCGACCGCCACCGGCATCGGAGATCTGCGCGCAACTCCCTATGGGGGCACAAACTATCCGGGTGTCGAGATTCACGCCAATGCCATCGACAACATCCTGAACGACCGCTTCATCAAGCGTAACGCCAAGTCGACTCTGCTGGATATCCTGCTGATTTTTACCTTCGGCATTCCGCTGGGCATCTGGATGGCTCTCGTCTCTCCACGCTGGATGTGGTTTGGCGCCTCGTTGCTCGCTCCCCTCGTGGCCGTGGACTACGCTGCCTTTCTGCACGGCTGGTGGCTCAATTTCACCGTGCCGGCGATGACCCTCACCGGCAACGTGCTCCTCGTATCGCTCCATCGCGCGCTCATCGAAGAACGCGAAAAGCGCAAGATCCGCGCGGAATTCGCGCAAACCATGAGCCCCGAGGTTATCCGCCGGCTGCTCGTCGATCCCAGCCTCGTGGACCCGAAGAAGACCGACATTACCGTGATGTTCAGCGACATCCGCGGCTTCACTACCATTTCCGAAAAGCTCGACGCACAGGAACTCGCCCTCTTTCTGAACAAATACCTGACGGACATGACGCGTATCGTCTTCAAGAACAACGGAACGCTCGACAAGTTCATCGGCGACGCCGTCATGGCCTTCTGGGGCGCGCCCTACGAAGAGCCGGGCCATGCCACCAAAGCCTGCAACGGGGCTCTCGACATGATTTCGCGGGTGCAAGAACTGCAGAAAATCTGGGAAGCGGAAGGAAAACCCAAACTGGAAATCGGCATCGGCCTCAATACCGGCGTGGCCAGCGTCGGCAAGATGGGCTCCTCGCTGCGCTACGGTTACACCGCCCTCGGCGACGCCGTAAACCTCTCCTCCCGCCTCGAAGGCCTGAACAAAGACTACGCCACGCACATCATCGTCAGCGAGACGACCTACGGGGCGGCGCAGAACGACGGCTTCCTGTTTCGCGAACTGGACCTGCTGCGCGTCAAAGGAAAGCTGCAGCCCGTCACCATTTATCAGCTTCTGGGCCGAGAAGAGGACTTCACCGCCAACGGCTCAGCGGAGCAGATGCATTCGCTAGTAGAACAATTTGCCCACGCCCGAGCACTCTACCGCCACCGCGATTGGCCAGCCGCTCACCGCGCATTTCAAGAGCTGCTGGAGCGCTGGCCGAACGACGGCCCTTCGCGCGTCTACCTCGAGCGCTGCCAGGAATATGCCGCCGCCGAACCGCCCGCCGATTGGGACGGCGTTTTCGTCATGACCCACAAATAGCCTGCAGCCCGAGCCCGCTACGAACAAAGCGCTACGGCTTCTCAACCTCCGTCAAATTATCCGCCGGGTCGCGGTCAATCAGCCGGTTGTACGGATCAATCCCGGCGAGCACCGGTTTTTCATCCACAATAAATTCAAACGTGCTGTTCCCCTGCGTAATCCACTCTTTGTGCAGATTCAGCCGTTTCATGTGCTCGCGCGTGCCGCTGAAGACGCCCACCTCAATCAAATCATGCAACGGCATGGCCGTTTCATTGCCCGCGCCATCCGCCTTTTTCTTTTCCGAGCTGACTTTCAGCGTCACTTTGTATTTCTTGTCCGGCGTCTCCACATAAGTCGCCGAAACCGCGCGATTATTGTAGAGCACGATGGACTCGAACATGTCCGTGATGACGTACTGCAGCTCCGGCGGCGTCTGCTCGCGCAACGCTGCCACAAATCCGCGCGTGTCCGGGAAAGGCCCCGTTGCGTAGCGGTTCTTCTCCAGGAAATTCCGCAGCGCCAAATTCACCTTGTCCTCGCCGATATAATCCGCCAGCGCGAACATCACCAGCGCGCCCTTCTGGTACCACACGTACGGCTCGCGCTGCACCAGCACCAGTGGCGGCTCTTTCCTCGTCTCCGCCGCCCTCCCGCGCAAATACCGGTCCAACTCATAACGCAAGTCTTTCCTCAACATGTCCTCGCCATACTTCTTTGACATCACCGTCAGCGCTGAATACTCCGCCAGCGACTCGCTCATCATGTTCGACCCTTGCGTCTGGCTCCCGATCAATTGGTGCCCCCACCACTGGTGCGCCAATTCGTGCGCCGTCACGAAATACAGCAAATCAATGTCGTCCGGCTTCTTCAGCCGCTCTATAAACCCGATGTCCTCCGAATAAGGCACCGTCGTCGGGAACGATTGCGCAAACCCGCGATATCTCGGAAACTCCAGCACGCGGAACTCATGGAACTGAAACGGGCCAAAATTCTTCTCGTAATACTCCAGTCCGGTTTTCGAGGCATCCATCATCTTGTCCAGATTGAACTCATGCCCGGGCGTGTAATAAATGGCCAGATCCACGTTCTTCCACTTATCCCGCCTCACGCTGAAACGGCCCGAGAGAAACGAGAAGAAATTGTTGATGCGCGTGTCCCCCATGTCGTAATCGAAGTAGTGCCGCCCGTTCTCCGTCCAGTCGCGCTTCAAATAGCCGGGGGCAACGGCGATTTGGTCCGCGGACGTGCTCACCACCGCGTGGAACGTTACCCATTCGGAATCGGTCGTAAACAGATTCACGTTCGAATAGTAAGGATCGCCCGGCGGCGCCATCTCTTCCAGTGGCGGGAGTTTTTCCTCTCGCCGCCGCACCGGATCATCGATTTCATTGTTTGTGTTGTACCCGACAAACGGAAAATAATCGCGGTCGAAAAACGTTCCGTTGTACGCCAGTTCCGGCCGTTCATTCCCGTCTTTGAATCCCCGCGAAGTATGCCCAACGCGGAAATTCATCTTCATCGTCTCGTTCGGCTGCAGCGGCGCGTCCAGCTTGTAGATGGCATAAAAATGCTCTTTGTCGTCGAGGGTCTGTCTAAACGCGCGGTCGAACTTCACTTCCTCCACGGATTCCCGCGGATCGGAGATGTGCACCTCCTCGATCGGCTGGCTGCTGCGATTCACCAGCATGTAACAGCCCGTAGACATAAACGATCGCCGCTCCGGAAAAATATCCACCGCCACGTCCACTGCCGTCACTTTCGGCTGCGCCAGCCGCTCATATTTCTTGTACCGTCGCTCGTACTCCGCTAAGCGGTGCCGGTTATCCTTGGCGGTGAGAAACCGGTTCAAGATGTGGGTGTTGTAAAAAAATACCCCCCCGCTCGTCCCTGCCAACAGCAGAAATACACCGCCGGCAATCGCCAGCCGGGCAAAGCGCGGCCGCGCCCTCTTCAGCCGTGCCGCAAACGACTGATCGGTGCCCCTTCTCGCGAACAGCACGGCAAACGTCGCGAGCAGCCCTCCCACCGACAACCAGTAGGCGGTCACCCAGAACAGCGCTGGCACAAAGTGCCCATAGCCGTTCATGTCCGAGTAGGTGTACGGCGTAATCTCACCAAACAGGTACAATCGGTTTTCGATGCCCCAGCTGTACAGCGTGGGAATCAGCACGAAGAATCCGATGACCAGTCCGTACGCCACAAACTTATTGCTCAGGACCGTCTGCAAGAATAACGCCAGCAGGATCACCATCAGCAATTGCGGCAGATAGACCAGGTAAATCTCTTTCGCGTAGTGTCCCAGCTCAAATCGGAAATAGCCTGCCGTCGCTTGCGAAATCACTCCGGACAACAGAATGACGGAAACCAGCAGCGTCTGTACTAGCGCCAGGGCCAGGAACTTGCTCACGAAATCGGCCCAATCGCGCAGCGGCAGCGCATCATGGATTTGCTCAAATCTGACGTCTCTCTCCCGCCAAATCACTTCCCCGGAATAAAGCGTGATGATGATGAACAGGAAGAGGCCCGATGTTCCGGAAACGACGGAAACCACCAGGAACGTCACCGGCCAAACCTCTACGCCGTTGTTGTTCCCGGCGAAATGTCCGCTGACGAGCACGAACACCATCATGATCAGCAAAATGGCCCAGAAGGGAATTTCCCGCACAATATTGAAGAATCTCAGCCGTGTCATGGAGACCAGCTGCTTCCACGTGGTTGCGCTTCCAAAAATCTGCGTGACCCGCGGAAGCACCCCCGCGGTCCTCAGGCTCTTTTTCTCGCTCGCTTCCTCTTCTCTCAACGCATCAGCGACTTTCGTCGAGCGCCGCGACCCGAGTACTTCGGCGGACATCGGAAACAGCGCCAGGGTCACGAGCAAGGCCGCTGCGCCCACGCCTAGCCACAACAGCCGGTTGTAGAAAAACGCTCCGGTCCAATGGGGAATAAGGGAATTCCGCTCCACGACCGTCCAATAGCGCGTGAGGCTTTGCACCAGAATTAGTCCCAAGGGATCCGCAACGGAGGCCCACAGGCGTTCCAGCTTGTTCGAAGTGATCACTACGATGAGTTCAATCAGGTAAAACGCGAAGAGCGCTACGCCCTGCAAATACACCACCACGATGTTTCTTGTAAGCGCCGCAACACAAAAGAACAGGCTCCCCAAAAAGAAAATTTGCACGATGCCAATCGATGCAAAAATCTGGAAATACATCGCAAAGTCGTTCCGGACAATTCGCAGGTGGTCTGCCCACGGCATCAGTGTCCCCAGGGCCATGCCGAAAATGATTCCCGAAAACACCACGATCGCCGTCACCATCGAGCCGGCCCAGCGCCCTCCCAAGTAGGCGAACTTCGAGACTGGCTTCGTAAACACCAGCTGATACGTGTCTCCTTGAAAGTCGCGCAGGATCGCCGGGCCAAAAATCGCCGCAATCAGAATCGACCCGAACAACATCACCTGCGTCGTGATTAGGAGCGTTGCCCACGGCCCGTTTAGAGCCACCTTCCCCACTCCTGCCGGGCCAAAATCCCTCGTCGCTATCGAGAAAAACGGAAGAAAGCCGGCCAGCACGAAGAACACATACGTCGAAATACTCTTCAGCCTCAGCTTCAATTCGAACAAGAAAAATTCCATGAACATGTCGCGTTCTCCGCTCAATTCGGACGATGCTGCGATAGATTGCGGAAATAAACGTCTTCCAGGTCCGCTTCCGCCGCCACAAACCCGTCGCCCAGCGGCGTCTCGGAGTACACCCGCACTTCATTCAACCCGCCCACCCGGTGCATCGAAATCACGGGAAACGCCTTCTCAATCGCGTCCCTTTCCGCGTCCGTCGGCACCACCTTGCTCCACACCCGCCCTTTCACCGCATCGATCGCCTTCACCGGGTCGCCTTCCAGAATCAATTCCCCGCTGCTGATAATCGCCATCCGCGGGCACAACTCCCTTACGTCCGCCACGATGTGCGTCGAGAGAATCACCACCACGTCCCGCCCGATCGCGCTCAACAAATTCAGAAACCGGTTTCGCTCCGCCGGATCGAGTCCCGCGGTCGGCTCATCCACAATAATCAGTTTCGGATTTGCCAGCAGCGCCTGCGCAATTCCAAATCGCTGTTTCATGCCTCCGCTGTATCCGCCGAGGGCCTTTTTCCGCACGTCCCACAAATTCGTCTGGTGCAGCAGCGCTTCGACAATTTCCTTCCGCTCCCCGCTCTTCGTGATCCCCTTCATCACCGCCAGATGGTTCAGCATGTCCACCGCCGACATTTTCGGATACACGCCAAACTCCTGCGGCAAATAACCCAGCAGCCGCCGCGTCGCATCCTTGTTCGCGATTAGGTCCAGGCCATCCAGCGTCGCCGTCCCCGCATCCGGGTCCAGCAGCGTGGCCAAAATCTTCATGAACGTGGATTTCCCCGCCCCGTTGGGCCCGATGAGTCCAAACATCCCGGAGGGAATCTCCAGCGAAACGCCGCGCAACGCGCGCACGCCTCCCGGATAGGTCTTGGCAAGGTTACGGATCGAAAGCACGGGTTCGGCTCCTTTTTGTCGTCGATGCGACGCAGCGCGAACGAGATTGTCTCAGCGACCAGTTCGTGGCAAATCCCAAATCGTATGACGGAGGACTATACCCGAAAGACGCACCTACCCTGTAACTTATTGCACCGCAACAGGCCGCCTGGGCGTCCCTTCCGCGCCAATGTGACTTGGCTCAAAGCGACGCATCAAATGAGGTAAAATAGAGGCTTCGGTTCGCCTGCGGCAGTGCTCAAAGCTGTCGGCACCAGCCCTGGTCGCACTCCGGGCCGGGTCAGGGCGTTCCCCGACTTACGGGCCCTTAAGCGCGGTTTCTTAGGGACAAATTGGAAGGTTTTCTGGCCGTCGGCCGATATATCGTATGCAGCTGCCCAGGCGTATCTTAGAACTGCCAGGCGTACCCAAAGATTCATTTCCGGGAATCTAAGAGATAAGCACCCGACGGAACGACTTCAGAAACTGTCACGGTGGGCCACGAACCCGCCAGAGGTGTTCGTAAGACGTTATGTGGATTGTCCGATTAGCACTGGCGAGGCCCTACACCTTCGTAGTCCTCGCGCTGGTTATCATCTTGTTGACGCCCGTCGTGCTCCTGCGCACGCCCACCGACATCTTTCCGGATATCAATATCCCCGTCATCAGCCTGGTGTGGAAATACGACGGGCTCGAGCCGCAAGAGATGGAGCAGCGCATCACCAGCAACTCCGAGCGCGCGGTCACCACTCTGGTCAACGACGTCGAACACATCGAGTCGGAATCGATCAATGGCATCTCCGTCGTGAAAATCTTTTTTCAGACCAACGCCAATATTCAAACCGCCCTCGCGCAGACCACGGCCACCGTCCAGACCATCCTGAAGAGTCTGCCTCCCGGCACCACTCCGCCCTTGGTGTCCATCTTTTCCGCCTCCACCGTTCCCGTCATTCAAATCGGCTTGACCAGCGACAGCCTCAGCGAGCAACAGCTCTTCGACTTCGGCAACAACTTCATTCGCACCCAGCTGGCCACCGTGCAAGGCGCCGCCCTTCCCTTTCCCTATGGCGGCAAACAGCGCCTCGTGTCCGTGGACATCGATTCCGCCGCCTTACAATCCAAGGGCCTCTCTCCGGTTGACATCGTCAACGCCGTCAACGCCCAAAATCTCATTCTTCCCGCCGGCACCGTCAAGCTCGGCAGTCTCGAGTACACCGTCGAGATGAACGGCAGCCCCTTGACCATCGACGGCCTCAACGACCTGCCCATCAAAACTGTCAACGGCGCGACCATCTACATGAAAGAAGTCGCCCACATTCGCGATGGCTTCAGCCCGCAAACCAACATCGTCCGCGCCAACGGCCAGCGCGGCGTGCTGATGAGCACCTACAAAACCGGCAGCGCCTCCACTCTGGATATCGTCGACCGCGTCAAACAGGTGCTGCAGGACTATGCACCTTCCATGCCCGAGAGCCTCCACGTCACCACCTTCTTTGATCAGTCGCTCTTTGTCCGCGCTTCCATCCAGGGTGTTCTGCGCGAAGCTTTGATCGCCGCTTGTCTCACCGCCATCATGATTCTTCTCTTCCTCGGCAACTGGAAGAGCACCCTGATCATTGCCATTTCCATTCCCCTCTCCATTCTGGTGAGCATTCTGCTGCTCAGCGCCCTCGGCGAAACCATCAACATCATGACCCTCGGCGGCCTGGCTCTTGCCGTCGGCATCCTCGTGGACGATGCCACCGTCGAAATCGAAAACATCAACCGCAACCTCGCCATGGGCAAGGAAACCGTCCAGGCCATCCTCGATGGCGCTCAACAAATCGCCGTTCCCGCCTTCGTTTCCACACTCTGCATCTGCATCGTCTTCATTCCCATGTTCTTCCTTTCCGGTGTGGCGAAATACCTCTTCGTTCCGCTCGCCGAAGCCGTCATCTTCGCCATGCTCGCCTCCTACGGCTGGTCCAGAACCATCGTCCCCACCCTGGCCATGTATCTTCTCAGCGCCGAAGACGAATACCATGCCGATGAACACGTCGGCGAAAAACAAGGCCTCCTCCGCCGCTACCAGCAAGGCTTTGAACGCTCCTTCGAGCGCTTCCGCGAAGGCTATCGCCGCGGCCTCGCCGCCACTCTCGACAATCCAAAATTCTTCTCCGGCTGCTTTCTCGCCTTTTGCGTCCTCTCCGTCGGCCTCGTCGCCGTTCTCGGGAGAGACTTCTTCCCCAAAGTGGACGCCGGCCAAATCCGCATGCACTTCCGCGCCCGCACCGGCCTACGCATCGAGGAAACCGCCCGCCTCGCCGATCAGGTGGACACCGTCATCCGCGAAACCATTCCCCCAAAAGAATTGCAAACCATCATCGACAATATCGGCGTCCCCTACTCCGGCATCAACCTCAGCTACAGCAACTCCGGCACCTTCGGCACCTCCGACGCCGAAATCATGATTCAGCTCAAGGGCGAGCACGGCAAGCCCACCGGCGCTTATATCAACGACCTCCGCGCGAAATTGCCGCAAGAGTTTCCCGGCGTGCAGTTCTTCTTTCAGCCCGCCGATATCGTCACGCAAATTCTCAACTTCGGCACACCCGCCCCCATTGATGTCGCCGTTACGGGGGCGAATCAGCGCGGCAACTACGTCATTGCGGAAAAGCTCGCCAGTGAAATCCGCCACATCCCCGGCGCGGTTGACGTGCACGTGCAACAGGCTCTCGATGAGCCCACCTTGCATCTCGATGTGGACCGCACCCGCGCCCAGGCCGTCGGCTTGCAAGCCAAGGACGTCGCCCAGAATCTCCTCGTCTCTCTTAGCTCCAGCTTTCAAACCGCCCCCACCTTCTGGCTCGATCCCAAGAACGGCGTAAGCTACAGCGTTGCCGTGCAGACTCCCCAGTACCGTCTGGACACCTACCAGGCCCTCGAAAACACGCCCATTACCGGCGCCGCCCCGGGCGCGCCGCCGCAAATCATCGGAAATCTTGTGGACATCCACACCACCGCGCGCCAAGCCGAAATTTCTCACTACAACGTCCAGCCCATGATTAACGTCTACGCCGCCGTGGATGGCCGCGACCTCGGCGCCGTCTCCGACGAAGTTCTCAAGCGCGTCGCCGCGGTGAAAAACGAACTGCCCCGCGGCAGCCACATCGAAGTCCGCGGCCAGGTGCAAACCATGCGCACCTCGTTCCGCGGCCTCCGCTATGGCCTCATCGGCGCCATCGTTCTGGCTTACCTGCTTATCGTCGTCAACTTCCAGTCCTGGCTCGATCCCTTCATCATCATCACCGCTTTGCCCGGCGCGCTCGCCGGCATCTGCTGGTTCCTGCTGCTCACGCACACCACTCTCAGCGTCCCCTCTCTCACCGGCGCCATCATGTGTATGGGTGTGGCCACCGCCAACAGCATTCTGATGGTCTCTTTTGCGCGCGAACAAATGACCGAAGGCAAATCCGCGCGCGAAGCCGCCCTGCAAGCCGGCTTCGTGCGTATCCGGCCCGTCATCATGACTGCCATGGCCATGATTATCGGCATGGTGCCCATGGCCACCGGCCTCGGCGAAGGCGGCGAGCAGAACGCCCCGCTCGGCCGCGCCGTCATTGGCGGCCTCATCTTCGCCACGTTCGCGACTTTGTTTTTTGTTCCGTGCGTCTTCTCGATGATTCACGGACGGCGCGAGCGCCGCAGGCACCGCGGCGAGTCGCCCGCGCTGGCTTGAAGCAAGAAATATTCTGGCCGCATCTTGCGGAGTAGGGGAAAATGAAGGAAGGCGAACCTCAGATGCAACCGCAGCAGGAAGGGCAACAACCCGCAAAAGGCGCGAGCCTGTTCAAGTTTCTTATTCTCGCCGCCATCGTCCTGGTCATCCTGGGCGCCTTCACCCTGTTTCAGCGCCGTTCGCAATACCAGGCCCTCGCCGAAGAAACCGAAGCTCGCGCCATCTCCACTGTCGCCGTTATTCATCCCTCCGCCGAAGCCTCTCAGGAAGACCTCGTTCTTCCCGGAACCATGCAGGCCTACGTCGAATCGCCCATCTACGCGCGCACCAACGGCTATCTCAAAAACTGGTACCACGACATCGGCGCTCGCGTCGCCAAAGGCGAGCTTCTCGCGGACATTGACACTCCCGAAGTAGATCAGCAGCTGTACCAGGCGCGCGCCGACCTCAACACCGCCGAAGCCAACGCCAATCTTTCCAAGATCACCGCCGCCCGCTACCAGGATCTGCTTAAGACCGACGGCGTCTCCAAACAGGAAGTGGATAACGCCGTCGGCGATCTCGAAGCCAAAAACGCCACCGTCAAATCTTCCGAGGCCAACGTTCGCCGCCTCGAAGAACTCGAATCCTTCAAGCACGTCTACGCGCCCTTCGGCGGCGTCATCACCCGGCGCAACATTGACATCGGAACGCTCATCAACGCCGGCAACGGTGGCACGCAGCAAGAGCTTTTCACGCTCGCCCAGACCGACCCCATCCGCGTCTACCTCAACGTTCCGGAAACGTACGCTCCTTCCGTTCGCGCCGGCCTCGGTGCTTTTCTCGAACTCACGCAGTATCCCGGCCAGACCTTCCAGGGCAAAGTCGTGCGCACCGCGGAAGCCATCGACCTCAATTCCAGGACGCTTTTGACCGAAGTGGACGTGCCCAATAAAAGCGCGCAGCTCTTTCCCGGCGGCTATGCTCAGGTTCACCTACAGGTCAAGGTCGGCGCCTCTCGTGTGCAGGTGCCCGTCAACGCCCTCCTCTTCCGCGCGGAAGGCCTGCGCGCCGTCGTCGTAGGCTCCGATCACAAAGTCCATCTCCGTCAGTTGGTCATCGGCCGCGACTATGGCACCAGCCTCGAGGTCCTCCAGGGCGTCCAACCCACCGATTGGATCGTCCTGAATCCTCCCGACTCCATTGACGAAGGTCAGGAAGTCCACGTCAAGGAAATCACGCAAACCGCTCCGCAGCCGCAGCCCAACGCTTCTCCTGCGCCTGCACCAACCGCTCCCGCGCAGAGCGCTCCAGCTGCCCCTGCACCTTCGGGAGGCAGGTAGTAGTAATGGCGCGACGGAAACTCCTCAGCTCTCTGTTACCCGCGGTGGTCATCGCCGTTTTCTCGGCAGGTTGCACCGTCGGGCCGAACTATCAGCGCGCCTCCGCCCCCGTTCCCGCAAAATGGGATGTGTCCGAGCCGTGGCGCGAAGGCGCCCCGAAAGACGCCGCCCCCAAAGGCGAATGGTGGGCTGTTTTTCACGACGACGACCTGAGCGCCCTCGAAAAAGAGGCTC
>Ga0335077_10001336_pt1 | contig 29170 bp, 28 predicted proteins | sample Lox_Sample_31_FD_207151 | JGI IMG/M metagenome (GOLD analysis project Ga0335077, IMG submission 207151) | Soil microbial communities from Loxahatchee National Wildlife Refuge, Florida, United States - Lox_Sample_3.1 | ecosystem: Environmental > Terrestrial > Soil > Wetlands | place: USA... | reverse complement strand
GCCAGGCGCCGGTCGCGGTGGCCCGCGGCTTGCCTGCCGGGCTGCCCCCGGCAGCCGCGACCGAGCCCGCCTGATGCAGCGATACCGCGGCGATCGCTCATGGATCACCGGCACCAGGCGCCTGCACACGCCATCACGAAGGAGCCCACATGAATCCAGGAAGACGCAAGCGGCGTTTCGCGGGAATGGCCGCGGTGGCCATCGCCGCCCTGCTGGCGGCCGCCTGCAGTTCCAGCAGCGCGCCCCCCAGCTCGTCGGGCGGCACCAAGGTCACAGGCGGGACGGCCACCTGGGCCCTGCCGCCCAGCACGACGCCGAACTGGATCTGGCCGTTCACCCCGATCACGAACTACAGCGTCTACAACGCACAGACCTTCCAGTGGCTCATGTACCGGCCGCTGTACATGTTCGGCGGCAACAACAGCTCGATCTCGGTCAACTACCCGCTGTCGACCGCCAACGCGCCGGTGTACTCCAACGGCGGCAAGACCGTCACGATCACCATGAAGGGCTGGAAGTGGTCCAACGGCGAGACCGTCGACGCCTCCGACGTCGTGTTCTGGCTGAACATGATGGAGGCCGAGAAGGCGAACTACGCCGGGTACGCCCCCGGTACCATGCCGGACAACCTGGTCTCCTTCAAGGGGTCCGGCAACACGGTCACGCTCCAGCTGGACAAGGCCTACTCGAGCTACTGGTTCACCTACAACCAGCTCGCCGAGATCACGCCCATGCCAGCGGCCTGGGACGTCACCAAGCTCGGCGCCGCGGGCGGCAGCGGCGGCTGCGCAACCGACACCGCGGCCGACAAGTGGGCCAAGTGCAAGGCGGTCTACAACTTCCTGGTCGCCCAGACCAAGGACACCAGCACCTACGCCAGCAGCCCGATCTGGGCCGTGGTCGACGGGCCGTGGAAGCTGTCGTTCTTCAACACCTCCGGCAACGTCACCTTCGTGCCGAACCCGAAGTACTCGGGCAGCCCGAAGCCGACGCTCGCGCAGTTCAAGCAGGTGCCGTACACCGATGACTCGACGGAGTACACGGCGCTGAAGACCAACGGGATCGACGTCGGTTACATCCCGTCGGCGGACACCCCGCAGAAGCCGGCCGGCTCGGCGGTGCCAGCGACCAACCCGCTCGGGTCGGGCTACACGCTGCAGCCGCTCTACAGCTACGGCATCTTCTACTACCAGCCGAACTTCAACAACCCGACGTTCGGCGCCGTGTTCAAGCAGCTGTACATCCGGCAGGCCCTGCAGGAAACGGTCGACCAGCCCGGCATGGACAACGCGATCTACCGCGGCTACAGCGTCCCCACCTCGGGTGGCGTGCCGACCGTGCCGACCAACCAGTGGACGCCGTCGATCCAGCGGGAGAACAACGGCCAGGGGCCGTACCCGTTCAGCGTCTCCAACGCCACCTCGCTGCTGACCAGCCACGGCTGGAGCAAGGTCAACGGGGTGATGACCTGCCAGAAGGCGGGCACCGGCTCGGGCCAGTGCGGCGCGGGCATCGCCAAGGGCACGGCGTTCAAGTTCACCCTTGACTGGGCGACCGGCCAGGCCTCGACCCAGCAGCAGGTCGCCGTCTACAAGTCGGACGCGTCGAAGGCCGGCATCGACATCAACCTCGTCGGCCAGTCCTTCAACACGATCATCGGCGAGTCCACGCCGTGCAAGCCCGGCCCGAAGTGCACCTGGGACGCGCTGATGTACGGCGGCTGGCTGTTCAACGGCCCCGGCTTCCAGCCGACCGGGGAGCCGCTGTTCCAGACCGGGGCGGGCTCCAACTCGGGCAGCTACTCGAACTCGCAGATGGACAGCCTCATCGGGCAGACGCACACCAGCAGCAGCCTCAATGTGTTCCACAACTACGCGACGTACCTGGCGCAGCAGCTGCCCTACATCTGGATGCCGAACGCGTACGCCATCCAGGCGGTGAACAGCAAGCTGCACAACGTCACGTTCAACTCGCTCGACACCCTCCTGCCCGAGTACTGGTACTTCACCAAGTAGCGGGCAAGAGCCGGGCCGCCGGCCGCCGTCCCACTGCCGGGACGCGGCCGGCGCCCGGATGACCTGGCCAGACGCTCTGGCCAAGGGCGGGTGTATGAGAGATCCTGAACTGAACTGCCGCCCGGCTGCGATGAGGCGGGCGCCGGCGGGAGCCGGCGCGAGACCGGAGGTGCCGATGACCAGCACCGGGGTGACCGGCGGCCGCCGGGGCCGGGCCGCGGCCGGCGACGGGCGGAGGCGGGCCCGGTGACCGGGTTCCTGATCCGCCGGTTCCTGCAGATGCTGCTCGTGCTGTTCCTGGTGACCCTGTTCACCCTGCTGCTCGTGCGGCTGCTGCCCGGCGGCCCGGTCCGGGCGCTGGTCGGGCCGCGGGCGACCGCCGCGCAGATCGCCTACTACAACCGGCTGTACGGCTTCGACGAGCCCATCTACATCCAGTACGCCAAGTGGGTCTGGCAGTTCATGCAGGGCAATTTCGGCTACTCGGTGAAGCTGAACCAGTCGGTCGCCAGCCTGATCGCCAACAAGCTGCCCAAGACCATCATCCTGGTCCTGCTGGGCCTGGTGGTGTCGCTGGTCCTCGGCATCCCGCTCGGCATCTACCAGGCTGTGAAGCGCTACACGGTCGGCGACTACGTGCTGACCGGGATCTCCTTCCTCGGGTACGCCACCCCGACCTTCTTCTTCAGCCTGCTGCTCGTCGAGTGGTTCGCCATAGACCTCCACCTGTTCCCGCCGTTCGCCCCACAGGGCCAAACTGTGGCGCAGATACTCTCCGATCCGCGGGCGCTGGTGCTGCCGGTGATCGCCGAGGGGTTCCTCGGCTACGCGCTGTGGAGCCGGTTCATGCGCTCCTCGGTGATGGACAACCTGGTGCAGGACTACGTCAGGACCGCCCGGGCGAAGGGCGCCAGCGAGCGGCGGGTGCTGTGGGGGCACATCTTCCGTAACTCGCTCATCTCGATCGTGACCCTGCTCGGCCTGTCGCTGCCGTCGCTGGTGGCCGGGACGGTATTCGTCGAGGTCGTGTTCAACTACCCCGGCATGGGGCTGGCCTTCGTCCAGGCCGCGGCCAACGTCGACTACCAGGTGCTGCTCGGTATCACCGTGGTCACGGCGGTGGCGACGGTCTTCGGGAACCTGCTGGCCGACATCGGGTACGCGGTCCTCGATCCGAGGGTGAGGTACAGCTGATGTCGATGATCACCCCGCCCTCGGACCCCGCGCCCGTCGAGGAACTGGCCGAAGTCCAGCAGGTAGACCCGAATACGTTGACCGCGGTCGAGGCGGCCGAGCTCGGCCTGACGCCGACCGCGAAGCCGCGCAGCATGCTGCGCCGCGGCTGGGAGGTCTTCGCCGAGAACAAACTGGCGCTTGCCTCCCTCGTCGTGCTGATCGGCATCTTCCTGTTCTGCTACGTCGGGCCGCTGATCTACCACACGAACCAGGTGAACACGAACCTGGCGGACTACCTGTGCAAGCCGAGCGGCCAGCACCCGCTCGGCTGCAACGACGTCGGCTACGACCAACTCGGCCGGCTCATGTTGGCCGGCCAGACCTCGCTGGAGGTCGGGCTCGCCGCCGCGTTCGTGGCAATTGTGATAGGGACCCTCTACGGCGCGCTGTCCGGCTTCGTCGGCGGGTCGGTGGACTCGTTCATGATGCGCATCGTGGACGCCGGCCTGTCGCTCCCGTACATCATGGTGATCATCATCCTTTCGGTGATCTTCCAGCCGAACTCGCTCACCATGATTTTCATCATCGCCGTGTTCTACTGGCTCGGGGTGGCCCGGCTGGTACGCGGCGAGACCCTCAGCCTGCGCACCCGCGAGTACGTCCAGGCGGTCAAGGTCGTCGGCGGTGGCGGCGGCCGGGCGATCACCCGGCATATCCTGCCGAACGCCATCGGCACGATCATCGTGCAGGCGACGTTCGCGGTCGCCGACTCCATCCTGATCCTGTCCGGCCTCGGCTTCCTCGGGTACGGTGTCCAGCCGCCAGCGGCCGACTGGGGGTCCATGCTGTCGAACGGCCTGACCTACCTGCAGAGCGGCACCGACTACTGGTGGCTGATCTACCCGCCGGGCATCGCGATCATCCTGACCTGCATCTGCTTCAACTTCATCGGCGACGCGCTGCGCGACGCCTTCGAGACCCGGCTGCAGCGCCGGTAGGAGGGCGGGCTGGTGGCGCCGCTACTGGAGATCGAGGACCTGCGCACCGAGATCAATCTCAAGCAGGGCACGGTGCACGCGGTCGGCGGCGTGTCCTTGCATGTGGACCCCGGCGAGACGCTCGGCATCGTGGGCGAGTCGGGGTGCGGCAAGACCATGACCGCGCTGTCCATCATGAACCTGCTCCCGGTCGGCGGGCACATCGTGGGCGGCAGCATCCGGCTGAACGGCCGCGAGATCAGCAATCTGGGCGATGACGACATGCGCAGCATCCGCGGCGACGAGATCGGGATGATCTTCCAGGACCCGCTGACCTCGCTGAACCCCACCATGACCGTCGGCAGGCAGATCGCCGAGGCGGTCATCCTGCATCGCGAGGTCAGCAAGGAACAGGCCTACGACCGCGCGGTGGAGGTGCTGGACCTGGTCGGGATGCCGAAGGCCAAGGAACGGATCGGCGAGTACCCGCACCAGTTCTCCGGCGGGATGCGGCAGCGCGTGATGATCGCGATGGCGCTCGCCTGCGAGCCCAAGCTGCTCATCGCCGACGAGCCGACGACGGCCCTGGACGTCACGATCCAGAAGCAGATCCTCGAGCTGATCGACGACCTGCGGCTGCGGCTGCGGATGTCGGTCATGCTGGTGACCCACGACCTCGGGGTGATCGCAGGCCGCGCCGACCGGGTGGCGGTCATGTACGCGGGCGAGATCGCCGAGACGACCAGCACCGGCACCCTGTTCGCCAACCCGCGGCACCCGTACACCGAAGCGCTGTTCCATGCCCTGCCGGACAAGGCCGCGGATCGCCACGAGGTGCTCTATTCGATTCCCGGGGTCCCGCCGGACCTCGTCAACCCGTCGGCGGCGTGCAGGTTCGCGCCGCGCTGCCGATACGCCACCGACCGGTGCCGGGCCGACAAGCCGCGGCTGCTCGGCGAGAGCCCGCAGCACCAGTTCGCGTGCTTCTACCCGGTCGGCCAGACGGAGAAGGCGGAGGGCGCGCTCGTCACCGCTGCCGCGCCGGCCGCCGCCGGGGCAGCCGTGGCCGGTGACGGCCGGGCCGCTGCGGCCGGCCCGCCCGGCCCGTTGCTGATCGTCGAGCACCTGGTCAAGGACTTCCCGGTCACCAAGGGAGCGGTGATGCAGCGGCGGGTCGGCTCGGTGAGCGCGGTCGCCGACGTCAGCTTCGCCGTCCGGCACGGCGAGACGTTCGGGCTGGTCGGCGAGTCCGGCTGTGGCAAGACGACGATCGGCAGGGTGATCGTCGGCCTGGACAAGCCAACCAGCGGGGTGATCAACTTCGAGGGCAAGGACCTGGCGAAAGTCAGCAGCCGCGCCTACCGGCGCCAGCGCCGGAAGATCCAGTTCATGTTCCAGGACTCCTATGCGTCACTCGATCCCCGGATGCGGGCCGGCGCGATCCTGCGCGAACCGCTGGTGGCGCAGGGCATCGGCTCGCGCAAGGAGCAGCAGCGCCGGGTGGAGGAGATGCTCGATCATGTCGGGCTGCCACGGCAGGCCACCGAGCGGTACCCGCACGAGTTCTCCGGCGGCCAGCGGCAGCGGCTCGGCTTCGCGCGGGCGCTGATCCTGTCGCCCGACCTGATCGTGGCGGACGAGCCGGTGTCCGCCCTCGACGTCTCGATCCAGGCCCAGGTGCTCAACCTGATGACCGAGCTGCAGCGCGAGCTCGGCCTCACCTACCTGTTCATCTCGCACGACCTGGCGGTGGTGCGCTACCTGTCCACCCAGATCGGGGTCATGTACCTCGGCAAGCTGGTCGAGGTCGGCCCGGCGGACGCGGTCTACGGCTCCCCGGCCCACCCCTACACCCAGGGGCTGATCGACTCCGCGCCGGTCGCCGACCCGCTGGCGGAGAAGGCGAAGGTACGGGCGGGGGTCACCGGGGAGCTGCCGAGCGCGATCTCGCCGCCATCGGGCTGCCGGTTCCGGACCCGGTGCCCGTTCGCGCAGGACCGGTGCGCGGAAGAGGAGCCGCTGCTGCGCCCGTTCGGGCCCAACCACCTCGCGGCATGCCATTTCCCGCTGATCGCCCCGGCGCCGGACACAGCGGCCACGGCGGCCGCGGTGCCGGCGGCCCCGGCCGCCGACGGCGAGCGGGCGGAGCCCGCCTGACGGCCCGGCCGGGAGCCGCCTCACCGGCGGTTCATGACTAACGCTGAGTAGCGATAACCGGCCGGGCAGGCGGATTACTGCGGTTACCGGGTATACGCCCCACGACAATACGACTTTCCGGCAGCGCGGTATTGTCACGGCGCGGTTGCGGTTGCGTAACCCCTCTTGACCACTTCGTCCTGCTGCCTAGACAGCGGCCGGACCAGGCGTGTAGTCACGAGGGGTGATCACACTCATGCCTGCGCTCAGCGCCGGGTCAGAAGGAGCATGCTCATGAGACGCCTGCCTAAGCTCTACGCTGCGGCGACCGTGGTGGCGGTAGCCGCCATGGGCCTCGCCGCGTGCGGGGGGTCATCCAACAACGCGTCGTCGTCGTCCGACAACACACCCGTCAAGGGCGGCACGCTGAAAATGATCGCGGCCAGCGGCTTCGACCACCTGGACACCGTGTCGGCCTACTACACAGCCGACTACGAACTGGAGCGCGCCTACGCCCGGCAGATGCTGGCATACCCCTACGCGGTGCCCACCACCATCAACTCGCCAGGCTGGAAGAAGGCGGTCACGCCGGCCGCTGACGTGGCGACCGTGGTCCCGAGCGTCGGCAACGGCGGGATCACCAACGGCGGCAAGACCTACACCTTCCACATCAGGCCCGGCGTGGACTGGAACAGCAGCCCGGCGCGCCAGGTGACCGCGGCCGACTTCATCCGCGAGTTCAAGGCGTTCGGCAACCCGGTGAGCCCGGTCGGCAACGCGCTCTACTTCACCGACACGATCGCCGGGATGGCCGACTACATGAACGCGGAGGCGAAGTTCTTCGCGAACAAGGCCAACAAGCCGACCGCGGCGAACATCGCCAACTTCCAGAACACGCACTCGATCTCCGGCCTCACCGCGCCGAACTCGTCCACCCTGCAGATCACCCTGATCAGGCCGGCGGCGGACTTCCTGTACATCATGGCGATGCCGTTCACCTCGGCCCGGCCGGTCGAGTACGACAGCTACGTCCCGAACAGCGCGCAGCTCAACCAGCACATCATGTCGGACGGCCCGTACGCGATCACCTCCAACGTGCCGGGCAAGTCCCTCACGATGAACAAGAACCCGGCGTGGAAGCAGTCCACCGACCCGATCAGGCACCAGTACGTGAATGAGATCACGCTGACGATCGGGGTCACCTCGGCCACCACCCAGCTGGCCGACGAGAAGGCGGGCACCTACGACCTGGTCAACGACACCGGGTTCGACCCGGCCTCCATCCCGGGGATGCTGGCCAGCCACAACCCGAAGTTCCGCATCTGGCCGTGGAGCACCATCCTGCCCTACCTGGTGTTCAACCTGCGCAGCCCGGACTCGAAGGGCGCCATGGGCAACCTGAAGGTGCGTGAGGCCATCGCCGTGGGCATCAACAAGAACGCCGTGCAGAAGGTCAACGGCGGTCCGGCGGTCGCCAAGGTCCTCAACTCGGCCATCCCGCAGGGCAACGTCGGATACGTCAGCACGAACCCGTACCCCGACAACAACGGCAACGGCAACATCTCCCAGTGCAAGGCGCTGCTCTCCCAGGGCGGCTTCCCGAACGGGCTGACGCTGACCACGCTGTACGTCGACGACAGCATCAACACGCGCAACTTCGAGCAGATCCAGGCCAGCCTCAAGCCGTGCGGGATCAACCTGTCCGGCAAGCCGGAGCCCGGGTCGAGCTTCTTCGTGGACCTCGGCAACGCCCCGGCGAACAACAAGCCGGGCCAGTGGGACCTGTCCACCAGCGCCGGCTGGATCCCCGACTGGTACGGCCTCAACGGCCGGACGGTCATCCCGCCGTTCTTCCAGACCAACTGCGTGGAGAACACGATCAACTACGGCTGCTACAGCAGCAAGCAGATGGACTCGCTGATCAGCCAGGCCGAGTCGGCCACCAGCGCGACCCAGGCCGGGTCGCTCTGGCAGCAGGCCAACGAGCTGGCCCTGAAGGACGTGGTGATCGTCCCGCTGCTGAATGAGCAGGCGCCGTACTTCTCGAGCACGCGCGTGCACAACCTGGGCTCAACGGCGATCGCCTACCAGCCCAACATCGGCGGGCCGGACATCACCAACGTCTGGCTCAACCCGACCAGCTGACCGGTCGGGCAGCAGGTCCGGCCGGGCATGCCAGGCATGCCCGGCCGGACCTGGCATAGCGCTATCGGGGATTTCGTGTCACGCTTGCCCAAACCGCCCACGTGCCGTCACAGCGGGCCGGTGGGCGCCGGGGCAGATAGCGGAGGAATGACGCAGTGACCCTGCTCGATGTGAAGAACCTCGCTGTCAACTTCCCGACCGCCGATGGTGTGGTCAAGGCCGTCCGGGGGGTGTCGTTCAGCGTCGACGCCGGCCGCACCCTCGGGATCGTCGGCGAATCGGGAAGCGGCAAGACCGTCCTGACCCAGACCCTGCTCGGGCTCACCCCGGGCGGCGACGTCTCCGGCCAGGCGCTGTTTGACGGGACCGACCTGCTGGCGCTGACCGACGATGAGATGCGCAAGGTCCGTGGCGCCCAGATCTCCGTCATCTTCCAGGATCCGCTGACCAGCCTCCATCCGCTGTACAAGGTGGGCTGGCAGATCGAGGAAATGATCCGGGTCCACGACCGCTCGGTCAGCAGGAAGGAGGCCACCGACCGGGCCGTCGACCTGCTGGAGAAGGTCGGCATCCCGCAGGCCAAGCAGCGGGTGAACGACTACCCGCACCAGTTCTCCGGCGGGATGCGCCAGCGGGCCATGATCGCGATGGCGCTGTCGCTCAGCCCCAAGCTGATCATCGCGGACGAGCCGACCACCGCGCTGGACGCGACGGTCCAGGCACAGATCCTCGACCTGCTGCTGCGGCTCCAGCAGGAATCGAACACCGCACTCATCATGATCACCCATGACCTGGGAGTCGTCGCGGACATCGCCGACAACGTCATGGTCATGTACGCCGGGCGGGCTGCCGAGACCGCCAGCAAGCACGACATCTTCTACCAGCCGCACCATCCCTACACCAAGGGCCTGCTCGAGTCGATCCCGGGCAGCTCGGCCGGAGCAGAACGGCTGAAGCCGATCAGCGGCCAGCCCCCGAGCCTGATCCGGCTGCCGCCCGGCTGCGCCTTCCACCCCCGGTGCACCTACGTGATGGACCGCTGCCTCACCGAGGAGCCCAAGCTGGTCGCCGTGGGCAGCGCGGGGGCCCACCGCTCCGCCTGCTTCCTGCCCGTGTCCGCGATCGGCCTGGGCGGCGACACCGAGGAGCTGCGCAAGAAGGCCGTCAGCGAGCACCGCCGCGCCGCCGCCGCCGAGGTGGCGGAGAAGATCGCCGCCGCGCCCGAGTCCGAAGGGAGCGTGATCGTATGAGCGAGACCCTGCCGCGTGACGCCGCGGCCGGCACGATCCGCGATCCCGACTTCGAGGATGACGTGCTGGTCCGGGTGGACAACCTGGTCAAGCATTTCCCGGTCAAGGCCGGCGGGCTGATCAGCCGGACGGTGGGTCAGGTGCAGGCGGTGGACGGGGTCTCCCTGCAGATCGGCCGGGGCCAGACCGTGGGCCTGGTGGGTGAGACCGGGTGCGGCAAGTCCACACTGGCACGCTGCATCGCCGGGCTGATCCCGGTGACCTCGGGCAAGGTGACCTTCGAGGGCCAGGACATCACCAACCTGAGCCGCCGGGCGATGCGGCCGTACCGGCGCGAAATCCAGATGATCTTCCAGGACCCGTACGGCTCGCTGAATCCCCGGCGCAGGGTCGGGGCGATCATCGGCGATCCCTTCACCATCCACCGCACCGCCACCGGCGCCGAGCGCAAGAAGGCCGTGCAGGAGCTGATGGAGCGGGTCGGGCTCAACCCGGAGCACTACAACCGTTTCCCGGCCGAGTTCTCCGGCGGCCAGCGGCAGCGGATCGGCGTGGCCCGGGCGCTGGCGCTGCGGCCCAAGCTGATCATCTGCGACGAGCCGGTGTCCGCCCTCGACGTGTCGATCCAGGCCCAGGTGCTCAACCTGCTGGCCGACCTGCAGGCCGACTTCGGCCTCTCCTACCTGTTCATCGCGCACGACCTGTCGGTCGTCCAGCACGTGAGCAGCGCGGTCGTGGTGATGTACCTGGGCCGGGTCGCGGAACAGGGCCAGAAGGACCAGGTCTACACGAGCCCCCGTCATCCCTACTCGGCGGCGCTGCTGTCCGCCGCACCAGCCGCCGACCCGGAGGCCGCCGCCGCGCGGCACCGGATCATCCTGACCGGGGACGTGCCGTCGCCGATCAACCCGCCCAGCGGCTGCCGGTTCCATCCCCGGTGCCCGAAGGCACAGGAACTGTGCAGCCAGCAGGACCCGGCGCTGGAGAACAAGGCCGGTGACCCGCCCACTCATCTGACCGCCTGCCACTTCCCGGTGCAGGCCGACGAGGACCTGGCCAGGGTCGGCCGGAGGGAGCCACGATGAGCGTCACCGAGCTGGAATTCCAGGCACAGCAGGTCGAGACCGCGCCCGAGCAGGCCATCCTGGGCCGCAGCCAATGGCAGCTGACCTGGCGGCGGCTGCTCCACGACAAGATGGCTGTCGCGTCGTTCATCGTCATCCTGATCATCGCATTGCTGGCCATCCTGGCGCCCGTGGTCGCCGGCCTGCTGGGCCACGGGCCGTATCAGGCCTTCTCCGGCAAGGGGCTGAGCGCGGACGGCCTCCCGGTCGCCCCCGGCACCAACGGTTTCATTCTCGGCACCGACTACATCGGCCGGGATCTGCTCGTCAGGATCCTCTACGGGGCCCGGATATCGCTGTTCGTCGGGCTCACCACCACCGCGATGGCGACCGTCGCCGGGGTCCTGGTCGGCCTGGTCGCCGGGTACTACGGGGGCTGGGTGGACACGGTGCTCGCCCGGTTCATCGACGCGGTGCTCGCGTTCCCGTTCATCGTGCTCGCGCTCGCGCTCGCCGCGATCTACGGGTCGAGCCTGCTGATCGTGATCGGCGTGATCACCTTCTTCGCCTGGGCCGGCATCTCCCGGATCGTGCGCGGCCAGACGCTGTCCCTCAAGGAGAAGGAGTACATCGAGGCCGCGAGATCCCTCGGCGCCGGGCCCTGGCGGATCATGATCATCGACATCCTGCCCAACCTGATGGGGCCGGTGCTGGTGCTGGCCACCCTGTACATCCCTACCGCGATCGTCGTCGAGGCGACGCTGTCCTTCCTCGGCATCGGCATCCCGGCGCCGACCGCGAGCTGGGGGGTCATCCTGTCCGAGGCGCAGCAGTTCTACCAGGTGTCGTGGTGGTACGTGGTATTCCCGGCCGCGGCGCTGCTGATCACCACGCTCGCCTTCAACCTGCTCGGCGACGGGATCAGGGACGCGATGGACCCGCGGACCGAGCGGCTGTTCGCCGGCAGCAAGCGCCGCAAGCGGCGCGCCCGTAAGACCGCGGCCGCGGAGCCGGGGGCCCTGCCGCCGCTGACGGTCTCGGAACTGGGGGAGTGAGCGGCGATGGCCTTCACCCGATTCCTCATCCGGCGGATCCTGACCGGCATCATCGTGCTCTGGGCCGTGGCAACCGGCACGTTCTTCCTGTTCTTCGCGCGCCCGGTCGACACCGTCGCCCGGCAGCTGGCCGGCCGCGCGGCGACGCCGGCGGTCATTGCCCAGGTAACCAGGAACCTCGGGCTGGATCAGCCGATCCTGGTCCAGTACTGGCACTTCCTCACCAACATCCTGCACGGCAACCTGGGCTACTCGTACTACAACGGTGAGGCAGTCAGCACGATCATCGCGCAGGACCTGCCGATCACCCTCTCGGTCGTGGTCGGCGGGGTCGTCCTGTGGCTGGTCGTCGGGCTCACCGTCGGGATCGTCAGCGCGACCAGGCCACGGAGCACCTTCGACCGGGCGTCCACGGTCGGGGTGCTGGCGGGCCTGTCGATGCCCACGTTCGTGCTCGGCGAGCTGCTGATCATCCTGGTGTTCGTGCCGCTCAACCAGCGCGGCTTCACCTGGATCCAGACCGGCTACGCCCCCCTGTCGCAGGGCCTGATCCCGTGGATGGGGCACATGATCCTGCCCTGGATCACGCTGGCCGCGGTCCAGGCGGCCATCTACACCCGGCTGTCGCGCGGGTCGCTGCTGGACACGCTCGGCGAGGACTACATCCGCACCGCACGCGCCAAAGGCCTGTCCGAGCGCCGGGTGATCTTCAAGCACGGCGTGCGCGCGGCGCTCACCCCGGTCGTCTCGCAGCTGGGGGTCGACATCGGCGCCCTGCTCGGCGGCGTGATCGTCGTCGAGCAGGTGTTCGGCCTGAGCGGTCTCGGCCAGGACTCGGTGGCCGCCATCGCCACCGGCAACCTGCCGCTGATCATCGGGTTCGTGCTGGTGGCGTCGGCGTTCGTGGTGGTGGCCAATATCATCGTGGACGCGCTGTACGCGGTGCTCGACCCCCGGGTCCGGATCAGCTGACCAGCCCGGGCCGGCCGCGTCAGGTGAGCAGGACCACGATGAGCGCCAGCGCGGGCAGGATCATCGCCGCCAGGGACGGCCACGCCCAGCTGATGACCGGCGAGCCGCCGGCCGCCCCGGCGGCACGTTCCCGCCGCGCCCGTTCATCCAGCTGCCTGGCCATGGCCTGAACCGCCGTCATCGACATCAGGCTCCTGGCCTCGTCGGATACCTTCGAGCCGGCCGCGAACGCCCGGACCTGCGCGGTGCGCCCGGCCCGGCGCCTGAACCGGGCGGGCGCGAACAGCGCCCAGCAGTCGATGATCTTGCCCCCGGCGGCGCCCGGCGCTGGCGCGCAGTGCACCCGTACCCAGTCGCCGACGTCCACCGCCTCGACGGCGCCCCACGGTATGCGGTAGTCGCGGGCCGGGTTCCGCACCACCAGCCCGGCGCCGGAGGCGAGCACCCGTGGCCGCAGCGCACAGGCATAGGCCACACCGGTGACCGCGACCAGGAGCGCCGTGACGGCGACCGTGAAGTGGCCCGACCCCTGGACGGCCAGGTCGGCGACGTTGAACAGGGCGAAGGCCAGCCAGACCCACCAGAAGACCACCGGCCCGGTGCGGCGGTAAACCTCGGGCCTGGCCGTCGGCGGCGCCGCCGAGAAGATGGGCACCTGGCGTACTCCGGTCGCTGACAGCAAGCCCGGCTGCTTGCCCGTGGTCCCACTGTAGCCACCGGCGGCCCGGGCCGTGCGGGACCGGCCGGGCGCCCGGTCGTGCCTGGGCACCGGCGCTGCGGGACGCCCGGCCAGCCGGGCGCGCAGCAGGCTGGGGATCTGCCGGGCATGCCCTAGAGTCGAGGGCGTGACGTTGGTTCTGCTGGTGCGCCACGGCCTGACCGCCGGGACCGGCACCGTGCTCACCGGCCGGACGCCGGGCATCCCGCTCGACGACCGCGGGCGGGAGCAGGCGGCCGCGCTGGCCGCCCGGCTGGCCGGCGTGCCGCTGGATGCGATCGTCACCAGCCCGCTGGATCGGTGCCGCCAGACATCCGAGGCGATCGCCTCCGCCCGCAACAGCCACCCGGTGGCCGTGCACGAGGACGAGCAGCTGGCGGAGGTCCGGTACGGGGACTGGACCGGCAAGCCGCTCAAGCGGCTCGCCAAGGAGCCGCTGTGGCGGGTGGTGCAGGCCCATCCGAGCGCGGCCCGGTTCCCGGGCGGCGACGGCGAGTCCATGCTGGACATGCAGCACCGGGCGGTCAGCGCCATCCGCGGCTGGAACGACCGGCTCGGGGCCGGCGCCGTCTACCTGGTCTGCTCGCACGGGGACGTGATCAAGTCGGTGATCGCCGACTGCCTCGGCATGCACCTGGACATGTGCCAGCGCATCCAGGTCGATCCCTGCTCGCTGAGCGTGATCAGGTACACACCGTTGCGCCCGTTCCTGCTGCGGATGAATGATACCGGCGGAGGGGTGATCGCCCTGGCCCGGCCTGGTCCGCCCGGCCGGGGGCAGGCTGGCGCGCGGGAGTCAGCGGGGGAGGGCCGCGGCGGCCGGCGCCGGGAAGGTGACGCGGCCATCGGTGGCGGAGCGGGAGGATAGGACCATGCCGGTCTACACATACGACCCGCCGGACAGGTTCGTCGCCGGGGCGGTCGGCCAGCCGGGGGAGCGGACCTTCTATCTCCAGGCGAGCGCCGCCGGGCGCGTCACCAGCGTCGCGCTGGAGAAGTTCCAGGTCAGCCTGCTCGCTGAGCGGCTTGACGAGCTGCTCGACGAGGTCCTGAGGCGCACCGGCGGGCAGGTCCCCGTGCCGGCCACCGCCCCGGCCGAACTGGCCGACGACGCGCCGCTCGACCTCCCGCTGATGGAGGAGTTCCGGGTCGGTGCCATCGCCCTGGCGTGGGACGGTGAGGACGAGCGGGTGGTCATCGAGGCACAGGAGGAGACCGAGAACCCGGTCGAGCCGCTGGCCGAGGAGGTGCCCGAGAACGGCCCCGCGGTGCTGCGGGTGCGGATCACACCGGCCGAGGCCCGTGCCTTCTCGCAGCGTGCGCTGCAGGTCGTTGCCCAGGGGCGTCCCGCCTGCCCGCTGTGCGGGCTGCCGCTGGACGCCGAGGGCCACATCTGCCCGCGGCAGAACGGGCACCGGGCCGGCGATGCCTGAACCGGTCTCGGGCAGGCGCGCGCAGCGCCCGGGCCGCCCGGCCCGCCCCGTGCGCGCCGGGCGGGCGCCGCGCAAGCCCGCCGTGCCCGCCGGGGACGGGGAGCGGCCGCCGGCCGGGCAGGCCGCGCCGGGCGACGAGGCCGCGCTTGAGCTGCTCGCCAGCGGCACCCTGGAGGTGGAGGGGCGCCTGGTGGAGGCCTCCAACGCCACGCTGTACTGCAGCGTCAGCCACCGGGGCGTGCAGGCGGCGTGCGTGTACAAACCGGTGGCGGGGGAGCGCCCGCTCTGGGACTTCCCGCCCGGCACGCTGGCGGGGCGGGAGGTGGCCGCCTACGCGGTGTCCCGGGCCGCCGGCTGGGGCATCGTGCCGCCCACCATCATGCGTGACGGGCCGTTCGGCCCCGGCATGTGCCAGCTCTGGATCGACGCCGACGCCAGCACCGACCTGATCGCGCTCGCCCGCAGCTGCGATCACTCCCAGCTGCGGGACATGGCCGTGTTCGATGCGGTGGTCAACAACGCCGACCGCAAGATCGGGCACCTGCTGCCGCTGCCCGACGGGCGGCTGTACGGCTGCGACCACGGTGTCTGCTTCGGTGAGGAGTACAAGCTGCGCACGGTGCTGTGGCAGTGGCGCGGCCGGCGGCTGCCCGGCCGGGCGCTCAGGGCCCTGGCGCGGCTGCAGGAGAAGATGGCCAGCGGCGGCCTGGCGGGCGAACTGGCCGCGCTGCTGTCACCGGCCGAGGTGCGGGCCACCAGCGAGCGGATCGACCTGCTGATCCAGCACCGCGTGCATCCCTACCCGCCCGAGAACTGGCCGGCCGTCCCCTGGCCGCCGGTGTGAAGAGGGGTCAGCGGCCGCCGCGGTCACCCGGGTCGCGGCGGCGGCGCAGGTACCGCTCGAACTCGCGGGCGATGGCGTCCCCGCTCGCCTCGGGCAGGTCGGTCGCGTCCTTGGCCTCCTCCAGGGTGCGCACGTAGTCCGCGACCTCGCTGTCCTGCTCGGCGAGCTCATCGACGCCGCGCTCCCAGGCCCGTGCCTCCTGGGGCAGGTCGGCCAGCGGCAGCGACACGTCGAGCACGTCCTCCACCCTGCGGATCAGCGCCAGCGTCGCCTTCGGGCAGGGTGGCTGCGCGACATAGTGCGGCACCGACGCCCACAGGGAGACCGCCGGTATGCCCGCGTCCGCGCACGCGTGCTGGAGCACGCCCACGATCCCGGTCGGGCCCTTGTAGTCCACGGGGTCGACGCGGAGGTCGGCGGCGAGCGTGGGATCCGACGCCGCGGCCGCCACCGGCACCGGGCGGGTGTGCGGTGAGTCCGCGAGCAGCGCCCCGAGCAGCACGACCAGCTCGGTCCCGAGCGAGGAGAAACAGGTGACCAGCTCGGAGCAGAAGCCCCGCCAGCGCATGTTGGGCTCAATGCCGTGCAGGAGCAGCAGGTCGCGGTCGCTGGCTTCCTGCCTGGCTGACAGCAGCCGGGTGGTGGGCCAGATCAGCCGCTCGGTCCGTCCCTCGGTCACCTCGGTGACCGGCCGGGTCACCTGGAAGTCGTAGTAGTCCTCCGGGTCGATAGCACCGACCGGCGCCGCCTGCCAGGCGAGGCTCAGGTGGTTGATGACCCCGCTGGCGGCCTCGCCAGCGTCGTTCCAGCCCTCGAAGGCGGCGATGATCACCGGGGAGGTGAGCTTGCCGATGCCGTCGAGCTCGATCACTCACCACCTCCTTCCTTACTGCCGCGGTGCCAGGAGAGCACGATTCCACACTACGGCTCCCGCATGATCGCTGGGTACCCTGCCCGGCCCGGACGCTGGGCACTCCGCCATGAGCCTGGGCGGTCCGCGATTAGAATGGGGGGCCTATGACGACGAGCGACCGCCCGCCCCGGCAGGCAGCCCGCCAGCTGCGTGCCGCCCTGGCCCAGCGGGTGGTCGTGGCCGACGGCGCCATGGGCACCATGCTCCAGGCCAGCCCGGTCACCCTCGGCGACTTCGACGGCCACGAGGGCTGCAACGAGATCCTCAACCTCACCCGGCCCGACGTGGTCCGGTCGATCCACGATGCCTACCTCGAGGCCGGGGTCGACTGCGTCACCACCAACACGTTTGGCGCGAACCTCGGCAACCTGGGCGAATACGGGCTGCAGGCGCGGATAGCGGAGCTGTCCGAGGCCGGGGCGCGGATCGCCCGCGCGGCCGCCGACGCCGCCGCCACCGCGCGCCGCCCCCGGTGGGTGCTCGGCTCGGTCGGCCCCGGCACCAAGCTGCCGACGCTCGGCCACGTCCGTTTCGCCGATCTGCGCGACGCCTACCAGCGCAACGTGGCCGGCCTGCTGCGCGGTGGGGTGGACGCGATCGTGGTGGAGACCTGCCAGGATCTGCTGCAGGCGAAGGCGGCGGTCATCGGCGCCCGGCGCGCCATGGCGGCGGACGGCAGCGACGTCCCGCTGATCGCGCACGTGACCATCGAGACAACCGGCTCCATGCTGCTCGGGACCGAGATCGGCGCCGCGCTGACCGCGCTGGAGCCGCTCGGCATCAGCCTGATCGGGCTCAACTGCGCGACCGGCCCGGGGGAGATGAGCGAGCACCTGCGCTACCTGGCGGGCCACGCGGCGGTGCCGGTCTCCTGCATGCCCAACGCCGGGCTGCCGGTGCTCACCGGCGACGGCGCCCACTACCCGCTGACCCCGGGCCAGCTCGCCGACGCGCACGAGACGTTCACCGCCGAGTTCGGGCTGGCGCTGGTGGGCGGCTGCTGCGGCACCACCCCCGAGCACCTGGCCGTGCTGGTGGACCGGGTGGGGGGACGGCCGCTCACCCCGCGGCGGCCGCGGCCCGAGCCCGGTGTCGCCTCGCTCTACCAGCACGTGCCGTTCCGCCAGGACACCTCGTTCCTCGCCATCGGCGAGCGCACCAACGCCAACGGCTCGAAGGCGTTCCGCGAGGCGCTGCTGGAAGGCCGGTTCGACGACTGCGTCGGGATCGCCCGGCAGCAGACCCGCGACGGGGCGCACATGCTCGACGTGTGCGTGGACTACGTGGGCCGGGACGGCAGCGCGGACATGGCCGAGGTGGCCGGCCGGCTCGCCACCGCCGCCACCCTGCCGCTGGTGATCGACTCCACCGAGCCGGACGTGATCCAGGCGGGCCTGGAGATGCTGGGCGGCCGGGCGGTCGTGAACTCGGTCAACTACGAGGACGGGGACGGCCCCGGATCCCGGATAGCCAGGGTCATGCCGCTGATCAGGGAGCATGGCGCGGCGGTGATCGCGCTGACCATCGACGAGCGCGGGCAGGCGCGCACCGCGGAATGGAAGACGCAGGTCGCCACCCGGCTGATCGAGGACCTCACCGGCAACTGGGGCATGCGCGTATCCGACATCATCGTGGACTGCCTCACGTTCCCGATCGCCACCGGGCAGGAGGAGACCCGGCGGGACGCGCTGGAGACGATCGAGGCCATCCGCGCCGTCAAGCGCCGCTACCCGGACGTGCAGACCACGCTGGGGGTGTCGAACGTCTCGTTCGGCCTGAACCCGGCGGCACGGGCGGTGCTGAACTCGGTCTTCCTCGACGAGTGCGTGCGGGCCGGGCTCGACTCGGCGATCGTCCACGCGTCGCGGATCATGCCGATCGCCCGGATCGGCGGGGACCAGCTGCAGGCCGCGCTGGATCTGGTCTACGACCGCCGGCGGGAGGGATACGATCCGCTGGCGCGGCTGCTTGAGCTCTTCGAGGGGGTCGACGCGGCGGCGGTCAAGGCCAGCCGGGCGGCGGAACTGGCCGGCCTGCCGCTGTGGGACCGGCTCGAGCGCCGGGTCGTCGACGGTGAGCGGGCCGGGCTGGAGGCCGACCTCGACGAGGGGCTCGGCCAGCGGCCCGCCCTGGAGATCGTGAACGACGTCCTGCTGGCCGGGATGAAGACCGTCGGGGACCTGTTCGGCTCCGGCCAGATGCAGCTGCCGTTCGTGCTGCAGTCGGCGGAGGTGATGAAGACGGCGGTCGGCTACCTCGAGCCGCACATGGAGCGGTCCGGCGAGGCCGGCAAGGGCCGCATCGTGCTGGCGACCGTCAAGGGGGACGTGCACGACATCGGCAAGAACCTGGTCGACATCATCTTGTCCAACAACGGCTACGACGTCGTCAACATCGGCATCAAGCAGCCGCTGTCGGCGATCGTGGACGCGGCGACCGAGCACGGCGCCGACGTGATCGGCATGTCCGGGCTGCTGGTCAAGTCCACCGTGGTGATGAGGGACAACCTGGCCGAGCTGAACTCCCGCGGCCTGGCGGCCCGGTGGCCGGTGCTGCTCGGCGGCGCCGCCCTCACCCGGGCCTACGTGGAGCAGGATCTGGCCTCGCTGTTCGACGGCCAGGTGCGGTACGCGCGGGACGCCTTCGAGGGGCTGCGGCTGATGGACGCGGCCATGGCCATCAAGCGCGGCGAGGCGGGCGCGCGGCTGCCCGCGCCGCGCGAGCGCCGGGTCGCCCCGGGCGCGCGGCTGAGGGTCACCGAGCCGGACGAGATGCCCGCCCGGTCCGACGTGGCCACCGGCAACGAGCTGCCCATCCCCCCGTTCACCGGCGACCGGGTGGTGAAGGGCATCGCGCTCGCCGACTACGCGGCCTTCCTCGACGAGCGCGCCACCTTCATGGGCCAGTGGGGGCTCAAGCCGGCCCGGGGCGGGGACGGGCCCAGCTACGAGGAGCTGGTGGAGACCGACGGCCGCCCCCGGCTGCGGATGTGGCTGGAGCGGATCCAGACCGAGGGCCTGGTCGAGGCCGGCGTGGTCTACGGGTACTTCCCGGCCGTCAGTGAGGGCGATGACCTGGTCGTGCTCGACGGCCACGGGCGGGAGCGGGAACGGTTCACCTTCCCCCGCCAGCGGCGCGACCGGCACCTGTGCCTGGCCGATTTCTTCCGCCCAGCCGGGTCGGGTGAGCTCGACGTGGTGGGATTCCAGCTGGTCACCGTCGGGACGAAGATCAGCCAGGCGACCGCGGAGCTGTTCGCGAAGGACGCCTACCGCGACTACCTGGAGCTGCACGGGCTGTCGGTGCAGCTGACCGAGGCGCTGGCCGAGTACTGGCACAGCCGGGTCCGCACCGAGCTCGGGCTTGCCCGGTTCGACCCGCCCGGGCTGGAGGACATCCTCAAGGTCGCCTACCGCGGCTGCCGCTATTCGTTCGGCTACCCGGCCTGCCCCGATCTGGAGGACCGGGCCAAGGTGGTGCGGCTGCTGCGCCCGGAGCGGATCGGGGTGAGCCTGTCGGAGGAGTTCCAGCTCGCCCCGGAGCAGTCCACCGACGCGCTGATCGCCCATCATCCCGAGGCGAGGTACTTCAGCGCTTGAGCGGCGAGAACACGCCGGGGAAACCGGATCCGGCGCTGCGGGCGGTCCTGTTCGACATGGACGGGCTGCTGGTGGACTCCGAGCCACTGTGGTTCGAGGCCGAGTGCTCGGTGATGGCCGCCATGGGCGGCCCGTGGACCCGGGCCGACCAGGTGCAGCTCACCGGCGGCTCGCTCGCGCACTCGGTCGGGTACATGCGGGCCAGGGCGCTGCGGCCCGCCGAGCCCGAGCAGATCGGCAGGTGGCTGCTGGATGCCATGGCCGCCCTGATAGCCGGGCGCGGCGTGCCGTTCATGGCGGGCGCCGCCGAGCTGCTGGCCGAGCTCACCGCCGCCGGGATCCCGATGGCGCTGGTCACCTCCGCGCAGCGCCGGATCATGGACGCGGTGATCGCCAGCACCGGCCTGGCCTTCGGCGTCACCGTCTGCGCCGAGGACGTCAGCATGGGCAAGCCCCACCCCGAGCCCTACCTGCGGGCGGCGGCGGCGCTGGGGGAGCCGCCCGCCGGGTGTGTCGTGCTGGAGGACTCACCCCGCGGGATCGCCGCGGCGCAGGCCGCCGGCTGCCCGGTGATCGCCGTGCCGAGCGTGCCGCTGCCAGAGGCGATGGGCACGTCCGGGCCCGGGCTGCTGATCGTGACATCGCTGGGGGAGGTCGATCTCGCCCGCATCCGGCAGCTGGTGGCGGTTTCCGCCGCCAGCGGGCTGTGACGGCAGCGGGCCCGGCCGCCGCTGTCCCGCCCGCGGCGCGTGGTCGGCGCACCGGCCACGGTGTGCAACGATGAGAGAGACGGCACAACTCCAGGGGAGGCGGTCGTGTCGACTTATGACCAGATCGCATGGCTGCCGCTGACCGCCGGGCTGACGCTGATCGGGCTCATCGCGAGTTTCATCGTGTGGCGCCGCCGGGGAGCGGCGGCGGGCCTGCGTGGCGTGGCGTGGTCGCTGCTGCCGCTCGCCGCCTACCTGATCGGGGCGATCGAGCTGCTGTGGCGGTTCGGCACCGCGATCGGCAGCTTCGCCTCGTCGTTCGTGTTCTCGCCCCGCGTCTGGGCCGGCTTCATCGTCCTGATCGTGGCGGTGATGCTGTTCGTCATCTCCGGGGGCCTGCGCGGCCGGGCCCGGCGGAGGTCCGGCGGGCAGGCGGCCACCCGGGCGGGTGCGCCCGCTGGCGCAGGCGTGCCGGCCACCAAGCCGTCCAAGGCGGTCAGCACCGGCAAGCGCCAGGCCACCGGCGTGGACGATGACGATCTTGGTGACGTGGCGGAGATACTCCGCCGCCGCGGCATCAGCTGAGCAGAGCCGGTGGGGGCGGCCCGCCGCGACGTCAGCGGGCCGTCTTGGCGGCGGCCTTGAGGGACTGCTTGTAGGCGCGCACGGCGGCCAGGGAATCGGCGTCGGTGATGTCGGCGACCGAGCAGTGCGAGCCCTCCTCGCCGAAGCGGCCGGCCGCCTCGCGCCAGCCGTCAGGGCGGATCCCGTACTGCTTGCCGAGCAGCGCGACGAAGATGCGCGACTTGTCCGGGCCGAAGCCCGGCAGCTGCGAGACCCGGGCGAGCAGCTCGGCGCCGGTGGCCGCCCCGGCCCACACGTTCGCGGCGTCGCCCTGGTACCGGCCGGCGATCAGCGCGCACAGCTGCTGCACGCGGCCCGCCATCGCCCGGGGGTAGCGGTGGAGCGCGGGCCGCTCGCTGAAGACCGCCACCAGCGCATCCGGGTCGTAGTCAGCCAGCTCCTGCGCGGTGGGCTCGTGGCCCAGCCGCCGCACCAGGTCGCGGGGCGAGGTGAAGGCCTTCTCCAGCGTCACCTGCTGGTCGAGCAGCATGCCGATCAGCAGCGCCAGCGGGCTGCGGGCGAGCAGCTCGTTGGCGTCAGCGTCGATGGGCAGCGAGAGCGTCATGGTTCCCTCCGGGTACACCGGCTATCCTGTCAGGCCGCCAGGGCGGCCGGGTACCGGGCGTCCGGACTACCGGAAGATTGTCCAGCGTTGATAGTGATAGTCCAGGATGAGTGGAGTGGACGGGTCGGCGCGGCGGAGCGGCGCTCCCCGCGCAGAAGGAGGCATAGGTGTCTGGTTTCAGCAAGGCGGCCATCGGCGTCGCGGTGGTCGGCCTGATCTTGATGTTCTTCAACTTCTGGCTCGGCCTGATCGTCATCGCCGCCGGGATCGCCATCCCGGTCGGCGCCTACCTCATGCTCGATCCCTCCCAGCGGCGGCGCCTGCGGGACATCCGCCGCCGCCGGCAGATCGGCCACTGAGCAGCGCGGCTCCCGCCGGGCGAAGACCCCGGGCGGCCGGTAGGAGCGGCCGGGAATCAGGCCGGCCGGGGCCGCATTCTCCCTGACAGACCGCCGCCCCGGGCACAGGCAGGCCCGGGGCAGAGACACCCCCGAGCCGGGAGGCTTGCGATGGCCGTGCGCCGCCTCAACCATGCTGTCCTCTACGTCCACGACCTGGCCAGCGCCGTGGAGTTCTACACCACGACGCTCGGGTTCGAGATCCGGACCGAGATCGCCGGCCAGGCCGCCTTCCTCCGGGCGCCCGGCTCGGAGAACGACCACGACCTGGGGCTGTTCGGCATCGGCGGGGCCGGCATCCCGGCCGGCTCCCCGCCCCGCCCCGGCCTGTATCACCTGGCCTGGGAGGTGGGCACGCTGACCGAGCTGGCCCAGATCCGGCAGGCGCTCGCCGCGCGCGGCGCGCTGGTCGGCGCCAGCGACCACCGGGTGTCCAAGTCCCTGTATGCCAAGGACCCGAGCGGGATCGAGTTCGAGGTGATGTGGCGGGTGCCAGCCGAGGACTGGGAGGCCGAACTCCAGCGGGGCACCATGATCGCGCCGCTGGACCTGGAGGCCGACCTGGCCCGGTGGGGCGGCCGGGTGACTGGCGCGGCCGCTGGCTCGGTCACCTGACCGCCGCGCCTGGCCGGTGGCCCGCCGCCACAGCGCCTGGCCGGCCCGCCCGCGCGCCAGGCGCGGGCGGTGTGTCAGCTGCGGCGGGTGACCCGGATCTTCGCCTGGGGGTGGCCCGTCTCCTCCCAGTCCGCCATGAGCTCGGCGTCCAGGCCGTGGCTGTTCGCGAGCCCGGTCAGGGTCTCGGTGCGGTAGTAGAAGTCCTCGCGCAGCACCTGGTGCTCGGTGCCCTCGGTCCGGTCGAAGGTGAAGTCGAAGATGGCGTCGGCTGTCATGACCCGGCCCACATGAGCCAGGCATTCGTCGATCACCTGGAGCGGCGAGTGGGCGAAGACGCTGTGCGCGTGCACCACCGTGAACTTGCCCGCCGGGAGGAACGTGAACTTCAGGTCATTGACCAGGATCAGATGCGGGAGCTTGGCCTGCAGGCCGGACTCGGCCAGGACCTGCTGCGCGTCCAGCAGGATGTCGGGCGAGATATCGACGCCGTAGTAGTTGCCCGGGTTCAGGTAGTCGATGAACAGCCTGCCCGCCCGCAGGTTGCCGCAGCCGATCTCCAGCATCCGGTCACCCGGCTGCAGGCCGTGGCCGACCAGGTAGTCGAACTGCAGCTGGCCGATCTTGAGCCACTCCTCGTGGGTGGGGCTGCCGACCGCGCCCTCGGCGCAGCGGGCGGTGTCCGAGGCCATCACGCCCCGGTAGTAGCTGACGTGGTCGGCCGACTTCATCCCCAGCAGCGCATCCCGGCCGCGGCGGCGGGCGTAGGGAATCACCCGGCCGGGATGCCGGAACGCGTAGCCGAGCTTGTAGGCCATGCGCGAGCGGTCGTGATCTGGCACGGTTACCGATTCTGGCATGACCCCGTCACCGTGCGTGTGCTCAGTCGCTAATCTCGCCCGCCGCGGGCTGCCGCATTTTCCTCGTCACCACCCGGGTGGCCGCCATCCGGGCCGCCTGGATGCCCACTCCCATCACCATCGCCCAGCCCAGCGCCTCCGCCCAGCTGACGCTTGGGTCCTGGTCACCTGGCGGTTCCTTGCCGGTGACCTTCGTCCAGCCGAAAATGAGGGCCTTGCGGGTGATGAACGCCGCGCCGAAGGCGGCCACGGCAACCATCGCCTTAGTGCCGATGTCCCCGCCCCCGCCATTGTCTGACATGCCAGCTCCTCCCTGATGCCCGGTGCCGCAGTCCTCGCAGCGTTGCTGCTCGATCATCCCACGGTGGTGCCGCCGGCCCGGGCAGCGGGCCGGGCCGAGGTGATCGCGGCAGCCAGCTCGGCCGGGTGGCGGGTTCCCACCACCCAGTAGGGGGTGCTGGCCGCGGGCCCGGTCACCTCGACACGCGGCCGCCACCGCCGCCACCGGAGCCGCCGGTGGGCGATGGTGCTGGCCGCGGGGTCGGTTACCTCGATGTACACAGCTTCCCGCAGGTAGGACCTGATCAGCGTGAAAGCGGCGGGGTCGGCCCGTGGGCCGGTGATCGCGCGGGTCTGGGTCCGGTCCAGGGCGCTCACCTCCCCGGCCCCGGCCAGCGCGAGCCGCGCCCCGCCCGCGATCAGCTCGGCACCCGCGACCTCGACGCCCGGCCGCCCCCAGGAGAGCAGCATCGCGGCCCACCCGGCCAGCAGGATCGCGTAGATCGCGGCCACGACCGGCCAGCCGAACCCGGCGGCGAGCTCGGTGCCGAGGATCACGATCACCACCAGGCCGAGCAGCCACCATGACACCGGCACCCAGAGCCGTTCGTGGTAGACACGCATGAGACCACGTTAGTTGGTTAGCTGGGACGTGATGGTGCGACTGCGATGGCACGGGCACCGGGACGAGGGCGGGCAGGCCGCCGGGAGCCCGGACAATGGCCTGCGTCTGGAGCGGAACGGCCCGCCGATGACCGGCTGGGCACGCCCGGCCAGCGGCGGCCAGCCGCAGGTGCCCGGCTGGCTGCAGCTGACAGCGGGCTGGGCATGGCGGCTGCTCATCCTCGGCGTCGTGATCTACGTGACCTTCCGGCTGGCCAGCGTGCTGCGGGTGGTGGTGCTGCCGTTCATCGCCGCGCTGCTGCTCACGGCGCTGCTGCAGCCGCTGACCCGCCGCCTGCGGCTGGCCGGCCTGCCGGCGCTCGCGGCGACCTGGTGCACGCTGCTGGTGGCCGTCGCGGTGCTCGCCGGAGCGGGCGTGCTGGCCGCCACCCAGACCTCGGCCGACTACCAGACCCTCGTCCACGAGCTCGGGAACACCGTCAGCGACCTGCAGCGGTGGCTGGCAGGGCCGCCGTTCCACTTCCGGCAGTCCAGCCTGGAGCAGCTGTCCAACCGGATACTGGCCTTCCTCAAGCAGCACCAGTCGGCGGTGGCCGGCACGGTGCTGAGCGGGGGCAGGATCTTCCTGGAGATCCTGGCCGGGCTGGTGCTCATGCTGTTCGTCACCTTCTTCCTGCTGAAGGACGGTGACCGGATCTGGGCCTGGCTGACCGGTTTCCTGTCCGCCGACGCCGGGCAGCGCGCACGGGGAGCCGGCGCGGCAGCCTGGCAGGCGCTCACCTACTACGTGCGGGGCACCATCGCGGTGGCGGCCATCCACGCCGTGGTGATCGGCACCGCCCTGTGGGTGATGGGCGTGCCGCTGCTGGCGCCGCTGGTCATCCTGGTCTTCCTGGCCGCGTTCATACCGCTGATCGGCATCCTGGTGGCCGGCGCGCTCGCGGTCGCGGTCACCCTCGGCACCAGGGGCTGGGTCGCGGCCCTGGTGCTGGTGGTCATCTTCATCCTGGAGAACCAGCTGGAAAGCCATCTGCTCCAGCCGCTGGTGGTGGGCCGGATGGTCCGGCTCCACCCGCTCGCGATCATCCTGGCGCTCGCCGTAGGGGCGGCGATCGCCGGCATCGCCGGGGCCATCGTCGCGGTCCCCATCACGGCGGCGCTGGTCCGCGCCGGGCCCTACCTGCGGGGCCGGCCGCCTGCCGGGCCGCTGCCAGCCCACGCCGGCCGGCCGCCGCCCCCGCCTGGCGAGCCAGGGCAGCCTCCGCCGGCGGGTGAGCCAGCGCAGCGCCCCCAGGCAGGCGAGCCCGGGCAGCCGCCACGCGCCGATCAGCCGGGGCAGCAGCCGCACGCCGATCAGCCGGGGCAGGCGCGCCAGCGGGGGTAGGGTGCCCACCGTGGAACAGGATGTCCCCGTGCTCATCAGGCGGCTCGATCCAGGCCTGCCGCTCCCGGCCCGCGCCCATCCCGGCGACGCCGGGCTCGATCTTTTCGCCGCCGCCGATGTGAGGCTGGAACCGGGGGAGCGGGCCGTCGTCCCCACCGGGATCGCGATCGCGCTGCCCCACGGCTACGCCGCCTTCGTCCATCCACGGTCAGGGCTCGCCGCGCGGCACGGCGTCACCCTGGTCAATGCGCCGGGCACCGTGGACGCAGGGTACCGTGGCGAGATCAGGGTCACACTGCTCAACACCGACCCCCGTCACGCGGTCAGCTTCCAGCGCGGCGACCGGATCGCCCAGCTGGTCATCCAGCAAGTGGCCCGGGTGGCGCTGCACGAGGTGGAGTCGCTGCCGGGCTCGGCACGTGGTGACGGCGGCTTCGGGTCAACCGGCGGGCACGCCGCCGGGCAGCCCGCCGCGCAGGCGCCGGGCGGATGAGCGGGACACCCGGGCCAGCGAGAAGGCAGACCAGCCAGGACATGGACAGGCAAGGAGTGGGTGACAGTGTTCCGCCGCCGTCGTGCCGACACTGACCAGCCCGAAGACGACCCGTACGAGGTGGGGGGCGACCACGGGGACTGGCAGGATGCCGCCGCCGCCCCCGGGGCGGCCGGGGCAGGCGGCCCGTGGGACGCCGATGAGGACGTGCCCGAGCAGGAGCGGATCGACTTCGGCAGCCTGCTGGTCCCCACGGACGAGGGCATTCAGGTCCAGGTCAGCGTGGTGGAGGACCAGCCAGCCTGGGTCACCGTCATACGCGGGCAGAGCAGCCTGCAGCTGCAGGCCTTCGCCGCGCCGAAGAGCGGCGGCCTGTGGGACGAGGTCAGGCAGGAGATCGCGGCCGAGGTGGCCAGGAGCGGCGGCCAGAGCATCGAGGCCGACGGCCCGTTCGGGGTGGAGCTGCGGGCGCGGATCGCCCCGGCCGACCCGGTCCACGGGGACCGGCGCGGTGCGCTGGAGCCGGCCCGGTTCCTGGGGGTGGACGGGCCCCGCTGGTTCCTGCGCGGCCTCATCAACGGCCCGGCGGCCAGCTACCAGGACCAGGCCAGGCCGCTGGAGCGGGTGTTCGCGGCCGTGGTCGTGGTCCGCGGCGATCACCCGGTCCCGCCCCGTGATCTGCTGGAGATCCGGCTCCCCGACGAGGCGCTGCAGGCGCTCGGCCAGCAGGCGCCAGAGCCCGAGGAGGACCGCTGGCCGCTGAACCCGTTCGAGCGTGGCCCGGAGATCACCGAGACCCGGTAACGGCGGGCCGGCCGCTGGTGCGTTTTACCCGTTTGTAACAAGAAGAAGCCGGCAGGTAACACCTGGTCAGCACGAACCCGCTACGGTTGATCTGTGAAGATCGTCACAGCGGACCAGCGGGCCGGGGCCCGGCCGCGGGTGCGGGTGTCCGGGCCGGTGCGCCGGGTGCGGGCGAGCGGCCGCGACGGGCTGCCCATGCTGCGGGCGGAGCTCGGCGGCGGCGCCAACCGGATCACGGTCGTCTGGCTGGGGCGCAACCGCATCGCCGGCATCGAGCCGGGGCGGGTGCTGGCGGTCGAGGGCATGCTGAGCGAGCAGGGCGGCCGCAGGATCATCTACAACCCGCGCTACGACCTGGGGGAAGGCCCGGTGGCCGGCCCGGCACCGCGGCCCTGACCCCGCGCCCCTGACTCCGCGCCCCTGCCGCCGCGGCGGGTCAGTGCCCGTCGGACAGCAGCCGTGCCAGGTCGTCCTCCACATCCTCGCTGGTCACGAACAGCAGCTCGTCGCCGCCCGAGAGCGGGTCGTCGGAGCTGGGGACGATCACCCGGCCCTCCCGCAGGATCGCCACCAGGGCCGTATCGACCGGCCACTGGATGTCCCCGATCCTGGTGCCCGCCAGCGGGGCGTCGGCGGCCATGGTCAGTTCCACCAGGCTCGCCTCGCTCTGCCGGAAGGTCATCAGCCGGACCAGGTCGCCGACGCTGACGGCCTCCTCCACCAGCGCCGAGAGCAGGCGTGGGGTGGACACCGCCACGTCGACGCCCCACGACTCGTTGAACAGCCACTCGTTCTTGGGGTGGTTGATGCGGGCGACAACCCGTGGCACCCCGTACTCGGTCTTGGCCAGCAGCGACACCACCAGGTTGGCCTTGTCGTCGCCGGTGGCGGCGATGACCACGTTGCAGCGCTCCAGCGCGGCCTCATCCAGCGAGGTGATCTCGCACGCGTCCGCGAGCAGCCACTCCGCCCTGGGCACGCTGTCGACCGCGATGGACCGGGGATTCTTGTCGATGAGCAGGACCTCGTGCCCGTTTTCCAGCAGCTCACTGGCGATCGACCGGCCGACCGCACCGGCGCCGGCGATGGCGACCCGCATCGCTATGACCCCTTCCCGTGTGACCTGGAGCCCGGGATGTTGCGGGCGAACGCCGCCGAGATGCGTTCCAGGTCGCGCTCTGGCGCGATGACATACAGCACGTCGCCTTCCTGGAGCACCGTCCCCGGCGCGGGCAGCATGGCCTCGCCGAGCCGGGAGATGAACGCCACCCGGGCCCGCGCCGCCTCCTCCAGCGCCTGCACCTTCTCGCCCACCCAGTCCTGGGAGTAGGCCACCTCGGCCAGCACGATGGCGCCGGTCGGGTCGCGCCAGAGCGGCTCCGAGCCGTCGGGCAGCAGCCGGCGCAGCATCTGGTCGGCGGTCCAGCGGACCGTCGCCACCGTCGGGATGCCCAGGCGCTGGTAGACCTCCGCGCGCCGGGGATCATAGATGCGCGCCACGACCCGCTCCACGCCGAACG
>Ga0335077_10001335_pt1 | contig 29188 bp, 26 predicted proteins | sample Lox_Sample_31_FD_207151 | JGI IMG/M metagenome (GOLD analysis project Ga0335077, IMG submission 207151) | Soil microbial communities from Loxahatchee National Wildlife Refuge, Florida, United States - Lox_Sample_3.1 | ecosystem: Environmental > Terrestrial > Soil > Wetlands | place: USA... | reverse complement strand
GGCGTGTAGAATATGCAACATACTGGTTGCATGTTAACAACGCTATCTCACATTTCGCCGGACCCCCTGAAAGGGAAAACCCGCACATGACCACCAAGACCGAGCCGACCATGAGCGCCGTCAGCACTGATCGCATCGAAAAGCAGGTCGTGCTGCGCGCGCCGCGCTCCCGCGTCTGGCAGGCGATCACCGACGCCAAGCAGTTCTCCGCCTGGTTTCAGATGGACCTGGATAGTGCGTTCGCGGAGGGCAAGACCACGAGGGGGCGGATTACGAAGCCGGGATACGAGCAGCTCAAGATCGAGATGCAGGTCCAGCGCATCGAGCCCGAACGTTACTTCGCGTATCGCTGGCATCCCTACGCCATCGAACCGAAGGTGGACTACTCCGCCGAGCCGACCACGCTCGTGGAGTTCCGGCTCGAGGACGCCGCCGACGGCACCACGGTCACGATCGTCGAATCCGGTTTCGACCGAATCCCGCATGCGCGCCGTGCCGAGGCCTTCCGGATGAACGAGGGTGGGTGGACCGGAAAGATCCGCGATCTCGAGCGCTATGTCGCGTAGCCGCGGCTCCGCGGTTCCCCGGGAGCGGGATGCCGTCCCCGTGTTCAGTGCCCTCGGCGACGTCACGCGGCTCAGGTTGCTGCGGCGGCTCTCCGCCGAGGGCCCGCTCTCGATTACCCGCTTGAGCGAAGGGACCGGCGTCACCCGGCAGGCGATCACTCGGCATCTCTACGCGCTGAACGCGGCGGGGCTGGTGCGTCACGCGCGCCAGGGACGGGAGCAGATCTGGGACCTCAACGCAAAGCGACTCGAGGTCGCGAGACAGTTTCTCGATCGCGTCGCGGCGCAATGGGATGCCGCGGCCGCACGGCTCAAGGCATTTGTCGAAACGGCGCCGCTCTGAGCGCGCTACGCGGCCGGTCCATGAAAGTGGACCGGCCTGCCGCGCGGCTCGGCCGTGAGGTTGGGCTCACTCGAGTCCGTGAACACCTCGTGGAGCTCGAGCTGGCTGGGGCGGAGGAAGGCTTCCTTCGGCAGCGTGCCCGAGCGCGCATGCCCCTGGGTAAACGCATCCGACTTGACCCAGGCATCGAACGCGGCGCGCGAGTCCCAGAGCGTCATGACGACGTAGGGATCCCCGGGATTCACCGGGCGTAGCACCTTATTCCAGACGAACCCGGGCATCCCATCGACGAGACCCGCTCGAGTGCGGAACCGCTCCTCAAACTGCTCGGCATATTCCGGCGCCACGTAAATCCGATTCATTGCGGTGATCATATATGGCTCTTTCAGAGGACGACGCCGAGCGGGCAGCGAAATCCGGGGAGCACGTCGTCGCCGTTCAGCGCGTCGGTTTCGGTGATCACGGATTCCGAGCCGTCGTATCGGTAAACCCGCGCCAAGCGGCGGTCGGGGTCGACCAGCCAGACGAGCCGCACCCCGGCGTCGAGCCAATCGCCAATTTTGGCGAGCGTTGCGCCTGGACGGTCAGTGTGCGACAACACTTCGACAACAAGGTCGGGCGCGAGCTCGACATAGCCGTTCGGAATCGATCGCCCCAGCCGTTCCTGACGCACAAACGCGATATCTGGCCCGCGAACCGTATCCGGATCGCGCGCGAGGAGGAAGCCGGTATCACCCACGAACAGGGCACCGGCGCCGGTCAGATCGACGTGTTGCGCGAGCCGAAACGCCAGCTGCGCCGTCACGCTCCCGTGCCGGCCGCCGGGCGGCTCGTACACGAGCAGTCGCCCGCGAACCAGTTCGGCGCGCTTGTCGGGGATGCTGGTGTGCAATAGCTCAGCGGCCGTCATCAGCGGGGGGCCGGGGGGGGGGGAGCCATATCGGGAACGTACGCGTGCTCAGTGGGCATAGCAACGAAGATTCTTCGACTCATTAACCCATGATCAACTGTGGGTTGGGTCGCGTTACGCCGCTCCCGTGTTACGCCCGAGATACCGCTCCTCCCAGCCCACGGCAAACGTCAACCCGCATCCCGGGCACTGCAGTACGACCGGAGCCGTAAACAGCGGCGCCCGATACGCGCAGTGCGGGCATACGCCGTAGTGATCTCCCCAGCTTGCCGGGATCAGGGAGGAGGCGTTGCGAGGACGCGGCACGACGGCCCATTGAAATGGCAGCGAGTCCACGAGCTCGATCCCCACTCGAGGGACTTCGACCGCTCGGCCATGCACGTCGAGTACGACCGTCTCGGGCGTCATCGCGACCACGCGATACCACGCCCCGCGCCGCAGTCCGAAGTCGACGTCGACACTGATGCGAGCCCAATAGGACGCGGGGGTTGCCTTGGTGGGATCGTTCATGCACACACCAAGATGGGAATGAACGAACCCCTGTAAAGCCACTCACTCGGGTAGTGTGCCGCTCGCGTACGCGCCGATCGTGCCGCTGAAATCGTCGGTCACGTAGGGCAGGCCCGGCACCGATCGCGGGGCTGCCGGCCTGGAGATGAAAATGGATCATGGCGAAGGCTTCGATGCGATGCGGCACGCTCACCCGCCTACGCCGCAGCAACTCGCGCCACTCCGTCGGCCAGCAACTGTGGCTCCGCCGCGAAGCGGCGCCGCTCGGCCGTGTGCCCCCGCAAATCGACCGCCGTCTTCACGACCACGAGGACGACGAGCGCGCCGATGGGCGCGCCGAGTAGCATTACGATCCACCCACCGAACAGCACGGTGAGATGCAACACCACGATGCGACTGTACGGCTGCGCCATGAGCACGCCCAGGGCTGCGCGCTGGTATTCGCCGTTCTTCAGGTAATTCGAATAGAAGGACAGCCCGTGACTCAAGACCATCGTCGCCACCGGCCACGCGAGATCATTCGCGCGGATGACACCGGGAACCATCGCCAGGAGATGGAATGGTTGTCCGGTCTTCGGCCCGAACAGGCCCATCACCAGCACGCCGTGAATGTAGGTGAACATGCCGAAATGAAAGACGAAGAACGGCACGAGAAACAGTTTCGCGACCCAGGACACGGAATCGCGCGGGTCCGCTGTGAGGAGCTTGGCCACCGTGAAGCCGCCGACCACGGCATTTTCGAGCCAGTAGAGGAACACGAGGGGGAAGACCTTCCAGCCGAGCAGCAGCACGCCCGCGAGGGGGAACGCATTCGATACGAGCAGTGCGATGATCGAGGGCGTCACGCCAGACTCCCGGTAAGAGCCGCGCGACTATAGGAAACTCGGTGCGCAGAGGCTGTGAGCTAGCGCATAGCCGATCGCTCGAGCGGCACGCTTGCCGTTGGTGCCGGGCCGGCATCAGATGAAGGCGCTATCGGAAGAATCACCCACAGGAGGGGATCCGATTCACTGTGGCCGGTCGAGCTGCACTGGTTCCCACTGCTCCTCGCCATGGACGGCCGAGCCGATCCCCGCTCCTACGGCCGCACCGACAGCGGCGCCCAGCAGGCCGCCTAAGATGAAGGCGTCCGCGCAGGAGGAGCACGTCTCACCGTCTAGTCCTCCTTGTGCCGTTGCGCCCATGGCCGCCGCGCCGAGCACGAGCCCGGTGAGCGCTCCCGCCGCGGCTCCGACCCGCGGGATGATCACCAAGGAATCCCGCTCCGTCCTCAACTGCAGCGAATCATTCCACTGCGTCTTCAGGTTGCCAACGAAGATCATGTCCTGGGTGCTGATCCTGATGCGATCGCCTGGGTGGATTCGGGAGCTGACCTGCGCTGAGAGCGCGAACAGCGGCGCGAGTGCCAGCGACGAAATGATGCTGATGAGGTGGCGCATGTTGACCTCTCCATGAGGTTGACGTGGCAGCAACCTCGGCGTGAAGAGTCAAGCGGAATTCAAGAACCCGGTGCCCTCGACAGCTCCTGAATCCTGAGACGCTGTGTGTCGCTTACCATATCGCGATTCACCACGTCCGCGAAAATTCGCGCGACGAATGCGTAGCCGAGCACATCCGCCGTGATCCACTGCTTCCATTCAAGATCGTCGAGCGCGGCGAGGACTCTCTCGCGGGCGAGCTCGGCGGCACGCTCGAGGACGGAGCGGGGAACGCGTCTTCCTGTCACGGCCAGCACGGTGAGCACCTTCTGCGCGTCCGGGTTGGCACGTCCGAACATGACGCGAATCGCGCCCACGACGTTGTCAGGAAGGTCGCCGGGGAAAGTCTCATCGAGCGTTTGCCCCGGGCGGGGCCAGCCGTCCCGGACGCCTTCCAGCTCGAGGCCCGAAGCGATGGCATCGAGCAAGGCGACGGCGAGCAGCGGAATTCCCGCCGAATCCGCCGCCACCCGGCGCGCAATCCGATCGCGCCGCTCGGCATCACGGGCGGTCTCGCTCAATGACAGAGTCCATTGCGTCATACGGCGGATCGCATCCAGCGAGAGCGGGCCCAGGCGCACGGTGGCGCCTGCCACCTCGCGGCCGAGGCGCGCTCGCAACTCCTCGAGCTCTGGTCGCGGCGGTGGCTGCCGTGTCGTCGTGACGACGAGCGCGATCCGTGCCGGCCAGGGATTGCGTAATGTCGCGACGATGGCGAGCAACGATTCCCGATCGAGCCACTGCACGTCGTCGAGCACTATCATCAGCGGTTGCTCCTCGGCGATTGCCTGTACGATCTCGTCGAGCGCGGGGGAGAGCCGGTCAGGACGCGCGGCCGCGTCACGCAACACGGCGAGCGCCGCGGGCGCGGCGCCGGCGACACCGGGCGCCGTGAGGAGGCCATCGCGACACAGTCCGAGCAGCCCGGTGAATGGACTGCCGAGGTCAGCCTCGACGGCTCGAATTTGGACCACCACCGCGCCATCGACCCGTGCCCGAGCGGCCAACTCGGCGACAAGGCGAGTCTTTCCCATCCCGGGGTCGCCTTCGACGATCAAGATGCTGCGGCGTGAGTGCCTCACGCAGGCCCGCCACACGCCGACGAGCCGCTCCAGTGCCTCCACGCGATCCTCGAGCGGCGCCCGGCGCGCGGGCTCGGTTCCCGCTCGCGCGGCCGTCGGTGATTCCCTTTCCCTGCTTCCCCACCCCCGCTTGATTCGGTTCGCCAGGGCGACTGTTTCGGCACTGGGTGCCGCTCCGAGCTGGTCCGCGAGCTTTGCCTCGAATTGCTCGTAGACGTGGAGCGCTCGGGTGCGGTGATCGCACATTGCGTACACGCTCATAGCGGTGCGGACCGCCGGCTCGTACAGCGCATCGACCTGTAACGACTGATCGCTGACCGGCTCGGCTTCATGCGACCGGCCCAGGTCGAACAGCTCGCTCGCCCGCCGCGTGAGGACGTCCACGACGCGACGCGCGACTGCGGCACGTTCCGCGGCGAGCCAGTCTTCGAATTCTGGCGCGTCCTTGAGATACAGCCCGGCAAGGAATACACATTCGCCCTGTTGTGCGATCAGTTCGGTTGCTTGCTTCCAATCCCCGATGCGCGCCAGATACTCGAGCCGCTCGATGTCGAGCTCGATAGCTCCCGAAGCGAGCACCAGGCGCTCCCCATCAGTGGTGAGACCCTTCTCGTCCAGTGGCAGCTTTCGGCGCAGCGTCTTGAGCGCCTCGTTCAGCGAGCCTTTCGCCTTGTGCTCGGGCTTGTCGGCCCAGAGCATGCCGATGATGTGATCGCGCGTCCGCGTGCGTCTTGGCGAGCGCGCCAGGTAGACGAGCAACGCGAAATTTTTTTTCCATGTGAGCTCGGTATCAGGGTCCCTGCCGTCGATCCTGAGCCCCCACGTGCCGATGGTGCGACACTCGATCATGCGGCGAGCCGCCTCATGGAATTCCCGAGGCGGCCTATGATGCAGGCGGGTGAACATCGCGAAGCGGTGATCAGCCTTCGCGATCCGCACAATGCAGGGCGCCGAGTCGCTCGCGCGCCAGGCCTACACGCTCGCGATAGGGACTCGGTGCCGCCGCCCAGTTGCGGATCACGGCCTCGTACGCGCGGCACTGCTCCCCGGGTTCCGATCGCGCAGAGCCCAAACCAGCCAACTGCCAGCGAGCTAACGTCCCGAACGCCCAATCGACCTCCGCGGCTTGCGGCAAACCGGCAGGAACGCCAACGAGATCAGCGTGCTGATACCAGCGGAGCTCCCTGCGCGCTCCGATGGTATCCCCCAGCGCGATGCGCCAGCGTGCCCGCCGCAGCCGCACCACGGCGCGAAAGAACGGATCCATTCCACTGCGGGCGACCGAATCCACCAGAATCCCGTCGGTGAGCGCCAGCGCCTCCAGACTGCGACCCTGCCCCGCCAGCGAATCGGCTTGAACGACGAGCACGAGCGCGAGCGGGGGAGACGCGAGGCCGTGCCAATCCGAACGCTCGCCCGACGAGGACAGCATGTGCCCCAACATGGCACGCATCCACATGGCGCGCTGCCGAAGCTGCTCGGGTGCGGCATCGCGCATCGTATACGGACGCAGTTGCCGGGCTGCAGCGGCCGGCGAGATCGCGCCCGAATCCACCAACGCGAGCGCGCCATCGAGTTCGATGGCGAATAGCGCGATCCCGGGTTCGGGGGACGCTTCCACCAGACGGGCTGCGGTCTCGCGCGCCCCCTCCACGTCTCCCGTCGCGACGAGGCCCAGCACTTCCGCGATCAGCCCCGAACGGTTGAGGTCACCCGAAGAGTCTGCGGCCATCGCCCGGCCCAACGCGATAGCGCCGCGCGGGGCATCGAAGCTGAGAAGGAGGCGCGGACCAGCGCCGAAATCGCGGTAATCGCGAACCGTAGGGTCCGCAAACAACCGAGCATTGCGTCGCGCGCCCTCCTCGGGCGAGAGAAATCGCCACGCGAACCCCAGATCGAGGAGCGTTCGCAACACGTGTGTGAATGGATCGGCTCCGCTCCCCGGTCCGCCGAGCGCCGCCAGCGCTCGCGCGGCACCGAGCGAATCGCCTTCGGCCGTCAGCGCCCACGCCAGATGCTCCCAGGCCGGTCCGAAGTTCTTGCGCAACCGCACCGCCTCTTCGAGCGGGGCAATGGCCTCGGCGCGCTCATGGCCCAACAGCGGCCCGCGATGGAACAGCTCATCGCCGTACTGAAACCAGCCGAGCAGGAACTGCGGGGATCGATCCGTGAGGGCCCGCAGCGTGTCGAGTCGCGCGGCCAGCGGCAGGACGGTTGCGCGGATCAGACTCTGATACCATGGCGGGAACGAGTCGACATGCGCGAGGACACGCCGGATGCGGGCGGGATCGTGCGGCTGGCTCAGCCAGCGCTCGACATCGTTGACGCGCCAGGAGCACAGCCAGCAGGTCGAGTCGAATTCCTCGGCGAGCGTATAGGCGCGATACGCCTCGCCCCATTTGGCCGCGGCGACAAGCTGCTCGGCCTCGAGGAACTGCCCAATCCCCGATGCGGTGCGCGGCAGCGCCCGCAGCGGCAACGACGCGGCCAGTGGGCTCTGGGCATCCCAGACCGCGAGAAGAATGCGGTACGCGAGCGAGTCGGAGAGCAGGGTCCACGATGCAAGCGGGACGCTGACCTCCGCGGCCGGCGGTATTTCCGCGGGGTTCTGTGCCAACGGATTACTGATGCGTGCGTGAACGAGGCCGTCACGCACCTCGATCACGGCATCGAGCGCCAGGCTGGGTTCAGGGCGAGCGAAGAATGGGCGACGCCCAACCAGTCGAAAGTCAGCGTGATTCGCCAAATCGTTTCGGACGCGTCGCGACAGGGAGTCCCCGAGCCACCGCCATTCGGCCGGAGCGACGACGTCGAAGGCGGGCAACGTGACCGGCACGGCGCCGGCGGTGGACGCCACTGGAGGCGCCGGCCACAGCCCCTGAACTGTGCGCTGCACCAGGATGCCGACCGCGAGACCGGCGAGGGTCAAGGCGAGGGTGCGCCGCACGTAGCGTCGGGTTCGAGTGCGCCACAGCGCGCGCCGGAACGAACGCGCGTCGGGCCAGCGCTTTGCCGGGTCCTGCTCGACCGCGCGACTCAGCACTCGGGCGACGGGCCGTGGTACGCCACTCCAATCCGGGTCGTTTCCCAGCCTCCTTCTTCTCCCCGTATACGCCTCGTACAGCACCAGTCCAACCGCGAACAGATCGGTCCGGGGAGTCACCGGACCGCGGACCATCGGTTGCTGCTCGGGCGCCATGTAGGCCGGCGTTCCCTCGCCACTCGATGCTTCCGTCGGCGCGCGTGCCAGGCCGAAATCTCCCAGCACGGTTCGCCCATTCGACAGGAAAATGTTGGCCGGCTTGATGTCGCGGTGCACGAAGCCTGCGTGGTGTGCGGCTTCGAGCCCGTCCAGGAGATCGCGGCCGAGCTCGAGCGCCTCCGGCGCAGGCAGGGGTCCGGACTCGAGACGGTCCGCCAGCGTTCCGCCCGTGATGAACTCCATGATATAGAGCGCCAGACCGTCTCCTTCTTCAGGAGGGATCGCGCGATACACGGTGATGATGTTCGGGTGACGCAGACGCGCGAGCACGCGCGCTTCGCGCAGGAAGGATTCTTCGCCCTCCGCCCATTTCTGGAGCTCCGGTCTCAGCACCTTCACGGCGACGGGGCAATCGAGCGTGAGGTCGTGGGCAATGAACACGACTCCCGTTCCCCCGCTCGCCAGTTCCCGCTCGAGGCGGTAGTGCGGCGAGAGCGCTCGCTGTACGCGCTCGAATAGCGGAGAAAAGGTCACGGAGCTCCCGCTCGACCGGCCAACGCAAACGTGCAGGCGCGATCACGGGTCGGCAAGGCCAAGACAGCCGTCCACTTTACGATCGCTTGAGTCACGGCATTCAGCTTGGCGGCACGGAATTCCTCCGCATCCGCTAATAGCGAGGAGGTCATCATGCGTGTCGCTGCAACCGCGGTTCTGCTCGGGCTCGCCTCGTTCGCCTGTACGCCGGACGAGCGTCCGTCCACTCCGACCGCTCCCCGTTTCGACCTGAGTGTGGCGGGGTCCGTTTCGGGCAACCTGCTCGGCCCGGACGGTACAAGTATTTGTCATTTCATTCCCGACGGGTCCGAGCTTGTCGTTCGGGTTCTCTATGCACCGCCCGCTGACCCGGATTTTGCGGGAAGTCAGCTCGTCGATTGTCCGGACTCGAGCTTCGCGATCGCCCTCGAGCCGGGCAGTTACTTCCTGCGTATCACTTTGCCGGGCGATCCGGCGATCGGGCTCTTGCCGGTGCGGTATCTCGTGGCGAACCCGGTTTCCGTATCGTCCGCTGAGGTACATGAGGATGTGAGAATCCTTCCGGGTTCGGCGCTTCAGGGCCGCGCCACCCTCAACGGCGCGCCCTTCGCGGGCGCGGACATTACGGTCGCATACGATCAGCCACCGGGATACAACGCGGCGTTTGGAAGTAGCGGCGACGATGGTGGTTGGGTCGATGAGGCTGGCCGCGACCCCATGGTGCTGCAAGACAGCCTGCGCTACGTCGTGGCGACGCCCTGTGAGGCGCTCGGGACGACCGTGCTGCAAGGCCCGCCTGCGGGCGCGTTTCTCTTTCCACAGCAGAACACCGTGAATTGCACTTTTGGCACGGCCCCCAGCGTTCGATTCTCCCACACTCGAACCCGGCTCGCGATCACCCCGATGCCAGGCGATATCGGCGGTCTGAGCGACGAGCTGCTCGACCAGTATGGCATGGGATGGGGCGTGCAGTTTCCCGCCCCGCCAATACCGGCGGCGCGCTCGCTTTCGCAATTGTACGAGGGGGGACTCATCGTCGGGATTCGTCCTGACCGGATTCTCACCGGATTCGACATGTCCGGGTACGCCGACTGCGGTGCCACGTGCCGGGACTTTGGCCTTGACGGCAAGCTCAACTACAACACGTCGCGGCGGTTCGGGACAAAAGCCATCTGGCATTACTCCGACGCAACCTCGGCCGAACGGGTTGGCCTCAAGGTCCTCCAGAAGTCGTACGACGGTACACCCCCGCATGACTACGTGCTGTTCCACTTCATCTTTACGAACTCGAGTGGGTCGCCGATCACGTTTTATGCCGGAACCTTCACCGACTGGGACATCGGGGACGATCCGACCGATGACATCGGTGGAACCGACTTGAATGGACGGCTCATGTATATGACCGATCAAGCGGGGGGCGTCTACGCGGGGACGCTCATTCTCGGTGCGCCAGTTTCAGGAAATGCGTTTTTCACCGATTTCGGTCAGTCGACGGCGACGCAGCTCGCCGCGTTGGATGGGGACCTGCTCGTCCCGACAGCCACGGATCCGGGTGACCACCGTTATATCCACGCCGCGGGTCCCATCACGTTGAGAGCCGGAAAGAGCGGGGATATCTGGGTGGCGATCGTGGCTGGAGAAACACACGAGCAGCTGCTCGCCAATACAGCGGCCGCCGCGGCAGACGTGATCCGTCGAGGCGACGATCTCAGCGACGACAATGATGCGCTGGGAGGATCGGCAACGGCGGTCCAGACCGGGCGTCCGATTTTGTATCGCAACCTGCGCTGTAAGAAGCGCTGCGTTCGGTGAACTGCAGGCAGAACCCCGCTGTAGCGCGCAGCTACTGCGGGGTTCTGACGCTTTAGTGCGGCTTGAGGGCTCGGTGGCAGGTTGGCCTCAAAGGAGGCCACATGCAGAAGACAACCCTACTGGCACTCGCGCTGCTCTTCACCGCTTGCACCGACCAGGCACCAACCGCACCCACCGTGGACGCCGCTCGCGGCACTGACCTGGGCTCCCTGAACGCCGATCTGCCGGGGATCACCGTCCTGACCTGGAATGTCTATGCCGGAGCGGAAGTAGAACGGGTGCTCCAGGCCCAGACACCCGACCAAGCCGTGGCGATCGCCACCGATGAATGGGCCAACGTTCAGGCGACCAACTTTCCCGCGCGTGCCGGCAGGATTGCCAGGAACATCGCAGCCGCCAGGGCCGATGTTGTAGCGCTCGAAGAAGTCGCCCTGTATCGAACGACTGATCGGCCGTTCGACGAGCTCGCGACTCATGTCGCCTACGACTACCTCGAGCTCGTGATCGATTCGCTGCGCGCCCGGAAACTCGAGTACACGGCGGCGGCGGTGGATCGCACGACCGATATCCAGGTCCCGGTGATCACGGGGTTCGACGCGTTTGGGGCGCCGGTCTTGGGCGGGGTGCGTTACACCGATGGAGACGCGGTCCTGGTGCGTCGCGGTATCCACTACTCCGACGCGCGGTCCGGCATCTACGAGGCAACGCTGCCAGTTACTGTCGGCGGCACGAGCGCCGTTGTGTCGCAAGGCTGGAGCTCGGTGGACGTGGAGCCGTATCGCGTCGTCGTGACGCATCTCGCGGGACAGGAGGTCCAGGACATCCAGCTGGCGCAGGCGCGCGAGCTGCTTGCGCTCCTGAATGACGGGCGCCATCGGCCCACGCTGCTCATGGGTGATTTCAACTCGGACGCCTACGGTGCGGACCCAACGCGGGTCACCCCGACATATCAGATGGTGCTCGCCGCCGGCTTCACGGATACCTGGACTGCGGTCCACCGGCACGCTCCTGGACTTACCTGTTGTGAGCAGCCGGATCTCCTGAACGCGTTGCCGACGTTCGATCAGCGCATCGATTTCATCTTCGCACGCAACAACACGCACACGGACGCGCCCGTCCGGAGTCTCGTTGTCGGCGACAGCCAGGCCGATCGCGTGCTGGGGCTTTGGCCGTCCGATCACGCCGGTGTGGTAGCGACGTTTGGCACCGAGCAGGGAGTGCTGAGCAGCCCACATGGAACGGTTGGGCGGGGCGGTCCGAGTGCGGCGCTATCGCTCAACTTCTGAATGGTTGGGCGGCCTCGTGCGCCTGCCAGGTGGCGCTGCCGGTCGCTCCATAGATACGGGCGATGCTGTTGTCGAGCTCGGCAAGGTCCGCAACCGCCTGCCTGTGGAGCGTCTCATTCACAGCGACGAACCTCGGATCTTTCTGAACGAACCGCGGCGGGTTGCGTCGCATCCGGTCCCACATGTCTGCGCGGTCCGCGAGTCGCCTACGGAGTCGCTTGGCGGCGTGGATATCCCACCGGGCGCGCAGCCAGAGGTCCGTCTCCTGCTTCAACTGCCGCCGGGCCGATCGCCTGAGGTACGTCGAAAGCGCGCGACTCGGCCTAGGCAGGAATGGCCACAGCTTGACGAGCATCAAGAGTGTCAGAGTTAGCATGTCGACTGCCCGTAATTCTAGCTACCTGGAGCGTGTGCCACCGCGCGCGCTGGATCGTTGCTCGAGGGCGTTGCTTGAGGATGTGGCCGAATGATTGCGCCAAGCGAGGAGGATGCGTTGTTCCGCAACACCGCGGCGAGAAGTACGTTCTCCTCGCTCTCAGAAGCGAGGTCATCGTTGCAGAAGCTCGCAGCAGCCAGCATCGCTGCCACCGCTCTGTGGTTCGTGAGCGCGTCCCCGTGCCTTTGTCAATCCCCTCGGTCGGACGTTCAGCACGCGCCAGCGATCAAGACCGTCGCCCTGCTGCCGCTTCGCGTCCCGCGTGTCTTCGTGGATTCGGTATGGATAAGACAGATATTCGAGGGGCTCATCGTAGCCGGGCTGCAGCAGGCCGGACTGACGGTCGTTCCGCCCAGTGAAACCGAAGGGGTGTGGCGCCACCGCGTTGACTCGGTTGGTGGGTATTACGACGCCTACACTGGGAGGCTCGTGGAGGCCAAGTATGGGGCCGTGATCGACGGAACCATGTACGATCTCAGGGGCCTCTTTCCAGTGGACGCGCTGGTGTTCGCGCGGGTCGCCATCGTCGAAGCTAAGATGTGGCGTGGCAGCGCTACCTGGGATGGGACACAGCAGCGGGTAGCTGGAGATGCCAGCGGAAGGGTGCCAGCCCTGAGTCTCCTCGTCGCGGTGTTCGACTCCGGGGGCGCCACAGCGTTTCGAGGTCGCGGTGGCATTGAAGTCATGATGGCGCATGGCAGTTTGTGGCACGCAGGGCAGGTGCACGAGCTCGATGCAAGCCGGATGTTCAAGGATGACGGACGCAACCACAAAGCGGTGGTGTTGGCGTTGGATTCGTTACCGATCATCCTGGCGCAACACGCCGCTCCTCGATAGCCCGCGATGCGAATTTGGTGCGCGGTCCCGATCCTGGCTGGCGCGATCTCGATCGCGGCAACGCAGGCGCCGAGGAGAGTCGCGGTCGATTTTACGGATCTGGACGCGACCTTCCAGGACCGGTTGGGCGCGCTGCCGCGATTCGATTCGCTCATTGCGAGTGAGTTGCACAGCGCCGGGTTCGAAATCGTGCCCCCTGATTCCACAGCGGCCCTCTGGAACGCAGGAGTCGATTCAGTTGGCGGTCTGTTTGATACATATACGGGCGATCTCTTGACCGGCAAGCGTGCAGCCGTACGGGAGCGAACCCTGCATCAGCTGCGAACGCATTTTGGCGCGACTGTGTGGCTGCATCCTGAGATCACACAGAAGGCCGTCAAATTCAAGGGCTCCAAGGTCACGTGGGACGGGACGACCGAAAAGACCGGGGCGTCGGGCGGCGTGATCAAAGCGCTGTTCGGATCGGACGAAGGGACCATGCAGGTCCTCTCGCTCGAGATCGTGGCCGAGAACATGGCCGGGCAGGTGATCTACCAGAGTGCGGCAGGGATTCAGCTGCTTTCCAAGGTGCACGGAGAATCGCTCCGCGACGTGATCGCGACGATGATCCTCACCGACGCGGATCGCAATGCCGCCGCCGTGCACGCGGCATTGGCTGGACTTCCGGTGGCGCTGAAAGATTCGACACCGTAGCCGCAGTGTGGCACCCGGTGCCGCCGTGCCTGGTGGCTCCGCTCCTCCTGGCGCGTTTGCCAGCGTGGGCTCTTTATTGTTGCTTTAGGGGGCTCCTCTAGGATGTGGCGGGATTGATTCGGCCGGAGTGTTCCGCATGCCGAGTACGCTGCCACTAGATGCTCCTCAAGCCTCCCGCGACGCTGCGACCGTCGCTCGACCCGCGCGGGCGGTTCCGTGGTACACGGCCGCCGCGCTCGTTTCCTCCACCTGTGTCGTCGTCGGTCTGTTGTGGGACGTTTCGTGGCACCGCACCGTTGGCCGCGACACGTTCTGGACGCTTCCGCACCTGCTCGAGCAACTGGCCGCGGTGCTGGCCGGGCTTGGCTGTGGCTGGCTCGTGCTCACTACCACGTTTGCCGGCACCTCCTCCGTAGCCGCGCGTCAGGCTTCCGTTCGCGTGTGGGGTTTCCGCGCCCCGCTCGGCGCATGGGTGTGCATCTGGGGCACGCTCGTCATGCTCACGTCGGCACCGTTCGACGATTGGTGGCATCGCGCCTACGGGCTCGACGTGAAGATCCTCAGCCCTCCCCACGCCGTCCTTGCGCTTGGCATGATCAGCCTGCAGTTCGGGGCGCTGCTCCTGGCGCTCGCCGCCCATAACCGATCGGCGAGCGGGGACGCGCGGGTGACCGGACTGCTGTACGCGTTCGCCGCCGGGTTGATCACCACTGTGATTGCCACGCTCGTCATCGAGCATGCGGGGTTCCCGAATCACATGCACAGCTCGCGCTTCTACAAGGTGAGCGGCGCCGTCTTTCCTTTCGTCCTGGTGGCGATAGCGCGGGCGGCCAAGCTGCGCTGGGGTGCAACCGCAACCGCCCTGGTCTACATGGCAATCGTGGCGGCGATGGTGTGGATCCTTCCGTTGTTTCCCGCGCAATCGAAGCTTGCGCCCGTGTACAACCCTGCGACCCACATGATCCCGCCGCCGTTTCCGCTCTTGCTCGTTGCGCCGGCGCTCGTGATCGACGCGCTGACGCGGCGCGTGGGCAGGGGACGCGACTGGAGGCTGGCATGCCTCCTGGGTGTGACGTTCGTCGTCGTGATGCTCGTGGTCCACTGGTTCTGGGCGGAGTTCATGTTGTCCCCTGCGGCGCGCAACCCCGTTTTCGGCGCGGATCAATGGGATTACAGCGCGCGACTGGGCGCGTGGCGGTACCAGTACTGGAACCTGGATGGAGGGGCAGCCGGGACGTTCAAGTGGGGCCGTGCCGGCGACGTGACCGACACGCTTCGTTGGGCGCTGCTCATCCGGGGGCTCGGTGTCGCCACGGTCGTGGCGATCGTGTCGTCGCGCCTCGGTCTCTGGTGGGGCAACTGGATGTGCACGGTGAAGCGATGACCCACGAGCTCGAGCGGCGCGCGTTCCTCTCGTCCTGTGCGGCCGTCGTGCTCGGGCTGTCCGGCTGCGCGCCGCTGCTTTCCAGAACCCGCCTCGCGTCGCTCGAGCTCGACGATCCAACCCCGGACGATTACACGCCCGTGCTGCGGGCGCTCATCGAGACGATTCTGCCGTTCGATCACCCACGCTTCCCCGAGATTGCGCCGGCGGTGATGGAGGCACGATTCCTCGCGTTGTTCCCGCTCGAAGCGGATGAACGCTTCCTCCTGTTGCGGAAGGGCTTGGTGATCTTCGACCGGATTGATCTCTTTCCCGAGCTTGCCCCGCAGACAGCCGAAGAGCGCGAGCACGCCGCCGATGAGCGCGCCCGGTACGAGCGGTTTCGCGCGGCGCTGTCCCGGGAGCGAGCCGAGCGCTTCACGGCGCTCACGCCGCCCGAGCGAAGCGGATACCTCCGGCTCTGGGGGCAGAGCGCGTTCGCGAGCAAACAACTGTTCTACCACACGAGCCGGCGGCTGGTGCTGGTCACGGCGTACTCGGAAGCCGAGTTCTGGCGCGCCATCGGGTACGCGGGGCCGCTGCTTCCGGCGTCGCACCGCTCATGAACCGGCTCGTGTGCGACGTCCTGATCATCGGCTCCGGCGCCGCGGGCGGCGTGCTGGCCGCCACGCTGAGTGAGTCCGGCAATAAACGGATCATCCTCGTCGAGAAGGGCGGGCACTTTACCCACGAGTTCTTCAACCAGAACGAGCTCGACATGCGCGTGCTGTATGCCGAGGCGGGACAGCGCGCAACCGCGGATGGCGCGATACCGGTGCGAGGTGGGGAGTGCGTCGGCGGTGGGACGACGGTGAATGTCGCGCTCTCGTTCGACCCCATCGCCGGCGTGTGGGAGGGTTGGAAGCGTGACTTCGGGCTGACGGGGTTCTCGTTCGACGAGACCGCGCGCGATTATGGCATCGCGGATCTCAGTCTTGCCGTCGCGACGCGCGAAGTGCGGCGCCGGGTCAACGTGCATGCGCCACCGGACGATCAAGTGAACGACAACAACCGACTGCTCGCCGGGGGATGTGCATCCCTGGGCATCACCGCTCGGCGCTTCGAGCTGAACATGCGAGACTGCATTGGATGTGGGTACTGCGCCGAGGGATGTGCGTACGATCGCAAGCAGGGAACGATGATCACCTTCATCGCCGACGCGCTTGCTCGTGGCGTGCAGCTCATCCATCACTGCGAAATCGCCCAATTGCTGCTGGAGGAGCGCGCCGGGCGCCGGGTGGCCGTCGGTGCTCGAGGCGTGGTGCACGCGACCACGCCGGGGTCGCGACCCAACAGTGTCGCCTCGGGACCGCTCGAGATTCGCGCCGGCCTCGTGATTCTCTGTGGCGGCGCGGTGCAGTCGCCAGCCTTGTTGCTCCGCTCCGGGCATCCCGATCCCCACGGAATCATCGGCCGGGGGCTGATCCTGCATCCCAGTCTCCCGATCCTGGGTCTGATGGACCACGACATCGTCAACTACCGCGGGATCAGCGGTTCGATCTACAGCGATCACTTTTATCGGAGCCACGGGTTCTACTTCGAGTGCCTCTTCGGCCATCCGCTGTACGCCTCGGTCGTGTTTCCAGGGATCGGAGCCGACCACTTCGACTTGATGCTGGGGTTCTCGCGGACGGCCGCGTTCGGCGTCATGCTGGTGGACAGCGTCGACAAGGCGAACCGCGTCGAGTGGGATCGCATCCATCAGCGCGCGGTCATTCACTACCGCCTCACCGCACCCGACAAGGAGCGGTTGCGTTTCGCGGCGACCAAGGCGGTCGAGGTGATGTTCGCCGCTGGTGCGCGGGAGGTACTGCTTCCCTCACAAGAGCCGATCGGCGCGCTCCCGACGCCGCGGTTTCGGGCTCCGGCCGAGGCATCGGCCTGCTCCGAGCTGCAATTCCAACCGTACATGACCACCGTGACGTCGGCGCACTGCCAATCCACGGTGAAAATGGCCGAGGATCCCCGGCTCGGGGTCGTAAACTCGCGCTCCGAGTCGCACGACGTCGTCAACCTCCTGATCTGCGACTCCTCGGTGTTTCCGACGTCGTGCGGGGCGAATCCGATGATTTCGATCATGGCAATGGCACGCTATCAGGGGCGGCGCGTCGTAGCCGAGTGGTCACGGTATGGCTTGTAGCCCGGTCCGGGTCATGGTGCTCATGTCTCTGATCCTCGGTGCGGTGCGCGGGGCCGCCGCGCAGGAGAGGGTGCTGGTCGGCGGAGCCGCGTACGAGTCACCGTCGTTGGTCGCGCCGCTGGCGGTCCTGATATCCCGTCCGGCGTCGGACGTCACGACGTGGACGGTGGGATTTACGGGCTACACGCTGAGAGGTGAATACGCGCGGCGCGTCGCACCGTCGGTCACGGCGGTATGGAGCGCCGACGCGACGCCGGTGGACGCCAACCACAGCCGCTATGTCTATCGCGACGGCCAGCGGGATCCCGCGCTGGCGTTCGAGGACGGCTCCTACCACATCACCGCGGGATTCAACCTCGACGGAACGTCTCCATGGCATGCGTCCGCGCGTGCCATAGGACTGTATGAAACAGTCAGCGGGCTCGCGGATTCGGCGGTGCTGGCCCGCTGGCGGTCTCCGTATGTCGGGCTGGAAATCGTGACCAGCTACCGTCGCGTCGTGTCGGAACGAGTCGTAGAGGGACGCTGGCACGGGATCAAGGTTGCCGCCGCGGCGGCGGGATTCCTGGGCGCACGTTCCTGGTGGAGGTCACAGCTCTCCGTAAGCGCGGGCAAGGGAGTTGGGAGAGTCGAGCTGTCCGGGGAGACGTGGCTCCTCGTCGGCGGCGGTCTCGATATCGTGAACGCCTTCCTCGTGGGCGGGTCCTGGGACATGGCGGACCGTCCAGCCCTGTACGGCTATCACTACGCGGAGTTTCGGCCGGACCGCGCCGGCGTGGCGAACGGCGGGGCGGACATCCGTCTCGTCGGAGCCACGAGCCTGGGGATTCGCGCCGCGTGTCTCGCGAGTCCGAGCAAGGACACGTGCGGCGGGGCCGTCAGGCTCGCCACCGTCTGGGACGGCATTGCGTCGAGTATTGGGATTGGCGTTCCCGCCAGCGGCACGACGATCGTGTTCGCGAGCTTCAGTGCCGCGGCGCTGTAACGAGCGATCCGGGATGCGTCTGTCCCCTAGCCCGCGCGCGCGACGAATGACGGCCCTCGTGGCGCCGGCGCTCGCCCTGGTGGTCCTCAGCATCCCGAGCTCGCGGCCGCCGGTGGTGCTGCTGGACAGTCGCCGCGATACGATACCGGTGTTCAGCTGGAGCAAGGATAGTCTCTGGTTTGCGCTCGAGCGGGAATACCGCGAGTTTCGCGCGCTCGGGTGCGGCGGGCTCACGGCACGGGTCGATGCCGCGTTGGGGGCGGGAAACCGCATGATCGGTGCGATCGGGTCCCAGCGGCAGAGCCCGGCCGCCCCGGTGTTCGATAGCCTGCTCGATGACACGTTCCAGGTCGCCCCCATGATCGCCGTGTGTCAACAGCGGCTGCCCGACTACGTGCGTCTGGTCACGCGGACCCGGAGCGCCGTGAAGCGCCAGTCGGAGCACTGGGACGTCACCGACCTCAACACCAGAATCCGGATGTACACGCTCCTGTTCGGCGGTCGAGCCGCACTCGAAGAGGTGATGCTGCAGGACTCGATCGACGCGAGACCGGAGCTGGTGCTCGAGGATGACGAGCCGTCTCGAACGCCGTTCACCAGAATCCTCGGGGTGACGATCCACAGCGGCGACATCCTGGTATCGCGTGGTGGGGCTCAGGTGTCGGCGCTGATCGCCGTTGGAAACGACTTCCAGGGCAACTTCTCGCACGTCGCGCTCGTGTACGTCGACCAGAAGACGAGTCTTGCGTCCGTGATCGAATCGCGGCCCAAGAGCGGCGTCGCGGTCCATGGTCTGGAGGACTATCTCGCCGACGTGAAGCTGCGGGTCATGGTGCTGCGGTTGCGGGCCGACCTGCCGGCGCTGGTCGCCGATCCGATGCTGCCGCACAAGGCCGCGGACCTGGCACTCGCCGCGGCGCGTCGGCGGCGCATTCCCTACAACGTGCGGATGGACTTGGACGACAGCACGCGGATGTATTGCTCCGAGGTGCCTTCGTCAGCCTACGGCCGGTTTGGGGTTCATCTGTGGATGGGGATGTCCACCATCTCCCTGCCCGGCGTGGCAAGCTGGCTGACGGCCATGGGGGTGCGCCACTTCGCGACCGAGGAGCCCTCGGATCTGGAATACGATCCCCAGGTTCGCGTCGTGGCGGAGTGGCGCGATCGCGAGACGCTGTTCATGGATCACGTCGACAATGTCGTGACCGAAGCGATGCTGCGCGGCGCGCAGCACGGCGCGAGGCTCGAGTACCCGTGGTACATGCTCCCGCTGGGCAGGCTCGCCAAGGGATATAGCTCGCTCCGCAATTGGGCTGGCTCCTCGGGACCGGTTCCCGATGATATGAACGCGGACGCGGCGATGCATGTGCTGAGCTTCGACGCGAAGCACACGGCCATCAAGCGCCGGGTGCTCGCGCAGGCGGACCGGTTCAAGCGCGAGCAGGGCTACGTCGCGCCCGAGTGGGATCTGCTCCAATTCGCGGAACAAGACTCGGCCGCTGCGGTGAACATGGCCACCTACCTGGCGACGTTGCGGGAGCAGTTGTGATGCGGCGCGTGTGGCGAGTTGTCTTCCTCGTTCCGATCGTACTGATCGCCTCGGCTCACGTCGGCAGCCCGGACACGTACTTCGAGGGGACCGCGGGTCCTTACCCGATACGCGTCATCGTCCGCAACCCGGGCGTTGTCCCCGGGCTTGCCCAGATCGCTGTCCGCCTGCTCGTGCCGCACGCGGTCCGGCGCGTGCTCGTGCTGCCCGTGTTTTGGGATCCGAAGACGGCGGCTCCACCGCCACCCGACATTGCGGCGCGTGTCCCCGGCGATTCGTCCCTGTTCAGCGCCGCGCTCTGGCTCATGACCGGCGGCTCCTACGGCGTGCAGGTGACCGTGGAGGGTGACGCTGGCACCGGCACGGTGCTCGTTCCCGTCATGGCCCTCGCCACGCGACGCCTTTCGCTCCAACGCCCGCTCGGTATCACCCTGCTCGCGCTCGGCGCATTCCTTGTCGTGGGCGCGCTTTCGATCACCGGCGCTGCCGCCCGCGAGGCGGGGCTCGAACCCGGCAACGCGCCCGATCGACGGCTCAGGATGCGCGCCCACATCGCGAGCACGGTTGCCGCAGTGGTGATCGCGTGCGCTCTGATTGGGGGTCGAGCGTGGTGGAACGCCGTGGATGCCGCGTACCGCGGCGGCCTATATCGGCCGTTCCACGCGACTGCGAGCGTCCGGGCGAACGGCGATACCCAGGTGCTGCGCCTCGTGATCGACGACAGCGCCTGGGTCCGCATGGCGCGTGTGTGGACGCCTCTCACTCCGGACCACGGACACTTGATGCACCTGTTTCTCGTCCGCGATTCCGCTTGCGACGCGTTCGCCCATCTGCATCCCGTGCCGCTCGACTCCACCACGTTCGAGACCACGGTTCCCCCGCTGCCGCGCGGTCGCTACCGGGTGTACGCGGACATCGTCCACGAAAGCGGGCTGGCGCAGACGCTGGTGGCTGCCGTGTCGCTCGGACCCGTGGACTCGCCCAAGGTGTGGCGAGCTCCTGACGCGGACGACAGCTGGATCGAATCGACCGGCGCGGGAGGAAGTTCACGGTTCCAGTTGGCGGACGGCTCGACGATGGTTTGGGAACGCGCGGGCGGCGCGATCGTGGTCGATCAGGACGCGCCGCTGCGGTTCCGGGTCACGGGCCCGGCGGGCGAGGGCGTCGTCCTCGAGCCCTACATGGGGATGCGGGGTCATGCCATTATCACGCGGGATGACGGTCAGGTGTTCGTTCATCTTCACCCCGCTGGCACCGTCTCCATGGCCGCGTTCGAGCGGTTCGCGCGACGCAGTTCGACGGGGTCCTCAATGCCCGCCCACTCAGGCGACTCGTCTGCCGTCGTGGCGTTTCCTTACGCGTTCCCACAGCCGGGCCACTACAGGATCTGGGTTCAGGTCCGGCACGGGCGAGTGTTGACGGGCGTGTTCGATGCGGATGTTCATTCCCGGTGATGGCTCGGGGCACTACGATGCTGCTTGCCCGCTCGGCTACCCTGGCTGCGTTTGTGGCCACGGCCTGCGTCAGCAGTACGACGTCGACGCCTCAGTGCAGCGTGACGGTCACTGCGTCGGACGATCTAAAATTCACGCCGGCCAACGTCACCGGGGCATACGTGTGCTGGAAGAACATCGGCTCGGTCCGCCACCTTCTCTTAGCAGACGACGGATCACAAATCGGCGAATTACTGCCCGGCCAGACTATCGCGCATACGTTCACAGCCTACGGCACGACCCGTTACGTGTGCGTACTCCATGCGGGCATGTCCGGAACGGTCACGGTCCCTAGTCCGTTTTTCGAGCGCCAACACTGATTCGTTAGGGGGCTGCCGGATGAGCGAAGATGTGCCGACCAATTCTACGCCGGCCGTGTTACTCCCTCCGACGCCACGGCTGGCGCTGTCGTGAAGTCCGAAAACCGAATCTTGCCCTACTGGGCGACACGTCCCTTTTTTCTCACCTCTTGAACTCGGCCCCCGGGTCAACGTATCGATTGGTGCTCTGCGGGGTATCCATGTTCCTGGTGCGCAGTGCTTGGACTCACCAATCGGGCTCATCTGAAGTTCGAACGAACGTTGGAAGCTAAGGGAGCATTCATGGTAATTCGTCTATCCGGAATACTTGCGGGAGCAGCACTCATAGGCGCATGCCACGGCGTCGGGCAATCCAGTATCCCTGACCCCATGAGCAACCCAGGGATGAACATGCGGGCGACGCCGTCTCTATCAGCTGCTCGAAAGGCCACGTTCGAACGCCATTGCGCCACGCCGTCAGACGTGGCCGCGACTTGCGCGGATGATCAGGCGCGATGAGACGGTAGCTTAGGGCATTCGGGATCGAATCTGAATGCAACGACCCCACGTGGGGTCGTTGTTCTTTCGATGTGAAGGGAGGCTCCGGCCAGATGGTTGCGATGCCCGGCAAGTGGCCGCGGTGAGCGATGGGGGCATCGTCACTCCAGGGCCTCCTGAAGCCGGATGTGCGTCCGCCATGGATCCCGCGTCACCAGCGCCGGGGGCCTTCCGGCCTCGCCATCCCATTGCGCCGCGTGCCCCGCGCGCGCGAGACTTTCCGACGCGGCGTCGAGACTCGCTTTGTCAGGCAACTCGATGGTCCACTCGAGCAGCTGCGCCTCCTCTGCCCCAGGCGGCTGGGCACCGCTGCCCGCCCACGTGTTGGTCCCCAGGTGGTGGTGGTAGCCGCTGGCAGCGAGGAACAGCGCACCGGGATACTGCCACACCGTGCGATCGAAACCGAGTGCCTCCGAGTAGAAGGCCGACGCGACGGCGAGGTCCCCCACGTGCAGGTGCACGTGGCCCATCACGGTACCGGCCGGCATCCCCGTCCATGGCTCTGGTCCCGCGTCGCGGACGAGTCCCGCCACGTCCAGCGGATCGGTCGCCATCATCAGCTCGCGGCCGATCCGCCGCCACGCGCTGCGCGGGCGATCGGCATAAACTTCGATGCCGAGATTGTCCGGATCCTGGAGGTACAGCGACTCGCTGACGAGATGATCGGCCGCTCCGACACGCTCGTCGATTTCGCCCACGTGACGTAGGAACTGTCCCAACGACGGCCGATCCGGCAATAGGATGGCGAAGTGAAACAGCCCAGTGCGTCCACGGTTCGGTGCCGGCCGCACGCAGGCGCGCTCGGCGAGCTCGACGAGCGGCCTGCCGTCGCCCTGCGTCCCGAGCAGCGCACTCGACCCGTCGCGCCGCAGTACCCGCAGGCCGAGTGTCTCCTCGTAATACGCGATCGAGCGCGCGAGATCGGCGATCTGCAGACGCACGGGTCCGATGCGGGTCCCCCGGGGGAGGCGGAAGCCGCTCGGCGGTTCGCCATAGCTGCCAGGTGTCGCGGGCTGCGCTCCCCCGGCGTCACCGAAAATGTCGTGCGTCGATACGCCCATGGAGGTCACTTCACCAGATCTCCCCGAAATTCGTTCGGCAAGCCATCCGAACGCAAATGGGCGGGCACTTGACCCGCCCTCATTCTGTTTTGGCTGCTTGACCTAAACAATCGGACGGCGGGATTTGACCGGAATGCCGCGAGCATCGAGCGAGCGGCGATTTGAACCCGCGACCCCCTGAACCCCATGCGAGTCAGGGGGACCTCCAAAAACGTCAAGTTGTCGGTTTTCCATGGGTTCCGAGCATCGGTGCCGGAACTTTCCAGCAAAAATGCCGGACTTTGCCGGGAGAAACGGCTACCGGAACTGCCCCTTTTTCGGCCCGTCTAGTCCAGCTCAAGGACGGGGAGAGCGACCCAGGTTCCAGTCTCAGCCGGTCTCAGCGGCGTGCCTTTCGTAACGCGGCCTTGAAGGCCGCTAAAGTGGCCGGACTGACATGGTGCTCGATGCCCTCGGCGTCCCTCTCCGCCACGCGTTCGGGAATGCCAAGCGCGCGGAGAAATGCCACGACCGTCTCGTGGCGGGTCTTGCACTCCGCAGCCAAGTCGCGTCCTTGGCCAGTCAAAAAGATGGCGCGGTACGGCTGCGACGTGACGAATCCAGCCCTTCGGAGCCGGCCAATCGTGCGGTTCACGGTGACATGAGTAACACCCAGCCGCTTGGCGAGATCCACGACGCGCGCTTCGCCTGCCTCCGCAAGCAAATCGGCGATCGCCTCCACGTAATCCTCCGCGATCTCCTTGGCGTGCTCGCGGCGTGTCTCGGACAGGTTCTCCGCCTGGCGCCTTGGTCCATCCAGAGCGCGAGCTCGAGCTGACGGGGTTCTCTTGGTTGAGGTCATTCGTCGCTTCGCTCCGCTATTTCCAACCGCGAACGTGCTTGACGGGTCGCGCCACTTGATCGTAGCATGTGCTACATTACTGAGCCAATGCAACAACGTTGACGTACTGCTACACCTCGGCGTCCTCTACCGGGAGCGTATCGGGTGAATGAATAACCAACTCGCCGAGGCTTCGCATCGCGAGTCCCTCTCGCTTGACGGAGTGCACGGTACCGTAGACGTGCCCCACCATCACGCGGGCTTCTGGGAGCAATGGCGGGCGTTCGTCGGGCCGGCCATCCTCGTCAGCGTCGGCTACATGGACCCCGGTAATTGGGGCACCGATCTACAGGGCGGTGCCCAGTTCAAATACGGACTGCTCTGGGTCGTCGCCCTCGCCAGTCTGATGGCCATCTTCATGCAAGTCATCTCTGCACGCTTGGGCGTGGTGACTGGGAAAGACCTGGCCCAATGCTGCCGCGACTGGTATCCACGGTGGACTCGGTGGCCAAACTGGTTGTTCTGCGAACTGGCGATCGGTGCCTGTGATCTGGCCGAAGTGCTCGGCAGCGCCGTTGCTCTCACCCTCATGTTCCACATCCCGCTGCTTTGGGCTGTCATCATCACGGGACTGGATGTTCTCCTGCTACTGGCCCTGCAACGCTTAGGAATCCGCACCATCGAAGCCGTCGTACTGCTGCTCGTGGCGACCATCGGCGTTTGTTACTTCATCGAGATCTTCGTTCTACCGCAGACCCAGCCCAATTTCGCGGAGATGGGCCGCGCGCTCGTCGCGCCGAGTCTTGGTCGAGCGGGGATGCTGTACGTGGCGATCGGCATCATCGGGGCTACCGTCATGCCGCACAATCTCTACCTGCATTCGGCCCTGGTGCAGAGTCGCAAATTGCGGAAGGATGAAGGGTCTCTCCGCAGCGCCATTCGGTTCAACACCGTTGATTCAACCGCAGCATTGACCGTGGCCTTCCTGGTCAACGCGGCCATCATGGTGCTAGCCGCGATGGTGTTCCATGGGAAGACCAGCGCAACGCTCTCACGCGGGCACGTCGTCACGTTCAGTCCTGACAGCGACTGGATTCGCATCGCCTATCTCACGCTCGCACCCCTATTGGGAACTTCGCTTGCCAGCACGTTATTCGTCGTCGCACTCCTCGCGAGCGGGCAAAGCAGCACGATTACCGGGACGCTCGCCGGACAGGTGGTGATGGAAGGCTTCATGCACTGGAGGATCAAGCCGTGGTTACGACGGCTCATCACCCGGACGCTGGCCATCATCCCTGCAGTCCTCATCATCGGCATTCGTGGTAACAGCAGCGTGACCGATCTGCTCATGCTCAGTCAGGTCGTGCTGGCGCTTCAGCTCCCCCTGGCCATGTTCCCGCTGCTGCAATTCACCAGTTCTCGTAGGAAGATGGGAGCATGGAAACTCGGTTGGTTCCTGTTGATTGCCGGCTGGGGAAGCGCCCTTCTGATTACCGCGATGGACGTGTGGGGATTGCCGGACTCGCTGAAGTCGGCGTGGCATGTCATCATCGGCACCTGAGGTTCCAAGGAGACGGCTCGAAGTCTCCTCTAGCCGAGGTTTGAAGGCGCAGCGCGTCTCTGCGCTTGTAGCCGCTCTCTTCTTCCTCGCGGACGCCACCGCCGCGCAGTCGCCCCGGGACGCCAATCCTGAACGTCCGACCTATGCCACCCATGCTTACGCCGTCGCGCCGGGATACGCGGAGCTCGAGCAGGGGCTGTCAGCGCGTGGTGTTCATTCTCTCGGTGACGCGACCAGCTGGGACGTGAACCTCAAGTTCGGCCTCTCCGCATGGGCGCAGTTCGCCCTGTTCGGGCCACTCTACCTCCGGGGCCCCGGCGGAGGCGGTGTTGGGGACATCGGAGCGGCGCTCAAAATCCGGGGAGATCTCTCCAGGCGTACCGCCGTGGCGTTCGTCTCCTCTCTCACTGCGCCGACAGGTAACATGGCGCGCGGACTTGGCGCCGGACGCTCCATCGGCAGCCTCACCGGTGTGGTAAGCACTGATCTGCCGGGTGGAATCCATCTCGACATCAATGCCGGTCCCCAGGGGATCGGCGCCGGGGCGCCGCAATGGTTTACCTCGCTGAGCGGCGCCTACGGACACGGAGCCGCTGGGATCACGCTCGAGTCGTTCGACTTCACTGCCGGTGCTGCCGGACCGCGGTTTGCCGGTCTCCTGGGTGCCCTCACACTGCGGATCGTACCGTGGGCGGTTGCGGACGCTGGTGGCGTGCTCCATGCCGCGCCCGGTTCTCCCAATCAAGTGTTCGTGGGGCTCACGACCAACTTCGGGCGGGTCGTCCCCTAGGTGCAAGCGCTGGCCAGCAGGGAGTGCGCCTGACTCATTTTAGCGGCACAACAAACGAAGTCTTTCTCACTGGAAATATTCGGAGCGGGATGCCGCCAGGATGCTGCTTCGAGTGTATCGGTTTAGGTCGATTCACACTCTGAATGCCGCGCCGGTCAGGTAACCCACGAGCGCACCCAGGACCACGTCGCTCAAGAAATGCGCGCCACTAGCTATTCGCGTCAGTGCGCACCCGATGGCCATAGCGTACCACAAGATCCGTGACTCGGGAAAGAGGCGCGCGAGCACGCTCGCCGCCGCGAACGCTACCGCGGCTTCACTGCTCGGCAGGCCGAAGGCCGAGCTCGAGAACGGCTGATCAGACCACGGACGATACACATGCACGCCGCCCGCGAAGGCGGGGCGTTCGCGGCGGAACAACAGCTTGAGCCCTTCCGCGATGATGCCAGCCAGCACCGTCGACCCGACGAGCCAACGTCCTCGGCGGCTAGCCTGGAATAACGATGTGCGCGCTCGGGGGACCCAGTCGTGGAGAACGAAGGTCACGCCGACGAGTGCCCAGAACGGGACATACCCCACGAGGCGCAACATCCGTCCCCATCCGCGATTATAGATCGCGGCGTATGCGACGTGATGAAATACCCACGGGTCCGCCATCTGAGCGATGAGGAACAGGCCAAACAGGAGTGCCGAGAACAGGATTTCTCGACGCTGCATCGCGGTGGGCATTACTGTGCTAGCAAGGGCCACCCGACTCCGTCAGCTGTCCCCGAGATGATCCGGCATGGATAAACGAAGCCAGCGTTACTCCCGCGAGAATCATGAACGTGCACAGCAGCTGACCCATGCTGAAGGGACCGAGCACGAATCCGAGCTGCTCGTCGGGCTGGCGAGTAAACTCGATGAGAAAACGGAACACTCCATAGCCGACGAGAAATGCCGCGGCGAGTAATCCGGGTCGATACGACCCCCGCGTGACGGCGCGTCGCTCGAGCCAGCGAATCAGCAGAAACAACACCAGTCCCTCCGCGAGCGCTTCGTAGAGTTGTGAGGGATGTCGCGGCAGATGTTCAGGATCCGTAGGGAAGACCATCGCCCAAGGGACGTGGGTGACGCGGCCGTACAGTTCCCCATTGATAAAGTTGCCCAATCGGCCGAAGCCGAGGCCGGGGGGTCCGGCCAGCGCCAACGTGTCCGCGAGCTGGAGAAATGGGACATGGTGGATACGCCCGAATAGGAGGGTCGCGAGCGTCATGCCGACCAGCGCGCCGTGAAACGACAACCCGCCGTGCCAAATGCGCAGCAGTTCCCCTGGATCGTCACGATAATGTCCGGGCTGATACACGAGGGCATACGTTAGTCGCGCCCCCACGAGCATACCTACCAGGAGATAGCCGATCAGCGCATCCAACTCCGCGGGACTGAGGACGATGAGGCCGCGTGCGACTCGATCGCGGATTAGCCGATAGCCCACGAGGTAGCCCAGCACGTACATCACGCCGTACCAGCGGATCGCGAACGGGCCAATTCGCACCAGCACCGGCGATATGCGGGGGTACGGGATGGTCACGAGTGCCTACGCGGCCACAGTTACCGAGGGCGCAGTATGGGTGCGCCGATCGGGAGCAAACGCGCGGAATTGAGAATAAAGGTCAGCTCAGACGCGACGTGGATGAATGCGGCGAGGAGCGGGTTTAACAGGCCCGCGGCGGCGAGGCCGACGCCGACGGCATCGACTGCGAGCGTCCCAGTGAAGTTGAAGCGAATGATGGCGTGAGCCCGCTTCGCGATGCGAACGGTCTCAACAAATCGCGAGAGATCGTTGCCCAGCAGCACGATATCCGCACTCTCGCGTGTCACGTCCGTCCCGGACCCCATGGCGACGCCGACCGTGGCGTTCGCCAGTGCCGGAGCATCGTTGATGCCGTCCCCGACCATCGCCACGAGATCCCCAGCCTTGAGAAGCCGTCGAACCGCCTCGACCTTGTCATTGGGCAAGAGGTCCGCCTCGACGGCATCAATCTGCACCTCTCGCGCGACCGCGTCGGCGACTGGCCGCGCATCTCCAGTCAGCAGCACGGTCCGAATGCCCATATGCCGGAGTGAGTCGATGGCTCCCCGGCCTTCAGGGCGGCAGGCGTCCCGCACGACAATGCCGCCCACCACGCTGCCGCCCCGCGCAATCAAGACCTCGGGATCGTCCGGAACAGGAGACGCTCGCCACCCGTCGTCGAGTGGGACGCCTCGCGTCATGAGCAGCGCTGCATTGCCGGCGATGACCTCGTCCCCAGGGGCGACCCGGACGACGACGCCACGCCCCGGTGTATAGTCGAACGTCGAGGGCTCAACGGATGTGATCCCCAAGGAAACGGCGCGCCGGACAATCGCCTTGCCAATGGGGTGTTCAGAGCGCAGCTCGGCGGTCGCCGCAGTCGCGAGGACGGTCCGTTCGGTTTGCCCGGCCGCGGTCCGAATACTTACGACGGTGGGAACGCCGGCGGTCAATGTCCCGGTCTTGTCGAAGGCGACGACGCTTACCGACCACAACGCTTCCAGGTAGCGGCCGCCCTTGATGATCGCGCCTTCCTGCGCGGCGCGCCCGATCGCACCGAGCACCGCGAGCGGAGTGCCTGCGGCGATTCCACATGCCCCGGCAACGATGATCACCGAAATCGTCGAACGAGCGTCGCGAGTGATCGCAAGCGTCAGTGCAGCGCAGCCGAGCGCGAAATAGACGAGGTAGCCGGCATACCGGTCGGCGGTTCGCTGAATCGGCGCGCGCGACCGCTCGGCCCGTTCCACCGCGTCAATGATCTTTCC